>Ga0070738_10007850_pt1 | contig 10486 bp, 4 predicted proteins | sample Coa_R2_2_FD_66446 | JGI IMG/M metagenome (GOLD analysis project Ga0070738, IMG submission 66446) | Surface soil microbial communities from Centralia Pennsylvania, which are recovering from an underground coalmine fire - Coalmine... | ecosystem: Environmental > Terrestrial > Soil > Unclassified ... | reverse complement strand
GCACTGTCCGAAGCAACCGGCCCAGTCGTAGTCTGAAGTCAGCCAACAGGAGCACCATGACTGCGCAGCGGTAATGTCGTCCCGTCTGGCACCCCTGGCCGCCGGCAAACAATGATTGATCTGAGGGCATGGCTTGCATCGGCCAAGCGCGGTGTACCACTGTGTTGATGAGCGACCCTCGCTGCCTCGGCGTCTTGTGAGCTACATAGGAGTTGCATCTTTATACATGGTCGCGGTGAACTTTTGACACCTGCGTCCCTATATGCTTGACCGGGATTCACGTTACCACGGCATACACCTCAGCAACGATTGCGAGGCGCGCATATCGCGCGCGGACGTGAGAGGAGGCCCAATTCATTGGATGAAAAGTGATCGTTACGGCGGCGCTGCCGGACCGCGCCTAGCTGACGGTCAGCGTCATGCTGCTGCTCGCCGTGTGGCCACTGCTATCCTTCGCCGTCGTCGTCAGCGTGTACGTGCCCCGCGGGAACAGTTTGGTGATGGTGAAGCTCGTGCTCTTGCTCACGGTCTGCCCCGCGTTCAGCTTGAGCGTCAGCGGTACCGTGAGGCTCAGCGTGCCGTGGCTGCCCGTGTAGGCCAGCGTCACTTTGACGGACTCCGTCTGTGCACTCGTCGTGTGGTTGCCCAGCGTCAGCGTGAGCGTCACGATTGAGCCGGTGGTGATCGGGCCGGCCGGGCTGCTCGTCACCGCCGTCCCCAGGTACAACGGCGGGTAGCTGACGGTGAAGCTCTGTGCCACCGGCGGCGCGGCCAGGTAATTCCCGTTGCCCGCCTGGTTGGCCGTCACGGTGCAGGTGCCGACGCCGGCCAGGGTGATGGTGGCCCCGTTGGTGCCCGCGGCGGTGCAGACGCTGTTGGGACCGGCGCTGAAGGTAATGGGGTTACCCGAGCCGCCGCCCGTGGCGCTGACCGTGACGGGCGCGTCGCCCAGCGTGTGGTTGGACAGCGGCCCGAAGGTGATTGCCTGGGGCGCCGGGTTGACGGTCAGGTTGTCAGGTGTGGCGCTGTCGTCGCTGGGGGCAAAGGTGCCGTCGCCGCTGTAGGACGCCGTGAGGCGGTGCGTCCCGGCGCCCAGCACGGCCGTGGAGCAGGTGGCCGTCCCCGTCGTGGGCGTGAGCGGCTGGCTGGCGCAGCCGGCGATGGCGCTGCCGTCGTCCTGGAAGGTCACCGTGCCCGTCGGCGTGCCCAGCCCCGACGCGGCCCTGCCAATCGTCGCCGTGAGCGTGACCGTCTGGCCGTAGACCGCGGGGTTCGGCGCGGCGGCTAGCGCGAGCGTGGTGGCCGCTTTGCGCACCGTCTGGGTCAGCACCGCCGAGGTCGAGGGGTTGAAGAGCTGTTCAGAGCCAAAGGCGGGGCTGTAGGCGGCCGTGATCGCGTGGTTGCCCGCTGTCGTGAACGTCGCCGTGCAGGTGGCTGTCGCCGTGCTCGGGTCCATTTGTATATCCCCGCAGAGCGACGCCGTCCCATCCAGGAATTTCACAGTGCCGGTTGGAGACCCGCTGCCCGGCGCGCGCACGCCGACCGTGGCCGTGTACGTCACCTGCTGGCCGGGTGCAACGGGATTGGCCGACGCGGTCAGCGTGACGGCGGTGTCCGCCTTATTGACCGTCTGGGTCAGCACGGCGGCAGACGATGGCTCGAAGTTGGCGTCGCCGGAGTAGGTGGCGGTCATCGCGGTGGTACCCACAAACGGCGTGAGGCCGTTGTTGTTCAGGCCGGTGCAGGTCGCCGTGCCCGTGGCGGGATTGACGGGCACTGACGGACAGAAGAAGGAGACGAGGTCGTTGCCGCCGAAGCTGACCGTGCCGCCGTCGGGCGTGGGCGAGATGGTCGCGGTGTAGGTGATGGGCTGCCCGGACACCGCCGGGTTGGCCGAGCTGGAGAGCGTGATGGCCGTGGGGGTGCGCAGCACCGTCTCAGTGGTGGTCACGACCGCCGTGGCGCCCGACTGGTCGCGCACCGTCACCGTGACCGGGTAGGTGCCGGCCGCGGTGTAGGTATGCGTATCCGCGAGGCTGACCTGCGTGTTCGAGGCGGCGATGAGACTGAGGGCGCAAATGCATGGAATGAGTGACGGCGAACCGATGCCCCCAACATCATCCGGCGTGCCGTCGCCCCAGGTGATGTCCACGTTCTCAATATCGGCGCTGCCGGTATGCGTGATCGTGCCGTGCAGCCGCGTCACGCTGCCCAGCGGCACGGTATGCTCATCGCACAGGGTAATGCAGCCCAGTGGGCCGGGCTCCGACTCCGCGGACGGGTAGAGCGCCAGCGTGGGCGGGACGTCCGCGACCCAGACGGTGAAGGTATCCACCGTCTGCTTGCCAAGCGAATCGGTCGCGGTGAGCTGCACATGGTAGGCGCCGCTGGTCGGCCACGTGTAGCTGGCCTGGGCGCCCGACACGGGCGTGCTGTAGTTGATCGGGGTGGTGCAAATGCCGGTCGACGGATCGCAAACCGGCACCGGTATGACGCCAGGCTGCGGCTGCTCGAACTGCCACTGATAGGTGATGGGCAGGCCCAGCGGCGAGTTGCCGTTGGCCGTAAACGTCACCGCGCTGCCCTCCACCGGGATGCTGCTGGCGGACGGCGCGACCGTGGGCGCCAGCGAGGGGATGACCGAGGCCGCGTAGTCGTGGCCGTCGGTCCCCACGTAGTCGATGGTGGAGCTATAGGCGCAGGTCTGGTCGGCCAGGCAGGTGCTGGGGACGAGCGGCTTGCCCGATGCGGAGAGGTCCGCGATGCCCAGGAACTTGTAGCCGTTGATCGGGTCGCCGAGCAGCCAGGCCGTCTGCCCCTGGCCGGACCAATCCGTGTAATGCATGCGCAGCGTCTGCGTCACGGCGGTCGTCCCGTCGGGATTGGTCAGGTGGTCGATGAACCAGTGGCCGCTTAGCCGCGCCGTGTGGGTGATCCCCGTCGTCGTATCGGCCCAGGTGAGCGACGCGCTATCGGTCGTCGTCGTGGCGCCCCTGGCCTGGATGGCGAACGCCGGGTCAGAGTTGGCGGACGCGGGGATGTCCGGCGCGTTGAGGCACGGCGCCGTGATGCCGGTCTGCGTGATGGTGCCGGTCTGATTGATCAGCAGCGAGTTGTCGCAGCTCGTCGCCCGCGGCGAGGGCAGGGTGGCGCCGACGAAGAGGCTGTAGAGGCCCTGCGCCCGGGTCGGGTCGTTGAGCATCGCGCCGAGATCGGGCGTGGTGGTGGGGGCGCTGGCGATCAGCGATGCGAGCTGGCCGGGCACCGCGGCGGCGTTAAATATATTGATTGCGTCGACGACGCCGATGGCGATGGCCGCGATCACGATCACGATGAGAGCGGCGACGGCCGCGACGGTGAGGGCCAGGGCCGCGAAGGGCAAGAGGATGGTGAGACCGACGACTCCGGCAGGGGTTCCAACACCTCCCAACGCTGAGGCGATCACGAGACCAGTCACCCCGACGGCGATGCCCGCGCCGACGCCCACGCCGATGCCGATGTCTTTCGCCGTCTGCGCGAAATCGCTGCTATTGAAGGCGGCGTAGTCCGCATCGGCCGCGCCCCACTTGACGAATTGGTCAATGGTCGGCCCCGTCGGGATGCAGCCGGCTGAGCTGGTGCAGGGGGTGACGCAGCTCTGGTTGCTGGCGTCGCTGTACTCGTTCTGGTAGGGCGCCGGTGGCTGGTAGACGCAGTACCCGCCGGTGCTGGCGCCGGGATTGGTGGGGTTATTGTAGTTGAGGGGCGTGACGTTGAAGAAGCTCTGCAGGGTATCCGTGGTGGCCTGGGTGGCCAGGAGGTGCTGGTACTGGCTCTGGTCCAGCCCGGCCCACTTGACGTACTCCAGCCCGGCGTCGTTGGCGGCCTGCACCGCCTGCCGTTGCTCGACGGCTTGCAGCCAGGCGACTGTGTTCGCCATGTCCTGGGTGCGGCTTATCGGCGGCGTCTCGATGGCCTGCACCAGCAGCGCCCACAACTCGGCCTCGGCGTCGTTGCGGCCCCAACTCTGCGCGGCGGTGGCGTCGCTGGCGGGGAGGCCGTGATCGGCGAGGGTGTTGGAGACCGCCGCCTGCTCCAGGTTCTGGAGCGACTGGGCCTGGGCCGGCGTCGCGGCGTAGAGACCCTGGGAGAGCTGGCTCGCGTTCAGCAGGTCGGGCGGCAGCGTGCCGGTCGCGCTCACCGGGCACGGGGAGAGGAGCAGGCCATTGATAGCGCAGGTACTCGGCGTCGTGTCCGCCGCGGCGCGGTGGGCCTGCCCCGAGATGAGCAAAGCCAGCACGAGGCCGGCGGTGAGCGCGGGGCTCAACCACGGGCGGCGCCGGCCGAAGATGCGCGGGATGTGTCTTACGGGTGTCGCGTTCATGATAGACGTCTCCTTCGTGCGCTATGATGCTATGGTGTCGTCCATACGTTGTGACGTTATGGTGTCGTCCCTATCGTGCTCTGGTCCCGTCCATGACCCGTGTCTGCCGCGGACCCGCACAGGTGACGGGGAGGCCCAAAGCGCCGCCCGCCGCGCCGCGGCCACGCCCGGGACGCCACGCTCAGACCGTGGCGTCATGACGCGGGGACCGCTGGGATGGTGAGGTGGGGGTCGTTCCAGCGGCTCCATCGCTGCATCGTCCGCACCACCAGGGGCGGCGCGCCCTTGAAGAGTGTCAGCGTGCTGACGACGTCTTCCTCGACGGGCAGGGCCGTGGCCCGCGCGAGCCACAGCGTGCCCTGGCCGCGCAGGCCGCCCGCGCTCAGACTGAAGCGGTAGCCCGTGCAGGGCTGCCCCTGCCGCGTCTGCCGGCCCACCGGCACGGCGCGTCCGCTCGGGCCGAACGCCCGCGCCAGGTGGGCGGCGTCGGTCGGGTCGCGGCCACTGAGCGCGCTTCCCAGCATCGGACGGCAAGACCAGGCGCCGCGGGCGCTCGTGCGCAGGCACAGGTGTGTGCCGGTGAAGACCTCCTCCGTCCGGCTCACCTGGCCGGCACGCCGCGTCACGGCAGTGACATAGACGCGAACCGTCGTGCCCCGCCGCAGCACGATTTCCGTGCTCGTTGCCGTGATGGGGCTGCCGTCGCCCGTGCTGTTGGTCCGCACGGTGATGTGATAGCCCCGCACGCGGCCGAGAGCGCGGGCCATCTGGCGCAGGAACGGCGGCGTGCTGGCCCGCGCCCTCTGGCTCAGGGACGCCGGCGTGGCGGCGGGCGCCGCCGCTGCGTTGTACGTCCCGCCCAGTGCGCCGCACGCGATGAGCGCGAGCACGCTGCACGCAATGAGTGCGGCGACCGACAGGGCCGGCCACACGCTCCGACGGATGGTGTTCATAGTCGCTCCTTTCCTCGCTTCCTCGTTGACGTTTCCAGGCAGTATCCCCGGCGCCGCCACGGGGACGGGCCAGAGGCCCGCGCTCCCAGGAGGTCCGGCTCTCATGCCGGCTGCGGCGCCAGCAGCGCTCCGGCGCGCGCCACCTGGGCCATCGCCACGGCCTGAAGTAGATCCAGCGGCGGCAGCACGCCCAGTTGCACCAGCAGCCCCAATAGGTCCGCGTGCAGCCACAACTCGGCCAGGTAGCCATCGGCGACGCGGCAGATCGCGACGCCGCTCAGCGTGGCGGGCCGTCCCGGCGGCGCCAGCCCCAGCAGCGGGCCGGAGAAGGTGCCCGTCACGGTGAGGCGCGTCACCACCGTCTGGCCCTGGCTAATCTGCTCCAGGATGGTCCAGCAGGCATCGGGCACGGCGGCGCGGAAGGCGGCCAGGTAGTCGCGCAGCGGCCGCCGCGCCGTCGTGTGCGGGTCCACCGGGTCCAGGGGATCGGAGGGCAACAGCGCGCCGTCGAGGGCGGCGAGGTCGCCTCCATTGCAGGCGACCTCGACCAGCCAGCGCACCAGGGCCGCGGGGGTTCGCGGCTGCCCTGGCCGCCCAGTCGGGATAGCGGCGGCCGCCTCGGCGACCCGTGTCCGCGCGGGCGGCGTGCGCCGCGAACTACTCATCGCTCCTCTCCTTTTCACTAGTGATCTGACCACGATTGGGCGGCCACGCTTGCTATCTTGTCACCCAGTTTGCGGCCGCGTGGGGCCGTTGACCACACAAAAGACGCAGTTTGAGGGACATTGTTAGCCACATTTTGGGGCTGGACAGGCCATCGACGGCGGTGCTATGCTCAGACCAGAGGCTGACGAGACACGCGGCGGGGCGTGTGCGGGAACAGCAGCGATGACGACACCACAGTCCTCCATCTCCCGCTTCGGGGCGCTGCTCAAGCAGTATCGCCGCGCGACTGGCCTGACGCAGGAGGCGCTGGCCGAGCGGGCGCACCTGAGCGAGCGCGCCATCCAGGCCATCGAGCGCGGGGTCAGCCAGTCGCCGCGCGCCGATACCGTCGCACTGCTCGCCGCGGCGCTGGAGCTCGCGCCCGCGGAGCGCGCCGCGCTGGAGGAGGCGGCCCGTGGGCCGGCCGCTCGCCCCGCCGTGATATCCCCCATGTTCCCCGCACCGCCCGCGTCCCGGCCGCCCGGTGCAGAGATCGCGCCTGTTCCCGGCACGCCCAGCCCGCTGGTTGGGCGCGAGCGCGAGGTGGCGCTGTTGGATGCGGTCCTGGACGCAACACACGCGGCCGAGCCGGACAGGCCACTGCTGCTGCTGGCGGGGGAACCGGGCATCGGCAAGACGCGCCTCTTGCAGGCCGCTGCGCAGCGGGCCATCACAGCGGGCTGGACCGTGCTGGCCGGCGGCTGCCATCGGCGCGGCGGCCAGCAGCCCTACAGCCCCCTCCTCGACGCCCTGGCGCGCTATCTCCACGCCGTGCCGCCCGACCGCCTGCGCGGCGCGTTGGCCGGCTGCGCCTGGCTGGTCCGCCTGCTGCCCGAGTTGACCGCGCTGCTGGAGCCGCTGCCGGCGGGGACGGTGCCGCCGGAACAGGAGCGCCGCCTGCTCTTCGCCGCCGTGGCCCGCCTGTTGGCCAACGTGGCCGGTCCGGCGGGCACGCTGCTGCTGCTCGACGACCTGCAGTGGGCCGGCTCCGACGCCCTCGACCTGCTGGCCGCGCTGATCCACACCCCCTCCCCGCCGTCAGGGAGCAGCGCCGGCGCCGGGGGTGCGGGCCGGCTGCGCATCGTGGGCGCCTACCGTGACACGGAGGTGCGTCCAGACGACCCGCTGGGGCACCTGCGGGCCGACCTGGCGCGGGCGGGGCTGATCCGCCACCACGCGCTGGGGCCGCTGGAGCCTCAGGACGCGGCCGAGCTGTTGGCCGATCTGCTGGCCGAGGGCGGCCCGCCCGGACTTGACGCCCAGGCGGTGGCGCCGCGCGTGCTAGCCCGCGTGGGCGGTACGCCCTTCTTCCTGGTCAGCTATGCGCAGGCGCTGCGTGCCGCCCGAGAGCACGGCCAGCCCCAGGGACACGGGGGGCAGGAGCAGCGACCGAGCCCGAGTCCACCGCCGCCGGGACTGGACACAGTGCCGTGGGACGTGACCGAGGGCGTGCGCCAGCGCGTGGCGCTACTGCCGGAGGCGGCCCGCCGGCTGCTGGGCGTCGCCGCGGTCGTGGGCCGGCGCGCCCCCTGGGCGCTACTCGTCGCGGTCTGCGGGCAGCCTGAAGATGAGGTGCTGGCGGGGCTGGAGGCGGCCGTCCAGGCACGGCTGGTGCTGGAAGACGAGAGCGGGGCGTACACCTTCGCGCACGACCTGATCCGCGAGGTGGTGGAGGCGGACGTCGGCGCGGCGCGGCGCGCGGTGCTGCACCGCAGGGTGGCTGAGGCGCTGGAGCGCGACTCCCCGGGCGCCGCCGTTGAGGTGATCGCCTATCACTACACGCGCGCCGGGCGCGACGAACAGGCGCTGCCCTATCTGGAGCAGGCGGGTGACCAGGCCTGGGCCAGCCGCGCCCACGGCGCCGCCGAGGGCCACTACCGCGCGTTGCTCGACCGTCTCGACCACCTCGGACGCGCGACGGAGGCCGCCCGCGTGCGCGAGAAGCTCGGCCTGGTGCTCCATCGGTTCGGGCGCTACGACATGGCGGTGGAGGTGCTGGAGCAGGCCGCCGACACGTGTCGTGCCGCCGCCGACTGGACGAGCGTGGCGCGCATCACCGCGCGGATCGGCTGGCTGCACTCGCTGCGGGGCACGCCGCAGGCGGGCCTGGCCCTCATCCAGCCGCTGCTGGCCCTGCTGGAGCAGCAGGAGGCCGCTCTGGTCCCGGCGGCACTGTACGCGACAGCGGGACAGCTCTTGTTCACCACTGGCCACTACGAGGCGTCGCTGCCGGCCAGCGAGCGCGCCGCCGCGCTGGCCCGCGCCAGCGGTGACACCAACAGTTGGGTGTTGGCTGAATACAACCGGATGAACATTCTGCAGTTGCTCGGACGGCTGGGCGAGGCAGTGCGGATTGGCCAGGAGATCGTCGTCCTGGCGGATCCGGCGAGCCATTCGCACAATCTGGTGGCCGTGCTGCGCGACCTGGCCTTCCTTCACGCCTTGCAAGGCGCCTTTGAGCAGAGCCACCAGTACATCGATCAGGCCTGCCTGGTCGCCGAGGGGCTGGAGGAGCCCGGCCAGATCGCGTTGACGCTGGCAACACGGAGCTGGATCGTTGCTCTGAGGGGAGATTGGCCGCGCGCTGGCACGGAGATGGACAAGGCCATGGCTCTGAGCCGCCAGGCTGGACAGTCATGGTATTCGCCCTATGTCTTGCACTATCGAGCCCGGCTATTGCTGGCTGAGGGCGCCTGGGCGGACGCGAGCGCGGCGCTTGAGGAAGCCGGCGCCCTGACCGAGCGGAGTGGCGACCTCCAGGCGCGGCGCTGGGCGGCGACCGTCGCGGCCGAGCTTGACGTGTGCGAGGGCCGGCCAGAGGCGGCCGTGGCGCGCCTGGAGCCGCTGCGCGACCGTCCGGGCCTGGAAGAATGCGACGTGACGACGCTGTTGCCGGTGCTGGCCTGGGCCTACCTGGAGCTGTATCGGCTCGACGAGGCCGCCGCGACGGTCGAGCAGGCGCTGGCACGGGCGCGACCGGAGGAGATGCGGCTGGTGCTGGTCGAGGCGCTGCGCGTCCAGGCGTTGCTGGCGCTGCGCCGGGAGCAATGGGAAGCAGCCGCGCACAGCCTGGAGGAGGGGTTGACGCTGGCTTGCGCCATGCCCTATCCCTATGCTGAGGCCCGACTACTGCACGTGCATGGACAGATGCACGCGCAGAAACGGGAGTTGCAACTGGCGCGGAGGCGCTTAGAAGCGGCGCGGGCGCTCTTCGCCCACCTCGGCGCCCGCGCGGACGTGCTCAACGCTGAGCGGGCTCTGGCCGCGTTGCCCCGCGCCGCACACGCCCAGCCGGCGCAGGCGCAAGCCAGGCCGGTCGTCGTGCGGCGGAAGGACGGATCGCAGCCTGGGGCGACGAGCTTGAGCCGGGCCGACCGGCAGGCCTGGGTGCTGGCGCACTTACGCACGGCGGGTGCGCTGAGCCCCCGTGGATATGCCGCGGCGCTGGGCATCTCGCTCGATACAGCATGGCGGGATCTGAGCGCACTGACCCGCCAAAGAGCGATCGAGGCCCAGGGCACGACGAAGGACCGGCGCTACGTTCTGCGCCACCAGGCGGACTAGTCGCTGCGATTCGCCGCATGCCGGAGGTGTGGTATGCGGCGAATCGCAGCGACCCACGAGCGCTGCGGTGAATCAGGCACGTCGTCTGGCTCAATGCGTCGGTGCGTGCCTCAGACTCCTGTGCGGCGACGCGTCCCTGCCCCGTGGCCGGTGGTCTCCGGGAGGCCGGGCGGTGCAGGCCGCGGCGCGGGCAGCGGTCTAACCCGGCCCTGCACCGCGCTCCATTAGCAGTAGCATTCTTCAAGAGATCGGCGCACTCCTCCCGTGTGGTGATACTAACGAATCTCGACGGAAGGGCCAGTTTGACCGCTCAATGGTCGAGATAGCGCCCGTCTGCGGGCGTATCCTTATGCGCTTGGCTGCAAAGAGATTCAGTCGCTCACTCTGCCTCAATTGTGCTAGGGCGGCGGCATGCGCAGGCGGTCGCTGCCTGCAATCCAGCGCACCGAATGAATGCCATTGGGGCGTGGCTTTCACGTTGAGACAGATGCATGCCCACCGCTCGGCGCGCGGGCGCAGGGCGGCACATGCCAAAGCGAAGGGGCGCTGCGCGGTTGCCGTTGGGTTCGCCTGCACGGGCAGCGCGGTCCACGGCGGCCGTACGTCGCCGTCAAAGCCGGTCGCCGCGCCTCGGCCTCTCAACGGCGGGTCGCCGTTAGGAGGCCCAGCCCTATAGCCTGGCGGGGGCAGCGAGCCGGTCGAGCACCGCCCGGGTGATCGCGCGGGTACTCGCCGTTCCGCCCAGGTCCGGCGTGGCGATGCCCGCGGCCAGCGTGGCGGAGACGGCCTCGCGCACCGCCCGCGCCGCGGCCGCATCGCCGAGGTAGTCGAGCAGCATGGCCCCGGCCAGCATCGCCGCCATCGGGTTGGCGATGCCCCGGCCCGCGATGTCCGGCGCCGA
>Ga0070738_10007847_pt1 | contig 10489 bp, 11 predicted proteins | sample Coa_R2_2_FD_66446 | JGI IMG/M metagenome (GOLD analysis project Ga0070738, IMG submission 66446) | Surface soil microbial communities from Centralia Pennsylvania, which are recovering from an underground coalmine fire - Coalmine... | ecosystem: Environmental > Terrestrial > Soil > Unclassified ... | reverse complement strand
GTCTGGAAGAAATCGTTCGCCGACTCTCCCTGGGAGGATCTGGGCTACGCGAATGCGGACGAGATGTGTCAGCGGGAGCTAGGCATCTCCGCACGGCAGGCCCTCGGGCGCGTTGCTGCCGGTGAACTTGGCGCGCCCAAACCCGGCTGATACCCCTGTTTGAAGGCGTGCGTAGCCGTCACGCACTCCCGCGCCCTTCGACCCCATCCGTTGATGCGAATTTTCCGACGGCACGCTCGACCCCCTCCGCCGTCCACCCGCGCCGCCCCTGCCCATCACGCCCTTTGCACTCGGGCAGGCGGCCCTGCTCGATGGCTACCGGAGCTGTTCCCAGTTGATGCCGAGCGCCTGCGCGACCTGCGGCAAGCTTGACCGGGTCAGGTTCCCGCTGCCCGCACCAGCTCCTCGACAATCCTGACCACCCGCCGCACCCGCCTCGGCGGCCTCGACGAGCGCCAGCACGAGGGCGTGTCGCGGTAGGTGCGGACATCCTGGAGGGCGCGCGGCTGAAGGAAGCCGAAGTCGATCAGCAGCGAGAGGATCTCGACAACGGGATCGCGGTCAGGGTCTACGTCGTCGGCGTCGAGCACCACGAGCACGCCGTTCCACTCGACCTCAGCGTAGATACCGCCGCGTCGAGGATCGATGCCGACGCGCGCTGTCTGGGTCGGGTCGTCGCGATGCGCGAGCGAGAACTCCACGCCCGGCGTACCCGTCAGGGCGAGGTCGATCAAGGGTTTCGGGTCAGGGGCAGGGCGACGCGAAGACCTGCGAGCACTGCGCGTTGAGCGGGACCCAGGCCCCGGAGAGCCCCTGCCCGGTGGGCGCGTGATCCTTGCAGTGAGCGGTCGCGCGTTGCTGGAGGTCGGCCGCGCTCGATACCTGAAGAAACGCCTTCTTGGCCGGGCAGAGCTGTTCCCGGACCGCAGCCTGGTTCACGCTCCGCAGCGTCTCCAGGGCTCGAACGCGGCTCGGCGAGTTGGCGACCTGGGCGAGCTTCTGCGCGGCGTACTCCTTCTGCGTCAGATCGTCCGCGATCTCGGCGAGGCTCGCCCAGAAGGTCTCGGCGTTCGCCGCCCCGGCTTGGAGTTGCTGGTCGATGCCTGGTAGCGCAGCACATCCGCTGACGGTTCCCGCATCACACGCCTTCTGGAAGTACACTCGGGCGTCGGCGAGCTTCGGCGTCGTGCCGGTCCTCAAGCGCACAGCCCATGCGAAGCAGTAGTTGCCTTCTTTGCCCGCGTCGCATTTGGCTTTGCAGGCGGGCTGGTCTCTTGCGCACGCGTCCTGTGCCGCCGACGTTGCCTCGTTCTCGGCGGCGAGCTTCCTCTGCTCCTCGGCGTGCCTGTCCGCCACCTGCTGCGCCGCGTCCATCGCCTGCTTCGCCATCGTCTCGGCGAGCGCCACGTCGTCCTCCGCAGCGAGGATCGGTCGCAGGTCTAGCGGGAGAGACGCACCGTGGGCGCGGGAGAAAATGAACCCAGCCAGCGGCTCGGTGAGGTAGTCGGCGTAGCCGGCGAGCGCGCCGGTCTTGGTCAGCGGTTCGAGCCCCTGTTCGTTGCTCTGGCAGGTCCGTCGGTCCGCATGACACGTCTGGAGCGCTTGCCGAGCCTTCGCCGCCCCGGAGGTCCCATCGAGCTGGATGGCATTCTCGGCGATCTCCCGCAGCGCCTTCGCGCGATCGAGAATGCTTGCGGCGTGCTGCTTGGGATCCGGGTCCGAAGAAGAGGCCGGGCTGCTGGCCGCCGAGGCTGAAGGTGCAGGCGGCGGGGCGATGGGCGGGTACGGGTTCGAGTAGATGCTGCCGCACCCTCCCAGGGCGAGCAGCCCGATGACCCAACCGCGATAGCGCCGCCCGGCATCCTCGACCCCATGGACCACCGTGCGTGTTCGTGAGCCCATCTCCATGCCCTCCCGATAAACAGGAACCATCTAAGCCTACATTACGAGCGCCTACCAGGGTGTGGTGGGGCTGCGTGAGCCCCGAGGCATTCCTCCGCAAGATGTCGGTACGCCTGCGGAAGGCGAGATGGCGGCTCGGGCTCACTCAGGAGGACGCGGCCATCCGGTCAAAGACGACGCCGCGGTACTACGCCGAGATCGAGCGAGGGCGAGGGAACGCCACCATCCTGACGCTCTTCGAGATCGCGCGCGCGCTGAAGGTCACGCTCGCGGACCTCGTCGATGTTGAGGGCGCCCCCCGTGTCGCCCTTGACGACCTCGATGTTCAACCACCGCCGCGTGGTCGGAAGCCGAAGCCTCGACGACGGGCGCGGTAAGCGTCGGCCCGAGCCTCCCCACGATGTCGGCCGCCGCGTCGTTGAGGTCGCGCAGGACGCGCGACCGGAGCCGCTCAGGAACGACGACGCCGATGAACACGTCGAGCCCTGTGCTCTCCGCCGCCTTGATGATCGCGGGGAGCGAGTTCGAGGTCGTGAGCTGGGCGGTGTTCACGACGAGCGCGCCGTCCGACGCGACGGCCATCGGCGCCATGTTCATCTTCGCGCGCCGGCTCACGGCATCACCTTTGACGCGCCGAGGGCGGCCAGCTCGCGCAGAGAAGCGAGGGCCTCCCGTGCACCGGCCAGCGCGTGCTCGGCCTCGGCCAACCGGGATTCGCTCGCCGCGATCACGGAGACCAGCGCCGAAACACGCCTCCCCCGGCTAGCCTGCATCCGACATCTCCCGCTGCATGCGCGGGATTCAGCCCGGCGGGCGACGTAGTTCTTGCCGCAGACATAGCAGACTCGGGTCCCCGACTTCGCCCTGCTGGCGGGCGTCGAGGGGCTCGGAGAGGTGTAGGTAGCGGGCGACGACTCCACGCCGATGGGCAGGGGCTCCGTACGCGTACGTGACAGGTCTTCCATGCCCTCCGTACATGCGTAGTGCGGCACGATCAAACCGAGTCGCACGCGCGCGGGAGCACCCGGCGGCCCGCCCGAAGACGACGGCCCTGTGTAGACTGCGACTATGGCGTTACCGAGAACGCTCGACGAAATTCTTCGGCTGCCGCGCGTCACGTTCCTCGATCGCGGACTCCTCCCGTCCGCGTCCGGGATCTACTTCGTGTTGTTCGAAGCGAGTCCGGTACGGCTCGCGTACATCGGGAAGGCCGAGAACTTCAAGGCGCGATGGACCGGCCATCATCGCGAGCCCGATCTTCAACTGCTCACGACTGTCGGAATCGCAGTCGAGATCGCGTGGGCGAACGTGGCGGACGCGGAACTCGACCAGGCGGAGCGCGAGATGATCGGCATCTTCAAACCGCCCCTCAACGAGCGCGCCACTCGGCTTCGACGCCAGCATCGGATCAACCTGCCTACCGCACTTGGAACAGCCGCTGAGATCGTTCAAGACTTTCGCGACCGGCGTAATCAAGCGGTAGATGCACTTCGGTCCGATGAGTTCTGGGCCGACTGTAACGGCGAGGATGGCGACCTGCTTTCGCTATGGCCATTCCCCGACGAGGCTGTCTGGCCGAGCATCCATGATGCGTGGTCGTACCGCGACTCGCATCCACTAACGCCGTTCCGCGTACCCTACCCCCCGGCGTTTGAGGCGAACCGCGACTCGGGCGCCGTGGTGCCAAAGGATGGGTTCCACGCAACGTCCGTTGAGCGACGGCAGTGGGTGGGAGAAGTTGCCGCGCAAGTCGATGCCTGGCTTGTCGGAGTCGCGGCATACCACGCTTCTGCAATCTCCAACGAGGCTCGCCGCGAGGTGCTCGGCGCGGTCGCCAAGGAGCAAACCGTGAGCGACATACTCTCGATCGATGCCGGCTAGCTCTCGCCGTCCGACGCCTTCTTCGCCTGTCGAGTGGCACGAGGCTGCGCCTTCTTCGGCCCTCTCGACAAGAGCGACAACTGCGGGTTCGTCGAGAAGAGGCGCTCTTCCGGGATCACGAGGTCCCAGAGTCCGAAAACCGCCGCGAGCACGTGATCCAACTCCCGCGTGACAGGCGTTCGCACCAGATCCGGCCGTTCGGGAAGGCAATGCACCGCGCGACGCGAACCCTCCAGTGTGTGGAGCACGCCCTTCGACCAACCCGGACCGGCGTAGACGAGGCATCCGGGGATCCAGAGGGCTTCGAGGTCTTGCAGGGCGTACGGGATCTTCTCGTCGGTGGTGCCCTGTACCTCCTGGTACTTGCACTCCAAGGCGAGCGCCCTCTGGTCGGTCTTCCGCAGGGCGAACACGTCGAGCTGTCGGTTCTTGCCGATGATGGTCTTTCCGAGCGAGACCTCGGTGTACACGACGACTCCGCGCGGCCCGTAGTTCACGTCGATGTACGCCGCGATCAGGTCGCGGTAGTCATGCGGCTTCACCGTCGCCGATCGTATCGGCTGCATCGGTAGACACCCAAGTTTCGGGCCGTCCTCCCGCCTCACGTAGCCTGGCGCGCGCGAGCCGCACCGCCGTCTTGCCGATGTCGTTGCCGAGGAAGTTCCGGCCCGCGCGAACGGCAGCTACGCCGAACGCACCCGACCCCATGAACGGATCGAGCACAAGGTCGTCAGGCGCGCTGCTCTGCCGGACGAGCACGTCGCCCACAGGCACAGGTTTCTCGGTTGGGTACCCGCCTCGGATACGGGGCACCTGGATGATGTCCGGCACGCCGAGGTCGGCTAGGCGACGCTTGCCTTTTTCGAAGAAGAGGATCGTCTCGTAGCGCGCGCGGTAATGGTAGCCCATGCCGATCGTCCGCTTGTCCCAGATGAGCGGTTTCCAGAACTTGAAGCCCGCCGCCTCGCCGGCCGGCTTCGCGACGAACATCGTCTCGGGATCGCAGAAGAGGTACAGGTGCGCGTTCTTCTGGAGCACTCGGTACGCGGCCTCGAACAGATCGGGGAATCTCGCGTTCGGGAAGATCCTGAACCAGTCGTTGCTCGACGCCTTCGAGTGCTTCAGGCGAGTGGTCGTCCCGATAGCACGATGCTTCTCCAGTGACTCGTACGGCGGGTCAGTGATGAGCAGGTCTGCAGATGCCGGCGGCAAAGATCGCAGCCAAGCCACGGCGTCGATCGAGGCGAGCTGGAAGCGGCCGGGCATCGTTCCACCCTTGGCCGAGGAACCGTGGCTGGGCAAGTTTTCGGCGATCGAGCGGCGCTCTCTATGCTCCGCCAACATGCCGTTCCTACGATCGGGTTCTGGCGAATCTTGCCCGTCGAACGTCACGACACGAGGTCACAAAGTCTGCGAGCAGAGCCTCCCACTGCTTCGTACGTTCGGCGATTGCCCTCCCAATGTCCTGCCAGTCGGCTTCCGCGTCACCCCAGCCGGTATCCGCGCTCCACAGCGTCACGGAGGCCGGATCGCGCGCGGCTCCTGGAGGCAGTACAGCGACAGCGTCGAACGCCTCGCGCCGGCTCTCGACGAACGCATTGAGGTCGAGGTCGTTGTAAAACCAGTGCCACACGAGAACGCGGACGACGCGCTTAGTGACTTCCGCACGGAGCACGACCAAGGGTCCCTTAGGGGAGTCGGGCCAGTTGGAGAGTGGCTCCGTCAACGGCCGGCTCAAACCTTCGCGATCGTCCACACGCCATCCGACCGAGCGCAGCTCTTTGTGCAGAGCGTTGACCACCTGACGCACACCGCCTCGCGTTGCCTCTCGCTTGGCTGTCGCCTTCCCTGCGTCTCGCCGTGCGTGCTCGCGGGCGCGTACGGGAGCCACGATGGGAGTGTTCGGCGCCGTGGTCGGCGGCGATGGGTCCAGCACCGTGGAACGAAGCACGGGGTTCAGCGCGAGGTCCCACAGCCCGAGCTTCAGGTCGAAGCGTCTGAGCAGGAGCATGCGTGCAGCTTCCAGGTCGGCACCGTCATCCCAGCGCCCGTCGCGCAGGACTCCGCTAACGTTGCACTCAGCTCGCAAGACCCCGAGCCTCAAGAAGTCGTCCGGGTTGCGCGGCGCCGCAGGATCGTACTCGGGGACCGACGTTTCGCTGCCACTGGGTTCGACAACGCGTCCCGCGAGCAGCCGATCCGCCCGCGCTCGAACCTCGGGAGTGTCCGGTACGATGATGACCCTCGGCGGAATGCAGAGCGGGTCATCCGCGAACTCAACACATAGGCTTCCCAAGTCGGCAACGAATGCGTTCGCTAGAAACGCTCCGCTTGCATCGACCACGGCGCTTGCGCCGAGCCGCCACGCAAGCACTCGCAGATAGAAGTCGCTCCCATGAAGGACACGCCAACGCGGGGTGCCCCCGTCCGCTCGAAAGCCCACGTCGCCCATGTGCGCGCCCTGCCAGTTGCGCAGCGTGGCGATGCGCCGATGATCCGGCGGGAGTGGACGATTGATACCCGAGCGCTCTATGGAAATGATACCGGCGCCGCCCACGAGCCTTCGCTTCAGGCTTGACCTGTGCACCGCGCCATCTGCCGAGACACGGGTAAGCGTCCGAGCCCCGACGACGAGCGTGAAACCAGAGCCTTCTGCTTCGAGCGTAGGGACCACGACCGAAGACACCGCGTCCCACCACTCCGCGCTGGACGTGATCGCGCTGCGCACCGCCTTTGCGGTTGCCGCCTCCGGCGCCGACTGACGCGAGTCAATCTGGGTGCCGTCTGCGAGTGTCATCCGCCCGCCAACCAAGACGATGGTCACGGCGCGGATGTCGAGCAACGGAGCCTCCACCCGGCTCATGTCGAAGAAACGGGTACAAGTCGTCGCTGCTCAACGCCGAGGCACTCGGCGACGGCGGCGGCTAGGACTCGGACCCACGGGCCGGTCCGTTGCGCGATCTCGCGCGCAATGGAGGCCCAATCGGCATCAACATCTGCCCAGCCCTTGTTCACGGACCAAAGGAGCACCCAGCGCGTGTCGTTGATGGGGCGACCTGCCTCGTAGACCACCTCGCCGGCCTTCCGGTACTTCGCCAAGACGGCCGCGTTAGAGGCGCTGTACGGTTTGCGCGGCGGCACGACCGCGATGGCATCGAACTCGACACGTCGCGCATCGACGAACGCATTGATGTCGAACAGGTTGTAAGACCAGTGCCAGACGAGAACTCGGACCGCGTGCGCATCGACGAGCACGCGAAGGTAGGGGTGCTTCGGCTGATCCGACTGGGGATGACTCTTGGTACGTGCTATCGAATGCTGGAGTCCAAAGCGCGTCAGCTTCCAGCCGGCTGGCGCAAGGCCAGCATAGAGTGCTCGCTCTACACCGCCCGCCTCTTGCTCCGCGCGACGCCGAGCGAGGCTCGGTGCCGCCGCTTGCCTATCCGTGACGGGTGGAGATGGCGCCGGTTCGAGTACGGTATCCCGAAGCGCTGGGTTCAGCGCGAGATCCCAAAGGCCCACCTTGAGGTCGAAGCGTTCTAGGAGGAGGCGACGGGCAGCCTCGACTCCGCTCGCATCCGTCCATCGAGCATCAACCACCAGGCCGGTAACCGAGCAATCCGCCCTCTTCAAGTGAAGGCGCAAATGACGATAGGGGTCCTCCCACGGCCGTTCGGCGTCCGCTTCGTCGGCTGGCAGCCCTTGAAGCAGGTCATCGACCAGGCGTCTCACCATCAGCGTGTCCGGGACGACGAACATGCGAGCACCTTCACAGGAACCGGGATCGACGCGGAAGGCACGAAGGCACCCACCGTTCGAGTCAATCCGAATCCGGGGGGAACGCGACGTGCGCGGCTCGGCGACTCGGGATCTACCTTCCCTTCTCCGGCGCCGCCCGTTGCCCGCGCTCTCGCTAAGCGAGCTGGCGTTGTAGATGTAGTCCTCTCGTCCCGGGCCTCTGGGGTATCGAGGAAATCGAACGCGACTGATTCGCCCGTCCGGGGTGACGCGGGCGAGCGTCTTCTGGTCGGCAAGCGCATACCCGCCCTCCGCATCGTCTAACGTAGGGATGACCACGGAGACGACCGCCGCCCACCATTCGTGAGATGACACGAGGGCGGCGTGGACGGCCCGCGCCGTAGGTAGGTCCGACATTGGTTGCCTGGAATCCACCACAGACCCATCATCGAGTATGAGCCGTCCCCCGATCAGGACCAGCGTTGGAAGATGGCCTCTACGAGTCATTCTCGCACGCGAGGATCTTGGCGAGCAGGGCAGGTCGCTGGCGAGCCAGGAGTGCGAGTGACTCCGGGTCCGTACCCGTGAGCTTGTTCACGGCAATGAACCGTCGGGCTCTATCTACGAGCGCCGCATCGGCGATGGTTCCCGAAGTGTCGAAGGCATTGCCCTGCTCGCCCGAGGTTTCGAGAACCTCGAACTGGCCCCGTTCAGGATTCTGATCGGCGCGCACACGGACAGGGCGAGTGGCAGGAGGGTCGGCCTCGATGATCATGGGTCGAGGCAGGAGGTCCACCTCCTTCGTGATCTCGCGCGCCATCGCCAGGAGGCGAGCATCGGCCGCGATGTACACGCGACCCCGATCATCTGCGTTGGCCGGATCGGAGCGGACGACGCGCCCCACGATCTGCCGGAAGCTCAGGAGCGTCAGCCGGTTCGTTAGATAAACAACGACACGGAGCCGGCGGATGTCCACGCCCTCTGAGACCATGTTGACGGCCACTATCCAGGGGTCGTGGCCTCGCTCGAATTGCTCGATGGCATCGGCTGGATCTGGGTCGTTTGGGTCGTATGACCGCGAGCATGCCACCACTGGGCGCTTCCGTAGCAGGTGCTTCGTCATATGCGCTGCGACCCGATCGGCATGGTCGCAGTCCACGCACACGACGAGGCCCGCAGCGTCGCCGTCACCGGATGCGCGAAGGCTGATCAGGTAGCCGTTCGCATCCTGGAGCATCTTGTCAGCGATCGAACCAGGCTGGACCCATTCCAGCGCTGCACGCATCCGTCGTTGCACTCCGAGGTCGCTCAGGTCGTCGTCATCGAACGTCACCTCGTGCACCTCGCCGTCCTCCGTGCGAAAAGTTGTCCGTCCTCGAACCTCGACGAACTGCACGGGCCGACAGGCGCCATCCACGATGGCGTCGCGGTAGGAGTATCTGTAGTGAGGCTTCGCCGCTCCGCCGACCGACGGAACGAACACGATGGGATCTCTGTCGGTTCGGAACGGCGTCCCGGAGAGCGAGAGAATGGCGGTCGCCGCGTCCGAGAACGCTGTCTGGGCAGCCTCTCCCCACCCCGAGCCGGAGCCGGCGTGGTGCACCTCGTCGAAGACAACGAGTGTGCGATGTCCCGGATCTGTGGCGTGGGCCAAGAACATGTCGGTCATCGCAAAGAGCGACTGATACGTGAAGACGGCGCCGACCCAGGCGTCGCCGATCGGATCCACGGGACGCCAATCGCGCGGGCCGCGGAGGGGAAGAGTAGGCGCCGACGGGCTCGCAGCCGAGGCGGCCTTCAGCCAGCCATCGACGATGCCTAGCGTTGGCGCGACGACGAGGACACGAGAGATCGCTCGCGACTCCAGCATCCGGTAGGCAATGGTCAGCCCAAACGTCGTCTTGCCCGCCCCTGGGCACGCCTCCACGAGCACCGACTGCTCTTCGAGTGCAGGCAGAACCACGTTCAAGGCCTCCGATTGCCAGCGGCGCAGGGAGACACTGGAAGGGGCGCACTTCGCCACGTCGAAGAACTGCTCGATGATCTCCTGGGGACGTGAGCCCTTGCGCAGATTGCACGACCCGCAGAGCGCCTGAAGGTTCGCCAGGACAGTGAGTCCTCCGCGGACCCACGGGGTGATGTGGTCGCCGTGCATCAAGTCCGCCGGGATCGCGCGACGACAGAGCTTGCAGATACGACCTTGGAGTTCCCAGGCGCGGATCACCTCGGCGCGCGTGAAGGTTCGTCTCGGATCTCGGAAGCCAGGGTCGCCGGGGTTCATTGGGACCCCTTGCCGCCCGACAGCGAGTTCAGGGCCGCGCGGACCTCGGCATTCTCTCGGAGCGCCAATGACGAGGTGAAGTCCTGACGAGCTTCGTCGATCCTGCCCGCGGCCTTTGCGACGAGCCCCTCGTTGTAGAGCAGCGAGGCTCGCGGCTGCGGTGACGCCGGGTTCATCGCCATGCCTTGGTCGCACTCGGCTTTCGCCCACCCCCACTTCCCGGCCTTGAGGTTGATCCAGCATCTGTCGCCCCACCCCCAACCCCCTCGGGTGTCCACAAAGCCCTTGTCTACGTCGGGAAGGATGGGACGGTTTCCGTCAGTGCCGTCGTTCGTCGCGACCGCAGGCGACATCGGCGTCGTCGGCGCCCTCGTTGGGTAAGTCGTCGGCGCGCGTGCATCGTCGGCGCCGCGCAGAAGAAGGAAAGCCCCCGTGCCGATGCCCCCGACGACCACAAGCGCGGCCATGACGATCGCGATCACGACCCACGGTGCTCTTCCGGGCCGCAGCGGCGGTGGCGGCGCAGCCGGGACGCCGCCTGGGACAGCCTGTGCTGGCGATCGAGGGGCCACGGCGGTCTGCGGCGGCCCCACCCCAGGCCGGTGCGGGTCGAGGCGAAGTGGCTCCAAGCGTCGCCGTTGCTCGGTCACGGAGCATCCCCAACGATCGCAGCCGCGACCTTGAGGC
>Ga0070738_10007844_pt1 | contig 10493 bp, 7 predicted proteins | sample Coa_R2_2_FD_66446 | JGI IMG/M metagenome (GOLD analysis project Ga0070738, IMG submission 66446) | Surface soil microbial communities from Centralia Pennsylvania, which are recovering from an underground coalmine fire - Coalmine... | ecosystem: Environmental > Terrestrial > Soil > Unclassified ... | reverse complement strand
CCGTAGCGCGCCAGGTAATCGCGGAACGCGGTGGCCTTGTCGATCGCATTGAGGTCCTCGCGCTGGAGGTTCTCGACCATGGCCAGCTCGAAGACGCGCCGATCGTCGAGGTCGAGCACCCGCGCGGGGATCTCGTGAAGCTGGGCCTCGATACTGGCGCGAAGCCGGCGCTCCCCGGCGATGAGCTGGTAACGCGGACCGACCGCGCGGACCAGCACCGGCTGGAGCATGCCATGCTGGCGGAGCGAGTCGGCCAGCGAGGCGATCTCGGCCGCATCGAACTGTCGGCGGGGCTGGAAGGGGTTGGGATCGATCTGGGTGACGGCCACCGAGACCAGCTCGGCGGTCTCGAACGATCCCGGTTCGAATCCGCCCTCCTCCCGACCGAGCAGAGCTTCCAGGCCGCGTCCGAGGCGACGTCGATTCACGGTCGAGGTCCTCCTTGTGATGAGAGGTTCGAGACAGGCGCGGGTCCCGCGCGCCTCAGGGCCTGATCCGGTCTGCTTCGGCCGTGGGCGCGGGTCGGGTCGGGCCGGGCCGGTGGCGACTCCCCGCAGGCGCGGTTGCGACGGGAGCCTTCGAGCCGAGGAGGAGGTGACCCGGACGGGACTGGAGCCCAACGGTGGGACTTGAAGCTGGCGAGAATCGTAGCGACCGAGACAATGTGTGTAAAGCACAGTTCTGCGCGGCTCATCGCGTCATCAGGCGCCGGGCATCGGCCTCGAGGGCAACACTGTAGCTGATGGGATACGCGGGCGGCGCATCCAGTCCCAGGAGGCGATCCGGCAGGGAGGCAAGCTGCTGGCGACAATGCGCACGGACCCGATCCAGCGACGGCAAGGGAGCCACGAGTTGCCCGTTCCGGACGACCGGGACCAGGAGCGGCTCTCCCTCAGCCGTCTCGTCGGCGCGCGTGACGTGGTCGCCCGCGAACCGACCGGCCGCGTCCCGCCGCCGGAAGACCTGCTTGGCCATCGGATAGGTCCTCTTGCCCGGACTCAGCTTGAACCTCCCCTGCCCGTCCAGTTCGACAAGCTTGTAAACCATCCCCAGGGCGGGCGCATCGCGGGAGGTGACCAGCTCCGTCCCGACGCCAAACCCATCGACCGGGGCCCCGGCGCCGACAAGCTGGGCGATCCGCAGCTCGTCGAGATCGCCCGAGACCATGATCTTGACGTCGGTCCGACCGCACTGGTCGAGGATCGCGCGCGCTCGGCGGGACAGGTCGTCGAGGTCGCCGCTGTCGATCCGGATCGCCTGGACCTGCGGGCGGATCGCCGCGGCATGCCGCACACCCTCGAGAGTGTCGTAGGTGTCAACCAGGAGCGTGGCCGTTTCCGGGAAGACCTGAGCGAAGGTCGCGAAGGCCTGGAACTCGCTGGGAAACGACTGGACCCACGAGTGCGCCATGGTCCCCGACGCCGGGATCCCCAGCAGGCGAGCCGCCTCGACGTTGCTGGTCCCGTCGAAGCCGGCGAGGTACGAGGCCCGCGCGGCGAGGAGTCCCGCGTGCGGGCCATGTCCCCGCCGCAAGCCGAACTCATACAGCGGCCGCCCGCCGGCGACCGTAACCATCCGCGCCGCCTTCGAGGCCACTAGCGTCGGATAGGCCAGCGCGGCCACGAGGTAGGTCTCCAGCCACTGGGCCTGCGGCAGGGGTGCTGTCACGCGCAGCAGCGTCTCGCCCGGGAAGACGACCGTCCCCTCGGGGACCGACCAGATGTCGCCCTCGAAACGGAGGGCCGCCAGCGCGTCGAGGTGAGCCGGGTCGGTCCTCTCGAACAGCGGCCAGCGCCGGATCGCGGCGATCTGCTCGGGGGAGAATGCCAGGCGCAGCACGTCGCCGACGGCTGGCTCCAGCCCGGCGAAGACCAGGTACGCCCGATTCGGTGGCATCTTCCGCACGAAGAGCTCGAACGAGCCGCGCCGGTCCGCCATCCCCGCGGCGAAATAGCCCACGATCATCGTCAGCTCGTACAGGTCGGTGATCGGACCCAGGGCGCGGGGATCGGGCCACAAGCAGACCGGCGGTTGCGGATTCATGGTTCGTCCCCTGGTGGGATCCGTTGGATCAGGAGCAGCGGCGCCGAGGTCGCCGATGGACCGCTCCACGCCGCCGACGGATCGATGTCCAGCCGAGTCGGCAGGCTCAGCTCGGTGGGCACGCTCCGGACCACGCGCCAGCGCTGGTCGATCCCCGCCAGTCCCTCCGGTCCTTCACCGGGCCGCCAGACCAGGGCGGAATCCAGCAGCGCCCACGACCCCGATTCCGCGCCGCTCAACCCGTGGAGGTCCGCCTCGGGTAGCGCCGCCACGCGGCCGGCGAGATAAAACGTGACGGCCGGGCGAGCGTAGACCCGGAGATGCCGGAGCCCCTTGGGCAGCTCCGCGGCGATGGCTCGGCAGGCCCGGCGGAGGGAATCGGTCGGTTGGAGCAAGGTCCCGATCCGGCCCTCGTGGGATGCGTTCGCGGGACCAGTCCGCAGCACGACGGCCAGGACACAGATCGCCCCAAGCGCGACGATGGGATCGGGAGGTGGGCCGTGGCGAGCCTGTGCGCTCCCGCTGGCTCCGGAGGGACCCCATCGCGATCCGATCGCGACGGAACCGCCACCCATCAGGATCCAACCCAGCGCCTCGATCGGCAACCAGAGCCGGGCATAGGGATGATAGCAGGGCGTGAGCAGGACGAGGCTGATCCACCCCACCAGGACGAGGGTTCGCGCATCTGCCCTGCCGGGGGAGGAAACGGTCAGGCTCCAGGCCGCCGTTGTCGCGAAGACCAGGCCGAGGAACCCGGCCGCGTTGAGCGTGGCGAGAAACCCGGTCAGGAGCAGGATCCGGGGCAGCGCACGCCAGCCCGGCCAACCACCCCGTGCCACCCACATTCCCCCGGCCGCAGCCAGTCCGGCGAGGAGCTGCCAGGCCGGGCCGCCCGAGAGGGCCCGCGCCTGTGCGAGCTGGACGCCGAGGTAGGCCGGCCACCGCTGCGGGCCGCCCAGGTAGCCGCGCTGGTGGGCGATCAGTGCCGCATACCCGCCATGAGAATCCACGAATCGATACCACGGCCAGTAGGCCAGCGCCGCCACCAGGGCGGCGAGCAATCCCCAGCCCCAGGTCGCCAGCAGCCTTCGCGGAGATCGCTGGCATCCCGGCAAGGTCATCGAGACCGCCGCCGTGAGCACGACGAGGATTCCGGCGAGCCAGCCATTGTACTTGAAGAGCTGGGCGATCCCGACGGAGAGGCCCAGCAGGACGGCTTGCACGGCATTCGGCCGCTCGAGGAAGCGCTGGCCCTGGGCGAGGGCGATGATCCAGCAGAGCAGGAACGAGGCGTCGGTCAACGCCATCCGCGAGAACGCCAGATGAGGACCGGAAAGCGCGGCCAAGGCGGCCGCGGCTGCGCCGGCCCCGCGGCCAAACGTTCGAGAGGCCAGCCAGCCGGCCGCCGGAATTGTCAGCGTCCCGGCGAGGATCGAGGCGAGGATCGCCGAGCGATCGCCGACTCCCAGACACCCGTAAGCCAGTCCGACCAGCACGGGGAATCCCGGTGGAGCATAGGCGATGAGTGTCGGATCGAGGCCCGCAACCCCCTGGGGCGAGAAGATCCAGAGACCGGCCAGCGCGTAGACCCCCTCGTCGAACTGGATCAATCCCAGCCGGCCGAACGACCAGAATCGCAGCGCAACGCCGGCCAGGGTGAAGGCGCCCACCACCAGGATCTCGCGGCGGAGGCCGGGATCATGCCGGAATTCTCGTGCACTCATAGCCGGTCGATTCTAAATCAGTCCCCGCGCGACGGACAGTAGGCCGGCACAGCCGGACCGACGTCCCGTCTCCCGCTCAGGATCGGGTTTCACGTGGAACCCTCGACGCGAATCGCGATCGGGCGTGAAGCGCCAAGATCTGCTAAGATGCGGGACGACGTGGGAGGGTTCCGGAACATCACCTCTGGGGTTGTCCCACCCAGGGAGGCGCCATGGTCGTCGGACTCTTTACGGATCGTCGCATGCTCGATCACCGCGTGCCGTCCCACCACCCGGAGCGGCCCGAGCGCCTGGACGCCATCCTCCGCCAGCTCCAGCGGGCGGGCTACCACCACACGTGTCCGGCTGGCCTGGTGCGCGAGGCCACGCCGGAGGAGCTGGCCCGGGTGCATTCGCGCGAATACCTCGAGGAGGTCGCCGACCTGGAAGCTCGCGGCGGGGGGATGCTCGATCCGGACACCTGGCTCCGGCCGGGCTCGGGCCTGGCGGCTCGACTGGCCGCAGGGGCGGCGCTCGAAGCGGTGGCGTTCGTCATGGCGGGGCCGCAGCGGCGCGCCTTGTGCTTGGTCCGCCCACCGGGACACCACGCCCGCCCTGCCGCCGGGATGGGTTTCTGCATTTACGGCAACGTCGCACTGGCCGCGGAGGAGGCCCTGGCCCACTTCGAGCTCAACCGGGTCCTCATCGTCGACTTCGACGTCCACCATGGCAACGGCACGCAGGAGGTCTTCTACCACACCTCCCGGGCCGGCTTCCTGTCGATCCATCGCTATCCGTTTTACCCCGGCACTGGTGCCAAGGGCGAAACCGGCACGGGCGAGGGACTGGGCTCCACGTGGAACATCCCCCTGCCCTACGGCACCCAGCCGGCCGTTTATCACGCGGCGTTTCGTGCCGGCCTGGAGACGCTCGCCGACCGCATTCGGCCGGAGCTGGTCCTGATCAGCGCCGGCTTCGATGCCCACGCCGAAGACCCGGTCGGCGACCTGGGCCTGGACATCGAGGATTTCGAGGTCCTGACCAGGGAAATCGTCGCCGTCGCCGAGACCCACGCGGCCGGCCGGATCGTCAGCGTGCTGGAGGGCGGTTACAACGTCCCGATCCTGGCCGGCTGCGTCCAGACCCATCTGCACGCGCTGGGAGCCGAGCCGCGGCGGAACTAGCGCATCGGTCCCCGGCGGCCGGAACGGCCGCAGGACCTAAGCCCAAGGGGAAATCCCGGGACTGACCCCGACGGGATTTGAACCCGTGTTGCATGCGTGAAAGGCATGTGTCCTAGACCGGGCTAGACGACGGGGCCGCTCGATTCCTCACGATACGACTCTAAACAGCATCTGCCCTTGGGGTCAAGGCGACCAGGGTCCCGACTGCCACGATCGAAGGCGGACCCGGGACGAGAACTGGGTTGCGGCGCACGGCCGGAGGCGATAGCCTATCGACGGGAATGGGCCGGTGGGACGGCGATTCCGGTGAGGGGAGATGCGATGGTCAAGATCTTGATGATCACCGGCGATGCGGGCGAGGCTCAGGAGATCTACTACGCCAAGTTCCGACTGGAAGAGGAGGGTTGGCAGGTCGACATCGCCGCGCCGGCCAAACGGGTCTTTCATTCAGTCGTCCACGATTTCGAGCCTGGCTTCGACACCTACACCGAGAAGCCCGGTTACCGTGTCCAGGCGGACCTCGCGCTGGACGACGTCGCGGCGGAGCATTATCAGGGTTTGGTCCTCCCCGGCGGCCGGGCCCCCGAATACCTCCGCAACCGCGAGAAGGCCGTGGCCCTCGTCCGCCACTTCGTCGAGACGGGCAAGCCGATCGCCGCCAACTGTCACGGACCACTCCTGGTCCTGGCTGCCGGGGGGGCGCGCGGAAGGACGATGACGGCTTACCCCGATCTCGAGCCGGATGTCCGTGGCGGCGGAGCCGAATTCGTGAACCGCCCGGCCGTCGTCGACGGCGCGCTGGTCACGGTCCGAGGTTGGCCGGACAACGGTCCGTGGATGAAGGAATTCATCCGGCTGGTCAAGGCCGCGACATGACCAGGCCAGGATCGCACCGGCATCCTCGGGCCACCCGACTCCAGCGGAGGACCGGGTCGACGACCCCACCCGCGAATCCCCACCGCGTGGCTCAGACCTCGGAACGCCCAACCTTCGCCGCTTGATCCGACATCCGGATCTGGTTCTGAATGGCGTCGTAAACCTCGCGGCGATGCACTGTGACATCCTTGGGAGCTTCGATGCCGATCCGCACCTTGTCCCCGCGAATCTCGATCACGGTCACCGTGATATTGTCGTTGATGATGATGCTTTCGTTCTTCTTGCGGGAGAGAACCAGCATTGACGCTCCTCTCTAGGGCCCCTCGCGCGGCGCGCCATGCATTGCTGCGAGCTAACATTGATCCATGGTAGCAGGGGCGCCTCCGTTTAGCTCAGTGGCGTCGCGCAGGCCACCTTTATTGAACTGTACATGCTGGAGGGACCGGGTCAAGGGTTAGCGGGGATTTTTCATCGTCCCTAAACTCTCCAGACCGTAGGAATTCGTGCGAAGTTGGGGTGAGCTGGGGGAGACGCGTGGACGGGGGCGTGAGGGGGAGATCAGTCGTCGGCGGTGGAGGAATACCGACGATACAGGTGGCCGAGGCCGAGGTCGAAGATTTCCGCTTCGATGTCTTCGCTGCTGGCGGGGTGGATCGTTTCCCGCAGCTCCTGGACGAGCAATTCGATGAACTTGGCCCGGGCCCGCTGGAGATTCTTCCGAAAGGCTTCGGGTCGGACCTGGGTCCGCGTGACGGCGCTGAGCTGCTCGGCCAGTTCCTCGATCGAGGCCTCGGGAAAGTCGCGGCGGAGTTGCAGCACCGTGGCGTAACGGTTCTTGGGAGTCGTTGCCTGGTAGGTCTCCAGTCGGGACCAGACGCGTTTGATGACGGTCTCGCGCCAGACTCGATCGAGATCTTCATCGGGCCGGCTGGAATCGAGGAGATCGCCTGGGGGAAGTCCCTGGAGCTTGCGGGTGCGGAAGTGGTCGATGATGAGGCGGTGGAGGACGGTGCGGAGGTAATCGCGGAACCGGCCCTTGCTCTTGTCGGCTCCGGCGAGCTTGCCGGTCAGGAGCTTGGTCCAGAATTCCTGGAGGACCTCGTCGGCCAGATGCTTGTCGCGGACCTTGAGATGGATGTAGCGCGTGACGGCATCATGATAGCGGCCGACAAGCTCCTCCATCGCGGCATGGCGCTGGGCGGCGGGCGTGTGGGCGCTGCTGATTGTGGTCCAACTGGTCGGGATTTCCGTGAGCCGCTCTTCACCCATCGCTCTGGTCCGAACTGAGCCGGCGGGTCGCGGGCCGCGGTTTCCCGCCACCCGGAGCCAGCCGTAGGGGCGATCGGTCGTGGGTTCCACGTGGAACCGGACCCGAGAGTCAACTGGCTCGGGCTCGGCGCGTTCGCGCCCGAGCCGACTGCGGAGTTTGCCCTCGTGCATCAGGAGCAATCGGGGTGCCGCGGCGGCCGACACGCCGGCGGCCGAAGGGACAGCGTCGGACAGGGAGGCGGGGACGGGACGACCCAGATCGCTGCGGATTCACGATTTCCATCCCCAGGGCTTGGATGAGGTTTCGGCCGCAACTACGCCCGGCAGGATTCGAACCTGCGACCGACGGTTTAGAAAACCGTTGCTCTATCCTCCTGAGCTACGGGCGCCACAGGCCCGGCACAGCTCATCGTCGTGATCCGAGATGCCGGCACTGCATCCCGCCCACGGCGAGCTGCGCCCGGCAGGATTCGAACCTGCGACCTGCGGTTTAGGAAACCGCCGCTCTATCCTCCTGAGCTACGAGCGCGAAGTCATGCCCCAGACAGATTCTCGGGGATCGCTCGGTCTCCTGTCAACTTGATTGCCGCACAGTCGGCGAATTTCTTGGGAGAGCGGCTGGCACCGAGCAGCCCACCCGCTGGTCCTGGCGGCAAGGGCGGCCGGTCGCGCTTTTGATCCTTGGCCGGAGATGACGACCATGACGAATCGACCGCAGGTTGCCGTCGTGACCGGAGGTGGGCGCGGGATCGGCCGCGGCATCTGCCTGGCGCTGGCCCAGCTTGGTCACGCGCTCGTCGTGAATTATCGCGGCGACAGCCAGGCTGCCCAGACGACCTGTCAGGAAGCCGAGCGCCGGGGCGCGCCGCGCACCCTGGCGGTGCAGGCGGACGTCGCCGATCTGGAGCAAGGCCAGCGCCTGCTCCGCGAGACCCTGGCCAGCCTGGGGCGCATCGACCTGTGGGTGAATAACGCCGGCGTCGCGCCCGCGCGGCGGCTCGACCTCCTGGAGACGACCCCCGAAAGCTGGGACCGCGTGCTGGCGAACAACCTCCGTGGGCCGTTCTTCCTCACCCAGGCCGTCGCGACGACGATGGCTGAGCTCCGGTCCGCGGGGACCGTCGCCGAGCCCCAGATCGTCTTCATCACGTCGATCTCCAGCCGGTTCGCCAGCACCGCGCGCCCGGAGTATTGCGTAGCCAAGGCCGGCCTGAGCATGGTCGCCCAGCTCTTCGCCGTGCGTCTGGCCGCGCTGGGAATCCGCGTCTACGAGATCCGGCCGGGCCTGATCGAGACCGACATGACGCGCCCGGTGCGCCAGGGCTACGACGAGAAGATCGCCGCTGGTCTGCTCCCGATCGCGCGCTGGGGGACTCCCGAGGATGTCGGTCGCGCGGTCGCCGCCATTGCTGGAGGCGCCTTTCCCTATTCGACCGGAGCCATCCTGGACGTCGACGGTGGGATCCACCTCCGCACCCTCTGATCGAAGCTGTTCCGCCATCGGGGCTTGGAGGCCAGGGGCCCCGGGCCGTGGCGGAGCGGCCTCGCCCGGCAGGAGGGCTGTCACGGGCGTGGTCGGAATCGCTACAATTGAGGGTGCACCAATCGAGCCGGGCCGGTCCGGGCCTCGGTCACGACAATCCTCGGGCAAGCTGATGCGAGAGCCGACGTCGCGAGCAGATCTGGCGCGGGAAGCCCTGGCCAATCAGCGGATCGGTAGCTATCGCCTCATCGAGCGGCTGGGCGCAGGGGGCATGAGCTCGGTCTATCGAGCCGTCCATGTCGAGACCGGCCATGAAGTTGCGCTGAAGGTCCTGACGCAAAGCCTCGTCCACAATTCCACCGTCCTCCAGCGGTTCTTGCGCGAGGCCCGCAGCGTCGAGACCCTGGAAGACCCCAACATCGTGGCGATCTACGATCGAGGGATCGATCAGGGCCGGCACTATCTCGTGTTGGAGTACGTTCGCGGCGGCGATTTCCACGAGTACATCCAGCGCCGCGGGCCGCTGGGCGTGGCCGAGGCGATCTCGGTGATCCTGGGCATCGCTCGTGGATTGATGCATGCGGCCAGCCGGGGTCTGATTCATCGCGACATCAAGCCGTCGAATATCCTCCGGACCCCGGACGGCAAGCCCAAGATCACCGACCTGGGATTGGCCCTTCAGTCCGAATTCGAGGATGAGCGCGTCACCCGGGAGGGGACCACGGTCGGGACCGTGGATTACATGGCGCCCGAGCAAGCCCGCGACAGCCGGGCCACGAGCATTCAGAGCGACCTGTACTCCCTGGGGTGCACCGGGTACTACCTCCTGACCGGCGTGGCCCCCTATCCCGGCGGCGACATCACCGATAAGCTGACACGGCACGCGCGGGCGCCCGTGCCGGAGATCCGCGACCTCCGGCCCGATGTTCCCGCCGAGCTGTCCGCCATCCTGCGCCGGTTGATGGCCAAGGAGCCGGCGGATCGATTCGCCGGCTACGAAGAGTTGATCGCAGCCCTGGAGGCTGTGCCGCCCGTTGCCGCCGACGGACTCCCGACGATCGCGCTGGCCCCGCTGCGGGACGACGGGGACGACGATCTCCTGGAGCTCGCGGCCGACTCCCAGTCGGTCGCGACGGGCGAGCGCGAGTTCGGCGACCCGCCGTCCCATCCGGGCATGCCGCTGCTGGAACCGCTGGCGGACCTGGCGGGCGAGCGCTCCGGTCACATCCCGCGCTGGGCGGCTCGGCAGCCCGGGACTCCGTTCCAGCTGGTCGGTCCCGGCGAGGCACGCGAAGTGCCAACCGACTCGGTCCTCGTCGAGGAGAGCGCCTTTGTCCCCGCAGCCCGGCACAAACGGTCCTTCGCCGCCTGGATCATCCCGTCCATCGTGATCGGCCTGGTCTTGGTGCTGATGGCGATCGGGTCGCACCCGTTTCGTGACCCCACGCCAGGCCCCCGCGCGATTCCGGACGACCTCCGCGCCCCAGCCGAACCGGCCACCCTCCCGTCGGTCGAACCATCGGTCCCTCCCGCCGCCCCACCACGGCAGGAGCCTCACCTGAACCGGCCGCACCCGGCTCGCCGGCGCGGACCCTCGGAAGAGGAGGCGCGTCGGGCGCGGTGGGTCGAGCCCACGGATCCGCCGGAACCGGTCGCGCTCGATTCGAGTTCGGAGGAGGACCATCGACACCTGCCGGAATGGGCACGGACGCCGATCGCGGAACGGGTCCCGGGCCCGTTCGTGGTGGTCCGCCGCGTCGCGGATCGCAGCGACCCCGGGGCCATCCCCTCCCTGGAGGTCGCCCTGGAGCAGCACTTCGGCGGCACGGTCGAACTGGCCGACGAGGGACCGTTGGCGGTCGATGAACTCCGTGTTTCGGGCGAGTCCCGGCTGATCCGGGCACGACCCGGCTTCCGGCCGATCGTCCGGATCGA
>Ga0070738_10007842_pt1 | contig 10494 bp, 9 predicted proteins | sample Coa_R2_2_FD_66446 | JGI IMG/M metagenome (GOLD analysis project Ga0070738, IMG submission 66446) | Surface soil microbial communities from Centralia Pennsylvania, which are recovering from an underground coalmine fire - Coalmine... | ecosystem: Environmental > Terrestrial > Soil > Unclassified ... | reverse complement strand
GGCCGGGCGAACTGGGCGGCGTTGCGGATCAAGTTCCAGAAAACTTGCGTGAGCCGCGCGGAGTCGGCGACGGCATGGTGCGCCTCGGCAGCCAGGCACTCGACGACGGTCAGGTCGGCCATGAAGACCTCTGCGAAGCAAACGTCCAGGGCGCGGCCGATGACCGCGTGGATATCGACCACCTCCAGGTCGAGACTCAGGTGCCCGCGCTCGATGCGCGAGAGGTCCAGCAGGTCGTCGACCAGTCGGGCCTGGAGCTCGAGGTTGCGGCGGATCCGCTCGAGGTGCTCGCGGGCCTCCGGGGCAACCCCCTCCTCCAGGAGGTGGCCGACGGAGAGCAGCACCGGCGTCAAGGGGGTGCGCAGCTCGTGGCTGAGGACGGCGAGGAAGCGGTCCTTGGCCCGGTTGGCCTGCTCGGCGGCTTCCTGGGCCGCCCGGGCCTCGGCCGTGCGCCGCTCGACCAGCCGGACCAGCTCGCGCTCCCGCGCCCGCCGGCTCGCCAACCGCAGGCCATACGCCAGGATCCCCAGGGCCGCCATCGCCAGCAGGACCGCCGCGCCGATCGCCACGTCCTGAGTCATCGGCGGCTCGCCGGTCCGACCCAAGGGGGACGGCTCGGGGCCCCAGATTCCCGCGCCGCGGGCCGCATCGAGCAGACCACCGGCGCCGGCCAGGCACGGCAGCCCGATCAGGGCCAGGCCCGCCCGACCCACCCCGCGGACACGCCGGAGGAGCCATTCGCCGCCCCGATCCTGGACATCCCTTGTCCCAGGTGTATGGATCGTCGTTGGTTTCATGGTCTGTCGACTGTCGCAGTCGTCACCGTCCCGGGCCAGCGACAACGCTCCCGGACCGTCCCGTAACCGATCTCCTGTTCCATTATTGCCGCCGTCGCCCCGGACCGGAAGAGCGCTCCTGCGCGGAATCAACTCCCGCGCGGCCCGGCTTCCGGTCCTCCCGCCCCGCTCGGCCCGGCGCAACCGCGGGGTTTGGGCCGATCATACCGGTCATGGGGATCATGTGGAAGACATCGCCCTTGCCGGTTGGAGTGGGCTGGCCCGCGGGAGCCGGCCTGGGGGTCAGCCCGCTCCGATCCTCGCCCGGCAGCGCCAACTCAATACCGCCGATAGCGATACGGATAGGGACGATTCCACCCACCCCGATACCCATAATAGGGTCGTGGCCCGATCAAGGGCCGGGGCACCACCACCGGGCCCGGGATCACCACCGGCTGGGGCACCACCACGGGAGCCGGCACGACGTACGGGTAGCCCGCGTAGTAGCCCCCGCCGTAGACGCCATAGCCGCCGGTGCCCAAACCGAACGAGAAGCCCGGGCTGCTGTAGTTGAACCCGAACGCCTGGGCCTGGGCCGACGTCGCGCCCCAGCCGAGAATCCCGATCCCGATCACGCCGGCCAGCATCATCGATCGACCGATCGCCTTCATGACTCATCTCCTTGACGCGGTTCCCGGAAAGGAAACCCCCGGGGCTCCCCGGGAGTCGGTGTCCCCGGTCCGACGCGGGTTACGCCGCGGAACACCATCCCCTACTACGAGGGATCTCCCAGAATGGGGCATGCCCAAGCGGACGCGCGACGTTCCCTCAGGATCCTCATCCCAAAGTCCTACGGATTTCGGTGCAGATCGTCAAGGCCAACGCCTGGCCGGAAGTTCGCCGTCGTGGAGCTCCGGGGTCTCGCCGCGGCGACCGGCATCCCGTACCATGGGCGCGGTCCGAACGTCCACTCGACTACGAGGAGACCCCCGATGAATCGCCGTCATTTTCTGGGCGCCTCGACGGCCGCGGCCGTCCTGGCCTCGGCCACGGCAACCGCCGCCCCCGCCCGCCCGTCGGGCCGCCTCAAGGTGATCGTTCCGGTCCTGGAGCCGGCGGCACTCGCCGACTTGAAGGACGTCGCCGCGGGGCTCGACCTGGTCGAGTGCCGCAGCCAGGCCGAGGCGATCGAGCAAGCCCCCGGGGCCGCCGCCAGCTACGGGTTTATCACCCGGGAGCTGATCCGGGCCGGCACGTCGCTCAAGTGGGTCCAGCAGACCAGCGCCGGGGTCGAGCATCTGATGGAGATCCCCGAGCTGGTCCAGGGCGACATCGTCCTGACCAACATGCAGCGCGCCTACGCGCCGGAGATCGCCGACCAGGCCCTCGGCTACCTGCTGGCGTTCACCCGCGGTCTCGCCCATTTCATCCTGACCCAGTCCAGCCACCAGTGGCGCTCGCGCCAGCCGGGCGTGGTTCTGGACGAGCTGATGGGCAAGACGCTGCTGGTCATCGGGCTCGGTGGAATCGGCACCGAGATCGCCCGCCGGGCCCAGGCCTTCGGCATGCGGGTGCTCGCCACCGATCCCAAGGTGCTCGAGCGGCCGCTCTACGTCGAGGAGCTGCATCGGCCCGACGCCTTCCACCAACTGCTCCCCCGCGCCGACGTCGTCGCCAGCGCCGTACCCTTGACCAAGCAATCGCTGCGAATGATCGGCGCGCGGGAATTCGCCCTGATGAAGCGTGGCGTCGTGCTGATCAACGTCTCGCGCGGCAAGGTGGTCGACACCGAGGCCCTGGTCGCCGCGCTCGACAGCGGGCAGGTCGCCGCCGCCGGGCTCGATGTGACCGACCCCGAGCCGCTCCCCAAGGACCACCCGCTCTGGTCGCGGCACGCGATCATCACGCCCCACAGCGCCGGCCAGTCGCCGGGCGGCGAGCGGCGGCGGCACGAGCTCTTCCGCGAGAACCTCCGCCGCTTCGCCGCCGGCGAGATGCTCTTGAACGTGGTCGACAAGAAAGTCGGTTATTGACCTCCAGGAAGACGATGCGGATCGTCGATGCCCGTCAAGCGGCGGCCTCCTCCTCTCCGGTCTCGGGATGCGAGGGGGCCCAGACGGGCGCGCGCTCACTCAACGCCAGATAGGTCATCACCAGCAGCAGGCTGGTCATCGGCAGGGTGAAGATCCACCCCACGCAGAGTGCCAGCAGGCCCGCGCAGTTGATCGTGAGATAGGCGAAATAGACCGCGATCACCGTGGCGAAGCGGCCCCGGGTCAGCCGCCAGGAGCCTCGGAGTGCGTCCACGACGCCGGTGCCCTGGTCGATGATGAGGTAGGAGAACTGTCCCAGCCGAGCCAGGACCGCCAGCACCACCGGCGCGAGAAGCACGGCACCGGCCAGACCCGTCAGGATCCCGCGGATCGCCTCGCGATCAAGCTCCCAGGCGATCAGGCTCTCGACCCCCTCGAGGATCGACGGCGGCGCGCCGGCGGCCGAGAGCCAGGTAAACCCGCTCAGCAAGAGTGTGAGGAGCGGCGATCGATCCAGGATCCTCTCGACCAGGAAATGGGCGATCAGGACCGGCGCGGCCGCGATCGACAGGAACAGGAACGTCGCCAGGAGCGTGGTCAAGAGATAGCCGCCGCCGCGAAACAGGTCGTCGAAGGCCGTGGGCTCCGATCGCGCGATCTTGAGCAGGACGAGATTCAAGCCGATCTGCAACCAGATCGGTACGAGGATGTCGGCCAGGAAGAGCAGGAACCGCGCGAACTCGCTGAACGCCGGTTCGCCCACCAGCTCGTTGAGGCCCGAGAGGATCGCCCGGCAGGTCGTGACGAGCAACCAGTTGGCCGCGGCGGCGCCCCAATAGGCGGCAAGGCAGGCCGCGAGCCGGCCCTGGAAGGTCGACCCGCTCGCCCGAAGGATCGCCGCCAACGGCGGCGAGGAATCCGCGCCGCCGGTGGGGTCGGATCCCCGCGGGCGAGCCGAACCGGGCCAGGCCGGGGCGCGAGCTGGCTCACGGTCATCGGGCAGCGGGGGAAGCACCATCGGGGACTCCGCGGTCGTGGTCCGCGAGCTGGGCCCAGACGTGGCTCACGGCGCGGCCTCCGCGACCGGGGCCGATCGGCTGAGCTGGGACTCGGCGATCTCGATGGCCTTGAGCAACCCCCGCGCCTTGTTGAGCGTCTCCTCGAACTCGTCGGCCGGCACGCTGTCGTGGACGATGCCGCCGCCGGCCTGGATGTACGCCGTCTGCCCCTGGATGACCAGGGTGCGCAGCGCGATGCACGTATCCATGTTGCCGGTGAAGTCAATATAACCGACGGCCCCGGCGTAGGGACCGCGTTTGGTCGGCTCGACCTCGTCGATGATCTGCATGGCCCGAACCTTGGGCGCGCCGGAAACCGTGCCGGCCGGCAGCCCGGCGCGGAGGGCATCAAACGCCGTCTGGCCGGCGCGGAGCCGCCCCGTGACGTTCGATGTGAGGTGCATGACGTGCGAATAGCGCTCGACTTTCATCACGTCCGTAAGCTGAACGCTGCCGTACTCGGCGACCCGGCCGACGTCGTTGCGTCCCAGGTCCACCAGCATGATGTGCTCGGCACGTTCCTTGGGGTCGGCCAGCAGCTCCTCGGCCAGCGCGCGATCTTCCTCCTCGGTGCGGCCCCGCCGCCGGGTACCGGCCAGCGGCCGGATCGTCACCTGGCCTTCCTCGGCGCGCACCAGGATCTCCGGCGAGCTGCCGATCAGGGCGAACTCGCCCAACGGCAGATAAAAGAGGAACGGACTGGGGTTGACCACGCGGAGCACCCGGTAGATGTCGAACGGGTTGGCCCGGGTCTCCACCTCGAAGCGCTGGCTGGGCACGACCTGGAAGATGTCGCCGGCCTTGATGTATTCCTGGCAGTGCCGGACGACGGCCTCGTACCGGGCGCGGGTGAAGTTGGAGCGGAACGGCAGCGACCCCGGGGCGTCGGTGGCGATATCGCAGACGCCCAGCTCGGGCACGCTCGCCGCCAGCCGGTCGACCAGCTCGTCAATCCGCCGGCACGCCGCCTCGTAGGCGGCCTTGAGGTCGGCCTCAGGCCCGACATGGGCCTGCGCCACCACCAGGATCGTCTTGCGGATGTGGTCGAACAAGACCATGCAATCGTAGAAGGCGAACGACAGATCGGGCAGGCCGCGATCGTCGGGGGGCACGTTGGGCAGGTTCTCGGTATAACGGACCGCGTCGTAGGCGGCATAGCCGACGGCGCCGCCGGCAAACCGCGGCAGGCCGGGCAGCGCCGCGGCCCGATACCGTTCCACCAGGCGCTGGAGATCCAGGAAGGGATCCGGCGAAGTGAACTGGCGGAGCGGCTCTCCGCTGGCGGTCTCCGTGATGCGGACCTCCACGCCCCGGGCCTCGAACTTCAGGAACGGCTCGGTCCCCAGGAAGCTGAACCGGCCGACCTTCTCCCCGCCGATGACGCTCTCGAAGAGGAACGAGGGGGCCGCGCGTGCGATCCGGCGGAAGGCCGAGACGGGAGTCAGCCCGTCCCCGGTCAACTGGCGGTAGACCGGCACGCACGAGACCCCCGAATCCCGGTACCCGGTGAATTCCTCGTACGACGGACGATAACGACTCATCGCCGGCCCATTTCCCAAGCGTGACGTCCCGACGGCAATGCCTGTACATTACCAGTCGGGAGGGGCCCGGACAAGACCGAGCCCGATCGCCCCGGCGCCAAGGACACGCCGGAAATCGAAGGGTCGATTGCCTTAAGGGGCCGGTCCCGCACCCGGCGGCCGCGCCGGCCGGCCTTCACGGTTGCTTGACACCCCCGTGGGGGAAATTAGAATACCAATGGGCTCACGCGTCCTTGCCAACGGGAAGCCACGCCTTCAGCGGCGAATCCGATCGACCGTCTCGACCAGACGGCCGGGGACGGCGCACGAGTGAGTCACCGACGCCGAGGATCGGATCGGATCGGACTGGACCGGACCGGCGGAGTCGCTCCATGAAATGCCAGAAATGCGCCAAGCCAGCCACCTTCCACATCACCGACATCGTCGAGAAGGGGAAGCACCGCGAGTTCCACTTCTGTGATGAGCACGCGCGGCAGCACCTGGCCCCTCCGGAGGAGGCGCTGGAGGCGCCGACCATGAGCGAGATCGCCAAGAAGCTGATCGTCAGCGCGCCGGGTTCGCTGCGCGAGCCCTCGCCGGCGGATAAGCAGGCCTGTCCTGTCTGCCAGATCACCTTCCTGGAGTTCCGCAACTCGGGGCGCCTGGGTTGTCCCTACGATTATGAAGTCTTCCGCGATGAGCTGATGCCCCTGCTCGAGAACATTCACGGCGAGACCCGACACTCAGGCAAGGTCCCGCGGCGGGCGCCCCGGAACACCCAGCAGCAGACGACCCTGATCCAGCTTCGCAACGAGCTGAAGCGCGCCGTCGCTGCGGAAGATTACGAAGCGGCGGCGCGGTTGCGCGATTCCATCAAGTTGATCGAGCACGAGCAGGGGCGATGAGGTCCAAGCGAGCGAGTTCTTCCCGCGTGAGGAGTCCCGAGCCAGCCGGCCGGCCGGTGCTTCGAAGGTGGTCGGGCCCATGAGGTGTCAACGGTGCCAGAAGGAAGCCTCGGTTCATCTGACGGAACAGATCCAGGGTCAGCGCCGGGAGCTCCATCTGTGCCAGGCTTGTGCCAGAAAGGCGGGTCTGTCCTTGCCGGAATCCCCACCCAACCTGGCGCTGGACGCCGTGGTGCAAAGCCTGATCGTGGCCCACGTGGGCGAGCTGGTCGGCGAGCTGGCCGAGTCGACCTGCCCCGACTGCGGGATCAAGTTCATGGAATTCCGCGCCGCGGCCCGCCTCGGCTGTCCCCAGGATTACCGGGTCTTCTCGGCCGGCCTCCTGCCCTTGCTCCAGCGCTACCACGGCGCCACCCGGCATGTGGGCAAGGTGGCGCGCCGTCATGAGGGTGCCGGTCAGCAACTGCGGCTGCGCACTCAGTTGCGCGCGGCGATCGCCCGCGAAGATTACGAGGAAGCCGCCCGGCTGCGCGATCGGCTCCGCCTCAAGGATTCCCAGGCATGACTCTCGACGACCTCACCAAATCGTCCGGCGAGTGGCTGCGGGGCAACGGTCCCGAGAGCGACATCGTCATGTGCTCGCGCATCCGCCTGGCACGCAACCTCGCCGACTTCCCCTTCACCAATCGCGCCAGCCGGAGCGAGAAGACCGAGATCGAGGCCCATTTCAAGGGTGCCATGGCCCACGCCAAGCTCGAGCTGAGCTACCTCGACGTCAATGCCCTGGGGAACCTGGACCGCCTCTTCCTGGTCGAGCGCCAGATCATCTCGCGCGAGCTGGCCAACAGCGACGGCCCGCGCGGGGTCGCCATCAGCAGCCTGGAAAACGTCGCGATCATGGTCAACGAGGAAGACCATCTGCGGGTCCAGTTCATGCTCTCCGGCTTCCGCCTGGGCGAGGTCTGGGACGCCGTCAACCAGCTCGACGACCGGCTGGAGGAGCAGCTCGCCTATGCCTTCAGTCCCCAGCTCGGCTACTTGACGGCCTGCCCCACCAATGTGGGCACGGGCATCCGCGTCGGGGTGATGCTCCACCTGCCCGGACTGGTCCAGACCAAGCAGATCGATAAGGTCTTCCGCGCCTTGCAGAAGATCAACCTGGCGGTGCGGGGCCTCTACGGGGAGGGGTCCCAGGCCTCGGGCGACTTCTACCAGATTTCCAATCAGCAGACCCTGGGCAAGAGCGAGCCCGAGCTGATCAAGATCCTCACCGACGTCGTGCCGCAGGTCCTCCAGTACGAGCGGGCGGCCCGGCAGACCCTCCTGACCGAGCGCCGCCAGCACCTGCATGACCAGGTCAGCCGCGCCTACGGCGTGCTCAAGACCGCCCAGACCATCTCCAGCGAGGAGACGATGCTGCTCCTGTCCAGCGTCCGGATGGGGATCAACCTGGGCCTGATCGACGACCTCTCGATCGCCACGGTCAACGAGCTGTTCATCCAGACCCAGCCGGCTTTCCTCCAGAAGCTCCGGGGCTCGGAGCTGGGGGTCGAGGAGCGGAACGTCGCACGGGCGTCGTACCTGCGGAGCCGATTGTCCAACGGGCGGCAGGCCCCGCGCCATTGAGCCGGGCCGGACCCCAGCCCCGGCCCTGGCCGCGTGGAGGCGACGAGGTGTCCCTGTTCAGCTTCGAGATCGATCCGCTCCAGGTGCTGGGCGTCTCGGCCGACGCGACCCTGGAGCAAATCCGCGATGCCTACCGCCAGAAGGCCAAGAAGTACCATCCCGACGCCGGCGGCGAGGATTGGGCCTTCCGCATCCTCTCCCAGGCCCACGAGCTGTTGTGCTCGGCGCGAGTCGTCCGCGCCGCCCATTTCGAATCACCAGCCCGGGCCGGCACGGCCCCACCCCGTCCCAGCCCCAGTCCCGGTCCCAAGGCCGAGACTGTCCACGCAGGCATCCACGACAAGCATATTGTCCCCTCGAGAATCGTCGCCGTGGAGCACCTCTGCGTGCGCTATCTCTGGGATGATGCCAGCTATCTCTGGCTGACCCAGGGTCTGCCGGACGAGCAGCGCTTCCTGAGTTGCAGCCTGAACATCACCTGGCCCGACGCGGCCAGGCCGGACCGCGATGACCCGATCCGCGGCCGTGCGGCCATCCTCGCCACCTTGAGCGAGGTCTTCGACGCGCTGATCATCAGCACGCGCGCGATCGCGTCGCGGTCGCGCATCGAGGAGGACCGGTTCGCCGGCTGGCTGAGTTATACCAGCTTCGATCGGTCCTCAAAGGCGCTGAAGGCCCTGCATGAGGCCCTGAGGGCGCACGGGCTGGGCCTGCGGCAGTGGTCTCGGGACCTGTTCCTGCCCCGGGCCTGGCAGTTCGACCGGTCCGAAGCCTGAACCGGTGTCCGAGACGCCCCCAAAGCTCGGAGGCCGCGGTGCAGGGATGAACCGTGGGGATGTCCGGACTCCCTTTCAGGACAAGCCCAGGCTGCTCAAATACTTGTACGACTTCTTCAAGGCTCGGTTCACCACGGCCGGCGGGGGCCAGGGGTGGCCCTGGAACTCGACCTCCACGCAGCATGGCCCCCGATAGCCCCCGCGGCGGAGCATGTGCAGGAGCTTCGCGAAATCGACGTGGCCGCTGCCGAGCGCGGGGAAGTTCCAGACCCCCGGGCCGCCGACCTTGTCTTTGAGATGGCACAGCGCCACCAGCGGCAAGGCATAAGGAAGGTCCGCTTCGGCCCGGACAGCCCCGTAGTACTCGCAATTGGCCGTGTCGTAGTTGATCCTCACGTTGGACCGGCCGACTGTCTCCACCAGCGTGCGCGCCTTGCGGCCCGTGGAAGTGAGCTCGCCGTGGATCTCGAGCGTGATCGTCACGTCGCGCTCGGCCGCGTAGTCCGCCAGCCCGCCGATGTTCGCGTGGAACGCCTCCTCATCTTCTTCGCCCGCTTCGGGACCGCCGACGGCGGTGTTCAGGATCGGGATGCCCATTCGCTCGCAAAGGTCGAGGGCTCGCCTGGCCTGATTCAACCCACGCCGCGTGGTCAAATTCGAGTGGGCGCTCAGGGAGACCGGCGTGAGCGCGTAGCGGTTCAGCAGGCGCTGGGCACGCCCGATCGTCCGGGCGTCGGCCGCCAGCGGCAGATGCTCGATGATCCCCGGGATGGCCGCGAGCTCGACGTACCGAAAGCCCGACGCCGCGATGCCGGCCAGCGCCTCCTCGAGGCTGTAGGGCGCGTAGCAGGTGGTTGTGGCGGCCAGCCGGTTCGACATCGTCATCGCGGTCACCTCGTGCCGGCCTTCCTCGTTGTCCATCGCGTGCAGTGCAGATTCGCCCGCGTCCGGATCATGTCAGGCGAAAGCCTGACCTGCGTTACTCTCACTGGTTGTCCATCGCGTGCGGATTCGCCCGCGCGGGTTCGGCGGCCGGCGGCGGCGCCTGGTCCACGGACGAGTCGGGAACGGCCACGCGGGAGAGCAGCTCCCCGTTGACACAGGAGCGCGGCGGCTGGTGCCGGGCCAGGGCGATCACCGTCTCGACCGACAACCGCCAGCGGGCCTCGATCCCGGTTGTCGAATAGCCGGCGACGTGCGGCGTGAGGACGACGTTGTCCAGCCCGAGAAGCGGATTCTCGCCCGCGGGCGGCTCGTCCTCGAGCACGTCCAATCCCGCGGCGGCGATCCAGCCTTCGCCCAGTGCCCGCACGAGGGCGGTTTCGTCGATCACCGGCCCGCGCGACGTGTTGAGCAGGATGGCGGTCGGTTTCATCAGCCGCAACTCCCGCTCGCCGATCAGGTGCCGCGTCTGGGGCGTCAGGGGGCAATGGAGCGACACATAATCGGAAGCCGCGAGCAGCTCGTCGAGGCCCACGGCCGTCACGCCATGAGCCGCCATCGTTGCGGCATCGACGTAGAGGTCGTGGGCGAGCACGTCCATTTCGAACCCGCTGAGTTTCCGCACGACCTCCCGGGCGACGTGGCCGAAGCCCACCAGCCCCAACGTCCGGCCCCGGACGGAATTCCACGGCTGACCCGCAACCTTCCCCCACTGGCCGCGGCGCACGGCCCGATCGAGCTCGGCGACCCGCCGCGACACCGCCAGGAGCAAGGCGATCACGTGATCGGAGACGCCATCGCTGACGGCGGCGGGCGTGTTCGCGATCAGGATCCTCCGCTGAGTGGCCTCGGCGATGG
>Ga0070738_10007841_pt1 | contig 10496 bp, 11 predicted proteins | sample Coa_R2_2_FD_66446 | JGI IMG/M metagenome (GOLD analysis project Ga0070738, IMG submission 66446) | Surface soil microbial communities from Centralia Pennsylvania, which are recovering from an underground coalmine fire - Coalmine... | ecosystem: Environmental > Terrestrial > Soil > Unclassified ... | reverse complement strand
GGGAGACAAGGGAGACAAGGGAGACAAGGGAGACAAGGGAGACAAGGGAGACAAGGGAGACAAGGGAGACAAGGGAGACAAGGGAGATGAAGGATGGAATTTACTTGGAAACAGGTAACCAAATGATAAACGTTGTGCCTGGCATATTTGATGGTGTTATGAGTGGGGATATGGCAGGGCTAAAAACTTGAATTTCACCCTGCATTTGTTCTATAAGCTGTTTGGCAATCATAAATCCTAAACCTGTACCAGGAATTTCGGTTTGAGCTTGTACTCCTCGGTAGTGTCGTTCCCCAAGATGCTCTAGATCTTGCGGTGGAATTCCAGGACCACTGTCAGTAATAGCGATTCCTTGAAAATTCTCTTTTTCTTGCCCTGCTTGAACTAAAATCTTGCCATTAGTGGGAGTGTATTTCAATGCATTATCAATAATATTGCTTAATGCTTCCCGTAATGCCTTGATGTTGGCACGTACTGGGGGCAAATTAGGGGGTATCTCAGCAAGTAGTTGCAAATTTCTTTCTTGAGCGATCGCCTGAGCAGAAATTAACAATGGTTCTAATACGTCTACGATTAGGCAGTCTGTTTGTTTGTCTCCTGCTTTAGGTAATAATAGCGGCATTTCTGGTTGTTGCACTGTTGATTTCATAAATTGAGGTAGTGCTGAGACTTCCAAATCTGGAAGTCTCAGGTCGATGACCTCATCAAACTGTTGCAACAATTCTTCAAGGCGATCGCTTTCTCGTACAATACTGGTTGCTGCTTCTCGGTTTGCATCTCCTGGACGCAGTCGCTTTAAAAGCAGTTTGCCAAACGTTCGTAACGCTGTTAGAGGATTGCGGAATTGGTGCAAGAGATTATCCAGCAAATCTTGCTGCTTTTCTTGCAGAATTTGCTGTTGATGTAACTGCTGCTGTAACCATGCTCGACGCTGATCTAAAATACATGCAAGAGACAGCGTTTGGGCAATCCTTTCAATTTCACTTCGTTCTTGTTCATTCCATGTTCGGTCTTCTCTGCGAGTCACCAATAACCCCATCATCATGCCCTCATGCACGAGAGGTAAAACAATTTGCTCACCACTTAACAAATAGTCTTCTTGAGAATTGGGTGGTGCAGTCGCAGTTTCTGTTCCTTGTGATTGAGTAGGAAAATCTTCTGCTGCTGTTAATAACTTCCCTTTGTGGTCAGGCAATAATGCCAAAGTTCGTTCTGTCGGTTCCATTGCTGTTTCCGGATAAACTACCACAGGAATAAGTTTCGTCTCATTTGCTGAAGTTTCTACCAATTCTTGTGTTAGATAGACGATGCTCAAGGATGCTTTTAACCCTTGAGCCAAGAGTGCCATTTGTTCTTGACACAGAGCAACAAACTCAGAACCGGCAGACATTAACATTTTTCAGATCTTACTTAGGGTTATTGAGCTAAAGGAGGGGACAAGAAACAGGAATTAGTTGTACTAATTTAACAAAGCTTAACTAATATCTTGTAAGTTATGGTTCGCTCTGTGGCATTATATCCTTCACGACTTCTGATTTATTTACCTTCACAACAAATTAAGTGTCGTTGTGTCAAAAGATGAAAAACTGTTGATTTTTTGAACTAGAACTTTTATAATAACGACTGATTTTGTAGCTATAACTACAATCTGTAGCTTCAAAGAGGAGGAGAATAGGTTGGCAAGGAGACGAAAGAGGAAAAGTCGTCGTCGCCAGGAAGGACGGCGGATTTTAGAGCACGTGCCTCAATATAGCATCGAAAGTGGCGAAGATAAACCAGTGACAGCAGCGAGAAAATTTATTCAAGCTGAACGTATACCACCTCCTGCTTTACTACTTGTAAAGCGGAACGAACATACTACAGATCGCTATTTTTGGGCTGAGAAGGGGCTGTTTGGTGCTCAATACGTAGAAGAGAATCATTTCTTATTTCCCAGTCTGAGAACGCTCGAGAATTCTCCAGGACAGGAACCCGTAGCTGTGGCTGCTAATCGTTGAACCATCAATGGTTATCATAGGGTTTGAGCCTGGCTTTTGACAATCATTAACTGGCAAAAGTGCTAGGTTTATTTAAAAGATTCATTTTTTTTTAAGTTTTCAGCTAATTTGTCAGTAGGGCTAGTGAGCGCGAAATGGATTATCAACTCTTGTCAAACTAGTTAGTTGGTATGAGTTGGTTTTTGATTTGAATATAAACACGGGAGTGAAAGTCATAGTGACCCCATCTTAACCTAAGCAGTTCCTGCTTAGTGTATCCATAATAAGGTCACCGTCCTCTCTTGATGAGAGGGGAGTCACCCACTAGGGGTATGAATTAGAGCAGCAGTTATCGTGTTACATGTACTATGGTGTTCGGGAATAAATGCAGTCAAATGCAAACAATCAATTGTGGTTGAATTACCAAACACGCTCTTTCAGGATAATCATAACTTGTGCTTCTTTCTTCCTTACTCGTGTTCATTTTCCTAAAAATTCGTCAGAAGTCTGTTTCTCATACTCGCAGATGGTCGATGGTTTTGGATTTTAGATCTCAGAATGATCTCACAATCTTTTGGAGCTAAAATCCAAAATTGCCACGTCAGCATACATAATAGAAGTGCTTTTTACGCGGACACAACTACTTGAGATCTGCGTCAGTATGCACTGAAGTTCTGAGCGATGTTTCATTTGCTCAGACTTCTTTTCATATTTTGGGTGCAGTCAAAATCTTACAGCAATTCAAGCAGAAAAGACAAAGGACACATAACCCCTTTTAGGTTTGCTAGTTCCCGACGGCGGGAAATCCGCCTGCAGGACTAGACTCAGTAGCTGCATACAGAAAGGGTGTCTTACCAGTTAGCTTTGCTCATACAGTTCTAAATGTAATGCTCTTCGTAACTCAATAAGTTCATCCCGGTGAGCAATAACAGTAATTTTGCTTAGGGGGTGTTGTTTGCTTTGAGTTTCTTCTACTTTAAGCAATACTAGCTCATTCCTTTCAGCTTTTTTCCAATAAAAGATACCGCTTAAAGGCGATAGCAGCACCATTCCTAGAAATAGTGTACTGAGATGAGGAAAAAGCAGTGATAATACCAGTGAGAGACAAAGAATCCCTGCTGCTGCTAGCAACGTCAAAAAGATTGTTAAAAACCAGCTGGGTTTAACCAATCCTTCAAAAGTGACTTGATTTTCTACTGGGTCTACCGCTGCCACTCGGTAAGACCGCATGCGAAAATACTCTTTTAATTGAGGCAATAAACTAGCTTCGTCTAACGAAGACACTAGCTGCGCTGTTTCTGTGCGGTCTTTGGTCGAGGCTCGGATAAAGAAAAATAGCCCAACCGAGAGCAACAGAGTTAGCAGCAACGTTGATGGCAGAATAGCAGTATCCATAACTAATTGTTACTGATTTATTGGAGGAGACTTATTCATTATTAATTATTTTGTTAATGAGTCCTCTGGTTGATGTACTTTTGCCACAAACTAGCCAAATCCTGGGATTGAAATTGCCATTCTGGCGAGACTTGGTACATCCGCCGTGGACGTCCGCGTCCTTCAAGCTTTTTCCAATATCCAGTGATTGCTCTTTCGTCTTCAAGAAATTTAATCGCACTGTAAAGCACGGTATCTGAAAGGCGATAAGTGGGGTATTCAGTTTCTAGTCTTTGAATCAACTCAGTTCCATAAGATTCCCCTTGTAGCAAAACATACAAGATATAACAAACTGCTAGTTCCTGACAAAGGTAAGTAGGAGGAGGATTCTCAAAGAATTGATATATATCCTCGAGTTTCATGGTTTGTGAATGGCTAAAAATATGCCCAAAGGTTGAGCCTATAGTTCTCATTTGGAGTACATAGTGCCGCACCCTGATGGCTAAGTATATAACGCTACTTAGGCTGAACTGTCAAAGCGCAAAAACTATACAGTAACCTACATTTTGTAAATTGTGGGAACGCGAGTCTTCTAGGAGGAAAATCCATGCCAAAAAAATCGCTTATACTGTATGCGCCAGTTTGAGGAATGCAAAAAATCGCACTCTTTAACCAAGCTCTAGACGGTGTAGTGAGGAGGGAATAGACAACATTTGTGCCGTCATCCTTGTGTCAAGTGATGCCGAGTGTATGGGAACTGCTGAAGCACAATAATGTCGCCTAAGCAATTTTAAGGGTAAAATGCAGCTTTTTGAGCAAAACTTAATAAACACTTTGTGGGATAGTGATTACCCCATTGCGAAATCTTAAAAATTAAGCCTAGAGGCTAATCTGATTCAAGATTTGTAAATAGTAGACACATCTGAGCAAGCTTTCTGTACTGAATTTTTGACTAGAGCTATTTTTTACCATCTGATAAGTGTGATAGTAAATTTAGCAAACTCCCAGCACATTAGTGATCCGTATGTCAGATTCTTCTCTACTTCGGGCCATTGCCCAAACGTTTCGCCTTACAGGTTGGATTAGCTTCTGGGCTCAGCTAGTACTAAGTATAGTTGCTGGAGGGATTTTGCTGTTTGCCATCACGAGTCAGAAAACTGGCAGCGGAGGTAGCAATCCAGGAACTGGAATTGGTGTATTGTTAACAGTCGGTGGACTGATCACCTTAGTTGTGAGTATCTATCTGGCTTTTCGTTATACGAGAATTGGCAGACAACTAGAATCCTCAAATCCCAGCAACCGCCCACGTAAAGTTGAAACCCTCCAAGCTCTGCGCTTTGGACTGACCATAAATTTAGCAGGGATGTTTTTGACTCTTTTAGGAGCAGAAGCAATTGTTGGTACTTTGTTATCAAAGTCGCTTACCTTGCCACAAATTGGTACTGGAGTGTATACCCAACTTGACCCTAGTAGAGTTATCCAATCTATAGATATTTTTGTTGTCCAAGCAAACACTAATACTGTTTTGGCTCACTTTGCTGGTCTAGTGGCGTCGATTTGGCTCCTAAATCGCGCTACCAAGTCGTAGGTAAGAGAGAGGGAAACAGACAAGAAAGATCTGACTCCCTTATCTCCCCATCTCCCTCACTCCTTTTTTGTCAATAGACTTTGCAATTCTTGTGAGAGCAAGTCAAAATCATAATATGCTGATGTTTTGGCAAAAAATAGGCTACAAACAAAAGAAAAATCTGTGCTGGATATTAAGCAAATACGAGATAATCCTCAATTGGTTCAAGAAAAGTTGAAAACTCGTAGTCATCACTACGAAATTCAACCCTTGGTAGAGTTGGATAGAGAACAACGTGAATTGGAAGCCAAGCGAAGTCAACTTCAGGCACGCGGCAATGAAATTGCTAAACTAATTCCTGAAAAGATTAAAGCTGGCAGTGACCCTAAAGGAGCCGATGTTCAAGCCTTGCGTGATGAAGGTAGCTCTATCAAAGCTCTTATTAGTTCCTTGGAGCCTCAAGAAAAAGAACTCATAGCTAAAATTAATGAACTTTTACTTGCACTCCCCAACTTACCTAGCGATTCCACCCCTATTGGTCAGAGTGAGGACGATAACGTAGAAGTACGTCGTTGGGGTGATGAGTATATTCCACAAAATCCACATATTCTTCCTCACTGGGAGATTGGAGAAAAGTTGGGTATTCTCAATACTGAGCGTGCTGTGAAAGTGGCACAAAGTCGCTTTGTCACTCTTATAGGTGCTGGAGCAGCATTGGAGCGCGCATTAATTCAGTTTATGCTTGATCACCAAATAGCTGCAGGATATGTGGAGGTTATTCCTCCGTTTTTAGTAAATACCGACTCTCTAACAGCAACAGGTCAACTCCCTAAATTTGCCGAAGAAAGCTTTAAGTGTGCTGCTGATGATTTGTGGCTGACTCCTACAGCAGAAGTTCCTATTACTAACCTCTACCGTGGTGAAATACTTGCTGCTGAAAATTTGCCTATCTATCACTGTGCTTATACACCCTGTTTTCGTCGAGAAGCGGGTAGTTATGGACGTGATATGCGGGGTTTGATTCGCCTGCATCAATTTGACAAAGTTGAATTGGTAAAATTTGTCCACCCTAACACCTCCTTTGACGAACTAGAAAAATTGACGAGGAATGCAGAAGCCATTTTACAGGCGCTAGAGTTACCTTACCGGGTCATAGAGTTGTGTACTGCGGACTTAGGATTTTCTTCTGCCAAAACTTATGATCTAGAAGTTTGGCTTCCCTCTTCAGGAAAGTACCGGGAAATTTCTAGCTGTTCCAATTGCTTGGATTTTCAAGCGCGACGCGCACAAATTCGCTTGAAAGAAAGTGGTAAGAAAGGAACCCAACTTGTGCATACACTCAACGGCTCCGGTTTAGCCGTGGGACGTACAATGGCAGCAATTTTGGAAAATTATCAACAAGAAGATGGGACAGTGCAAATACCAAAAGCGCTACAACCTTATTTGAAAAGGGAAGTGCTGTGAGGGAGAGTTAGGAGTGGGGCATGGGGCATGGTACAAGAATAGCGAGAGTGTCTTTTTTCTCCTAGTGCTCCTAGTCTCCCTAGTCCTCCTTATCCCCACTCCCCCATTGAAATATGCCATTGAGAGCAGTGCAAGTGTGATACACAACCTTAAAATGGACGGAAGTATAATTCAATAAGTTAAGTTCATTAAATTTTACCTATGTCAGTTTTAGCGGCGATCGCAGTCTTGGCTGTTCTGATCCTGGTGCACGAGCTAGGACATTTCATTGCAGCAAGATCTCAAGGTATTTACGTTAACCGCTTTTCTCTCGGTTTTGGACCAATTATTTGGAAGTACCAAGGGGCGCAAACTGAATACGCTGTCCGCGCTTTCCCTTTAGGTGGTTTTGTTGGTTTTCCTGACGATGACCCAGATAGTACAATCCCACCAGAAGATCCAAATCTGCTACGTAACCGACCAATTTTAGATCGGGCGATCGTCATCAGTGCGGGAGTGATAGCAAATTTAATATTTGCCTACTTCTTGTTAGTGGCGCAGGTAAACTTTGTTGGCATAGCGCAAGCAACTCAACCAGGAGTTTTAATCCAACAGTTAGTACCACAGATGAGTTCTGTCGCAGAAAAAGCAGGAATTCAGCCAGGGGATGTTGTCTTAGGAGCCAATCAAAGGCAATTTGGGACATCTCTACAAGCGAGGGATACTTTAAGGGATATCATTAAAACGAATGCGGGTCAGCCAATTCAACTAAAAATTGCTCGTGGTGATCAAAAGTTTTCTTTAACTGTAGTTCCAGAAAAGAAATCAAACGGGGATGGCAGTATTGGCGTTGGACTTGCTCCTAACGGCAAAGTGGAGCGGCGTCGTATAACAAATCCAGTGCTAGCTTTGCAAACTGGTGCTGCTGAATTTCAACAAATTGTATTCACGACATTTCGAGGTTTTAAGCAACTCATCACTAACTTTGGTGAAACTGCTAACCAAGTCGCTGGTCCAGTCAAAATTGTAGAGATTGGTGCTAATATTGCCAAGAATGATGCTGGCAGTTTGTTATTCTTTGCTGCTCTCATCAGTATTAACTTGGCTGTTATCAATATTTTGCCTTTGCCAGCTTTAGATGGCGGACAACTCGCTTTTCTGCTCATCGAAGGTTTACGTGGTAAACCCTTACCAACTCGTATTCAAGACGGTGTGATGCAAACTGGTTTAATGCTGCTTTTGGGACTAGGGATTTTCCTAATACTCAAAGAAACTACTCAGTTAGAGTGGGTGCAAAAATTATTCCAGTGATTAAAAAGGGCAAAGCAAGCAAGAAGCAAAGAACTCTGGAAATTCTGGTTCGTCTCCAGCGTCTTTATCCAGATGCTACTTGTTCTCTAAACTATTCAACGCCAGTGCAGCTGCTGGTCGCTACTATTCTCTCTGCTCAGTGTACTGACGAGCGTGTAAACAAAGTAACGCCAGCGTTGTTTGGTCGATTTCCAGACGCAGCAAGTTTGGCAAATGCTGATTTGGTAGAGCTAGAAAACTTGGTGCGTTCGACTGGGTTTTATCGCAATAAGGCTAAGAATATCAAGTCTGCTTGTGCGATGATCGTTACTGAGTTTGGGGGTGAAGTCCCAAACCAGATGGAACAGTTATTAAAGCTGCCAGGTGTTGCTCGCAAAACAGCAAATGTGGTTCTAGCTCATGCTTATGGCATTAATGCTGGCGTCACTGTGGATACCCACGTCAAGCGCCTCACTCAGCGTTTGGGATTGACCGAACATTCAGACCCTATTCATATTGAGCGAGATTTGATGGGTTTGCTGCCTCAAAGCGATTGGGAGAATTGGTCTATTAGGCTGATTTATCATGGTCGTGCTATTTGTAAAGCACGTTCTCCCGCCTGTGTCGCTTGTCAACTAGCTGAAGTTTGCCCTTCTGCTTTTCACGTACCCCAGGCAAGTGTGGCATCAACTATTGATATTGAACCCTAGTTGACGATGACTTTAGATACAATAGGAAGAGCTGTCTTTTAAGAAGTCAAAAATTGTATGGCAAAAAAGAGCATGATTGAGCGCGAAAAGAAACGCGCAAAACTGATAGCAAAGTACGCGGAAAAGCGGGAAGCATTGCTAGAAGAATTTAGACAAGCAGAATCTCCACTAGATAAGTTGGAGATCCATCGTCAAATTCAACAGCTACCTCGCAATAGTGCTCCCAGCCGTCGCCGCAATCGCTGCTGGCTCACTGGTCGTCCCAGAGGCGTTTACCGCGACTTTGGACTTTCTCGCAACGTCCTACGGGAATGGGCGCATGAGGGTCTTTTACCAGGAGTGGTTAAATCCAGTTGGTAGAACCAGAAAGTTATGAGTGATGAGTAGTGTGAGTCATGAGTCAATTTAACTCCTAGCTCCTAACTCTCATTGCCCACAACATCTATCAATTCCTAAACTTTCCAAGAGTAGATCGCTGACGGCGTTAGCGATCGCAAACTCTCCATAGAAACTTTTGGAAAAATCGAACGACTGCATTTCAGTGACAATGGCAATCACCAAAGAGCCTAAATCGTTTTCTCCTTCCATTCGTTGTCTCACAAAAATCTGTGCTGCACGTGTGGCAATCTTCTGATTGACTGCTTCTGGAAGAAATTCTTCATCTAGCCATTGGTGCAAGCGCTTTTGTAACCATTCTCCCTCAAGTTTGGGGTCTTTTGATGGTGGTAGGGTGATGGATGGAATTGGTTCGGTCATTTTCTTGATTTTCTTATAAATACACGCCTGTGTTATGCAATACGATGTTGCTGCTATTATTCACGGCTATGCTCAAGGATATTTTCTCATGGCTGATGAGAATGATGTCTTGAGTTGGTATGGCAGTCGCGATCACACCCTAATTCCCTTAGATGACCGATTTCGCTACCCCAAGTCCCTAAAACGGGTTCTTAACCAAGAGCGTTTTACTGTTGCGATTAACCGAGATTTTCCATCTGTAGTAGCAGGGTGTGCTAATCGAGAGATCACTTGGATTTCACAGGAGTTACAAGAGATTTATTTAGAACTTCACTTCAAGGGTTGGGCTTATAGTTTTGAAACTTGGCAAGGAGATGAACTCGCCGGCGGAATTTTAGGGCTTGTGATTGGCGGTGCTTTTATTGGCGAATCGATGTTTTACCGTATTCCTGATGCCTCGAAAGTGGCAATGGTAAAGTTGGTGGAAAGATTACGAAATCTACAATTTGTCATGTTTGATGCCCAAATGATGAATCCCCATTTGGAGAGGTTTGGTGCATATGGAGTTAGCGATCAGGAGTATCAAAAGCTGCTTCAGCAAGCATTACAAAAAAAGTGTGTCTTTGTTTAACACTCACTGTGCAGCATCTAAACGTCTTTCGGTTACTAGGGTAAGGCTTATCCATTCCCCCTTATCGTTATAACTACGAATCAGCCGTTGACGCAAATTGGGTTGCAGTAGCCAACCAACTTCCAAGAAAAGAGGCTGACGCAATTGTGCTTTTAATGGAGAAGTGGCAGAAGCACCATTGGGTAGTAGTAAAACTTGAACTTGGTTTTGAGGATTTTGGTCAAAGTGAATGATTGGACCTTTCATGGTAGCAGTTGAGGTAATTGTGCGCTCACCAAAGGTCGTAGTTTGTCTGATGCTTTCAGGGTTTTCAAGTTGTAACTGCAGCTGAACTGGGTAAGTCTCCGGAGAACGCCAGTCTGGATATATAGTCACTGCTTCACCTTGCCATTCTCCAAGTAGGTCATTGACTGTTAGAGGTGGGCGCTGTGGTGGTTGAGTTCCAGCAAGATGTTCTCGAATTAAGGTAAGTTTGTTTAGCTGACCAGTTTTATCAAACAACTGTACAAGACGTAAACGACAATTTTGGTGAATTAAACCAAGTTCTGCTCCAAATTCAGAAAATGGTGCTAATTGGATTGCACCTTGAGAAAAAGCTCCATTTTCAAAAAACAATATCCCTCGTCCTAGGGAACTGTATTCCAAAATTTTCTCATCTTCCTCCAAGCGAATAATTTGGCGAATTGTCTGGTTGTTATTCAATCCTTCCAAAGAAACTACACTCTTCGTATCTTTGAGAATTTCACCTTGAGGTGAGACATGAGTAAATG
>Ga0070738_10007839_pt1 | contig 10500 bp, 8 predicted proteins | sample Coa_R2_2_FD_66446 | JGI IMG/M metagenome (GOLD analysis project Ga0070738, IMG submission 66446) | Surface soil microbial communities from Centralia Pennsylvania, which are recovering from an underground coalmine fire - Coalmine... | ecosystem: Environmental > Terrestrial > Soil > Unclassified ... | reverse complement strand
GGTAAAGGACCTTCAATCAACGTACGCGGAAGGCGATGCTGAAGCAGGCGAGTCGCTTTCACTCGCCTCGACCGAGACCGATCCCCTGGTCCGGCATCGTCCCAAAGAACCGGTCAGCGTGTGCGTCTCCGGGTGTATTTCGGGGCTTTCGCGCGGTTGTTTTCCGAAGCCTTTCTCGGCTTTCTGACGGGCTCGATTGTTTTTGGGCGCGCCTTCGCGACCAGGACGATCGGGCAGCCTTCGTAACCAAACGCGATTCGCATTTGGTCGCCCAGATACTTTCGGTATTGACTTGAAAAGAGCTCCTCGCGATTCACAAACAGCAGGAACGTGGGCGGCGCCTCTCTCACTTGGGTCGCGTAAAAGAACTTCAAACGATGCCCGTGTGAACTCACGGGTTGACGCCGTTCAATGGCGTCCTGGAGCGTGCGATTCAAAATTGACGTGGGAATCTTTTGCTTTAATTGCGCCGCCACGTACCGCACCGATTCGAGCAGCCGGTCGAGATTGAACCCGGAATGCGCGGAAGTGAAAATCACCGGGGCATAATCCAGAAAAAAGAGATGTTCCTGCACCCATTCCCCAAATTCCGACAGGGTCGTCATGACGTCGGGCCCGTTGCGATTTTCTTTCCGGTTCCGGCGCGTGATCTCATCTTCCCGTGCCCGGCGCACCGCGACGTCCACCAGGTCCCACTTGTTGATCACCACAATGCAGGCCTTGCGTTCTTCGACGATCTTGTCGGCTACCTTCTTATCCTGCTCGGTTATTCCCGCCTCGGCGTCCAGCACAAGCACGGCGATGTCGCATCGGGCAATCGAATCCTCCGCCCGCTTGACGCTGAAAAACTCGACCGAATCGTCCACCCGCCGGGTCTTGCGCATCCCGGCCGTATCGACCAGGACATACGATTGGCGCACTCCATCGGTCTCGATTTCAAACGGAACGTCGATCGAATCGCGGGTCGTGCCCGGAATCGGGCTGACCACGACGCGCTCCGACTGCGTCAGCGCGTTGACAATTGACGATTTTCCAACGTTCGGCCGGCCCACGATCGCGAGCTTGAGAGGCCCGCTCGTGGCTCGACGGGAATCATCCGGAGCGTCGGAACTTTCAGGATCCAGCATGGCGGGTGGAATCGGGTCGGCCGGCAGCAGCGCCACGGCGGCATCGATGAGCGGTTCGATTCCCTCGCCATGGATGGCGCTCACGGGAAAGATCTTTTCGAAGCCAAGTGCGGCAAATTCGACCGCGTTGGGTTCCGCTTTGCCCGTATCAACCTTGTTGACCGCGACCAGCACCGGCTTACCGCTGGTCCTAAGCCGCGCCGCCGCCTCACGGTCCAGCGGCACGAGCCCTTCCTGCACGTTCACCACCAGGATAATCACATTGGCCGCTTCAATGGCCAGTTCCACCTGGGCCAGGGCCGCCTTTACGATGACGTCGTCGGCCTTCTCGCGTCGAAGCAGCCCAATGCCTCCTGTGTCTACCAGCGTGAAGGGTTTGCCCCGCCACTCAGCCTCGGCGCTGACGCGGTCCCGCGTAACCCCGGGCTGATCATGCACAATCGCAATACGCCTCCCCGCTACACGGTTAAAAAGCGCAGATTTTCCCACATTCGGCCGTCCCACAATGGCAATTATCCCAGGCATTTGAACAGAATGGGAAAAGCGCAGACCGGATTAAAAGGAAAAAGGGGACAGAAGGAAACGGAGAGAACGAAGGGAGGGGGTTTGGGACGGGCGAGAATTCTCTGATTGCTCTCTGGACCCTGGACGGGCGGGGCTATTGGTTGGCTCCGGGCAAAATCAGCCGGGTCAGGCCGTCCACGACTCGCGCTTCGTGAAAATTGATGAGCAGCCCGACCGGCACGTCCATGAGCTTCATGTAACTCAGGAGCTGGGCCAGATGAATCGGCAACACCTGTTGAATGGATTTAAGCTCTAACAGCAGACAATCTTCGACCAGCATATCGCAGCGGAGTTATTCCTCAAAAGCGATTCCTTTGTATTCGATTTTTACCCGTTGCTGAGTCGACGCCGCGATATGCCTCAAACTCAATTCCCGCATCATGCAACGCTCGTAAATCCTTTCGATCAGGCCCGCCCCTTTCAGCCTATGCACTTCGATGGCCGCTCCAATGACGGAATGACTCAACTCGTCCGCCCTTCTGAATAACGCATGCACGAGAAGTTAAACTACGCGGACGTCCCTCCCCTTCGTTCCCTTAGTTCCCTTCTGTCCGCTTTACGGTTTGCTTTTTTAACGTTAGCGTAAATTTCTGAAGAATTTTCTTGCGACACCATATGTGGGGTGTAAGATGCCCACATTCCCCAACTAATGGGGTTGACGGGCCTCCTCGTGAGGCCCGAATGTTTCAATACATCGTTTATAGCAGCAAGCAGCAACCAAGCTTCGATTCTTTAGCCCTTCTGAAGGCCGGTCAGCGGGCGACGCGTCGAAACAACCCAGCTAAAAAGGACAACCATGATTGATGCCACGGATGAAGTTGTGTCTGCTCCCACCCAATCGACTCGGCGTCGCGGATCGAGTTTAACCGGAAAGAACGGTTCCCGGCGAAATGCGCCGTCCAAGCGCGAGTTTCTCAAGCTCGAACGTGTTTTTAGTGACCCGAAAATCAAGCCGTTCGACCAAATCGAATGGGAACGGCGCACCGCCGAGATCACCGATGATGCCGGAAAGGTCATCTTCAAACAGGAAAATGTTGAGGTGCCGAAGTCCTGGTCGCTGCTGGCGACCAAGGTGGTGGTTTCAAAATACTTTTACGGCGAGCAGGGCACTGCGGAGCGGGAGACTTCCGTTCGCCAACTCATCCACCGGATTTGCCGAACAATTGCCGATTGGGGGATCCAGGACGGTTACTTTGATAAAGCAGCGGGCGAGTTGTTCTACCATGAGCTGACGTGGCTGTGTGTGAACCAATACGGCGCCTTTAATTCACCGGTTTGGTTTAACGTGGGGCTTTACCACCAGTACCAGGTGGGCAACCAATCCAGCCGCGGCAACTGGTTTTATAACCGCAAGACGCGGCAGACCGATCGCGCCAGGACCCAATACGAATATCCCCAGTGCAGCGCGTGCTTCATTCAATCGGTCGATGATAACATGGAATCGATCATGGCCCTGGCCCACAGCGAAGCCATGCTGTTCAAGTTCGGTTCCGGCACCGGGACGGATTTGTCCCCGATCCGATCGAGCAAAGAAAAACTCAGCGGCGGCGGCCGCCCCAGCGGGCCGTTATCCTTTCTCAAGGTGTACGACCAGGTTGCCAACGTGGTGAAGTCTGGCGGCAAAACCCGCCGCGCGGCCAAGATGAACACCCTGCGCGACTGGCACGGCGATATCGAGGAATTCATCGACGCCAAGCAGAAAGAGGAAAAGAAAGCCTGGGCCTTGATCGAGCAGGGCTACGACGGCTCGTATAATGGAGACGCCTACGGCAGCGTCATGTATCAGAACGAGAACCTGTCGGTGCGCGTGAGCGACGAGTTCATGCAGGCGGCCCTGGACGGGAAAGAATGGTGGACGCGGGCGGTTCTGAGCGGCAAACCGCTTGAAAAAAAGGATGCGGCGGCGTTGCTGAAAAAAATCGCCGAAGGCACCTGGACCTGCGGCGATCCCGGGTTGCAATACGACGGCGCCATCCAGAAATGGCATACCTGCAAGGGAACCGAGCCGATTCATTCGACCAACCCCTGCTCGGAATACGTCTTTCTCAATAACACCGCTTGCAACCTGGCTTCGCTGAACCTGATGAAGTTCAAGCGCGAAGACGGCCGGTTCGACGTGGAACGCTTCAAAGCGGCGGTGCGGCTCTTTATTACCGCGCAGGAAATCCTGGTCGACAATGCCAGCTATCCCACCGCCCCGATCGCGGAGAATTCGCACCTGTTCCGGACCTTGGGCCTCGGCTACGCGAACCTCGGTTCGCTGATCATGAGCTATGGGTTGCCCTACGACTCGGATTCCGGCCGCGCCCTTGCGGGAGCCATTACCTCCATCATGACGGGCCACGCTTACGAACAGTCGGCCGAAATCGCCGGGGTCATGGGACCTTTCAAAGGCTATCGTGACGCTCGGTGCGCCCACGTCGCCAAACCGCTCCGGCCTGATAACGTCGATTCCATGCTTGGTGTGATCCGCCAGCATCGTGAGGCGGTCGAGGCCATCGAGCCCAGCGCCGATTTCAATTACCTGAAGGAAGAAGCCCGGCGCACCTGGGATGGCGCGCTGGCCCGCGGCGGCGTTGAAGGCTACCGCAATGCCCAGGTAACGGTCCTGGCGCCCACCGGCACCATCGCTTTCCTGATGGATTGCGATACCACCGGTGTCGAACCGGACATCGCCCTGGTCAAATACAAGCTCCTGGCCGGCGGCGGAATGCTCAAAATCGTCAATCGCACCGTGCCCGAAGGTTTGCGACGGCTCGGTTACAATGCGCAGGAGATCGAACGGATCACCGCGCACATCGAGAAATACGACACGATCGAAGACGTCGAAGACAGCGGCAAAATCGTCCAGAGCGGACTCAAGCCCGACGATTTGCCGGTGTTTGACTGCGCCTTCAGGGCGTACCGCGGAAAGCGCAGCATTGGCTATCTGGCTCACCTCAAAATGATGGGCGCCGCCCAACCGTTCATTAGCGGCGCGATCTCCAAGACCGTCAACATGCCCACGGAATGCACCGTTGAGGATGTCCGCGACGCCTATGTGCAGGCGTGGAAGATGGGCCTCAAATGCGTGGCGATCTACCGCGACGGGTCGAAGCGATCCCAACCGCTCAATACCAAGCGCACCAACGAAGGCGGCGACAAGACCCCGGTCGAACCGTCCACCCTCGAAAGCCGCATCAAAGAACTCGAAACCGAGCTTGGGCCGTTGCGCCAGGCCAGCGGCAAGCCGTTGCGTCGCCGGCTTTCGGACACTCGCACGGCGGTCACGCACAAATTCGATATTGCCGGCCATGAAGGTTACCTGACGGTGGGCTTGTTCGAGGACGGCAGCCCCGGCGAATTGTTCATTACCATGGCCAAGGAAGGCTCGACCATTGGCGGACTGATGGACGGCATCGGGACCCTGACCAGCCTGGCACTGCAATACGGCGTGCCGCTGGAAGCGCTGGTGAGGAAATTCGCCCATGTGCGATTCGAGCCCTCGGGTTTCACGAAGAACCCCGAGATCCGCAACGCCGCGTCGATCACCGATTACGTGTTCCGCTGGCTCGGGTTCCAGTTTGTCCCCGGCTACCGTGAAGAGCACAGTCTCAACCGCAATCAACCCGAGCTGGCCATGCCCGGGTTGATGGATGAGCTAAAAAAAAAGGTGAACCGTCCCGTGCCTGAGTTGCCCCTGGCTGAAGAGGCCGAAGTCGTTGAGATCAAGGGCGTCGGCAGCTCGAATGGCCATGGCCACCAGGCGACAACCGGTTACGCGGTTAGAAGCCTGAGCGATTCCGTGGCCCATTTCCAGGCAGACGCTCCCACTTGCCCCAGCTGCGGCCACGTCGCCGTCCGCAACGGCGCCTGTTACAAATGCCTCAACTGCGGCGAAAGCCTCGGTTGTAGTTAGATACTTTTAGGTCGTTTCACTCAAAAAAGGAGCCGGAGAGATCCGGCTCTTTTTCTATTCGGGCGGGTTGCTATACAAAAAGCAATTGACCAAAGCGCTCGCGCCCTTATTTTTCAACATGCGGACCGGAATCATTGGTTCATCCGGCCCCGCGGCGTTAAGAATGAAAAGGTTAGAAACAAAGGATTTCCAAAATCACAGTTCGACAGCCCACGTGTGATTTACAAAAACTCGAAGTTCTGGTTAGCTTTCCTGAGTGCATTCCACCCCAAGTCGAGTGCGATCAAAGTCGTCGTTGCCATCGCTGCCCTTTCCGTGGCAGTTTTGGGTTGTGCGAAAAAACCTCACCTCTCGGTTTGGAGCGTTCGAACTATAGATTTTTCAACCGGTGGGGGTATGCGCAGGGCGACTCCTGCTGAAGTGGAGAGCTTTGTCGTGGCCTATAAGGAGGCCGTAGTATCCCCAAATGACATGGAAACCACTGGCGGAGTTCAGGTTGTGGTCACCAACACTGCGGGTGAGGGGGTGTGGATGCGTGGCGGGGAAGAGCCCATTGTAAATGTTTATTTTGGCAAGGACGGTCTTTGCACTCTTCGGGGGAAGAAACTGCTCGACCTGTTTAATGAACTATCTCAGGGTATCGAACCACGCAATGCACGCGGACTTCGCGAGAACGTTGAGATTCCTTATAGCAGGTCCCTGCCGCGGAGCCGGTGATGGAGACCGTTCGGCAAAAAGATCATGAAACTCACCGCTAACGAGTCGAAGCTGATCGAGAGGTTGCGAAAACGTGATCGCCAGTGGCGGTTCACCCGATGGGTGGTCCTAATCGGCGGTATGGCTCTCATTGCTATCTGGGCGTGGATGCTGCACTACGTTTTAAAGTCTGCCTCAGCCACTCGAGATAAGGAACTGCAAGTGCTCATTCAGGCGTTAGCCTATCCCAAGGTGCTTTTCGGTATGATCATCGCCGCCCTCATGATCGGCGTTGCGCTGCGTGATTGGCACGGCAGCGCGACGAGGACCCTACTTTTGAAGCTTCTGGAGGAATATCAAGGCGCACCTGACTCTGCACCGAATTGCGGCCCTGCGACGACCGCGAGTTCGGGCGCCGTGAAGGGCCCCCAGTCGGTAACTTGATTGTTCGACTTGGACCCATGCCCCTCTTTGACACAGTTGACGGCCTGGTCCTGATGGAGGAGGGATCATCGTGCCGCGCGCGAGCCGGGGCGCTAAATTACCTCTTTCGCAATTCCACAGAGGCGCGTGTCACCACGGACTACCTGCGCACACGGAACTTCGTGGGCTCGCGAATCGGTCCTCGCTGGGATGCTCTGAAGACGCACACCCAGACTCCAAACGGGTTGGAAGAATTGGTTCAGGAGATCACGCTTCACTGGATGTATCATTACATCGTCAACGGTTTGCAGGTTGCGGTTTCTGACTCGGATATCGCTCACCCGCAGACACGACGAATAATACGGAAGCACGTTGACCGGATTTTCGGGGAGCTTACTGAACGAGCAATGCTGGCAGGGGGCGTCCTTTTCGACGTCAGCGCAGACGACTTCAAGAAAGGCATTGAAGGTGATGATCGATTTTCAGAAATGTGGTGAGCCTGGGTCGAGCCTGCCAACTGCAGCGAACCCGGCGATGGCATCTCGACGTAATGCTGAGTACCCAAGTCGCCGGTTCGCTGACCTGCGGCGTTGGACATCTCGGCACCGCGTATGAACATCGTGCAGCGACTCAGCCTTTTGTACCGACGTTTCTCTCCACTGGAGGAGCGGCTCCTTGCGGCGGTGTGCGAAGTTTTGCCTCAAAAGGCTCGATCTATTTTCGAGGCTCAGGTCGCTGGCATTACGTTGGTCCAGCGGCTTCCCCAATGGACGGAGATCGATTTGTATCGGAAGCAACACGGCAAGGTCGATTGGAGCGACGTTCCGGCTTTTCCGCGCACCGGTGAGTTCAAACTGGCTGAGGTTAAGTTCAGCGTGGGAGGACGAGGTTACAAGGCTACGCTTACCAGTATCAGCGGTCACATTTTTGACATCACAGTCACACCCAGTCCGAAAGCTATCGCCTTCGCTGATTGGGATGCTGCGCCAGCCGTCGGACTGCTGTCCGATCCGCTAACTGTGACTTCTGCAAGCGAGCCATCGCCGATACCTGAGTTGTGGCGTCAGTTCTTAACTCGACACCAAGCACCTGCTCGCAGCAACTGGACGTTCTACAACTCGGAAACCGCCGTTCGCACAGCAATCGCTGACGCCGAGTTCCTGGTCCTTGCCGAGCGTGAGGGCGATCAGTTTGTATTGCACCGCATAGAGCCTGCGGCATCGTATTTGTTTTACCTGGATTCGCACGATGGAGCGCCCCAGCCGATCAAAGGAGACCTTGAGGATGTCTTCCGTGAGAAATAACAAGACCTCCAACTATACGGCTGAGACGCCGCGTGGATGCTCGAGTTTGCAAGCGGCACCGGGGTGGGCGCCGGTCGAGCGCCTCTGTTGCAATTTCGACGCGTTTGGCCCCGCGCCACTCACTGCCATTGTTCGGTATAAGCGCAACACACATGGGTCTCTTCACGCAAAAAGCAAAAGCAAACCCCGTAGTGGAAACGCAGGGCTTGCGAATCCAATACGTGGGCGTAGATTTCACAATCAAGAACCACGAGATCACAGATGAATCCTGGGGTGATTGAACCGACCCGGCTGCTAAAGTGGACGCGTCGGTTGCGCTCATGTTGCATTCGACGCATTCTTGGCGGCGCGCCACTGACCACCGAGGTTAGACTATCGTCGCGGCCAGAGATCCTGTTTGTTAGGCCCCTTTGTGGCTTTCACGATCCCTTGCACGCGGGCGGCGTCGTTTCAAAGCTTAGTTGGATATCGGCGCCATTAGAGCGCGGTTCATGCTGAGCGCGCCCCTGTTGTTGCCAACGGCGCGGGAACTGAAGTCCTGGAGCTTTGCAATCTCGTCGGCGCTCAGAAAGGAACCGGCTCCGTTGGCGGCGCGCTGAAAAATGTCTTCAAGGAGCTTGAGGCTTTGCTCGCCCTGTTTTTCGAACGCGATGTTGGCGAAATTGAGCATCGGCACTGTTTGATAATCGGCGGGCAAGCCGGCGCGGGCCAGGGCGGCCTGTTCTTCCTGCTGGATGAGTTGGCGAAGCTGGGTAGATTTTTGTTCTTTCTCAGCGTCGTTGCCGCTTAACATGGGTTTAAATTGCTGGGCGCTGAGCGTCGCCAACAGGTTTTTCGTGTAATCCTCATACTGCGCCAAACCGTCCTGGCCGAGTAACGTTTCGATCTGTTGTTGCAAGGCGGCATCCTCCGCGGAGAAAACCGCCTTCATCTGCTCCGGCCCAAGCTTATCCCTGAGGCCGGTTGTGACATGGTCCACATTCTTCATCACGTAATCGGCCAGCAAATCGTTGAGTTTGTCGGATTGCTCCGGGGTAAGCTTCGCCTGCTCGGCAAAACCTTTGTAGATAACCGACATTCCGAGTTTTTGGGCTTCGCGCAATACCTTGCGCGCCTCGGGTGTGGCGGTCGCCTTGCTTAACGCGTTGCTCGAGCCCAGTTGTGCGTTTTCCTGCCTCAACCGTCCCACTTCGCCGCGCAATTTCAGGACCTCGTTTGGGCCGGTCTTTCGCGTGGAGTTCTCATTCGCGACCGCAGCCAGGGCCGCCTTGGCGCTGTCGCGTTCACGCTCCAATTGTTGCCTGGTGTTGTCCTGGGTCGCCTGCTGTTCTCTGAAGGTCTGCAGTTGCTCGCGCAGGTTGTGGGTGGTCCGGGCCTGGTACAGCCCGACTCCAAGCGCACCGGCGACGACGAGGGTGATGATGGCTTTTTGGGAGGTGGTCATGGCAATAGCTTTCGTGATGGTCATTGCGGCTGGTGTGGATGTGCAGGCGGTGAGGGCGCTGATGGCGACGGAAGCACTCAACCCCGCAGGCGCGGCCTGGATCGCGTTTGCTGAAAGGAGCGCCACCAGCCCGGTCGCGCCCACTTTCATTTTGTGCTCGAGGAAAAAATCGCGGAGCCGCTCAACGGCGCGCTGGACGCGCTTTTGCGCCGCGTCTTCACTGGCGCCGAGGGCCTCGCCGACTTCTTTTAATGATTTGCTTTCGAAGTACCGCAGCAGGATCGCCGTGCGATCGGGTTGGTCGAGTGACTCCATCGCTTCATCGAGCAGCGGTTCGATTTGGGTCCAGCTGGCAGGTGTATCGTTCATTTGGGACATCTCGAGGGCGATTTGTTCGCGCGCTTGCCTCCGGGCTTCGGAGCGGATGACATCGATGGCGGCGTTGCGGGTGACCTGGTAAAGCCAGGCGGTCAAGATTGTGGCAGGCGCGAGTTTTGAGGCGGTGCGGGCCAGTTGCGTAAAGACGGTTTGGCAGACGTCTTCGGCCAATTGCGGTGAACGCACTTGCCGAAGCGCCGCCGAGTAAACCAGGTTCATATGCTGGTTTACCAATTCGGTGAAAGCATCCTGCGAGTGCTCCCGGATGAATCGGCTTAACAATTCACGGTCCTTCGGTGTCATGTTCATAAACATAACGGCACCCGTTTCCAAAATCCGACAAACTTTTTTTGCATTCATCCAAAGCCCTCGTGGCCGCGGCGGCCGGGCGCCGCTGCGGGCGGGATCCGCCCCGATTGGAACTCTCGACAATCTTGACTTTGTTTCACAATCGGCGTGAAAATGCCGTCTCCATTCATCCATGAACTGCGGTTCCTTGTTCGGCAGGTTGGGTTGTGCGTTGCTGATTGCCGGCACAGCCTTCAGCGGGTTGGCTTTCCCTTCCCGGTTCGGCATAGGGCTCTCGATGGCCCAGTACCTGTCCTCCTCCAGTGTCAACGCAGGCGAAGGCTACCGCCCGATTTCGGTCGATGCCAACGGCCCCAC
>Ga0070738_10007838_pt1 | contig 10500 bp, 8 predicted proteins | sample Coa_R2_2_FD_66446 | JGI IMG/M metagenome (GOLD analysis project Ga0070738, IMG submission 66446) | Surface soil microbial communities from Centralia Pennsylvania, which are recovering from an underground coalmine fire - Coalmine... | ecosystem: Environmental > Terrestrial > Soil > Unclassified ... | reverse complement strand
ACGATTGCCCTGCCTGCGCTGATCGGCTTGGAGCCACGCTACCGGGCGGCCTGGGATTTTCTCGCCCGCTGCCTTGCCCTGGGCCTGCTCGATCTGGCCGACGCCATCAGCGTCCATCCCTACCGTCTCGGCGCGCCGGAAAGCGCAACCGCCGACTACCAGCGCCTGCGCACGCTGCTCGCTCGCTACGCCCCGCAGGCGAGGAGTGAGCTGCCCATTCTGAACACCGAATGGGGCTACTCGCTGGCCTGGGTCTCGCGCGAACAGCAGGCGGCCTATTTTGTGCGCCTCACGCTGGTCAATCTTCTGAACGGCCTGCCGGTCAGTATCTGGTACGACTGGCAGGACGACGGCGCTGATCCGCAGCAGATAAATGACAACTTCGGTCTGTTGGCCTGGGACGGCCAGCCCAAGCCGGCCTACCTCGCCGCCCGGACCCTGATGCGCGAGCTCTCCGGCTTCTCTCTCCGGCATCGCATCTCCCTCGCCTCCGACGAGGACTACGTGCTGCTCTTTACCAATGGGGCAACGAGCAAACTGGTTGCTTGGACGACCAGCGAAGTTCATGCCGTCTCTCTTCCCGCTGCTGCTCCCTCTCTCTCCGTCGTAGACATGTTTGGCAGTGTACGCACCCTGCCGGTCGTAGGGAGCCGGGCTACGTTGCAAATCACTGGCGATCCGCACTATCTTACGCAGTGAAGCAGCGAGAGGGAGGAGCAGCGCTTGCCGCTCCTCCCTCTCACGAACGCGCACATCCCTGCGCGCAGAAAAGCACTACGCGATTGCCCAGGCGAAGACATGCAGATGTCCCTGGCTGACCGAAGCCGGCAGGGTGATGCTCGCCACTTGCTTGCTGGTGTTCAGCGAGATGGGCGCTGAAGCAAAGACATAGGTCGTGATCTGTTGGGACGTGCCGGATGCACTATTACGATAGGACATCTGGCAGGCGACCACATTCCCATACGAGATCGACGCACTGCCTCCGTTCAGCGTCCAGTCGCTGAAGCCGAGCGTGGCAGTTTGCGTTGTGCCATCGGTGTAGGTGATGGTGATAGTGACGGTCGAAGGGCCGTTCGTCGAGCTGCCCAGGAAGGAAAGATGGGCCGCGCCCTGGGCCGCGTTATAAACCGGGATGGTTGCGCCGGGCGCACTGACCACATTGTCATCCAAACCCGAAGCGACATTGGGCCAGGTGTAGCTGGTTCCGCTGACCGTGACGGTCGCGCCCGGCTTGAAGCCATTCGCGGCCAGCGCCTGCGCGGAATAGCTGAAACCGGAATTGTCGTAGCTGGCCCCGCCCTGGTTGCTGTCGTCCGAGATGCCGGCGTTATTGAACTGAGCGGCGGGTGCGCCGATGCTAATATCATCGATATAGCCGCGATAGCCGCCCGTGTTGCCCGGCTGATCGTAGCCCACGTCCAGGCGCACGATCGTTTTGCCGTTGACAAAGGCTCCCAGGTTGACGATGATCTGGTTCCAGGCGTCCATCGTCAGGTGCCCGCATTGGTACGCCGGATGCTCACGGATGCCATACTGATCGGTTGCCCCGGAATCGCGCAGGTTGGTGTTATCGCTGAAGATCAGATCGATCGCCACGCAACTGCTATTGTTTCCGCTGGTCAGGTTAGCCCCGACCGTGCTGCCCGATGGACTTTGCGGGAAGATCCAGTAGGTCAGCGTGGTATTGGGACCGACCGTAAGGTGCTGTCCACTGAGATCAAAGACCTCCATGTAGGCATACGAAGTCGTGGAGCTATTATCCATGCCCGAGTACATCAGGGCTGTGCCGCCGGTATGAGTGACTTCGTTGCGGGTGCCGGCCTCAGGACCGCTCAGGCCGCAGCAGATGCCGCCCACGTTGCTCAGGCCGCCGGCAGGCTGGCCCGCGCCATCGACCGTATTCGACCAGGTTGGCTGCGGCTGGCCGCTCTCGAAGCTGGTCGAGAAACTGCCGTTTCCGCTGCTGACGCTGCCGTAGGATGGGGGAGCATTCGAGGCAGCCGAACCCCAGGAGGTGTTAGCGGTCGTTGAGAGGGTGAAGTTAAGCGTACCGCCGTTGGCAACGAACGAGGGAGGCAGCCAGGGGTTATTACTGGCCGAGCCGTTCACCGTCAGGCTCTGCACATAATACGTCGAGCTTGACGCGCCGGGTGCGCTGATAGTGATGGTCTGCCCGCCTGGCCGGGTAATGGTGATACTGGGGAAGAGAGGACTGGCCAGAGCCAGATTAGCCGTCCCGGGCGTTTCGGGGAACATGCCCAGGGCCGCCCAGACGTACCAGGAGGAAGTCTCGCCCAGGTCGTCGTTGCCGGGCAGACCGCCGGGACCGGTGGAGTAGAGGGTATTCACAACCTGGCGGACGACGTTTTGCGTGCGATAGGGCGCGCCGGCGTAGTCATATTCCCAGGGCGTCTCTAGCGTCGGCTCGTTGCCCAGCATAGCATAGGGCGAGTTTGGCCCGCCATTGAGCTGCGTGAAGAAAGTGTTCAGACGCGAGACCACTGCGCTATTGCCGCCCAACGCCTGGAAGAGGCCGGCCAGATTGAAAGGCACCATCCAGTTGTACTGCGCCCCATCGCCTTCAACCCAGCCGTTGCCGCTGGTTGGGTCATACGACGAGGGGAAGCTGCCATCCAGATTGCGCGGCTCCAGGTAGCCGTCGCGCGTGTTGACCAGGTATTCCCAGTCCTGTGCGCGATTGACGAACTGCTGGTAGTAAGAGGTATTGCCCAGGGCCTGCGCGAAGGCGGCGATAGCAAAGTCAGCGGTGTTGTATTCCAGCAGGGTCGAGGCGGGCCCATAGAAATTGCAGCAGCCATAGCTGCCGTCCATTGGCAGGTAGCCCTGGCCGATCAGATAGTTCAGTCCCGGGCGGATATTATTGGCCTGCGTCGCCTCGTTGACCATTGCCGAAAGCGCGCTCGCCGTGTCGAAGCCGGTGCCGCCGAAGGCGTAGAGATCGGCGATGATGGGATCGGCAGGATCGCCGACCATGACGTAGGTTTCGGCGTTCGCCAGGCTCCACTTGGGGAGCATGCCGCTCTGGGCGTAGTCATTGACCATCGATTGTGCGATATCGCCGGCCTGGCCTGGCGCCAGGAAACCGAGCAACTGCGCCTCTGAGCGATAGATATCCCAGCCGGAGAAATTGGCGTATTGTGCGTGGCCCGAGGCGACCGTGTGCACCCGGTTATCGAAGCCGATGTACTGCCCATTGTCGTCGGAAAAGACGTTGGGCTGGAGCAAGGCATGATACATCGCGGTATAGAAGGTCGCGGTCTGGGCCGAGGTGCCGCCGCTGACCTGAATCTCGCCCAGGAAGTTATTCCAGGTCTGCGTAGATTGCGCGAGGACGTTGGAGAAGCTGCCGGACGGGTTCTCTTGGTTGAGATTGGCCTGCGCATTGGCGACGCTGACGAACGAGACGCCTATGCTCGCCGTAATCACCCGGTTGCTGCTGGTGTTGAAGGTGACGTACACGCCCGATCCCGTGCCGCTGACCTGCGTGCCACCTGCTGTGACGGTGCCATTCTGCCAGGTGCCCTGGCTGGCGAAGGACTGGCTGAACGTCGCGTAGAAGTAGACGGTATAGCGGTCCCCGGCCCCGCAGAAGGAGCCGCTGGTCGCAAACCCGGAGATGGTGTTGCCGCTGATCGTCCCTTGCGCGTTTGAGACCCCATTGACCGAGCCAGAGATGTTGACCAGAAGTGTTGCTGTCTGGCCAGCCGGATAAGTAAGTTGCATTGCGCCGGTGCGCTGTGTGGTGGTCAGCTCGGTTGTGATGCCGTTATTCAGGGCGACCTTGTAGTACCCGGCGTAGGCGGTCTCATTGGAGTGCGAGAAGCCCAGGTAGTACTGCGAGGCATTGGTCGCCGGTGAGCTGGTAACTGAACCGACATAGGGGATGAACGGGATGTCCTCGTAGGCATCGCAGCCGGCGCCGTTCAGGTGCGTCAGGCTAAAGCCCTTGATGCGGTTGTCACTGTAATTATAGCCGCCGGGCGCGCCACTTACGGTGTCGGGACTAAACTGAACCATGCCGAAAGGTGAGTCGGCTCCAGGGAAGGTGTCGCCGCCTCCAAAGGGCGCGCCGCTCTGTACACCGGTGCCGGTAAAGGGATCGACCAGACTGGCGTAGTTGGTGCTGGCCTGGTGCCGGGCGCTCAACGCGTGAACGCCGGGGGTGGAGAGAAAGGGGGGAAGTGCGAACAGCATCGCCAGAAGCGAGGCGACGATGATCGCGGGAAGTTCCTTCCTGAGTATGCGTGACATTACTGCCTCCTGCGTTGTAATCTCCGCTGTGAAAGTTCAAACTCATCATGAACCGATCTCGAGCGTCATTGCCTGGCGTGCATGTCGCCGGTCAACGCCGTTGTTGGAGAGGAAGAAGCGTCAGTGTCGTGTCTCACCCCCTTTCGCTAGAATACTGCGTACTTGCAATTTTTGCCGTTCTCCATGAGAAATGGTACAACCAGAAGATTGAAGCGTTCTTCGGTGCGCAGCTAGCCCTGGCGCGGGCCCGCGCGCGCGGATGCTCGCGAGCGATAAAAGGTGGGGACGCTTTTGGGGACGGAACTGCTCTCGCTTTGCCCGGCCCAGACGGTCGCCACGCCAAAGGCGGCGTCGATGACCAGTAGAGCCGCGCCGAGGGCCACAGCAGTATCGTCCAGGAGTCCCGGCAGGATGCGTGTGCCTTGCCAGGCGGCGGGCAGGCTGCGGGTTGCTGCCGCGCGGCGCAGGGGATCAAGGAGGAGCTCGCCCGCGCGTGCCACGCCTCCGCCTACGATGATACAGGCCGGGTTGAAGAGGTTAATCAATCCGGCCAGCGCCACGCCGATGCGCTCGCCAGCGTGTTCCAGCGCTGTCCGGCTGGCGGGATCGCCGTGCTGGGCCGCGTCGATTACCTCGCTGATGTCCAGTTCTTTGCGCCCGGCCAGCGCGCTCCGTTCCATGCTGGCGGAGACTGTGCGCCGCAGCGAAAGACCCTCACGGGCATCTTCGACGATCGCCTGCGCGCCGGCCAGGGTCTCCAGGCAGCCCCGGTTGCCGCAGGAGCAGCGCGGGCCGTTTTCGTCGATGGTCATGTGTCCAAGCTCGCCTGCGCTCCCGCCGTGCCCGCGAAAGATCCGTCCATTGAAGATCAGACCAGCGCCGATCCCCGTGCCGACCTTGACGTAGGCCAGGTAATCGCTGCCCATCCCGGCGCCGTAGCGGCACTCGCTCAATGCGCCCATGTTGGCATCGTTGTCCAGGTAAAGCGGCACATGGAACTCCTGGTGCAATGCCTGCCAGACATCTACTCCATCCCAGCCGGGCATGCCCGGAGGCGCGCTCAGGGTGTGCTGCAAGGCGTCCAGGGGTCCCGGAATGCCGACGCCTATTCCAACGATGCGGCTCCAGGGAACGCCCGCGCTCTCAACGAAGGCGCGTACTTCGTGGATTAATTGCGGCAGGCAGACTTCCGGCCCGCGCGCCATCTCGAATGGGCCTGACGTTCTGGCGAGGATATCGGCCTGAAGGTCGGTGAGGATCATCGCCAGATGCGTGCGACCAACGTCTAATCCTAAAATGCGCCCGGCGTCGGCGTTGAAATGGACCAGCATCGCCCGGCGTCCCCCAACAGGGGCCGCGTCTAGCAAATCGCCCTCACGTACAAATCCTTCTTGCAGAAGCGTGTCGATGATATTGCTCACCGTCGTGCGCGAAAGACCCGTCTCCTGCGCAATCTGCACGCGGGGCAGCGGGCCGTACTCGCGGATATGGTTGAGTACGAGCAGCCGGTTAAAGCCGCGCACCATGCGCTGATCTGCACCCTGCGCGGACCCATGCGCGGCGTACATGTCCTGAATAAGCTGCTGGACGGTAGAATCCACAGGCACCTCGCAAAAAGAAAGCCGACTCGTCTCCCCCTCCATCCCCTCTTGCTCGTCCGTTGAGAATAGCATACCAGATTGCACCTTAGTTAGTCAAGTGGAAAAACTAACCAGGTTTTGCCAGCTATGGGATGCTGATCCCCTTGCCGCGTTGAATGTCGCGGCGCTGCTTGCCAGGGCCGTGCCGAGCCACCAGGAGGCAGCGAGCAGGGCCGTGTTGCATCCAAAGGGGGATCAGGCAGGCGGGTAGGCACGGAACGCTGGCGGAACCAGCGAACGAGAAGCTGGCCCTCTCCATCCTATCTGTATTCTCCTGGCCGAGGGGGAGAGTGGTCGCTAAGGTGTAACGGCAGTGCTCTCTACGCGCAGCGGAGCCCAGAGGGCGTTTACTGGGGAGGCGCGGCCTCATGATCGCGGAAGAAGGAGCGCCAGGGGCCGCAGCCGAGGATAAAGGGCTGCATGAGCGCGCGTTCGGCCTGGACGGTATGCATCAAATCGTGCCCGGCCCATGTCTGAAGCATCTGAGCCAGCGTGACGGTGCCCAGCTTCGGATGCTGCGCGGTCCGCATCAGATCCTCCGCGCGCACCTGTCTGAGCAGAGCGAGGCTCTCCTGGCGATGCTGTGCAAACGTGGCAACGAGCTGCTCGGGCGTCTGCGAGATAAGGTCCGCATGTGGCTTTTGCGGATTAAAGTCGGTGAAGTTCTCGCCCGCCAGAAAAGCGCGGAAACGGACGGGAAAAAGCGAGCGTTCTGCGTCAACCAGATGCCGTAAACAATCTAATGCCGACCACTCACCCGGCATCGGCTGGCGATTCAGCAGATCGGCAGGAAGCGTGCTGACCAGGCGTTGCCAGCGTTCCGGCGTGATAGTGAGCACCGCCTGCACATGTTCTAACGAGGTATTCAATAGAGAGGCTCCTTTTGACAACTGGCCAGGGCAAAGGCGGCCACCTGCCCTGGAAAATACGTCCTTACGGGAATTTCTTTCCTCCTGTAGCATACCATGCCGCGCCGATGATTGACTACCGGCATCATTTCCCCTTGACAACCGTCCAATGATCGGCTATGCTAAGTATGCATAACGTTAAGCAAGCATAACGTTGCGCATACTTAACATGACGGATCATTGGAGAGAGGGTTTGTTAAGCAAAAGAGAGGCTCTTCAGTTTTTTAAAAGGGAGGAAAACCTGTGAGGGCAGTGACACAACTTCCGCAAGGTTACGAGAAACTCGGCGAGGTGCAGCTCGCAAAAAACAAGGGTTTGTTGATTGGACTGAATCTGGCGGCGCTCCCGCTGCTGGTGGGTTGGGCCTGGTTGTTTGGCTATGCCGTGCATGTACTGGTTCCTGGCTTTACGCTGCCAACAGAGTATACAATTGATTTGCGGGGGCTGGTGGGCCTGGTGGGAATGTTTGTGGGAATTATCGTGGGAGTGATTCTGGTTCACGAGGCCATACACGGGGTGTTTTTCTGGGTGTTTTCGGGGCAGAGGCCGGTTTTTGGCATTACCTGGAAGTATGCCTACGCATCCGCGCCCGGCTGGTACTTTCCGCGCGGGCAATACCTGATCATCGGGTTAGCGCCGCTGGTTCTGATCTCGCTGGTCGGGGTGCTCATTCTGCCTGTTATACCCTATGCGGCTATCCCGGGCCTGCTGATCGGGCTGACCTTGAACGCGACCGGCGCGATTGGCGACCTCTATATTGTCGGAAGCCTGCTGTTTGTGCCGCGTCACACGCTGATCCTCGATCAGAAGGATCAGATTACGTGGTATAGCCCCGTGCTGGCCAGGAAAACTGGAGATATGGTCCTGGACGAGATTTCAAATGAATGAATAGCGGAAAAGCACAGAAAGGCAACGGTCATCTGGCGCGCAGAACCTGCGCCAGATGATCTGTTGGTGTGAATGAGAGGTGTTGGATGCCCTCGAACGAGCCGAAGAGCGTAACGGACAACTGGTATGTCCGTTTAAACATGTGGAATAACCGGATCGGAGCGCGTTTGGTTTTCTGGGTGGCCGCGTGTGTTTCCTGGTTTGCCCGCTTCTGGCGCGGGAAGGCGCGGGTACGGATCGAGGCCCTGGCCCGCTTCTGTCACAACCTGGCTCGCTATATTGCGCGTCCTGAAACTGCACGCCTGATGGCTAGCCCGGGCCTGCTGGGAATGGCGCTGATTGAAACAGGTGGCTTCACAGTGCTGCTGACGCTGGCGACGGTCGGCACTCTCGTTTCGATCTATGGATTCCTTGTTATCGATATTATTCCCGTGCTGCTGCTGGTTATTCTACTTACATTTGTCTTCACCCATCTGATCTATTTGCTTGCGTTGAGCGGAGACGTTTACCAGAAGCGCCAGGACGAGAACCAGCGCCGGCTCGCGCACCAGGCCAGCGCCGCTGCACTGCGCTTCATGGGAGGGGTGCTGGTTGCCCTTAGCCTGTGCCTGGCGTGGCTGCCAGCCTGGCGCGCCTGGGTAGCCATCGATCTCAGCGTGCTCCTCCTGCTGGCCAGGCTGCTCTACCTGGCGCGCCTGGCACAGTTGCGCTGGTCCGTACTCGCGCTAGCCTCTTTTGAAGACGAGGATTTGGAAGCGGCGCAGTTGGCAGAGGAATAAGAAAGAACAGGGAAATTCTGCGGCATGACAATGGTGCCTGCAAGGAGAACGCTGCCCTGGCTCCTTGCAGGCACCCAACCAGCCGATGAGCATGTACTCTTACCGTTTTTGATGCTCACTCAGCATCTTCTTCAGCCGCCGCTCCTCCGCATCTGGGCGAGGATCTTCGTGCCAGAGATCCAGCGGGATTTTTGAGAGGGGCAGGCCGCGACTCTTCATCACTTCCTCCAGGGCATTGATATCGGGGGCGCTATCCCAGAGGCGAGTAGGATAGTTGTAGCCCACAGCATCTGCTTCATGCGACCAGTAGCAGGTCAGCCTGCCCCGTGCGCCGCTGGCACGGAGCAGAATGTACCAATCCTCATAGTGGGCGACCAGTTCAAAGTTGTTGGCGGCGATAAGTTTCTGGTGGAGTTCTTCTAACATCGTCTCTTACTCATACTGGCGGATAGTAATGCTGATTCGACCAGGGTCCATTACCAGCCCTGCGGGCTTTGTGTTAGGAATGAGGCGCTTGACACTATGGTAGCAGTAGCGGTGCTCTTCGCCAAAGATAAAGACATCGCCGGAGGCCAGAATAATATCTTCATATTGCCCAAAGCGACTCAGCCCGCCGAATTCAAAAATGCAGGCTTCGCCCAGGCTGATGGAAATGACCGGCTTGTTCACTTTCTCCTCGAAATCCTGGTGACGACCAATGGAAGCACCGGGAGGATAGTAGGAGAGGTAGGCCGATTGGGGATCATACTCAAAGCCGAACTGATCGGCCACGCTCTGGCAGATATCCACGATGCTCTGCGGCACGGGCGGGAAAGGCTCGCCGGTATCTGGATGTACGGGCACGTAAGTGGCTCCGCAGGGGCGACCATAGTAGGCCACAGAGCCAAAGTTGGCATTCTTATAGGTCGCCTTCTTTAATTCCACTGTTCCCGCTAAACAAGCCTGGCAGTTGCCGCTACAATCTCGCCGCCCAATCCCCCGGCGCGGCGCATAGTTACTGTAAAGAGGCGAAGCAGTCAGCAGCTCCTGACAATCTTGCAGGATCTTCTGTTGTTGCGCGAGATCCAGTTTTCGGACTATTCCATACATATGGTTCTCTCCTTCTACCTCGAAAGCCTGCACCGGTGGGCGGAGTTTCCTGGCGAGGCGTTTCTTGTGTAAAACAAAGCAAAAATCAAATGTTTGTGAGTGAGCAGCGCGTTGACATTCGTAGGCGGGGCGCAAATCGAAGGAGTGTAGCCACTTCCCGGATCAGCCGCCGACCGCTGATCCATCAGAGGCTGCTTCTACGCCACGTCGCTCAGGCCCCCTGGTCGCCCTGAGGCATCCCATGCAGAGTTGCCGGGACGGATGGCTCAATAGTCGGAGCATAGCAGTCGTAGCAGGTGAGTTCTATAGCGGCTGGGCGCGCTACTACGTCTGATAGATGCATATCTTTCCTCTGCATTGTTTTTTGTGATCTCACTCATTACATCGCTTGAGGAAGGGAAAATGTGACGTGTTTTCTGCAAATTGGGTCTGTCTCTTTCGCCTGTGTTTGGAGAAGGAAGGTAGGTAACAGGCGACCTGTTCCTCAGGCAGAAGAGGAAATAACTCGTGCAGGAGTGCATCCCAACGTTGTCCGGGACCTTCCTGGGCATCACCAGATCAGTACGGTGGAGGACCTGTATTGCCATGCCTTACCAGGCACGCGGAAGGACGCAAGGGCCAGGCTCAATGAGGTGCTGCAAGAACCGTCAGGGCGGAAGGAAACGAGAAACGATGCGTTCCCGGCAGGGAGTAGTAGCGGCCCAACGTTCGCAGCGGTCGCTCGATCGCGCACCTGCCCCGCCTGATCTCTGTGGATATCGATAGGTGCGCCTCCACCAGGCCGTTTCAATCCAGCAAGCAGGGGGCCCCTCTCTTCAACCCAATGCCTATGGCATTGCACCTGTAAGGCCGGAAAATTTGTGACAGACCAGCAAGCAGGCGGCCCCTCTCTTCAACTCCATCGCGTTATCATCAGCCGATCTC
>Ga0070738_10007836_pt1 | contig 10504 bp, 16 predicted proteins | sample Coa_R2_2_FD_66446 | JGI IMG/M metagenome (GOLD analysis project Ga0070738, IMG submission 66446) | Surface soil microbial communities from Centralia Pennsylvania, which are recovering from an underground coalmine fire - Coalmine... | ecosystem: Environmental > Terrestrial > Soil > Unclassified ... | reverse complement strand
ATCAAGGCCAGCTGGTGATCCCATGATGACCGACCCCATCGCGGACATGCTCACCCGCATTCGCAACGCGTCGATGGCTCGGCACGACCGTGTCGAGCTGCCTCACTCCAAGCTGAAGGAGCACGTCGCGGGCGTCATGAAGTCCGAGGGTTACCTCGACGACGTGCGCGTCAGCGAGAGCGAGGAGCCGAAGATGCTCACGCTCCTTCTGCGCTACGGCCGTGACCGGCAGTCGGCGATCGACGGGCTGCGACGCGTGTCGACGCCGGGCCGCCGCGTATACGTCCGCCACGATCGGATCCAGCGGGTCTGCTCGGGCATGGGGATATCGATCCTGAGCACCAGCCGGGGCGTGATGACCGACCGCGAGGCCCGGCGCCAGCGCGTCGGCGGCGAGCTGCTCTGCGAGGTCTGGTGATGGCCATGTCGACCCCCCAAGCTCAAGGCACACGGCAGGGCGGCGTGTACCAGTCGCGGGTGGGCAAGCGCCCGATCGCGTTGCCGAAGGGCGTCTCGGCCACGGTGACCGCGGCGCGCGCGCTCGAGATCAAGGGCCCGAAGGGCGCCCTGGTCCGTCCGCTGCCGCCCGGCGTCGATGTGAAGGTCGAGGGCGGCAGCATCGTGATCGTGCCGACCGTGGCCGGTCGGGACGGCGCGCGCTACCAGGGGCTGGCGAGGTCGCTCGCCGTGGGCATGGTGACCGGCGTCGCCGAGGGCTACACGAAGACGCTGCAGCTCGTCGGGACAGGCTATCGAGCGGAGCTCAAGGGTCAGGTCTTGAACCTGAGCCTGGGGTTCTCCCACCCGATCGCGTATCCGTTGCCGCAGGGGATCAAGTGCGAGATCCCCGCCGACTCCAAGGGGACAGTCCTGATCCTCACGGGGTCGGACAAGGAGAAGATGGGTCAGGCGGCCGCGAAGATCCGAGCCTTCCGTCCGCCGGAGCCCTACGGCGGCAAGGGCGTGCGCTATCAGGGGGAGAAGGTCCGCGAGAAGGCGGGCAAGGCAGCCAAGGCCGGCGGAGGTAAGTGATGGCGATGCGAATCGTGGGGCGTGAGCGCAGGAAGCTGCGCATCCGCCGGAAGATCAGCGGCACGGGCGAGCGGCCTCGGCTGAGCGTGTTCCGGAGCGCCCGGCACATCTACGCCCAGGTCGTCGACGACAGCGCCGGCCAGACGGTCGCTCACGCGTCCACGCTGTCGCGCGACGTCCGGGCCGACGCGAGCGAGTCGAGCAAGCTCGAGGCCGCGAAGAAGGTCGGCCAGACGATAGCCAAGCTGCTACTGGCCAAGGGGATCGACAAGGTCGTCTTCGACCGCAGCGGCTACCTCTACCACGGGCGCGTTCGCGCGCTCGCCGACGCCGCGCGCGAGGCCGGCCTCAAATTCTGACGCTGACGCTCGGGAGAAATCATGCCGCTTTTGGATCTGCAGATCGACGAAGAGAAGCTCAAGGAGCGCGTCATCTACATCAATCGGGTCGCCAAGGTCGTCAAAGGCGGCCGGCGCTTCAGCTTCAGCGCGCTCGTCGTCGTCGGGGACGAGGGCGGACACGTCGGGGTGGGCCTGGGCAAGGCCAACGAGGTGCCCGAGGCGATCCGCAAGGGCAACGACCAGGCGCGGAAGAACGTCTTCCGCGTGCCGCTCGAGGGCGTCACGATCCCACACCAGACCGTCGGCCACTTCGGCAGCGGCAGGGTGTTCCTCAAGCCGGCGTCGCAGGGCACGGGCGTCATCGCCGGAGGCGCAGTCCGCGCCGTCGTCGAGAGCGCCGGGATCCACGACATCTTGACCAAGTGCCTCGGCAGCTCGAATCCGCACAACGTCGTCCGCGCCACGGTCAAGGCGTTGAAGTCGCTGCGCAGCCTCGAGCAGGTCGCGCACAAGCGCGGCAAGCAGACCGGCGACGTGATCGAGGCGAAGCCGGCCGCCACGCCGTCCCAGGCTGTCGCGCAAAGCTGAGAGGGAACATGAAGGCGAAGCTGCGGGTCACACAGACGAAGAGCACCATCGGGCAGCAGGACGCCATGCGCTTGACCGTGCGCGGGCTGGGCCTGAAGGGCCCCGGTAGCAGCGTCGTCGTGAGCAACACGCCGTCGTTCCGCGGCGCGATCAAGAAGATCATGCACCTGGTGCGTGTCGAGGAGGTGGACCATGGCTGAATCGCTGAGCAAGCTCGCCAAGCCGGCAGGCGCGACGCGGGCCAAGACGCGCTTCGGCCGCGGCGTCGGCTCCGGCCTCGGCAAGACGGCGGGCCGCGGGCAGAAGGGGCAGTACGCGCGCGTGCGCGGCTTCAAGCCGCACTTCGAGGGCGGTCAGACGCCCATCCAGCGCAGGCTGCCGAAGCGCGGCTTTCGTAACCCGTTCCCGGCCCGGACGGCCGAGGTCAACGTCGGCGACCTCGAGGTGTTCGCCTCGGGGGCGGTCGTCGACGAGCAAGCGCTGGTGAAGCGCGGCCTGGTGCGCGGGCGATTCGACCGGATCAAGATCCTCGGCGACGGCGAGCTCACCAAGCCGGTCACCGTGTCGGCCCACGCGTTCTCGCGGGCGGCTGCCGACAAGATCCAGAAGGCGGGCGGCAAGATCGTCCTGGTCGAGCGCGCGCGAGGTTGAGCGACGGTCCAGCCATGTCGGCCCTCTCCGCCTTCTCCAACATCGGCAAAGTCCCGGAGCTCCGCAGGCGCATCCTGTTCACGGTCGTGCTGCTGGCCGTCTACCGGATCGGTGTCTTCGTCACCATCCCCGGCGTGGACCGCACGGTGATGAACGCGGTGATCCACAAGCAAGGCGGAGGCTTGCTCGGCCTCTTCAACATGTTCAGCGGCGGGGCGCTCGGCAACCTGTCGATCTTCGCGCTCGGCATCATGCCTTACGTGAGCGCGAGCATCATCCTGCAGCTCTTGACGATGGTGTTCAAGCCGCTCGACGAGCTGCGCAAGGAAGGCGAGCAGGGTCAGCGCAAGATCAATCAATACACGCGCTACGGCACGATCGCGCTCTCGCTCATTCAGGGCTTCGGCATCGCGATGAGCCTCGAGGCCATGAACAACGGCGACCTCTCCGACTCGGCGGCGGTCGGCGACGTCGTCACGCACGCGGGCTGGGGCTTCCGCCTCATGAGCATGCTGACGTTGACGACCGGCACCGCCTTTATGATGTGGGTCGGCGAGCAGATCACCGAGCGCGGCATCGGCAACGGCATCTCGCTCCTCATCTTCGCGGGGATCGTCGACGGGATCCCCGACGGGATCGCGGGCTATTTCGCGACGAACAAGGGCAACATCCAGCCGCTCAACCTGGCCGCGGTCGTGGCGATCGTGCTCGCGACCGTCGCGACGATCGTCTTCTTCGAGCGCGCGCAGCGGCGCATCCCCATCTACTACGCGCGCCGGACGGTCGGCCGACGCGTCTACGGCGGGCAGACGGCGCACCTGCCGCTGCGTGTCAACACGAGCGGCACGATCCCGCCCATCTTCGCGTCGTCGCTCCTCATGTTCCCGGCGACGCTCGCCAACTTCAAGGTGCCCGGGATGGCGCAGCTGCAGTCGATGTTGCAGCGCGGCGACTGGGCGTTCAACACGTTCTACGTCCTGCTCATCATCTTCTTCTGTCACTTCTACACGGCGGTGACCTTCCAGCCGGTCGACGTGGCCGACAACCTGAAGAAGCAGCAGGCGTTCATCCCGAGCGTGCGCCAGGGCAAGCAGACGGCCGACTACATCGACTACGTGCTGACGCGCATCACGTTCGGCGGCTCGCTCTACGTCGCCGTCGTGTGCATCGTCCCGAGCATCATCAGCCAGCAATTCCACGTGCCGTTCCGGTGGGGCGGAACGTCGATCATGATCGTCGTCGGCGTCGCGCTCGATACGGTCAACCAGATCGAGGCTCACCTCATCACGCGTAACTACGAGGGCCTGTCCGGGGGCGGCGGCCGCACGGCGCGCATCCGTGTACGCAAGGACTAGCGTGCGATGAGACTCGTGTTCGTGGGGCCGCCGGGGGCCGGCAAGGGGACGCAGGCGAAGGTCATTTGCGGCAAGCTCGGGATCCCGCAGATCTCGACCGGCGACATGCTGCGCGCCGCGAAGGCGGAAGGGAAGCTACCGGGCGAGCTCGTGGCGGCGATGGCGGCGGGCGCGCTCGTGCCCGACCAAGTCGTCATCGGCCTCATCGACGAGCGCACCCGACTCCCCGACTGCGGACCCGGCTTCCTGCTCGACGGCTTTCCGCGGACGATCGCCCAGGCCGAGGCCCTCGGCGCGATGCTCGCCGCGCGCGGCTTGAAGCTCGACCACGTCCTCTCTCTCGAGGTGCCCCGCGACGTTCTGATCGAGCGTGCAGTATTGCGTCGCACCGACAAAGCCACTGGACAGATTTACCACTTGAAGTACAACCCTCCGCCCCCGGGCGCCGAACTGGAGCACCGGGCGGACGACCGCGAGGAGGTCGTCCGAAGGCGCCTCGACACGTACGAGGCCATGACCGCCGAGCTCCTTCCCTACTACGGGAAGCTCGGCATCCTGCAGCGAATCAACGGAGTCGGTCAGGTCGAGCAGGTCACCGAGCGCGTCCTCGAGGCGCTCGGCGTCCGATGAGGCGAGGCACGAGGAGAACTTGCTTTCATGAGCGAACGTCGCGAGCGGAAGGAGCCGAAGGGCGACAAGCTGGAGTTCGACGGCGTCGTGCAAGAGGCGCTGCCGAACGCGATGTTCCGCGTCAAATGCGACAACGGTCTCGTGGTGCTCGCAACGATCAGCGGCCGGATGAGGCAATTTTACATCCGCATCTTGCCGGGCGACCGCGTCACCGTCGAAGTGAGCCCTTACGATCCGAGCCGCGGCAGAATCACCTACCGTCACAAGTGAGTCGGAGCTCGAGAGTGCCGTGAAAGTTCGACCCAGCGTCAAGAAGATCTGCGACAAGTGCAAGGTGGTCCGCCGCAAGGGCGTGGTGCGGATCATCTGCGAGAATCCCCGTCACAAGCAGCGGCAAGGATAAAGAGAGAGCAACATGGCCCGCATCGCAGGCGTCGACCTCCCCCGCCACAAGCACATCGTCTATGCCCTGCCGTACCTCTACGGCGTCGGTAAGGCCGCGGCCCGCGCGATCTGCGAGCGGACCGGGATCGCGCCGAACAAGATGACCGAGGAGCTGACCGAGGGGGAGATCAAGAAGATCCGCGAGCTCCTCGAGGCCGACTTCAAGGTCGAGGGCGACCTGCGCCGCGAGGTGCAGATGAACATCAAGCGCCTGATGGACCTCGGCTGCTACCGGGGGCTCCGGCACCGCCGGGGCCTCCCCGTCAACGGCCAGCGCACGCACACGAACGCGCGCACGCGCAAGGGCCCGCGCAAGGGCCTGCTCACGCGGGCCCGCAAGAGCCCGACCACATGATCGCCAGCACGCGCACTCAACCTGCTCGGGGCCGCGCCCCGCAGCGATAGACCCGGAACGGAAACGTCGTCATGTCCCAGGCGAAGACCACCATCCCTCCTGCCTCCGGCGGGGCTCCCGCCGGCGGCCCGAAGGCGAAGGCCCCCAAGAAGAAGGTCAAGAAGAACGTCGCGACCGGGATCGCGCACATCCAGTCCACGTTCAACAACACGGTCGTGACGATCACGGACGTCAACGGTCACACGGTGGCCTGGTCGAGCGCGGGGTCGCGCGGCTTCAAGGGCTCGCGAAAGAGCACGCCGTTCGCGGCGCAGCTCGCGGCGGAGGAGGCGGCGCGCAAGGCGATGGAGCACGGGATGCGCTCGATCGCGGTCTTCGTGAAGGGCCCCGGCGCAGGACGCGAGAGCGCGCTCCGCGCGCTCCAGGCCGTCGGATTCAAGGTGACGTTGATTCGCGACGTGACGCCGGTGCCGCACAACGGCTGCCGGCCGCCCAAGCGGCGTCGCGTGTGACGGCGAGGTCGGAAAGAGAGCGACGAAGAGAGGACGCCGGGGCCCGCGTGGATCGTGGCCCCGGTCCGGGACGAAGCGCCGCGGGCGCGTAAACCGGCGAGGAGAGAAGAGACGATGGCTCGTTACAATGGACCTGTCTGCAAGCTGTGCCGCCGCGAGGGAATGAAGCTCTTCTTGAAGGGCGAGCGGTGCTACAGCGAGAAGTGCTCGTACACGCGTCGACCGTATCCGCCCGGCCAGCACGGGCAGGCGCGCGTGAAGCTGAGCGAGTACGCGATCCGCCTGCGCGAGAAGCAGAAGGTGCGGCGGATCTACGGCGTGCTCGAGCGACAGTTCCAGAAGTACTACTTCGACGCCGCGCGGCGGAAGGGCCGCACCGGCGAGCAGATGCTCGGTCTACTCGAGTCGCGCCTCGACAACGTCGTCCACCGCCTGGGTTTCGCGTTCACGCGCGCGCAGGCGCGACAGCTCGTCCGGCACGGGCACGTGCTCGTCAACGGCCGGCGCAACGACATCCCGAGCGTCATCCTGCGCGCGGGCGACAAGATCGAGGTTCGCCCGGGCAGCCGGGAGATCAAGGAGGTCGTCGCGTCGCTCGCCCAGGTCGACAAGCGCCCGCAGCTCTCGTGGCTCGAGCTCGACAAGGCGAATTTCAGCGGCATCTTCAAGGGCGCGCCGGTACGCGACGAGATGAACGAGCCGGCGATACGCGAGCAGTACGTCGTCGAGTACTACTCGCGGTGACACGACATCCACGTCACGGAGCGAAAGACACGGGCAGGTGACGGGCGTTCGCCGGAGAGCGGGTTCGAAGGCGCGCCGGGATCACCGCGTGAACGACAGCGGAGAGAGGATCGAGCAATGACAACGTCGAACATCGTGACTCGCAACTGGCGCGATCTCATTCGGCCGCGCGGCATCCACATCGAGAGCGAGACGCTCAACGAGTTCTACGGCAAGTTCACCGCCGAGCCGCTCGAGCGGGGCTACGGCATCACGATCGGCAACTCGCTGCGCAGGATCCTGCTCTCGTCGCTGCAAGGCGCCGCGATCACGGCGCTCCGCATCGAGGGTGCGCTGCACGAGTTCACCTCGGTCACCGACGTCGTCGAGGACGTGACCGACATCGTCCTCAACTTGAAGGAAGTCGTGCTCAAGGCGGCGCAGGCCAAGACGTACACGGTCCGCATCGAGAAAGAGGGGCCCGGTACGGTGCACGCCCGGGACATCCAGCTCGTCGACGGGCTGCAGGTGCTCAACCCCGATCACGTCATCGCCACCCTCGACAAGAAGGGTCCGCTCGTCATGGAGCTGACGGTCAACGTCGGCCGCGGCTACGTGCCCGCCGAGCGCAACAAGACGCCGGGCATGCCGATCGGCACGATCCCGATCGACGCGCTCTTCTCGCCCATCCGCAAGGTCAACTACACCGTGACCAACGCGCGCGTCGGCCAGCAGACCGACTACGACAAGCTCACGCTCGAGGTCTGGACGAACGGCTCCCTCAAGCCGCAAGACGCGGTCGCCTACGCGGCGAAGATCCTCAAGGAGCAGGTCTCGATCTTCATCAACTTCGAGGAGACCGAGGAGACGCAGTACGCGCCGTCCGGCGCCGAGGAGGAGCCCCTCAACGAGAACCTCTTCCGGAGCGTCGACGAGCTCGAGCTCAGCGTGCGCAGCGCCAACTGCCTGCAGAACGCGAACATCCAGCTCATCGGCGAGCTCGTGCAGCGCACCGAGCAAGACATGCTCAAGACCAAGAACTTCGGGCGCAAGAGCCTGAAGGAGATCAAGGAAATCCTGGCGAACATGGGGCTGTCGCTCGGCATGAAGATCGACAACTGGCCGCAGATGCTCGAGCGCTGGAAGCAGCAGCAGCAGCAGAATTAACCCGCGCGGGGCCCCAGGGAACCGCATCACCGAACCGGAAGCCAAAGCCATGCGGCACAGGAACGCAGGTCGAAAGTTCGACCGGAACACCAGCAGCCGGCGCGCGATGCTGCGCAACCTCGCGGCCAATCTCATCCTGCACGAGCGCATCGAGACCACGGACGCCAAGGCCAAGGAGCTGCGGCGTGTCGCCGAGCGGCTCATCACGAAGGCGCGCCGCCTCGGCGCAGCCGCCTACACGCCGCAGGCCGAGCTCTCGGCCGAGCAGAAGGCGCGGCGGCTCGCGGCGATGCGGATCATCTCGGCGTACATCCCGCGCTTCGGCGTGCGCGTCGAGACCGGCGGCGCGACCAAGCGGGTCGACCTCGTCGAGAAGGTGCTCGTCGACCTCGCGAAGCGCTACGCGGAGCGGCCCGGCGGCTACACGCGGATCGTGAAGTTCGGGCCGCGTCGGGGCGACAACGCGCCGATGTCGCTCATCGAGCTCGTGACCGAGGCCGGTACGGCCGAGAAGACCTGACGGCGCGCGGCCCGCGCCGCGTCATGACGAGCGCCACGAGGCCGACGGCGATGAGCCCGAAGCCCGCGGCGCCGGCGGCGCCGCCGACCAGGGCGTCGCGCCGAAGCGCCGACTGCTCTGCCGAGCGCAAGCGGTCGAGCGCGGACCTGGCGCGCTCGTTGGTCGGATCCAGCGCGAGCGCCTGCTCGAGCAGCGTCGGATCGGCCACTCCGCGCGACAGCAGATCCTGCGCCTCGAGGTACGCGATCTCGCTCTCCACGCGGTCGGCCGCCTCCTTGCTCGCCTCGAGGCGCCGCGCCCTGCGCAGCGCATCGATGGCGCGCGTGGGGTCGGTCGCCTCGAGCGCGGCGGCGCGGGCGACGTAAGCAGGCGCCATCTCTGCGCGCCGGTCGAGCATGGGCTGTCGGGCCAGGACCTCGTCGAACGCCGCGATCGCCTGATCGAGGTCGCCGGCGCGCTGCTTCGCGAGGCCGTCGTCGAGGCGCGCGTAGACGTCTCGCAGGCGCTCGTGGTCGTACGCGTCGAACAGCATGTGGGCCGCTTCGGCCGCGTCCATCTCTTCGGGTAGCCGCTCGCCGGTGAGCGCCGCGTAGGTCGACCGGATCTTCGAGAAGGCGTCGCGGCCGTAGGCGAGCGTGGCCTCGCGCGCCGCGGCGCGGACGGGCGCTCGATCGGAGTTGACGAACGACACGACGACAGGCACGGCGTCGACGTCTCCGGTGTCCGCGTACGCGTGGAGCACGTCGACGAGGACCTGGTCGTCGGTCGTCTGCACGGCATCGCCGGGCGTTCGCTTGCCGATGGCGTCGAGCGTGTCCTTGGCCCAGAGCCGGATGTCCGGCGACGCGTCGGCCTTCGCTTCGACGAGGGCGGCCGTCGCGCGTTCATCGAGCTGCTTTACCTCCCGAGCCAGCTCGGCTCGAATCGTCGGGCTGGCGCTCGTCGCCATCGGCACGAGCTGCTCGACGGCTGCCGTCGTCGCGACGCGCGCGAGGGACCGCATCAAGCACACGATCGCGAGCGTGCGCTGCGACGACGCGTCCGGCGGCTGCTCCAAAAGGAGCTCGACGGCGTCGACCTCTCTCGACCCGACCCGCGGCGGTGCCGGCGGAGGCGGCGGGTCGCGCCCTTCGCCGCGACGGAGCTCGGCGAGGGCCTGCCCGATCGCCTCGACCCCGCCGGGCGCTACCGGCGCCGCCGAGAGGGCAGCCGCCGCGGCGCGGCGCCGTTCGACCGAGTCGCTCGCCAGCTCGGCAATCGCCTGGTCCATGCGCGCCGCTTGCTCGGGCGCTGCGCTCGCGCGTTCCGGAGCGGCCGCCAGGCACACGGCCGCGGCGCCCGGCCCCACGAGCGACAGGCACGCCGTGCAGAGCGCAACGGCGAGCTGGCAGAGCCGGTATCCGCGCGCGGTCATCGACGGTCCCGGACGCCGCTGCCCGCCCTCGTGGCCCATCAATCGACGATACGGAAGTCGGAGAACTCGCCCGTATAGCTGCGCCAGCGGACATCGACGTCGTCGACGCGCGCGGCCGAGGGCCCGTGGTGGGCCCAGGAGATCATCTCCTTGATCGCGTCCTCCTCCGCTTCGGCGACGACCTCCACGCTTCCGTCCGGACGGTTCTTCACCCAACCCGTGATCCCGAGGCGCCGCGCCTCGCGCTGGGCGGCCGCGCGAAAGAACACCCCCGTCACGCGCCCCCGAACGATGAGCTGAACTCGTTTCGTCGCCATGTGATCCGACAGGCCGGCGCCGCGATCGACCCGCTTCGCGAGATCGCCGCGGCGGCGGCGCGCTTACGATACATTGGGCGGACACGAAAGGGCCACTTTGTCCGCGCGCGCCATGGACCCACGCGACGAGAAGCGCCCGCTGACGCGTCAGGTCACGGTCGAGGGGTTCGGGCTTCATTCCGGCGAGCGCGCTCGCGTGGTCCTTCGGGTGCGCCCCGGCCCCGTTCGATTGGCGCGAGGCGGCCTCGAGGCGCCGGTGTCCGAGCTCGAGATCGTGGCGACCGCCAGGGCGACGACCGTCGCGGGGTGCGGCGGCGCCATGCGCGTGCAAACGGTGGAGCATGCGATGGCGGCGCTCGCCGGGCTGGGCATACATCGGGACGTCGAGGTCGTGGTCGACGGCCCGGAGATGCCGCTCCTCGACGGCGGGGCGGCGACCTGGTGCGACGCGCTCG
>Ga0070738_10007834_pt1 | contig 10506 bp, 8 predicted proteins | sample Coa_R2_2_FD_66446 | JGI IMG/M metagenome (GOLD analysis project Ga0070738, IMG submission 66446) | Surface soil microbial communities from Centralia Pennsylvania, which are recovering from an underground coalmine fire - Coalmine... | ecosystem: Environmental > Terrestrial > Soil > Unclassified ... | reverse complement strand
CCGCGATGGCGCGCGACCTGCCCGAGGAAATCAGCGAGTACGAGATCATCAAGCGCTTCATCAAGTCGATCGACAAGGGCATCCTGAAAGTGATGTCCAAGATGGGCATCTCGACGTACCAATCCTATTGCGGCGCGCAGATTTTCGACGCGGTCGGCCTCTCCAGCGCTTTCGTCGACCGCTTCTTCTTCGGCACCGCGACCAGGATCGAGGGCGCGAGCCTGCTCGAAATCGCCGAGGAGACTGCGCTGCGTCACGCCGACGCGTTCGGCGCCTCGCCAGTTCTGCGCAGCGCTCTCGATGTCGGCGGCGACTACGCCTTCCGCCTGCGCGGCGAAGCCCATTCCTGGTCGCCGCAAACCGTCTCGCTGCTGCAGCATGCGGTGCGCGGCAATGCGCAAGACAAATACCGCGCCTACGCCAAGCTGCTCAACGAGCAGGACGAGAAGCTTCTCACCATCCGCGCTCTGTTCCGCATCCGCGGCGCGGCGGAGGACGGGCGCGCGCCGGTCCCGCTCGCGGAGGTCGAGCCGGCCAAGGAGATCGTCAAGCGCTTCTCCACCGGGGCGATGTCCTTCGGCTCGATCTCGCGCGAAGCCCATACAACGCTCGCCATCGCCATGAACCGGATTGGCGGCAAGTCGAACACCGGCGAGGGTGGCGAGGAGACCGACCGCTTCAAGCGGCTGCCGAACGGCGATTCAATGCGCTCGGCGATCAAGCAGGTCGCGTCCGGCCGTTTCGGCGTGACGGCGGAATATCTCGTCAATTCCGACATGATGCAGATCAAGATGGCGCAAGGCGCGAAGCCCGGCGAGGGCGGCCAATTGCCCGGCCACAAGGTCGACGCCGTCATCGCCAAGGTGCGCCATTCGACGCAAGGCGTCGGCCTGATTTCGCCGCCGCCGCATCACGACATCTATTCGATCGAGGACTTGAAGCAGCTCGTCTTCGACTTGAAGAACGTCAATCCTGAGGCGCAGGTCTCGGTCAAGCTCGTCTCGGAAGTCGGCGTCGGCACGGTGGCGGCGGGCGTCGCCAAGTGCAAGGCCGATCATGTGACGATTTCGGGGTACGAAGGCGGCACCGGCGCTTCGCCTTTGACCTCAATCAAGCATGCCGGCAGCCCGTGGGAAATCGGCCTCGCCGAGACCCATCAGACCTTGGTGCTCAACCGGCTGCGCTCGCGCATTGCCGTGCAGGTCGACGGCGGCTTGCGCACCGGGCGCGACGTCGTGGTCGGCGCGCTGCTCGGCGCCGACGAGTTCGGCTTCGCGACCGCGCCGCTGATCGCCGCCGGCTGCATCATGATGCGCAAGTGCCATCTCAACACCTGCCCGGTCGGGGTGGCGACGCAGGACCCGGTGCTGCGCAAGCGCTTCGTCGGTCAGCCCGAGCATGTCATCAATTTCTTCTTCTTCGTCGCCGAGGAAGTGCGCGAATGGATGGCGGCGATGGGCTATCGCCGCTTCGACGAGATGGTCGGCCAGATGCAGATGCTCGACCGCGCCCAGGCGATCGAGCATTGGAAGGCCAAGGGCCTCGACTTCTCCAAGCTGTTCCTGAAGCCCAAGGCCGGTTCCGGCGTCGGAATCCATCGCAGCGAGCCGCAGGATCACGGCATCGACAAAGTGCTCGACCGCCAGTTCATCGCCGAGGCGCGCGAGGCGATCGAGCATGGCCGGCATGTGCGGCTGGAAAAGCCGATCCGCAATTCCGACCGCTCGACCGGCGCGATGCTGTCAGGCGTCATCGCGCGCCGCTATGGCCATGCCGGTCTTCGCGACGAGGCGATCCACATCAAGCTCAAGGGCACGGCCGGCCAGAGCTTCGGCGCCTGGCTCGCCCATGGCGTGACGCTGGAGCTCGAAGGCGACGCCAACGATTATGTCGGCAAGGGCCTGTCCGGCGGCCGGATCGTCGTCTATCCGCCGCGCGAGGCGACGAAGATCGTCCCCGAAAAATCGATCATCGTCGGCAACACCGTGCTTTATGGCGCGATCGCCGGGGAATGCTATTTCCGCGGCGTCGCCGGCGAGCGCTTCGCCGTGCGCAATTCCGGCGCGATCGCCGTCGTCGAGGGGGCCGGCGATCACGGCTGCGAATACATGACCGGCGGCGTCGTCGTGGTGATCGGCGAGACCGGGCGCAACTTCGCCGCGGGCATGTCCGGCGGCATCGCCTATGTGCTGGACGAGGCCGGCGATTTCGCCGAGCGCTGCAATCTCTCGATGGTCGAGTTGGAGCCGGTCGCCGACGAGGAGGAGCTGATGCAGCGCCTTCATCATCACGGCGGCGATCTCGAAGGCCACGGCCGCGTCGATGTGATGGGCGATATGAGCGGCCGCGACGCCGAGCGGCTGCACCAATTGATCGTCAATCACGCGCGCTATACCGGCTCGGCGCGGGCGCGGCGCATCCTGGAGAGTTGGGACGCCTATCTGCCGAAATTCCGCAAAGTGATGCCGGTCGAATATCGGCGCGCCTTGGCGGAGCTTGCGGCGCAGCGCGGCCGCGAGCAATTCCTCGCCGCCGGCGAATAGCAATGACGCTGATGAGACGTTTGGATTCGAGGCAGGGCGGGCGACAGCAATGGGCAAGGTGACGGGTTTTCTCGAAATCGACCGCGCGGATCGGCGCTACGCGCCGGCTTCCGACCGCATCCGCCACTATCGCGAATTCGTCATCCCGCTGTCGGAGGAGAGCAATCGCAACCAGGCGGCGCGCTGCATGAATTGCGGCATCCCCTATTGCCACAATGGCTGTCCGGTCAACAATCAGATCCCGGACTGGAACGACCTCGTCTATCGCGGCGATTGGGCGGAGGCGGCGCGCAACCTTCATACGACGAACAATTTCCCGGAGATCACCGGCCGCATTTGCCCGGCGCCCTGCGAAGCCTCCTGCACGCTGAACCTCGAAGATACGCCGGTGACGATCAAGACGATCGAATGCGCGATCGCCGACCGCGCTTTCGCCGAGGGCTGGATCAAGCCGGAGCCGCCGACAGCCAAGAGCGGCAAGAAAATCGCGGTGGTCGGCTCGGGGCCGGCCGGGCTCGCCTGCGCCCAGCAGCTCGCACGCGCCGGACACGAGGTCCATGTCTATGAGAAGAACGCCAAGCCCGGCGGCCTGCTGCGCTACGGCATTCCGGACTTCAAGCTCGAAAAGCGCCATGTCGAGCGCCGCGTTCAGCAAATGAAGGCCGAGGGCGTGACCTTTCATTGCAACACGATGATCGGCCGCGACCTCGCCGCCAAGGACCTGGTGGACAGGTACGACGCCGTGGCGCTGGCCGGCGGCGCCGAGGCGCCGCGCGATCTGAAAGCGCCTGGCCGCGAGCTTGCCGGGGTGCATTTCGCCATGGATTTCCTGCCGCAGCAGAATCGCCGCGTCTCCGGCGAGCCGCTCGGCACCAACGAGCCGATCACCGCCGGCGGCAAGCATGTCGTCGTGATCGGCGGCGGCGATACAGGCTCCGACTGTATCGGCACGTCGATCCGGCAGGGCGCGGTCAAGGTGACGCAGCTCGAAATCTTGGCGAAGCCGCCGGACAAGGAGGACAAGCTCCTAACCTGGCCGGACTGGCCCTTGAAGCTGCGCACCTCGTCAAGTCACGAAGAGGGCGCCGAGCGCGACTTCGCCGTGATGACCAGCGCGATCGAAGGCGAGAACGGCGTGGTGACCGGACTGCGCTGCGTGCGCGTCGACGGCAAGATGCAGCCGATCGCCGGAACGGAGTTCCTGCTGAAGGCCGATCTCGTCCTGTTGGCGATGGGTTTCGTCTCGCCGGTGCGCGACGGGCTGCTCGCCGATCTCGGCGTCGCTCTCGACAATCGCGGCAATGTACAAGCGAGCACGAAGAACTACGAAACCAGCGTCAACAAGGTGTTCGCCTGCGGCGATATGCGGCGAGGCCAATCGCTGGTCGTCTGGGCGATCCGCGAAGGCCGCCAATGCGCCCAGGCGATCGACAAGGCGCTGATGGGAACGAGCGTACTGCCGCGATAGGCGCGTCCCTTCTCCCCGTTTCGCGGGGAGAAGGGGGTGCGACCTCCCCAAGAGAAGGGATAATCACGCCGTGATACGCTCGTCGGCGGCGGTGGGCTCGCGCAGCACGTAGCCGCGGCCCCAGACGGTCTCGATATAGTTGCGGCCTTGCGAGGCCATAGCGAGCTTCTTGCGCAGCTTGCAGATGAAGACGTCGATGATCTTCAGCTCGGGCTCGTCCATGCCGCCATAGAGATGGTTGAGGAACATCTCCTTGGTGAGCGTCGTCCCTTTGCGCAGGGAGAGCAATTCGAGCATCTGATATTCTTTGCCGGTCAGATGAACGCGGGCGCCGTCGACCTCTACCGTCTTCTGGTCGAGATTGACGACCAGGTCGCCGGTAACGATGACCGATTGCGCGTGACCCTTGGAGCGCCGGACGATCGCGTGGATGCGGGCGACAAGCTCGTCCTTGTGGAAAGGCTTGGTCAGATAGTCGTCGGCGCCATGGCCGAGCCCCCTCACCTTCTCCTCGATTCCGGCCATGCCGGAGAGGATCAGGATCGGCGTCTTCACCTTGGTCAAGCGCAAGGTGCGCAGCACCTCATAGCCCGACATGTCGGGCAGATTGAGGTCGAGAAGTATGATGTCGTAGTCGTAGAGCTTGCCGAGATCGATGCCCTCTTCGCCGAGATCCGTCACATAGACGTTGAAATTCTCGGACTTGAGCATCAGCTCGATGCTTTGCGCGGTGGCGCTGTCATCCTCGATGAGTAGAACGCGCATGTCAGGTCCCCAGCCTGGCCTCCGGTTCGAGACCAAAGGCGTTGTTCGCCGCGAGCGCGCCGCAAGAAAAGCTGGCGCTCAACCGGGAGCGATACCGGTCGATTAAAACGCTAAGGTGACCTCGAATGGTTAACAAATTCTGATTCTCCGCTGCAAGCTTGGGAGTCAAAAAAACCGACTACCGCCTGCAATATCTTGAATTTGCTGAACGAGTCGCCAAACTTAAAGTTAAACTTTCACATTAAGTTTATCTGCCAACCGATTCAGCAGACTCGTCAAGAATCAAGGAGCGGCCAATCCGGGACGCCAGCCGGCCGACCTCGATCCCGGAGGGGATTGTTAACGATCCGAGTAAACGAACCCCTAACGCGAAGGCTGAAAGGCCGCCGATCGTCTCTCTTCCGCGATGAAAACGCGAATCACGGCCGCGCCGTAAAGAAAGGAGCAACCTTCGTAAGGCATCGTCCTCATCGTCTCGCGGAACAAAGAAGCCGGCCGCCTTGAGGGTCGGCCCGTAAAACAGCGTCGTTGGAGTTGGTTCTGATGAAGTCGCGAGACACGCTCATTCGCTTGAAGCGCTTCCAGGTGGAAGAGAAGCGCCGCCGCGTGCGACAGATCGAGATGATGATGGCCGAGTTCGCGCGCATGACGGGCGATCTCGATCGCGAGATCGCCATCGAGGAAAAGCGCGCCGGCATTTCCGATCCCAACCATTTCGCCTATCCGACCTATGCGCGCGCCGCTATGGCGCGGCGCGACAACCTCAAGAGCTCGGTCGCCGAGCTCGCCGGCCAGATCGAGGAAGCCAAGGCCGCGCTGGACGACGCGCAGGCCGAGCTGCTGAAGTTCGAGACGCTGGAAGGCCGCGAGAAGGCGGCTGAGCGGCCGGCGGCGGAGGTGGCGATTAGGGCTTGAAAACTCAGTTCAGCTTTCGTTGGGATGTATTGGCGCTTGCCCAGGCCTTTAAAGTCGAAGCGTCAGATATTGAAGAGTGTCTGACAGATGGCCGACGAGCGTCATTCTTTATCGAACGTCGCCTCAAATGGGAGCATCACGGATGGACGCTAGCAAAATCTGAAGGCGCCGGATACGACCTCCTTGACCCGGACGGCGGACTTTGGGAGGTGAGATCAATAACGGCCGGTGGCGTCTACTTCAATCCCTCTAATCAAGTGGGATCTGGTCGCCGGTTCAGTGAACTTGGCTTTCAAGAAAAGCTTGGCCTCATTAAAGGGTTTATCCTCGCGGATATCGTAGATTTTCCCGAGGTTAGGATTTTCGTCGTACCTGCCTTACTCGTACGCGAGTGGCATGCGAAGCGTCGCCTTGGCGTTAACGCTAGAGTTTCTCGCGCGACTTTTTACGCGCGTTTTACGTCCGAATTGCCCGTCTGAGTATTACGACGCGATTTGTATTGGTCCCTTTTGCGTTATTGTCCACGCCCCAGCAATTCGCGGTCTTCGTAAACTCCTGGACGTTGACCAGTACGCAGAGAATTTCGAACGGTAAGCCCGCTATCGCTTGAAACACAAGTCGCTCCAACTCGATGCTACCATTGCGCACTTCGCCGACCTCAAAAGCGATATGTCCGCCAGCCCGCACCACGCGGGCTAATTCTACGAAGACATCGCGAATGAATAAGGTCCAGTCGCGAGGGTCCCTGTGCATCGAAATCGAAATTTCGTCGGCGTCCACACCTACGAACCAGCAACGGAGCCAATTGTCGGCCGCGTATTGAACAATGTCGAGGAATGGTGGAGACGTTACGACAAGATCTACGGTTCCAGACCCAATTTCAGGGGTATCGGCCGCTGTCCCAGTAAATAAGGCATGATCTAATGCCGGTATCTCGCGCGGCTCACTGAGCAAGGACCGAGATTTCTTGAGAATGATTGACGGAACATCGCGCTTCGGCGGCGTTTGAGCGCGTTTCGCATTAATCTTCTGTTGAGCTTCAATAGAGACAGCCTGGTTCGGCGGCATTGTATAAACTGAAAAAAAGCCAGGGGAGTGGCCTGTCAGCCTGTTGACTGCGACCATCCGAATCCATTCGTCGATGATGTCCAGACTACCACTCGCTTGCCGAGTCGTCAGATAGCGCCTCAACGCTTGAATTTGTGCGAGCGTTTCGCGGTGGAAGAATACAAGGAGTTTGTCATCGAGCGGTTTAGGGAACGCCCAGTCAATGTGAGCGAGGCGTTGGGCGACCAAATCCAGGCGTGGCGGGCTCAACCGTGGTCTGGTTAAAATCGCGCTCAAGGGATTGGCGTCATTCCCCAGGGCTACTCTTCCCATCAGCGCCGCTTGGACTGGCGTAGTGCCGCGGCCCATGAAGGGGTCGTAAACCACGTCGCCTGACCTGGTCAGGCGGGAGATGAAGAATTCGGGAAGCTGCGGCTTAAAGCAAGCGCGATAAGAGATTTCGTGCAGCCGGTTAGCTTGCCGCTGTTTTGCCGTCCAAAATTCGTTGAAAAAAAAATCAATCCCGTCCCGCTTTTCGACTGTCGTCTGTTTCTCTTCGAACCTAAACGCTTTTAATTCCTCACAAATTGCCGTCGGTATCAGTTCCGATGCGGCAAACAGATCGATCTGCTGAGAGAACATCCCTTACCTCGGCCCCCATTTGGTCTCGCAATGCCCGAGCCGGCCAGGCGAATTATCGAGCGATTCGCAACCATTAGCCAATTTTCGGTTGGCCGAACACGCCAACCTACGGAAATTAACATCATCCCGGGAATAAACGCCCCCTCCCCCGAGTCTCCCTTTCGACCGGCGCAGCCGGCGAAGGAGAGCCACAATGAGCAAAGACGAGGATAAGGGAATCGACCGGCGCCACGCGCTCGAATGCATGATCTGGGCCGGAACCGGCGTCTTGTGGACCGTCGCGGGCGGCGTGCCGAAATCGGCCCTGCTCGGAACGGCGCAAGCCGCGGAAGGAGGGTTCTCCTTCCTGCAAATCTCCGACAGCCATGTCGGCTTCGACAAGCCGGCCAATCCCGACGCGCTCGGCACGCTCAATGAGGCGATCGACAAGATCATCGCCATGCCGGGCAAGCCCGCCTTCATGATCCATACCGGCGATATTTCGCATCTCTCCAAGGCCAAGCAATTCGACGACGCCGACCAGACGATCGGCCGCGCCAAGCTTGACGTTCATTACGTCCCCGGCGAGCACGACCTGATCGACGAGGATAACGGCAAGGCCTATCTCGAACGCTATGGCAAGAACACCAAGGGTGCCGGGTGGTACTCGTTCGACCAGCAGGGCGTGCATTTCATCGGCCTCGTCAACGTCGTCAACCTGAAGGCCGGCGGCATGGGCAATCTCGGGGCCGAGCAGCTCGCCTGGCTCGCCGACGACCTCAAGGACAAGAGCGCGTCGACGCCGATCGTCCTCTTCGCCCATATCCCGCTCTGGACCGTCGCGCCGGAATGGGGCTGGGGGACCGATGATTCCGCGCAAGCGCTGGCGCTGTTGAAGCGCTTCGGCTCGGTCACCGTGCTCAACGGCCACATTCATCAGTTGATGCAGAAGGTCGAAGGTCAGGTGAGCTTTTATACGGCGCGCTCGACCGCCTTCCCGCAGCCCGCGCCCGGCGCGGCGCCGTCGCCCGGTCCGATGAAAGTGCCGGCCGGCGACTTGCGCAAATATCTCGGCGTGCGCTCGGTCGCCTATCATCAGGGCGCCACGCCCCTCGCCGTGACCGATACGGCGCTGGCTTAGGAGGACCCCTTGAAAACGCTTTCCAGGCCCTCCGCGCTGCAGCGCTCGATCAGAGCGGCGGCGCTCGTCTCGGCGCTGTTCGTTCCCGCCCTGGCTTTGGCGCTCGGCGAGGAGAACAAGGTCGTGATCGACAATTTCGCGTTCACGCCGAATGTCCTCACGGTCAAGCCAGGTACGACGGTGACTTTCGAGAACCACGATGATATACCCCATTCCATCGTGGATACGGCGGGCAAGTTCCACTCGAAGGCGCTCGACACGGATGATACGTTCAAAATCACGTTCGACCAGCCCGGCGAATATAACTACTATTGCGGGCTCCACTCGCATATGAGAGGCAAAGTCATCGTCGCGCCGTGAGCGAAAAGGGGCAGGTGACCAGCGAGCGAGCGAGGAAGCGTTTCGCCGAGATGGCGCTGCCCCATCTCGACGACGCCTATTGCCTGGCGCGCTGGCTCGCCGGCAATCGCGCCGACGCCGAAGACGTGGTGCAGGAAGCCTGTCTCAAGGCGTTGGCCGCGATGGATACGGCGGTCGTCGAGCAGCCGCGCGCCTGGCTGCTCGCCATCGTCCGCAACACCGCTTTCACCTGGCTGCGGAAGAATCGGCCCAAAACCGTGCTGCTGACCGACGATACGGCGTTGATCGAAAGCGCGGCCGCGAAGACCGCGGACGCCGCCGCGCCCAATCCCGAGGAGGCGTTGATCGCCGCGGCCGACGAAGCCGCGCTGACGGCGGCGATCGAAAACCTGCCGCATCTCTTCAGAGAAGTCGTCGTCATGCGCGACATCAACGGCTTGAGCTACCGCGAGATCGCCGCGGCGACCGGCGCGCCGGTCGGCACGGTGATGTCGCGCCTGGCGCGCGGCCGGGCGGCGCTGATCGAAACGCTCGGGGGTAGGCCATGACCGCCGAGACGAACGATCGCCTCCTCCTCAACGCCGCGCTCGACGGCGAGCTCGACGCCGCCGGCATGCTCGACTTCGAGGCCAGGCTCGCCGCCGAGCCGGCGCTGGCGGCCGAGTATCGCCGCCTCTCCGCCTTGCGCCAGGCGATGAAAGCGCGCCTGCCGCGGGAAAGCGCGCCGGAGGCGCTTCGCGCTCGCATCGCGGCAATGGCCCGGGCCCCGACGCCAGCGCCGCAGGCGGCGCGCCGGGCGCGCTTTTCCGCGGCGTCTTATCGCGCGCTCGCCGCCTCGCTGATGCTCGGCGTCCTGCTCGGCGCCGGCGGCTATGGGCTTATCGCGCCGCCGCCGAGCAGCGACATCGATCGCGCCATCGTCGCCGGCTTCATCCGCGGCCGCCTGTCCGGCCAGCCGGTCGACATCGCGACCTCCGACCGCCACACGGTGAAGCCGTGGTTCTCCGGCAAGGTCGCCGGCGCGACGACCGTCGTCGACTTGAAGGCGGACGGCTTCCCGCTGGTCGGCGGCCGCCTCGACGTGATCAAGGGCGAGCCGGTGGCGACGCTCATCTACCAGCGGCGCGAACATCAGATCGCGGTCAGCGAATTGCCGGGCGCGGCTCAGCCGAGCGGCCCGGCGCTGGAGACGCGCGACGGCTATTCGCTGGTCAAATGGAGCGACACGAGCCGGCGCTATGTCGCGATTTCCGACATCCCGCCGGCCGAGCTCGAAGCCTTCAGCGCCGCCTTCCGCAACGCCGTCGCCGCCGAGCGCGAAGAGCCGGCGAAGAAGTAGGTACAGGCGCCGTGTCATTCCCGCGAAAGCGGGAATCCAGAGAGCCGCCGCGCCTTGGAGTATAGACCGTAACTGGATTCCCGCTTACGCGGGAATGACAGATCACGCTTTCACCTGGAACCGCTCGAAGCGATGCAGCTCGCTCTCGATCAGCGCCTTGTGCGCCTTCGCCGAGCCGGCGCCGGTCCAGGTCCATTTTTGAATCAGCAAGGCCTGATTCTGGCGATCCGCTTTCAAGTCGATCGCCGCGACGATGTTGTCGCCGACCAGGACCGGCAAGGCGAAATAGCCGAAGACGCGCTTCTCC
>Ga0070738_10007833_pt1 | contig 10507 bp, 18 predicted proteins | sample Coa_R2_2_FD_66446 | JGI IMG/M metagenome (GOLD analysis project Ga0070738, IMG submission 66446) | Surface soil microbial communities from Centralia Pennsylvania, which are recovering from an underground coalmine fire - Coalmine... | ecosystem: Environmental > Terrestrial > Soil > Unclassified ... | reverse complement strand
GGCCACGCCGACTACATCAAGAACATGATCACGGGCGCGGCGCAGATGGATGGCGCGATTCTGGTGGTGGCAGCGACCGACGGTCCGATGCCGCAAACCCGCGAGCACGTGCTCCTGGCTCGTCAGGTCGGTGTGCCTTACATCGTTGTCGCGCTGAACAAGTGCGATGCGGTGGATGATCCTGAGTTGCTCGACTTGGTTGAACTCGAAGTGCGTGAGTTGCTGAAGACGTATCAGTTCCCGGGCGATGATGTCCCGGTGGTTCGACTGTCTGCTCTTGGCGCTTTGAATGGCGAAGAAAAGTGGGAGAAGCAGATTGATGCGCTGATGGAGGCGGTGGACAAGAGCGTGCCGCAACCGGCGCGCGACTTGGACAAGCCGTTCCTGATGCCGATCGAAGACATTTTCTCGATCTCGGGCCGTGGCACGGTGGTCACCGGTCGTATCGAGCGTGGCAAGGTGAAGGTGGGCGAGGAAGTGGAGATTGTGGGCTTCCGCGACACGCGCAAGACAGTGGTCACGGGCGTGGAAATGTTCAAGAAGCAATTGGACGAAGGTATGGCGGGCGACAACGCCGGCTTGCTGTTGCGCGGCATTGCGAAGGAAGATGTGGAGCGCGGCATGGTGCTGGCGAAGACAGGGTCGATTACGCCGCACACCAAGTTCAAGGCGGAAGTTTACATCTTGACCAAGGAAGAAGGCGGGCGACATACGCCGTTCTTCAAGGGATATCGTCCGCAGTTTTATCTGCGAACGACGGACGTGACGGGCGTGGCGGAACTTCCAGCAGGCACGGAGATGGTGATGCCGGGAGACAACGTCTCTCTTGTCATTGAGTTGATCACGCCGGTGGCGATGGAGAAGGGCTTGCGCTTCGCCATCCGTGAAGGCGGCCACACCGTCGGCGCCGGTACCATCGCAGAAATTATTAAGTAAATAATCAAGCGGCTTGCAGCTTGCCGCCAGATCTTTCCTTCCGGAGAAGCCGGGAGGGGTAAGAGAGAAAAACGTGATAGGAAACGAAAAAATTCGGATTCGCCTGAAAGCTTACGACTACCGCATTCTGGACCAGTCCACGGGTGAGATTGTGGAGACTGCGAAGCGAACAGGCGCGCAGATCGCCGGGCCGATTCCATTGCCCACGATGAAAAATAAATACACCGTGCTGCGTTCGCCGCACGTGGACAAGAAGTCGCGCGAGCAATTTGAGATTCGCACGCACAAGCGCTTGCTCGACATTCTCGATCCGACGCCGCAGACGGTGGACGCGCTGATGAAGCTCGATCTTCCGGCGGGTGTGGACGTGGAAATCAAGGCATTCGGCAAGGAACATAAATAGCTTTCGGTGGTTAGCTCTCAGCTTTCACGAAATCCAAAAGCACCAGCCAATGGCAAGGCCAAGCTGGATGAGCGGAGAAAAGGTAAATGGCAAAGGTAGCTGGAATTTTGGGAAAAAAGATCGGCATGACGCAGCTCTTCGACGACAAGGGCGAGGTGCATCCAGCGACGGTGCTGCAGGCTGGCCCGTGTGTGATCACGCAGCACAAGACGCAGACGCGCGACGGCTATGAGGCGGCGCAGATCGGCCTGGTTGAATTTGTGAAGGAATCGCGCCTAACCAAGCCGATGAAGGGGCATTTGGGCAAGCACAACCTGCCGCCGGTGAAGTTTTCCCGCGAAGTGCCTATTGAGGTTGACGAGGCCCCTGCGGCGGATGGCAACGGAGCGGTGAAGGCTGGAGATCGCGTGCTCGTGGATATTTTTGACGGCGAGAAGTTTGTGGACATCGTCGGCGTGAGCAAGGGGCGTGGGTTTGCCGGCGTGGTCCGGCGTCATCACTTTGGGGGCGGCCCCAAGTCGCACGGCTCGATGTTTCAAGTTACCGGGTCCATTGGCTCGTCGGCGTTTCCTTCGCGCGTGTTTAAGGGTATGCGCATGTCGGGGCACATGGGGCATGACCGGGTGACGGTCCGCAATCTGCGCCTGCTGGGTGTGGACAAGGAAGACAATTTGTTGGTGGTCGAAGGCAGCGTACCAGGGCCGAATGGCGGGTATCTTGTCATCACCAAGGCGAAGAAGCCGCCCAGAGAGCGCCGTGGATTTGCGGGTTCAGCGACGGTCGATCCGTTGAAGGCGGCCAAGCGCGCGGCGAAGAAGGGTTAGATACGGGATTAAGACCATGGCAACCATTGACATTCACAATTTGAGCGGAGCCAAAGTCGGAACGTTCGATCTCGCCGACGAAATCTTCGGCGCGGTCAACGAAGACTTGTTGTGGGAGGCGGTGAAGCACTACCGCGCAGCACAACGGGCGGGCACACATGCTACCAAGAACAAGAAGCTGGTTTCAGGTGCCGGCAAGAAGCTCTGGAAGCAGAAGGGTACCGGACGCGCCCGCGTGGGTTCTATCCGTTCGCCTCTCTGGCGGCACGGCGGCACGGTGCACGGACCGCAACCGCGTTCTTACGATTACGCCTTTCCGCGCAAGAAGCTGCTGGGCGCATTGCGCTCGGCCTTGGCATCGAAGTTCGCCGATGGCAAGCTCATCATCGTGAACACGCTCGAGTTGAAAGAAGCGAAGACGAAGGCTTTCCGCGAAGCGCTCGACAAGTTGAAGGTGGATGGCACGGTGTTAGTGGTTGAAGCGCAAAAAGGCGCGAACCGGAATCTCGATCTCAGCTCGCGCAACATCGAAGGGCTGGAGTTGGTCAGCGGCAACGAAGTGCATCCTTATCATCTGCTTCGTTACGACCGCGCAATTTTCTCGCAGCCGGCGATTGAGAAGCTGCAAGTGTCGCTGAAGAGTTCGATTTCCAAGCGGCAGCATCAGCCCAGCGAGGGCGCGGCGACGAAGAAAGCCGCGCGTTCGCCGCGGCGGCGGACGCGGCATGAAAAAGCGGCGGAGGTGGCATAAACATGAAATCCGCATATCAAATTTTGCGCAAGCCGGTGATCACGGAAAAGGGCCTGGCGATCAAGGAAACCCAGAACACTCTGGTATTTCAAGTCGCGCACCAGGCAACGAAGACCGAAATCAAGCAGGCTGTACAGATGATTTTTAAAGTAAAGGTGCATTCGGTGCGCACCGCGAACTTCCCCGGCAAGGAGCGTCGCCGCGGCAAGTTTGCGGGTTATCGCCCGGACTGGAAGAAGGCGTTCGTTCGTCTGAAGCAGGGCGAGAAGATGCCGGAGTACGCAGAGAATTTGTAGAGCTGTCGAAAGCCGTTGCCCGTCGGTCGTTGGCAAATACGCAAACGACAAACGGGCAATGACAAACGACCGAGAGTGATTATGGCAATCAAGACATACAGACCGACAACGCAGACGCTGCGCTACCGCACGACGCAGGTCAATGACGACATCACCTCGACGACGCCGCACAAGGCGTTGCTCGAGCCGCGCAAGCGCACCGGTGGGCGGCGCAACTCCGGCCAGACGACGATGCGGTTCATCGGCGGCGGCCACAAGCGCCAGTTGCGCATTATTGATTTCAAGCGCGACAAGCAGGGTATTCCCGCAGTCGTCGCGACGATTGAGTACGATCCCAACCGCTCGGCGCGCATCGCACTGTTGAATTATGCGGATGGCGAAAAGCGCTACATTCTTCAGCCGGATGGATTGAAGGTTGGACAAAAAATCGTCAGTGGACCGGAAGCAGATATATTGGTTGGTAATGCGCTTCCGCTGCGCAATATTCCGCCAGGCACGACTATCCACAATATCGAGTTAAAGCCGGGCAAAGGCGCGCAGATGGTGCGTACGGCTGGCGGTGCTGCGCAATTGGTCGCGAAAGAAGGCGACTACGCGCTGGTGAAATTGCCTTCTGGTGAAACCCGCAAGGTTGCTCAGGATTGCATGGCGACGATTGGGCAAGTGGGCAACACCGATCACGAGAACATCACCATCGGAAAAGCTGGACGGTCGCGCTGGCTGGGTAAGCGCCCGCACAACCGCGGAGTTTCCATGAACCCAGTGGACCATCCGCACGGTGGTGGTGAAGGCAAAACTTCCGGCGGACGTCATCCGGTAACGCCATGGGGACAGCCGACCCGCGGATACAAGACGCGCAACAACAAGCGGACTGATGCATTCATCGTGAGCCGCCGTAGCAAGTAAAGATTTGAGTTTGAGGATTTCGAGCCAGAGGTAAAGCGAATTTATGGCACGTTCAACTAAAAAAGGCGCATTTATTGACGCATATCTGCAAAAGCAGATTGACGGGATGAACGCGCGCAATGAGAAAAAAGTGCTGCGCACCTGGTCACGGCGCTCGACTGTGGTCCCCGAGATGGTCGGCCACACGATCGCGGTGCACAACGGAAAGAAATTCATCCCGGTCTATTTGACGGAAAACATGGTCGGTCACAAGCTCGGCGAATTTAGCTTTACCCGCCAGTTCAAGGGCCACTCCATGAAAGCGGCGACGGAAGCAGCGGCCAAGCCGGCAGCGGCGCCCGCAGCAGCCCCGGCGGCGAAGGCATAAGGACACGATATGGAATTCAGAGCCAAAGCCTGTTTCGTCCGCGTCTCTCCGCAGAAGGCCCGTCTTGTACTTGATTTGATCAAAGGCCGAAAGGTAGAGGACGCGCTCAATACGCTTGCATTCACCAACAAGCGCGTGGCCGCACGCGTGGAAAAGTTGCTGCGCTCGGCGATTGAGAATGCGAATTATTTGAGCGCGGAAAAGAGCATTGATGTGGATGTGGACAATCTCTACGTCAAGCAGGCCATTGCCAACGACGGTCCGCGCATGAAGCGTATTCGCCCGGCGCCGATGGGCCGTGCGTTTCGTTACGTCCGGCGCATCGCTCACATTGAGCTGACGCTGGCTGAGAGGCCAAGGAAAGACGGCAATCTGGCGACGGTCGTCGGAGATGCCCCGTCAGCAGGTTCGGTAAAAGCTCCGGCGAAGAAGAAAGCCGGCGCGAAGGCAGTTGCAACGGCGAAAAAGAAATCTGCACCAGCAAAGAAGAAGGCAGTTCGCAAGTAGAGGATTTTAGAGGAATAACGATGGGACAAAAAGTTCATCCTTACGGTTTCCGCCTCGGCTACACCAAGCCGTGGAAGTCGCGCTGGTTTGTAGAGCGCGACTACGACAAGCTGTTGCTCGAGGACGTGAAGCTAAAAGCCGAATTGAAAGACAAGCTCAAGTCGGCGGGCGTTAGCTCGATTGAAATTGAGCGTCCGGGCAACAAGCTCCGCGTCATCATTAAAACGGCCCGCCCCGGCATCATCATCGGGCGCAAGGGTGCGGAAATTGACAAGCTAAAGGCGGACGTGCAGAAGCGTACCGGGCGCGAGGTCTTCATGGACATCCAGGAAGTGCACAAGCCTGAGCTTGATGCGCAACTGGTCTCCGAGGCCATCGCGCTACAACTTGAAAAACGCGTCGGCTTCCGCCGCGCTATGCGTAAGAGTGTGGATTCGGCGCTGCGCTTTGGCTGCAAGGGCATCAAGGTCCGCGTGAGCGGTCGTTTGAACGGCAACGAAATCGCCCGTTCAGAATGGTATTTGCAGGGGCGTCTGCCGCTGCACACGCTGCGTGCCGACATTGACTACGGATTTACCGAGGCCCGTACCACCTACGGCGTCATCGGCGTGAAAGTTTGGGTGTACAAGGGAGAAATTCTCCCCACGAAGAAGCGCGACCAACGGCAGGAAGTGGGCGCGTTCTAACTGAGTTAACGACGAAAGACTAAGGGCAAGATTTTATGTTGATGCCAAAAAAAGTAAAGTACCGCAAGCAGCAGCGCGGGCGCATGACCGGCAAGGCGTGGCGCGGAAGCGAGCTGGCTTTCGGAGATTACGGGCTGAAGGTTCTTGAGCCGGGCTGGATCACCGACCGGCAGATTGAAGCCAGCCGTGTCGCGATGACCCGCTTCATTAAGCGCGGCGGCAAGATTTGGATCCGGTTGTTTCCCGACAAGCCGGTGACCAAGAAACCAGCCGAAACCCGTATGGGTAAGGGCAAGGGTGCTCCCGATCACTGGGTCGCCGTGGTCCGTCCGGGAAAGATTTTGTTTGAGATGGAAGGCGTCGCCGTAGCGGACGCGGCGGAGGCGATGCGCTTGGCTTCGCATAAATTGCCTTTGCGGACGACGTTTGTGAAGCGCCCGTCGCTGTCGCATTAAAGACAGCGTTGAAGATTTTAGAAACGAGAACAGAATTATGAAATCGGATAAAGTCCGGAACCTCACCGACGAAGAGTTGAAGCACCAGGAGCGCGACCTGGGTGATCAGCTCTTCAAGCTGAAATTCAAGCTCAACATGGGGCAGACCGAAAGTTTGAAGAAGCTGCGCGGCTTGCGCAAAGACATCGCCCGCGTGAAGACGGTTGCGCGCGAGCGCGAATTGGCCGCAACTGCAACGGAGAAGAAGTAAATGGCAGAGAACACTACTACACAGGCCGCGGGCCGGCGCAAAGAGGTTGTCGGCGAAGTTGTATCCAGCAAGATGCAGAAGACGATTGTCGTGAAAGTCGTCCGCAAAAAGGCGCACGCGTTCTATGGACGCGTCATTGCGAAGAACAAAAAGTTCTACGCCCACGACGAAAAGAACGAAGCGCGGATCGGCGATGTAGTGCGGCTCGAAGAGACCCGCCCGCTTTCGAAATTGAAGCGCTGGAAACTGATCGAGGTTGTGCGCAAGGCGCCGTTGGTGGCGGGTGCTGCTGAAATCAGCGCGTAGTTGTCGCAGTTATCGTAAGAGACTTTGGGAGACTGATCATGGCTGTAATGATGAGAACGTGGCTTGAGGTTGCCGATAACTCCGGCGCGCGCAAGCTGCAGGTGATTCTGCCGCTTGGCGGCTCGACCGGACTGCGCGCAGGTTTAGGCGATGTGGTCACGGCCAGCGTGAAAGAAGCTTCGCCGGATGGCACCGTCAAGAAGGGCGCGGTGGTGAAGGCCGTGATCGTGCGCACGCACAAGGAATATGGGCGTCGCGATGGCACTTATATCCGTTTCGACCAGAATGCCGCGGTGCTTATTAACGAAACCGGTGAGCCGGTGGGTACGCGCGTGTTTGGCCCGGTGGCCCGTGAGTTGCGCGAAAAGAAATTCTTGAAGATCGTCTCCCTGGCGCCGGAAGTTCTGTAAGCGGGGACGCGGGAGAAGTTGGAACAGGTTGGAATTATGAGAACAGTGATTCGAGCACATAAGCAGGTAGATATCCGGCGGGAAGACACCGTGCAGGTGATCTCCGGGCGGGATAAAGGCAAGAAGGGCCGCGTGTTGCGCGTGTTCCCCGACGACCGCAAGGTTCTGGTCGAGCACGTCTTCATGGTGAAGAAGCATGTGCGTCCCAATCCGCAGCGCAACATCAAAGGCGGCATTGCCGAGCAGGAAGCCCGCATTGCCATCTCCAACGTGCAGTTGGTTTGCGGAACGTGCGGGCCGGTTCGTATTGGCCACGAAGTTCGCGGAGACAAAAAGGTCCGCGTTTGCCGCAAGTGCGGAACGACATTAGAAAAATAGGCAGCAATCATTCTTACGAACCGGTAACCAGTCCGAAACCGTGAGAGAAGGCTAAAGAAGAAAATGGCAAAAGAGAGAGAAAAGAAAGAAAGCAAAGCGTCGGGTACGGTCGAACGCGCGCAAGAGGCACGGCACAGCGCGAAGGAGATGCCGCGCTTGCGCCAGCGCTTCAATAAAGAGATCGCTCCTGCGCTGATGAAGGAGTTTGATTTCAGCAATCCCATGGCGGTGCCGCATCTGCATAAGATCGTTGTCAACATGGGCATGGGCGAAGCTACGCAGAACGCCAAGATCATGGATCCGGCCGTAAATGAACTTGGCCAGATCACTGGGCAGAAGCCAGTCGTCACTCGCGCGAAGAAATCCATTGCGGCTTTCAAGGTCCGCGAAGGTATGGCGATCGGAGCCATGGTTACGCTGCGCGGCGACCGCATGTATGAATTTTTCGACCGGCTGGTCAGCGTAGTTCTGCCGCGTGTACGCGACTTCCGCGGAGTTTCCACCAAGAGCTTCGATGGCCGTGGCAATTACACGATTGGCTTGCACGATCAGTTGATTTTTCCGGAAATTGATTACGCCAAGGTGGACAAGCAAAAGGGCATGAACGTCACCATCGTGACCACTGCAAGTACGGATGACCAGGCGCGGACATTGCTTCGTCATCTGGGGATGCCGTTCCGGGCTTAAAACGGTTTCAGGTTTCGAGTTTCAAGACAAGAGGATCAATGGCAACAACAGCAAAAAGAGTCAAGGACGCAAGGAAACCCAAGTTCTCTTCGCGCAAGCACAACCGCTGCAAGATTTGCGGACGTCCGCGCGCTTATCTGCGCAAGTTTGGTGTGTGCCGTCTGTGTTTCCGCGGACTCGCCCTGCGCGGTGAGATTCCTGGGGTTTCGAAGTCGTCCTGGTAGTGAAGAAGTGTGCGGTAAAAAGCACGTCGCCGCTGGTTCTTCGGCAGGGTTTGATTGGCCGAAGCTAACGGGTGACGGAGGAGAAGCAAAACGATGAATTTGACCGATCCGGTCGCAGACATGCTGGCGCGTATTCGCAACGCCATTAACGCGCGTCACCAGAAGGTGGATATTCCCGCTTCGCGTTTGAAGCTGGAGATTGCCCGCATCCTCAAAGAGGAAGGCTACATCTCCAACTACAAAGCTTCGGAAGAAGAGGGGCAGAAGATCCTGCGTGTTTACTTGAAGTACGGCAACAACAACGAGGCCGCAATCTCGAACGTCGAGCGCGTTTCGCGCCCCGGCTGCCGTGTTTACGTGGGCCGCACCGAAATTCCGCGAGTGCTCGGCGGAATGGGCATCAACATTTTGACCACGCCCAAGGGCGTGATGACCGGACGCCAGGCCCGCAAACAAGGTTTGGGCGGCGAAGTCCTATGTCAGGTTTGGTAGCTGAGAGACGGAACCTATGTCACGAATTGGAAAAAAGCCGATCGCACTGCCCAAGGGCGTGACGGTCAAAATTGAAGGCAACACGGTTGCCGTGCAGGGACCGAAAGGCAAGCTGGATACCGCTCTGCCTCCCGGCATCAAAATGGAGCAGAAGGATGGTGCTCTCCTCGCTGTTCGTGAGAACGACCAGCAGGCGGCGTTTCACGGCCTAGCTCGCGCGTTGGTGAACAATGCCGTCGAAGGCGTCACCAGGGGCTGGACACGCGAATTGGAAATTGTCGGCATTGGTTATCGCGCCGAAATGAAGGGCAAGGGCATGGTGGTGTTCACGCTCGGCTACTCGCACCCGATTGAGTATCCGCTGCCCTCCGGGATTGAAGCCGCGGTCGATCCGAAACAGACCAAGATTTCCATTACCGGCATTGACCGCCAGAAAGTTGGCCAGGTTGCCGCGGAAATGCGCAGCTTGCGTCCGCCCGATCCCTACAAGAACAAGGGCGTACGCTTTGTAGGCGAGAAATTGAAGAAGAAGGTGGGTAAGACGGGAGCGAAGTAATACCGTTCCGCGAGGCGTTTGAGCCTCGCTGGCATTACCCGATAGAGGAACAAGAATATGCTTACAATTTCATCCAAAAATGCGAACCGGCGGCACGTACACGATCGCATCCGCAAAAAAATTCAAGGCACCCCGGAACGCCCGCGCTTGAATGTCTATCGTTCCCTGAACCATATCTACGTTCAGGTGATTGATGACATGTCGGGAGCGACGCTCGTTTCGGCGAATTCGGCCGAGGGCGAAAAAGGCGCACGCAAAACCGGAGGGAACCTGGCTGCGGCAAAGTCTGTCGGCAAGACGGTGGCAGAACGCGCCAAGGCGAAGGGAATCTCGAAAGTCGTGTTCGACCGCGGCGGCTACATTTACCACGGCCGCGTGAAAGCGCTTGCCGATGCTGCCCGCGAAGCCGGGCTCCAGTTTTAAAGGACAAAATAAGAATGCCAACAGTTGCGAAAAAACTCGATGCGAATGCTTATCAGCTGAAAGACCAGGTGGTTGCCATCAACCGCGTTACCAAGGTGGTCAAGGGCGGCAAGAACATGTCGTTTGCCGCGCTGGTCGTGGTTGGCGATCCGGCTTCGGCTGTGGTCGGCTACGGTTCCGGCAAGGCGAAGGAAGTGCCTCAGGCCATTCGCAAGGGAATTGAATCCGCCAAGAAGAATTTGATTCGTGTGAATTTGACGCAGACTTCGATTCCGCATCTTTCACTCGGAAGGTATGGTTCAGGGCAGGTTCTGTTAAAGCCGGCCCCCGAAGGAACGGGCGTGATCGCCGGTGGCGCGGTTCGTGCCGTGATGACTTCGGTCGGCGTACAGAACGTGCTGACGAAATCCATCGGCACCACGAATCCGCACAACGTAATCAAAGCCACCTTCGATGCTCTCAGGCGGCTCAAGAGCAGGGAAGACGTCGCCAATATGCGTGGCAAGTCGGTCCAGGAGCTTTAGGAAATTCCGGTCACCCGGAGCGAGATCGCAGCCAGAATTTAGGAAGCAAGGATTTACGAAAATGACAGCAGCGAAAAAAACAGCGGCGGCAGGCGGGAAGATTCACCTCAAGTGGGTGCGTTCTTC
>Ga0070738_10007828_pt1 | contig 10513 bp, 7 predicted proteins | sample Coa_R2_2_FD_66446 | JGI IMG/M metagenome (GOLD analysis project Ga0070738, IMG submission 66446) | Surface soil microbial communities from Centralia Pennsylvania, which are recovering from an underground coalmine fire - Coalmine... | ecosystem: Environmental > Terrestrial > Soil > Unclassified ... | reverse complement strand
TCAGGCCATGGCCCTCGGCTTCGACCTGGGTCAGCCACATTTCCGGATGTTTCTCGGTCGCCTGCGCGCGCCGGCCGCTTTCGGTGACCAGCCGGCCATGCGCGCCCGGCCCGATCCCGGCATATTCGCCATAGCGCCAATAGACGAGATTGTGCCGGCTCTCCGCGCCCGGCCGGGCATGGTTTGAGACTTCGTAAGCCGGCAGGCCATGCGCCGCGGCAATGTCCTGGGTCGCATCGAACAAAGCGCGGGCGAGATCGGGATCGGGCAGCCGCAGCTTGCCCTGCTTGTAGAGCCGCTCGAAAATCGTGTCCGGCTCGATGGTGAGCTGATAGAGCGAGAGATGCTCGCTGCCGCGCTTCAAAGCTTCGGCGAGTTCGGCCCGCCAGGCCTGCAAGCTTTGGCCTGGCCGGGCATAGATGAGATCGAAGGAATAGCGCTGGAAGATCGCGGCCGCGACGTCCACCGCGGCGAGCGCCTCGTCCACCGTGTGGCGGCGCCCGAGCGCTTTCAAATCGGCGTCGTTCAACGCCTGCACGCCGATCGACAGGCGATTGACGCCGGCGGCGCGATAGCCGCGGAAACGGCTGGCTTCGACGCTGGTCGGATTGGCTTCGAGCGTGATCTCCGCGTCCGGAGCCAGCGTCCAGGCCTCGGCGACGGCGTCGATCACCGCCTGCACCGTTTGCGGCCGCATCAGCGACGGCGTGCCGCCGCCGAAAAAGATCGATTGCGCAATCCGGCCCGGCGCCATCGCGGCGCGGTGGCGGATTTCGGCGCGGAACGCGTCGACGAAGCGCTCTTCGTCGATGGGCGCGTTGCGCACATGGCTGTTGAAATCGCAATAGGGGCACTTGGCCAGGCAAAAAGGCCAATGAACATAAACCGCGAAACCGGGCTCGCGGCTTTGCGCCGGCGCTCCCGCGCTCGGCGCGCGATTCGTGATGGCGTTCATGGCGCCTTATGCCAGTTCGGGCCGGGCAAGGCCAGAAGTCCCAGCCGCGCGCCGCGGCGAATCGTTAAAAAGCAGGGGATCGTGGAGCTGCGCCCCAACCGATCGGGACTTTGACCGGTCGCTCCCCGGTTATTAGCGCGGCGCCGCTCGACGACGCTGCGGGGGCGCGATTGAGGCTCGTTTGCGGCGATCGGTGGCGGATGGTTCGACCTGTCCAATGCGACGCGCCTCTGCAGGCCGTCAGGAGCGATTAGGTACAGTTCGGTAGGGCCCCGCCTTCAAAGTTCTTCGCGATTCCTTCGTTGAATCTAAATACGAACGAGACGGAGGGAGCGCGAGGCTCATAAAGCGCTGCGTCCGGCGCTGCTTGCGCGCCGAGGGCGCTCTGATTATTGCTGCTGGTGGAAAAAGCGCGCTCGAAGGGAGTATTAGCCGCTATGAGCGAGAAGGCGAGCGCAACCGCCCGAGCCTTGCAAAAATCCTGGCTCGACAATCCCGATCATCGCCGCTGGCTGCGCCGCGAGGCGGATTCGCTGTTCGCCTTCTTCGAAGTCGACTCGCTCGATCCGGCCGGCGGCTTCTTCGCCCTCGACGAACGCGGGCGCGCCATCCCGGCCGAGCGAGAACGCCCGGTCCACGCAACCACGCGGATGGTCCATTGCTATACGATTGGCCATTTGCTTGGCCGGCCCGGCGCCGCCGATCTCGTCGATCATGGCATGCAGGCTCTGCTCAGGCGCCATCGCGATCCAAAGCATGGCGGCTACTTCACCTCCTTCGATGCGGACGGGCCGCGCGATACGGCCAAGCTCGCCTACGGCCATGCTTTCGTGCTCCTCGCCGGCGCCAGCGCCAAGCTCGCCGGCCATCCGGACGCGGACAGGCTGATCGCCGATATCAGCGAGATTATCGAAACCAGGTTTTGGGACGAGAAGCAGGGGGCGAGCGCCGAGGAATATCTCAGCGATTGGACGCCATTCAGCGCCTATCGCGGCCAGAACTCGAACATGCATCTGACCGAGGCGCTGATGGCCGCTTTCGAGGCGACCGGAGAGCGCGCCTATCTCGCCAGAGCCGAGCGCATCGCGGATTTCTTCTTGCGCCGCATGGCCGCGGACTGCCGCTGGCGAGTGCCGGAGCATTACCACGCCGATTGGACGATCGATCGCGACTATAAAGGCTCAGACGTTTTCCGGCCGGCCGGCACGACGCCCGGCCACTCGCTCGAATGGGCGAGACTGGCCTTGCAGCTCTGGGCGCTGGGCGGCAATCGGCTCGATTGGCTGCCGGACGCGGCCAAGGCGCTCTTCGAGGAGGCGACGAAATCGGGTTGGGACGCCGCCGGCGGCTTCTACTACACGCTCGATTGGAGCGGCGCGCCGCTGATCCGCGATCGGCTATGGTGGCCGTGCTGCGAGGGGATCGGGGCGGCGGCTTTCTTATGCCGCCTTGAAGAGGGCGAGGCCCTCTATGAAAGCTGGTATCGCCGCATCTGGGATTTCGCGTCGCGTCGGCTCATCGATCGTCACGCGGGAGGCTGGCGTCCGCAACTGGGCGACGACCTTAAGGAAAAGAACGGCTACTTCGTCGGAAAGCCGGACATCTATCACGCTTTGCAAGCGTGCTTGATCCCGCTCTATCCAACCAACGCGAGCCTTGCTCGCGGCGTCGCCGAGGCGATTTGATCGCCTCCTTCCGCCGCAACGCGGCGGCAGACCTTCAAGCTCAAGGCCGTCGGCGTCGCCCTGTCGCGAACGCCGGCGCGTCATTCAACGCTTCTTGGCGGCGCGCTTCTTGGGGGTCATCCTCAAGGAAATACCCATCAGCGTCGCCTTGTGCCGGGTCGCGCCTTCCGTCCGCTTGAGGCTCTTGGCGATCTTCGACAGCGGCTCCTTGCGGGCCATGCCCTTGAGAACGCGAATGTCGTCTTTCGACCAGACGCGCCGGACCGGGGACGCTTTGCGACGTACTGCTTTTCTAGCCATTTTCACTCCAATCGAGGATTGAAACACAAGTACAGTAGGGTTTATGCACCTTTTGCGATCAATATGCAACCTTTGTGCGGTCCTAACATACCGTACGACCCATTTTGGTTCATGGAAAGCCTGTCGGCGGTACTCGATCTACTCGTCTCATGTCGGGTTTACGGAACCTAAATGAGAACGAAACGGAAATTTCGGAACCTGAAAGCGAAAACAGAGTGACGAAAGGTCGCGCCGCCGCTCCGGCGCCGTCGACGGGACCGGTTGCATTTAGGCGCGATGCTTGATGGACTTGTGATCCAAGGGCGGAAGGATGAACGCTTAGATTTGACGCGTGGGAGGAACGATAACGCCCATTTCTCGCATATGAGCAGGCCGCTCTGCGCTGTTCAGCGTTGGTTCGGCGCCGGTGAGGCGAAATTCCCGGCCTTCGCCGACCGCGACCCTCGTCATTCGGCCGCCGCCGGCCAATCATATTTCGGCGCATAGCCGAGCAGGCGCTTCGCCTTTTCGATTGAGAGCAGCGACTCGTTCGGGCCCAACGGCCGCTTGACCGGAACGCCGGGGAAAACCTTGGCCAGCAGCTCGGCGTTCGGCGTGCTCATGACCGAATTCGAATTGGCGATGAGAAAGACCTCGAAGCCTTTCTTTGGATATTCAAGCGAGAGCCGCACCGCCTGGGCGCCGTCGCGGGCGTCGATATAGGCCCAGAGATTGAAGGCGCGGGCGCGCGGATCGGCGTTGAAACTGGGAAACTGAGCATAGTCTTGCGGCTCCACCACATTGGAGAAGCGCAGGCCGATCATCTTCAAGTCCGGATCCCAACGGCAGAATTGCGCCGCCCACTGCTCGTCCATATGCTTGGCGAGGGCGTAGGACCATTCGGGCCGGGCAGGGTAGTCCTCGTCGACCGGCACATAGGGCGGGGGCTCGTCGAATGGAACGCCGAGCAGGGTCTCGCTCGACGCCCAAACCAGGTTCTTGATTTTGAGATGTTTTGCCGCCTGAGAGACATTGAAGCTGCAGGCGACGTTATGGATGAATGTATGCGCGTCGGGCCTCACGCCGGGAGCCGGGATCGCAGCGAGATGCACGATCGCATCGACGCCCCGATGGCTCCAGTCTATCGCGGTCAGCGCTTCGTAGGTCTGGCCGAAATCGGATAAATCGAGCAACGTGACTGGGCATTTTCGCTCGCGCGGCGCGATGCTGTCGAGGATCGTCGTTTCGTAGCCATGAGCGATAAGCTCATCGACGACGGCGCGGCCCAGCTTCCCGGAGCCGCCGGTCACGATCACCCGTTTCATGAAATATGCTCCCCCGCGAAACGTCAGCGCCTCAAAAGCGGCAGGAATATTTCTCTGTCCCTTCAACCGCATAGTGTTCCGCCGCCGTCGCGAAGGCAAGCGCCGCCGCGAGCGCGCCGGACCGTTGAGCCAAACTGTTACGAGTCTGTCACATCCGCCCGCTAGGTCGAGGTCCGGGGCGCTGCGCAGAGTGGGGATCAAGCTCGCCGCGCGTCGCCGCCGATCGAAAGAAATACGCGAAGGACAGCTTCGCTTTGGGGGCATGCATGGGTCAGAGATTGAGAATTGCGGCGGCGGTGCTTCTGGGCGTCGCCGGCGCGGCGAACGCCGCCGATTTGCCGACCAGCAAACCCGCGCCGCCGGCGCCGCCGGTCTTGGCCTCTTGCGTCAGCGTGCAGGACTTCTTCACCACGAATTGCCCGCTGACCTATTACGGCGTCACGCTCTACGGCGCGATCGATATGGGCTTGGCCTATCAAACCTATGGCGCGCCGTTCAATCGCGTCGCGCCGTTCGGGCTCGAATATCTCGTTCAGAAGAACAGCAGCAGGTCGCAATTTTCAATCGCGCCGAACGGCCTCAGCCAGTCTTTCATCGGCGTCAAGGCGAGCGAGCCTCTATTCGGCGACTGGTCCTTCGTCTTCAATTGGCAGATGGGCTTCGACCCTTACACGCTGCAACTCGCCAACGGGCCGCTGTCGCAAGAGAAGCAAAACGGCCTGCCGCTCGCCCTGCAAGAGACGAACGGCGATTCGAGCCGCGCGGGCCAATGGTATAATGGCGCCCTTTACGCCGGGGTCAGCTCGAAGACGTTCGGAACTCTGACTTTCGGCCGCCAGAACTCCCTGACGCTGGACGGCGTCAACGCCTACGACCCGATGGGCGGCTCCTACGCCTTCTCCGTGATCGGCTATTCCGGCGCGACCGCGGGCGTCGGCGACACCGAGGACACCCGTTACTCCACATCCGTGAAATATCGAGTCGATATCGGCCAATTCCGAGCGGCGGCGCTCTATGCTTTCGGCGGCTATGCTTGGAACAATGCGGCGAGCAGCGCCTGGCAGGTCCAAGCCGGCTTGGACGTTCCGACTGGCTCTTTCGGCAAGCTGTCCTTCGACGCCATATACAGCAAAGTTTATGACGCCGTTGCTCTGTCGTCGCTCAGCGCGGCGGCCAACCTGCTCTATCCCGGCACGCTCGCGGCGACGATTTCGGACGACCAGAGCGTGATGCTGCTCGCGAAATATACGATTGGGCAGTGGAAGCTCTTCGCTGGCTACGAAAACATCTATTTTGCGCCGCCCAGCAACCCTCAGTCCGGGTTCACCAGCATTGCCGGCATCCCGGTGGCCGGCGCGAATGTCAGCAACACGACCTACAATCTCAATCAGAAGGACCTGCAGGTTGTCTGGACCGGCGCGAAATACGCGCTCACCGATAAGCTCGACATCGCGGCAGCCTATTACCATTATAGCCAGTCGGATTTCCACAAGACGCCCTGCTCGAACAGTTCGGCGTCGTCATGCGCCGGCTCGTTGGACGCCGTTTCGGCCATGGTCGATTGGCGGTTTGCGCCGAAATTTGACACCTATGCCGGCCTGATGTTCTCGGAGGTCAATAACGGTCTCGCCAATGGCTATCTCCACCATACGTCGATCGACCCGATGGCGGGGTTGCGCTTCATCTTCTGATCCGGCGCTAAGCCGCGCCTGAAAGCAACGGCCGCCACAAAGGGCGGCCGTTTTGTCGTTCAGGTCAACGAGGCAACTTGCGCAAGGCGAGCCGGGCAAGATATGACCGGCAGGGGCTTGAAAGGAGGCGGCGTTGCCGGTCGATCGCTCCAGCATGCTCCCGACCGTGCTCCTTGTCGAGGACGAGCCGGAATTGGCGGAAGAGATCAGGACCGATCTGCGCCGCCGCGGCTACGAAGTTCGCTCGACGGAGACTCGCGAAGAGGGGTTGCGCGCCGCCCGCGCCGGCGATTCGGCCATTCTGATCCTCGATCGGATGCTGCATGGCGAGGATGGCCTTTCCATCGTTGAGGCGCTCCGCGACGAAGGCAAAAGGACGCCGGTCCTGGTGATCAGCGCGCTGGCGGCGGTCGACGAGCGCATTCGCGGCCTGAAGGCCGGCGGCGACGACTACCTCGTCAAGCCTTTCGCAATGGCCGAGCTGGCGGCGCGGGTCGAAGCGCTGCTGCGCCGGCTGGACGACGTGCGGACGACGACGCTGCGCATCGGCTCGCTGGAGATGGACCTGGTCGAGCGCACGGTGCGCCGCGGCGGCCGCTCGATCGAGCTTTTGCCGCGCGAATTCAAGTTGCTCGAATATTTCGTGCGGCGCCCCGATCAGGTGGTGACCCGCGCCATGCTGCTGGAAGACGTGTGGCACTATACGTTCATACCCCAGACCAACGTCGTCGACGTCCATATCAGCAATCTGCGCCGTAAGATCGACGCCAGAGGAGAGGCGCCGCTGATCACCAACATCCGCGGGGTCGGATTCATGCTTCATGCGGACGCATGACCTCATCCGAACGTCGGCGTTTCGGCTGGCCCTCGCTTTCGCCTTGGCGACCGCGACCGCGACCGCCGCGGTGTTTGCGCTCGTCTATCTGCAAATATCGACCTCGGATGTGGCGCGCTTACGCCTCGTCCTTGTCGACGAAGCCGCGAAGGGAGTCACCGAAAGCGACGCCGACCTGCGCCGCGCCCTCGAATTGCGGCTGAGCCGCGATCTGCGCCGCCTCGACTATGTGGCGCTCTTTTCGGCGGACGGGACACTGATCTACGGCAATATCGATCCATTTCCGGACATCCCGATCGACGGGCAGGCCCATTTCGTCGCAAAGGCCCGCCCGTCCGGCGGCGGAAGTCCGTCCGAGCCGGCGCTTTTCGTCGCGCGCCGGCGGCCTGACGGCGGCATTCTTCTGCTCGGCCGCAGCCTGCTGGAAGTCTACGCCATCCGCGGCACGGTTCTGCGATCCCTGGCGGTGGGTCTCGGGCCGGCGATTGCGTTGGCGCTGGCGATCGGCGCTTTTTTTGCACAGCGGGCGACGCGGCGCCTCTCGGTGATCCACGAGACCATCGCCCGGATCATGCAGGGCGATCTCAAGGCGCGGCTGCCGAGCGGCGCGCAGAACGATGACATCGACAAGATTTCGCGCGCGGTCAATCAGATGCTGGACGAGTTGGCGCGCCTGCTCGAACAGTTGAAGAGCGTCGGCGACAACATCGCCCACGATCTGCGCACGCCGCTCGCGGTGATGCGCGCCAAGCTTGAACGGGGCCTGGCCGCCGGCGCCGATCACGACGAATTGCGCGCCGCCGCGGAGGACGCGCTCGATCAGCTCGACAAGGCGCTGGTCATGGTGGCCGCTTTGCTGCGCGTCTCGGCCGTCGAGAGCGGGTTGCGCGCCAGCACGTTCCAGGAGATCGACCTCGTTAAAATCTGCGCGGACTTGTTTGAGTTCTACGAGCCGGTCGCCCAAGCCAAGGCGGTCGACATGACCCTTGAGGCGCCCGAGCGGGCGCTGATGCGCGGCGACGCCGATTTGATGCGCGAAGCGATCTCCAATCTGATCGACAACGCGGTCAAGTTCACGCCGTCCGGCGGGCAGGTGCAGCTCGAAATCGCCATCGGCGAGGAGGGGCCGACGGTTCGCGTCCGCGACAGCGGATGCGGCGTGCCTCTTGCGGAACGCGACAAGATCTTTCAGCGTTTCTATCGCGGCGCGGCCGGTCAGGTCGCGCCGGGCCACGGGCTGGGTTTAAGCATCGCCAAGACCATCGCCAATTTGCACGGCCTGGACCTGACGGTCGACGATAATGCGCCTGGCGCGCTCTTCGAGCTTGCCGCTAAACTAGAGTAGCTGCGACGGCGCGGGCGCGGGAGGGACGGCGGCGATGATCAAGACAATCCTGGTCGCCGCGAGCGGCGGGGAGGGCGATCGAAGCGTCTTCGAGACCGCCCTTGCCCTGGCGCGGCCCTTGGCGGCCCATCTCGATTTCTATCATCTATGGGTTTCGCCGGACGAGTCGGCGGCGCTGGCGCCGCATGTCGACTTCGCCCAAGGACGGGCGCTCACCGAGGCGCTGGAGGGATTGCAGCGGGACGCGACCGCGAAGTCGGCGTCATCGGTCCGCTTGTTTCAAGAGTTCTGCCAAGCCAACGACATCCCTATCATCGATCCGGGCGACGCAGCGGAGCGGGTTTCCGCCTCGTGGCTTGAGGAAAAGGACGGCGCGATTCGGCGGCTGATCGTCCGGGCGCGCCACCATGATCTGGTCGTCGTCGGGCATCCGCATATGCATGGGACGCGCCGCAACGTGGCCGGCCAGCTCATCATGGCCAGCGGCAGGCCGATCCTCATCGCGCCGCCGGTCGCAAAGGCGGAGGTCGGCGCGGCGGTCATGGTGGGCTGGAAGGAGACCCCTGAGGCGGCGCGCGCCTTGAGCGCGGCCATGCCGATTCTGAAATATGCGCGGCGCGTCATCCTGGCTAGCGTCGAAGACGGCGCGCCGCCGGCCGCCGCTCGGGATCTTGCCGGCCAATTGGCCTGGCATGGAATCCGGGCGGAAACCCGCCTGGTTCCCGCAGACGGCCGTTCGGTCGCCGAGCGGCTGCTGGCGGCGGCACTGACGGCCCGCGCCGACCTTCTGGTGGCGGGAGCCTATGGCCATAGCCGAATTCGCGAGTTGATTTTCGGCGGCGTCACCGAAGCCTTGCTCGATGGCGCCGACCTGCCGATCCTGCTCGCCCATTAAGGCGATCGGCATAAAATCATTTTATTTCAATTGTTTGTGCTTAGGCCGCCGCAGGCCGTGAGAGCATAAAATCTATTTATATCGACCCGTTCGGAAGCCTCTTGTATTTCCTCACACGCTTCTGGAGGCGAAACGGGCGGGCCGACGCGCCCGATAATAAAAATACGTACGTCTGCGGAGGCGGTCGCACATTGATCTGAAGGCTTGGCGCGTTCAGCGCGCCAAGGAGGATGCGCGCGTCTGGCGAACAAGGCGCGCTCGGATTGGAAATGGGTTTTGCGGGCGAAGCGGCGAAGGCGGCGGAAGGTTACGGAGCGCATCGGACGAGTATGCCCTAATGTCCTTCGTCGTCGCCGTGTTGAGACGCCCGTATACCGTCGTCGCGGCGCTGATTCTCATCTGCATCATGGGGGTCGGCGCGGTCCAGCGCATGTCGATCGACATTTTCCCGGAAATCGACATCCCGGTCGTCAGTGTCGTCTGGACCTATAGCGGCATGAGCCCGCGCGACATGCAGAACCGCATCCTGACCTTGCACGAGCGTCAGCTCGCTTCGCTGGTCGACGACATTTCGCGCATCGAATCGACCGCCTATAACGGCGTCGGCGTGCTGAAAGTCTATCTGCACCAGGGCGCCGACGTGACGCGGGCGATCTCGCAATTGTCGAGCAGCGCGCTGGTCATTCTCAAGTCCATGCCGCGCAACATCACACCGCCGCTGGTTTTGCGCTATGGCGCGACCGACGTGCCGATCATTCAGCTCAGCCTCTCAAGCCCGACTCTGCCGGACACCAAGCTGAACGATCTCGGCCAAAACATTATCCGTCCCGATCTCGCGGTCGTGCGCGGCGCGTCCATTCCCTATCCCTATGGCGGCATGCCGCGCGTGATGATGGTCGACATCGATCCGCAAGCCCTGGAGGCGCGCGGCCTCAGCCCGACCGATGTCAGCGACGCCTTGCAAAAGCAGAACGTGATCCTGCCGTCGGGCGACGTGAAGATCGGCGACAAGGACTACTCGTTGCTGATGAACAACAGCCCCGACCTCGTCGCCAGGATTAACCACTATCCGATCAAGGAAGTCGACGGGAAGATGGTGTTCATCGGCGATGTCGCGCATGTCCATGACGGACACCAGGTGCAGAGCAATTCGGTCGCGGTCGACGGAAGGCCCGGCGCCCTGGTGATGGTTCGCAAGACCGAGGGCGTCTCAACCCTCGCCGTGATCAACGGCGTCAAGCAGGCCCTCGCCGATATCCGAAAGCTTCTGCCCGCCAATGTCACGGTCAAGCCGATCTTCGACCAATCCGTTTTCGTCAAGGCCGCGCTCAACAGCGTCGTCATGGGCGGTCTGATGGCGGCCGGCCTGACCGCGCTGATGATCCTGCTCTTTCTCGGCGATTGGCGGCTCACCCTGATCATTCTGACGACGATTCCGCTGTCGATCGTCACCGCGACGATCCTGATGTATCTCGGCGGCGAAACGCTCAACACGATGACGCT
>Ga0070738_10007827_pt1 | contig 10513 bp, 7 predicted proteins | sample Coa_R2_2_FD_66446 | JGI IMG/M metagenome (GOLD analysis project Ga0070738, IMG submission 66446) | Surface soil microbial communities from Centralia Pennsylvania, which are recovering from an underground coalmine fire - Coalmine... | ecosystem: Environmental > Terrestrial > Soil > Unclassified ... | reverse complement strand
GCATGCTCGATCGCGGCCGCGAGACCGACCAGCAGGCCGAGCTGGGCGTTGAGGCCGTGGACATACAGGTTGTCGAAACCATTGTGGATAGCTACGGCGACACTACTTGCCAGGATGCCCGTTGCAAGGGCGCGGTCGCGCGGGGTCGCAGCGCGGCGCCGTGCCGCGATGATAACCGCGATCCAGGAGGCGAGCTGAACAAGGTAGCTGATAATGCCGAGGAATCCGGTCTCAGCCATGATGTTCAGATAGATATTGTGGGCGTGGCCGAGCGGAAGGAGCCAGAAGTTGTTCACGCGGAATGTGGGATAGGCCAAGGCGTAGTGCCCAGGGCCAACGCCCAGGACCGGGTACGCCTGGTACATGTTCCAGGCGGCCTGCCAGTGCGCCATCCGCTCGACGATGGCCCAGTTCGCGGCGGTCGGCACGACGCGGCTGGCATCAAACAGGCCGACATACTCCACGACCTGGGCCAGGCGGCCGAGGATCGTCGCCGGAAGCAGGTGGGTGACTGCCAGCCCCGCCAGCGCCCCGCTCAGCAGAAGCCCGGCCAGCACAACCAGTCCCCCCCGGCGAGTCTGAGTCCAGAGCAGGAGTGCCAGCCCCGCTAGAATGCCCATCCAGGCACCGCGGGAGAGGCTCATGAGGAGGGCGATCCCACCGGTGACTGCTGAGAGCAGTGCCAGGAAGGTCAGACGGTCCGGACGTCCCGCCCAGGGGCGCCGCCAGAATGCCAGCGCGATCGCCACGGGAAGCACCATCGCCAGGTAGCCCCCGAACGGGTTTGGCTGCCCGAAGGTCCCATATGCCCGCAGGAACGGGCCGATGCGGAAGCTCGGCGGCCCATGGCGCAGGAAGAACTGGGCCCAGCCGAGCAGTGCTTCGCCGGTCAGCGAGACGAGAAGCGCGCCGACAACCAGGTATCGCTGGCGAGCCTCCCGGCACCAGGTCGCCGTGATGACGAGGATCGCGAGGAGTTCGATCCAGCGCAGGATCTCCTTGAGTGAGACATCAAAGCGCGTCGCGAAGCTCGCCGAGAGGAGGCTCACCGCAATAAAGCCCACGCCGGGCCAGAAAGCCCTGCTCAGGACAACCACGCGGTGTCGCCGGGCGAGCAGTCCAGCGAGCGCTGCCAGCAGAATGAGCCCCACGAGAAGGTCGGTCGGAGTGATGGGCACAGCGCTCTCGCTGTCCCCACTGGTGCCAAAGGGTACGGCCGCGGTGAGTGCGGCGAGGCCGAGGACTGGCTGGACGACAATGACCACCCCGGCGACAGCTCCGGCCGCGAAGGCGATCCCCAGGCGGGGCGGCAGTAGACCGGCCGCCGCGCCGAGGATCAGGGCCGCGGCCGCAGTCGAGAGCCGCGGGATCACGACCAGTCGGACCACGGCCGCCGGTCCACTGCTGGGATGGATCCCCCACCTGTTCACGGCTTGAAGACCACCGCTACTGTCCGTGCCCGGTCGAGTCACTTCCCTGCGATTGGGCGCCAAGGCCGAGGCGCTCCCGGAACCAGGCGATCGTCCGCGTCAAGCCCTCGTCCAGACTGACGCGCGGCTCCCAGCCGAGTTCTGCCCGCGCTCGGGAGATATCCGGACAGCGCCGTCGGGGATCATCATCGCGGGTCAGCGGCTGGAACACGATCTCGGAAGGCGACCCGGTGATTCGCTTGATCAGCTGGGCAAACTCGAGGACCGATCGCTCATCCGGGTTGCCGAGGTTGTAGACGCGCCCGGTCGTTCCGGGTGTCTCGATGGCCCGGACAAGCCCATCAACGAGGTCGCTCACGTAGCAGAGGCTCCGCGTCTGGGTTCCCTCGCCGTATACCGTGAGCGGCTGGCCGGTCAGCGCCTGGGTGACGAAGTTGGGGATGAGGCGGCCGTCGTTCGGGTCCGAGCGGGGGCCGTAGCAGTTGAAGATCCGGACGATGCGGGCGTCAACGCCGTATTCCCGAACGTAGACCATGGTTAGTGCCTCGGCGAACCGCTTGCCCTCGTCGTAGCAGCTGCGCACCCCGATCGGATTGACGTTTCCCCAGTAATCCTCGGTCTGGGGGTGCACCAGGGGATCGCCGTATGCCTCTGACGTCGAGGCCAGGAGAAACCGCGCGCCGGTGGCCCGGGCGAGTTCGAGCAGATGGTACGTGCCGAGGCTGTTGACGAGGGCCGTTTCCAGCGGTCGGCGCAGGTAACCCGGCGGACTGGCCGGACTGGCGAGGTGATAGATGCGGTCGAGGGGACCAGTGACCGGCAGGGAACTGCAGATGTCCGCCTGGACGAACTGAAACCGCGGGTGCGCGTGGAGATGAGCGATGTTCTCGGCCTGGCCGGTAATCAGGTTGTCAATGCAGATTACCTCGGCACCCTGGTCGAGGAGAGTGTCACAGAGGTGGGAGCCGATGAAGCCCGCTCCACCCGCGACCAGTATTCTCACCGATGCATTCTCCAGCTAGCGTCGCGGACCGTCGGGCCAGGCATGCAACCGCCCGACGCACGGGAGGGGGAAGCAGAGGAGCCGGAGAGAATCCAGCCGGCCGCCCACTGCGCCTGCTCGCTGCCGGCGCGGGTGGCCGATCACGGCTCGTTTGCCCGCTGTCCACCGGATTCGCCGACCATCTGCCCGCGATCGCGCGTCTGTGACGCCGCAAGCGAACCCACTCGCCCCTGGTCCCGTTCCCGTACCGTAACTATAGCAAAGAGAAGCCAGAATAGCACGGACAGATCGACGAGGAAGAATGAGTTATCGATCATCCCGTGCACGACTGTATCAATCACGGCGCCGAGGGCGCCAGCATAGATGGCGCGATCGAGTGCGCTCGCGCGCCGCCATGCCGATGCGATCAGCGCGGCGAAGCGCCCGAGCAGGAGCGCCAGGAGAATCGGGCCGGGGAGCCCCAGGCTCAGCCAGAAGTCCAGGATGAGGTTGTGTGGGTGCGAGAGATCGGGCTCCCGCCAGGCCGCCGGAAGGCGGTAGCCGTGCCGATAGTAATACAGGAAGTTATCCAGACCGATCCCGCGGAGTGGATGGTCGCGGAGCATGTGAAGTGCAGACTGCCAGACCAGGAGCCGCTCGAGGCTTGTCCCCGCGTTCACGTCGAGGTGGGAGCCGAGCCGGGGCACCCGGGTGGCGGCGACGGCGCCGATCAGGATGACGCCCGCCGCGATCGCGACGGCGAAACGGCGGGCGCGGGGGCCGCGGAGCCAGGCCACAACGAGAAGGCTGACCATGACTGCGATCCAGGCGCCGGCCGAGAAGGTGAGTACGAGGGCGGCAAGCATGATCACGCTCGCCGCGGCGAGGATAGGCCGCCCCGCCCGCCACCAGAGGGCCAGAGATACTGCCAGCGGGACGGCCCGTCCTAGGAATAGTCCCAGGTTATTCGGCGAGCCGTAGAAGCCGCGGATGCGCCGCAGGCCGGCTTCGGCGGTAATGATGTTCTGATCGGTCACGTACTGCCACAACCCGACCAGGGAGATGAGTACACCCGCTGTCACGAGAGCAAGCGCCAGGATCAGCCCGTCCCGGCGTCGGCGAGCACCGGTGACCGCCAGGACATAGAACGCCGCCGGCTCCAGGATGATCGTCCGAAATGACCGCAGGCTCTCGTGGAGTGCGACGCTGGCGGTCAGACTGATGAGCCCGGCGATGACGGTCAGTCCGACCAGGGCAGCGATCGGGGGATCCCCAAGCCAGGTACGGAGGCAGTGAAACCACGGTGTGCGCGTGGTGGCGGAAGCCGTCGGACCGTGCGCATCTGGATCGGGGGGCAAGCGGTGCGCGGCTGGTGAGGCGGAGCGCGGCACGGCGCGGCCGAGGAGGGTGACGCCGTATCCGATCGTCCGGATGAGCCAGGCCAGGCAGGACAGCAGGATCAGAATCTCGGTGGGGGAGAAGGTGAGATGGCCGATCGGGCGGCCGAGGAGATAGAACGGCAGGCTGATTACGATCAGACACAGGCCAGGGAGAGGCGACCGCACACTGGCAATAACGTAGGCGACCGCGCCGGCTGCCGCGATGGGCAGGGGGGCAAACAGCACCATGATAGTGCTGGCCAGAACTGCCAGCCAGCTCAACGCCGCCAGGCGGCGCCCGGTGCGGGCGAACTCGGCGGGACCCTCGCGTGTGCTCATGGGCGCCTCGGCCAGAGATGCCCGAGGGCGAGAACGCCCAGCGCGGCGGCGAGGGCGATTGCCAGGAGCACGGCGCTCCGCCGCACGGCCGCGGACGCATCGACCGGCCGGACCTCGAATCCAACGATCTGGACCGGTCCGCGTTCCGGGCCGGTGGCCGGCCCGACAACAAGCCGCAGGACGTGCTGTCCTTGCGGCAGGCCGTCGGCCACCGGAATCCAGATTGGCGCCTCCTGACTGTTCGGGGCGCTGAGATTAATGACCGAGCGTCCCTGGAAGTGGTCGCGCACGGCGTTCGCCTCGCGCCCGTCGATCGTCAGGTAGATATCGCCCGCGTTGGGCGCACGCTGGACACTCAGGCTGAGCCCGCCGCCCTGGAAGGTGATCGTTAGGCTGTCCCCCGGGTTCGTGGAGGCTTCGATCACCCCCTCGGGAAGGGAAGGCCGCAGGACCTGCTGCCACTGACCAGCGAAGTGGGCAGCCGGATTGGTGACGGCGTACCGACCGATGCCAGCGATATCGATGCCCTGGGTGGCCTGCTTGACCGCGTTATACAGCGGACGGGGGGTGAAGCCGACATCGACCATGCGGAAGTAGTAAGCCGCGGTGTCCTGGGTCATACTCGGGATATTGCCAGACTGACGGAAGTACCAGATGTTAAAGACGCCGGCCCAGGGCCAGTGGGTTCGGGCGTAGCGAATCGCGTCAACGGTGTACTGGGCCTGCTCCTGCTCAGTGACCCGTCCCCAGGGAAGCTGGTCCGGTCGGAAGGAGGCGGGTGCGGCGTTCCAGCCGAACTCATTGAACCAGATCGGCTTGTTGGCGTCGCCGTACTGGACCATGATCTGGCGCAGGAGGGTCACGCGCTGGAAGTTCAGGCGGTTTGGAGCCGCGGGGTCCTCTGGGGGAAGCCCGAAGCCGTAGGCGTTCGCGAAGAGGATGTCAAAGTAGGGGGCGGCGCCCGCCTGGTACATCCGACGGAGGAATTCGAGGTCGGACATATTACGCGACGAGTTCTCGAGGGTTTGGGCCAGCGGCGCGCTCAGGATCACTGCGTTGGGGTCCGCCTGCTTGGCGCGCGTGTAGGCGATCTGCAGGAGGCGGGTATACGCGACTGGATCGGGCGGCTGGTCGCCCCATTCTGGGTAGACGTTGGGTTCGTTCCAGATCTGGTAGTAATGGATTCGCCCCTTGAAGTGGCTGACCACATCGTAGACGAAGTTGCCGTACAGAGAGAAATCATCGGGCGGGCGCTCCGGGCGCCGATTGTCGCTTCGGGTCCAGGCCGGCGGGCGGTCCAGCCGGGCGATGACCTGAAGGCCGTACTTGGCGGCAAGATTAACGATCCGGTCGTACTTGGTCCACGTGCTCTCGTTCAAACGGCTGTCCCAGTAGCCGTCCGGGCCAGGCGCAAGCTGGAGATCCTCCCAGGGAAACTGCTGCTTGACCCAGCCGATCCCCGCTTCATGAGCCATCTCCAGGGTCTTGTCGATCTTCCACTCCTCGGCCTCGGTATCCAGCAGGAAATCGGCCCCGAAGGGATTCACATCGGTAAAGGGGATCGTCCGGCGGGGAGCGGGAGCCGGCTGGGCAGCCAGGAGCTGGTCGAAGGGGAAGGAAGCCAGGACGGTGATCAGGGCAATAATCACGATGCTCGCGGCGATCCCCGCGCTGGCCGCCCTGGGGTTGATCAGCACGGTGCTCCTCGTGACGGTCGCGATCGAAGCAAGAGCCGGGTGCGCGGTGTGCTGAGAAGCTATCCTCTCGACCGGCACCGGTCGTGGGCCGAGTATAGCACGCTCGCCAGGTGTTGGGGAATTTTCTGTGGATTAGCGCGGCGGCAGTGGAACCGCAGGTGCGGCAGAACCTCTCTTCCGGAGGGCGCTGCTGCGCGTGCGGAAAGGCTTGTCGCGGAGAGTCTTGACGTGATCTGCCGCGCGATCGGGTCCGTGCAGCATCTGGCGGTGCGGCACGCGCCAGTTTCTCCATCGAACGGGTCTGTGCCATTCAGGCCGATGCCGCTGATCCAGGATCGGCCGATCCGAAAAGAAAACAGGGCTGTCCTGGCCGTCTGGCTGATTGACAACAGTCGATGCGCCGGGTAGAATGAGACATACAAGATCGCCGGGCGGTTCTATGTGTGCCGCCCGGCGATTGACGGTAGTACAAGGTGGTGATCGCATCGATGCAGGTGACCTTGCGGCAGGGCGAGACGTTCGAGTCACTCCTCAAGCGCTTCCGGTCCGCGGTTGCGAAGCACGGAATTATTAGCGACTATAAGCGGCATCAGAGCTTTATCAGCAAGAGCCAGAAGCTTCGCGCGAAGATCCAGCGCGCACAGCGGAAGCGCATGCTCAAGGCCGCGCGGCGGGCGGCGTAACCCGCTTCGGCAGGCGGCGCCCGTTCTCCGGCAGGTGGAGCGGTCACGCGCAACCGGTCCGAACGCGCGGGGTTGCCGGTTGAGGATTCTTCGCGTCACGCGAGGTAGCTAGCCAGCGGATGGCCGGCCGATGATGGCGTGGTGAGAGGGATCGGTCGCCCGATCGTCCCGGTGTTGGCCCGTGGTTAGATAGCGTGTACGCCCAACCACTGGATGTCGCGTCGGTTTTTCCTCGGATCTCCTTACCCAACCGCGTCCACGGCGGTATGGGGATCACGCGGCGAGGGGTGTCATGTATAAGACACGGGTCCTCGTGGTGGATGATGACCCGGCGCTTATTACGCTCGTGCGTGGGATTCTCGGCAAAACGTACGAGACGCGTGGGGCCCGCAGTGGTCAGGAGGCGATTCAGCTAGTCGAGGAGTGGTCCCCGGATCTAATTATCCTGGATCTTGTGATGAGTGGACTGGACGGGTTCGGTGTTTGCCAGCGGATTCGTCAGCAGTCCATGGTCCCGATCCTGGTTCTGAGTGGTCGGCACGCCGATGAGGATAAGGTTCGGGCTCTCGACATCGGTGCTGATGATTATCTGACCAAGCCTTTCAGTCGCGATGAGCTGCTGGCCCGCCTCCGCGCCCTGCTGCGGCGGGCACGCCAGGCGAACACACCCTCGCTCGTGCTGGAAGATGACTGGCTGCGCATCGATTTCGGCCGCCGCCTCGTGGCAGTTGAGGGGCACGAGATCCGGCTGACGCCCACCGAGTATGGTCTCCTGGAACAGCTTGCGAGCAATCCGGGGAAGCTCATGCCGCATGCAGTTCTCCTCCAGCGCGTCTGGGGCCCCGAATATCGGAACGAGCTGGATTACCTGCGGGTCTTCATCCGGCGACTGCGGCGAAAGATCGAGCGCGACCCTTCCGACCCCGAGTACATTCTGACCGAGCCGCGGGCGGGCTACCGGTTCCGCGGCCCTCGGCCGAGCTCGTGACGGGTTCATGGATTGTTCAAGCAAGGGAGGCTCTTGTTCATTCGCCGTTCACGGCATGCCGTTTACAGTGAGTGATGTCGCTGCACACAGCGTGAGACGGCTGTGGATTATTGAAAGGCTACAGGGGCGGCATGACTGCTGTACCTCAGGTTCGAGGTAGCGGTCGGTCCCGCGGACGCCTTCTTTCCAGCCGTCAGGTCCACTTCCCCACCACTTGCGTTCCCCGCAACCCCGGGGAACGCATTTTTTTGATCGGAGGAACCCCGGGGCGCCCTCGCTCCCGGTCAGTCCCTTGAAACGGCCTGTGAAGATGGTACAATGCCTAGCGTGAAAGCACGATCCGAGCGGTCGTGGCTCGTGCGACCGGGCCAGGAGGCACTGATGAGCTCGCGGACCGGGCCATACTGACCGTGGTAAAGCTGAGGCAAACGTAAGGAGACCTGAGTGACCTACGTTATCACCGAACCGTGCATTGGCACGATGGATCAGTCCTGTGTTGACGTCTGCCCGGTCGACTGCATCCACTTTGAAGACGGCGTCGACCGTATGCTCTACATCAACCCCGAAGAGTGCATTGACTGTGGGGCGTGCGAGCCCGCTTGCCCGGTGAACGCGATCTATCCAGAGGATGCTGTTCCCGCGGAGATGGAACCCTACAAGCGCATCAACGCGCTGTGGTACGAGGATCCGGAAGCCGCGCGGGCCGAGGTCAATCGCCTCAAGCCAGAGTGATCGGAGGCGCGCTCTCCGGCCCGCATGGCGAAAAGCAGGGCCCGTGGCCGCTCCGGGCGACGGATCTGGTCGGCTGTGGGGATATGATCACCATGGGCGGCCGCGTGGGGTCAGATGACCGGGGACGGCGATGAGGATTGGCGCGCTGGCGCGGAGCCTGGGTGTTCCGGTACCGACACTGCGGCGATGGACGCAGGAGTTTGCGGACGGGCTGTCACCAGAGGCGCGTGGGGGGGGCGGCCGTCCGCGCGAGTTCTCGGTACGCGATCAGCGTGTGCTTCGGCGCGTGCGGGAGATCCTGGCGAGCGGGGATGTAACCTACGCCGCGGCGCGCCGTCGTCTGCAGGAAGAGGGTCTTCTCCCGGCCCCAACCCGTGAGACCGGGGAACCCCAGCGGGGCGACGGGCCCGTGAGTGCCGAGGAGCGCGAGGCGGCCGAGCGATTTGTCTACGCGATTCTCGAGCAGGCCGCGCGTCCGTGGATCGAGCGGATCGAGCGACTGGAGCGGGAGCTGGAGGCACTGCGCGAGGAACTCGAAGCGCGGCGCACATCGCTGGAATCGGTCGAGACAGTAGCGCATGCCCATGCCCCGCGCCGCCGCTGGCCTTTTGGGTGAGAATCTGCTCTCTTATGCTAAACCTCTCGTCGAGAGAAGCGAGGGGCCCGGGGATACACCCCGGGCCCCTCGCTTCTCTCTTTTTTCTGGCGGAGGGAACGGGATTCGAACCCGTGAGGGAGGTTTAAAGCCCCCCTAACCGCTTAGCAGGCGGCCGCACTCGACCAACTATGCGATCCCTCCGTGCGAGCCACTTCGCATTATACCATAGTGCCCTGCCGCGTACAAGGTCCGACGTGCTCGTCGCACGGGTCCGGACTGCATCTTCTCACTCACCCGGACGGCGTGCCAGGGCGCCAGGGCAGGTGTGCCGTCCGATCACGCTCTGGCTCCACACCGCCGCCGTCCGATGAGCCGTGACCTCACGCTCGGGCTCGACCGTACTCCTACGCGAGCAGGCCCCCGGTTACTCAGAAGTGTCCTATTTTCGCGGCGAGCCGGCGTTCCCATCACTGGACCGGAACCGCGGGCGTACTCCGGCATGCTTTTTGCGTCTGCCCCGGCCGAATCACCATGTTTCCTCTTCGCCTCTTCGCTACAGTCGTACTGGTCAGCGCCCTGTCCATCGGCGCCGGCCGATCGGCGCCGGTGAACGCGGCCAGTGCCACACCGCCGGTCGAGTATCCGGTTGAGATGCCGCCGATCGCTGTCGCGGTCGCACGTGACGGCCTTGATGCACACGGACACTGGACCCAGACGGTGCGCCTGACGATCCGCCCGGGAGGCACCCTGGCTGATGCCTCACTCGTCGTCTACGCCGATGTCCTCCACGTCGATGCCCTTTTCCAAGCGGCGCGGCGGCAGAACCCGCGTCTGACCAACCCGGCGGTCATTCCGAGCGGTCAGACGATCGATCTTCAGATCGACCCAGCAACTGTCTTCATCCTTGCCGATGTTGCAACCGGGCCCGACCGCGTGGTCCAGCGGTTTACGAATGGCGCGGTCAACACCATCTATCTCCATCCGACCGGAACGATTCAGCGCGTCATGACCTTTCCGGGGGATCGGCCGGTCGCGTTCTTCCGGTACCCGTCGTCAACCGGCCCGATCCTGGTGCGCCCGGGCGGGCGGATCGTGGATCTCTCCTACACCGGCACTGAGGGCTTTGCGCGAGTCGTGAGCGATGTGTACGGGGTAGCAACGTACAGCGCGGCTGCCGATTTCACGCGTCAGACTGGCTGGGACCCCGTTCACTGGCCTCCCCCGCCCGGGCAGACCCGGCGTATAATCACCGGCTCACCCTCTCTGTACACTCCTCGCCCCCGCGAAGTGCCGATTCTCGCCAATCCTGATCCGATCGGCCGCCGTCGCCAGGAAGAGCTCCATCAGACGCGCCTGCGGGTCGGCGTGTACGCGGTGCGCCAGGAGGGCTTTGCCACGACCTACCATGTCGCGGTGACCGATCCACAGCTCACCGCCTCCCGGCTGTCCGCACTGCTCTTCGGCTCTCCCGCTCGCCGTCTTGATCTGGCCGCGAAGGCTGGATTCCCGGTCCCACCGGCCGGCACTCCCGCCGCGGCGAGCTTCGATCCGCCCCTATTCGGGCGCGCGTTTGACATCACTGTCGGCTTCGAGGAGGAGCAGTTTGTCGTTCGCCGCCGCGTCGATCCGGATGGTGCGACGGTGCTCCTTCTGGTTAACGGCACCCGTATCGTGACATCCGGATC
>Ga0070738_10007824_pt1 | contig 10517 bp, 8 predicted proteins | sample Coa_R2_2_FD_66446 | JGI IMG/M metagenome (GOLD analysis project Ga0070738, IMG submission 66446) | Surface soil microbial communities from Centralia Pennsylvania, which are recovering from an underground coalmine fire - Coalmine... | ecosystem: Environmental > Terrestrial > Soil > Unclassified ... | reverse complement strand
ACGGCCGCGACGCGCGCGTCGATCGCGGGCATCGGCGGGCCGGAGACGATGCTGAGGACGTTCACGCCCGCGTCCTCGAGCATGGCGATGAGGGTCTCCTTCTCCTTGAGCGCCTTGCGCGTCTCGGAGTACTGCCCGCGGAGCGTCGAGATGTCCGTCTCGAGCGTCGTCTTGAGCTGCGTGAGACGGGCGACCTGACCCTCGGCGATCTCGCGACGGCGGTTGGCCGTGTCGAGGTTCGTCGTGAGCTCGCGCGTGAGGTCGCGCTCCTTGCGGAGGTCGGTCGAGAACTGCTCGGCCATCTGGTTGGCCTTGGTGTGGAGCTCGCGCTCGCCGCGGAAGTTGTCCTCGGCCTTGAGCTTCTCCTTGGTCAGGTTCGCGAAGTCGACGTTGAGCTTGTCGAGCTCGTTCTTGAGGTTGCGAACCTCTTCCTGCTTGACGCTGATGAACTCGTTCTTGGACTTGATGCCAAGGCGGAGCTGATCGATCTCGCGAGCCGCGAGCTGCGTCATGGTCTTGTTGCGTTCCTTGAGCTTGGCGTACGAGTTTCTCCAGTCACGGCGATACTGGTAGAGAGTCGCCGATACGCCGAGATAGACCATGATGAGCACGGTCATGATGACGACGAAGACTTTGGCGAGAAGACTCATTGAGGTCCCCCGGGCCCTTCAAAGCCACCTCTCCGAGCGCGCGTACCCGTTCGAGGTGGGTCGTACGAAGCCGCGTCATTATAGCGAGCGACCCTCGAGCGTCAAGGCGGTTCATGATGACTAAATGGTGACGCCACGGCCACCTACGACGGAGAGGGAGCCGCGGTTCGCCGCCGCTGGAAGGAAAGCGCGATGAGGCCAATGCTTGCGACCCAGCAGAGCCACGCGAAGGTGTCGCCGATCTGGACGTAGACCGTCGTCAGGTGGGTGGTTGGGACGTTCGCCATGATCGAGCCTGTGACATAGAGCTTCGAGGGAACCGGACCGGCCGGAGTACGCCGCATCCCCGAGACTTCCTGGAGGACCTCACCCGTGGGACCTATGAAGCATGTGATCCCCCGGTTCACGATGCGGACGAAACCCCGGCGATTCTCGATGGCCCGGAAGACGGCGTGGTCGAGCGCGAGCGGGATCTCCGCCGAGGAAATGTCGTCCGACGTGTGGAACCAGCCGTCGTTCGACGGGCAGAAGTGGACGTCGGCGCCCTTGAGCGTCCCCTCGCGGATGAGCTCCGGGAAGCTGATCTCGAAGCAGATGTCGCAGTTGATCTTCCAGTGCTCGCCGTCGGGCCGGGGGCGTCCGAGGGTCATGACGTGGGGCTCGTCGCCTGGCTCGAGCGTCTGGAAGCCCTGCGGGACGAAGGACTTTATGAAGTCGTGGAACCAGTCGCCGGTCTTCCCGGGGATGCCCTCGCTCGCGGGGACGAGGTTGATCTTGTCGTAGTGCTCGCGGACGCACTTCCCTGTCTTGGGGTCCGGCAAGGGGCCGATCTGCCAGACGCGGTTCGCCAGGTGGTGGCTCTTCTTGTCGTCGTCGTCGAGCCAGTCCTCCATGGGGCCGCGGTCGTAGGCGCCGAAGATGAGGTCCGTGTTGTGGCGCGTGGCGGTGCCGAAGAGCCGCTGGTTCATCTCGACGACCCACGCTCCCCAGCCCGGCTGCCTCCGGTCGATCCAGGCCTTCCGGAAGAGGTCCCAGCTCGGGTACTCGTAGTTGAAGGGATACATCCAGACCGTCTCGGACCAGAGGATCGCGTCGGGGCGCTCCTTGTCGTCCTTGATCGCCTGGAGCGCCGCCTCGGTGACCGCGAAGTTCTGGCTCGCGAGCTCGCGCGCCGGGTCGCGCGTGAGGTCCTCCTTGAGCTCTTGCGGGACGTCGCACTGGACGGCGAGGAGCTTCGGTCCCTCGATCGTGGCGCGCTCGACCTGCCCGGTGCGGATCAGGCCGTAGAGGTTCGCGAGGAGGAGGAGCGCGACCGGATAGATCGCGAGCTTGAGGAGGTACCTCTTGTCCTTGTCGTCGAGGTCCTTCTCGGCGGCGTTCCTCTCGGCGAGGAGAAGGAGGACGTCGATCACGAAGGCGTTCACGAGCACGACGAGGAACGAGAGCCCGTAGATGCTCGTCAGGTCGCAGATCTGGATGAGGTTCGTGCGGGCGTGCTGCGTCTGGCCTATGAGGAGCCAGGGGAACTTGATGAACCAGAGGTGAGCCCCCCGGTGGTGCTCGCCCATGACCCAGAGCGGCGGGAGCAGCACGGACACCGGGAGCGCGGTGATCCGGCGCATCCACCGGACGGCGAGCACGATCGCGACGGAATAGAAGCCCTCGAGGAAGGTCGTCGCGATCCACCCCGGGCCCGTGACGAGGCCGATCCACGAGAGCCCGAGGAGGTGGTAGAGGAACGTCGTCCCGTAGCTCGTGACGATCGCCGTCGTCCGGTCGGCCCGGAGCGCGACGAACAGCCACGGCACGAGCGCCACCCAGGCGAGGAGGCCCAGGAGCTCGAAGTCGTGCTGGAACGAGGCGAAGAAGAGCACGATCGTCCCGCCGCAGGCGAGATAGATGTGCTGGAGCCTCTTCTTCTCCGCGTCCGCTCCGTCGGGTCCGCCGACGGCGGACCCTGTCGAGGCTTCGGGCGAGGCCGTGGGAAAGACCTCTTAGGCCTTCTTGACGAGCTCGACGATCTTGTCGAACCCGGCCGGGTCGGTGTACGCGATGTTCGCGAGCGACTTCCGGTCGAGCTGGACGTTCGCCTTGGCGAGCTTGCCCATGAACTGGGAGTAGTTCATGCCGCGCGCACGGAGCGCACCGTTCAGGCGGACGATCCAGAGCGCGCGCATGTCGCGCTTGCGCATCTTGCGGCCGCGGAACGCCCACTGGTGGGAGCGCCGCACGACCTGCATGACCGTCTTCCAGAGCTTGCGACGGCCGCCCCAGAAGCCCTTGGCTTCCTTGAAGACGCGGTTCTTGGACTTACGCGGCGCGTGACCGCCTCTGACTCGCATGGCATTCCTCCTCGAGGCGGCCCGACGAATCGGACGCTTTCGGAGCCTCTTCGGTCTCGAGTTTTCAGGAGTTCAGTAACCGAGCAGCTTCTTGATGCGCTCCGCGTCCGCGGGCGACGCCATCTTCTTCTTGCGGAGGTGGCGGCGGCGCTTGGAGCTCTTCTTGGAGAGCAGGTGGCCACGGCCGGCCTTGTGGAAAAGGACCTTGCCGTTCTTGGTCACCTTGAAGCGCTTCTTGATGCCTTTGTTCGTCTTGGCCTTGGGCATGGTGAGACCCCTCGAAGGGGGCCTAATTCACCATGCCGCCAGCGTCTATGCAAGTGAAAAGGACGTTTTGCCTCGAGAAACCGGCGAGAGTGCTGGTCACGAGTCCGTGAGCACCGCTCACGGGTCCGGGAGCGCTGATCACGGGTCCGGGAGCGCTGATCACGGGTCCGGGAGCGCTGATCACGGGTCCGGGAGCGCTGCTCACGGGTCCGGGAGCGCTGCTCACGGGTCCGCGAGCGCTGCTCGAGGGTCCGCGAGCGCTGCTCGAGGGTCCGCGAGCGCTGCTCGAGGGTCCGCGAGCGCTGCTCGAGGGTCCGCGAGCGCTGCCCGAGGGTCCGCGAGCGCTGCTCGAGGGTCCGCGAGCGCTGTCCGAGGGTCGGCGAGCGCTGCTCGAGGGTCCGCGAGCGGTGCTCGAGGGTCGGCGAGCGCTGCTCGAGGGTCCGCGAGCGCTCCTCGAGGGTCCGCGAGCGCTGCTCGAGGGTCCGCGAGCGCTCCTCGAGGGTCCGCGAGCGCTGCTCGAGGGTCCGCGAGCGCTGCTCGAGGGTCCGCGAGCGCTGCCCACGAGTCCGCGAGCGCTGCTCACGGGTCCGCGAGTGATGCCCGCGAGTCCGTCAGCGCCGCTCACGCGCTCGCGAGCGCTGCCCACGCGCTCGTGAGCGCTCCCCACGCGTTCACTTCGGCGTCAGAGGCGTCAGAGGTGGTTGCCGTTCGCCGCTTTACGGGAAGCGTCGCGCTTCAGACACGGAGTCTCCTGCGCATCGCGGCCGACATCCGATCCGAGAGCACGAACCGGAAGGCCGCGTGAGCCGCCCGCGCCGACGCCGAAGCCTCCGGAAGGCGCGCGCTCGCACGAAGAAGGGACGTCGCGACCCCGAACCTGAAGCCGTGAGCCGAAGGCACGCTCACGCGAAGCCTCCTGTGGAGCGTGGCGAACCCGTACCGGACCGCGGTCTCGAGCCCCAGCTCCCTCGCACGCTGGAGCACGGCCGCGACATCCACGCCCGGATTCTCGAGAAGGAGGAGCTTCAAGTCGTAGAGCCACGACGCGCGCGCGAACCAGCTCCCCGCGGCGTGCGCCGTCAGGTAGAGGAGCTCGTCCTCGGCCCCGAAGACGCGCGTGCGCGCTCCCCCGCGCGTCACGTGCGGGATCGAGCGCTCGAGGAATCCCTCCGAGGCCACGATCGATCCGAAGCCGATGAAGAGCCGGAAGTGGAGCTCGATGTGCGCCGATCCCGCGCGGTCGAGCTCGAAGTTCGACTCGGCGAGGTCTGGCGCGAGCCTCGCGGCACCGCGCGAGTCGCGGAACCCGATCGCCTCGAGCGCTGCGAGGGCCCGCGCGGCATCCGCGAAACCGACGACGATGTCGACGTCGGTCGACCTCCTCAGCCAGGGCCGGGGGTAGATGCGCTCGGCGAGCGCCGTTCCCTTGATCGTGACGTTCGGGATCCCCTCGAGCGCCCGGAGCGCCTCGTCGAGGCTCGCCGCGAGCCTCTCCTGCCGGAACCGCTCGGCGAGGAGACGCGTCTCGATCTCCGGGCGCACGCTCGCCGGGAGCTCGATCCCGAGCTCCGCGAGATGAAAGAAGACGACTCCGTCCACGCCCTGGGCGCGCGCCTCCTCGTGGACCGCGCTCCAGTCCGTCACGCACGCCGCGAGGGAGCGCGCCTCGTCCGCATCGCCCGGGAGCGCCGCCAGGAGCGCGTCGAGGAGGCGCGCCGTCTTCCGACGAGTCGATGGCGAGAGGGTCATCTACCCGATCGGATACGGGAACGGCGCGAGCCGGGCAAGCCCTCTCTCGTCGTGCGCCGTGACGACCGTCGCGTCCTCGTTCGCCATGAGCGAGCCGACGAGCCGGCGGGTCCGCTCCGCCTCGTCCTTGTCGCGGTCGACGAGACGACGGAGGGTCCGCAGTCCGGGTCCGAGTCCGTCGACTCCGAGCCGGGCCTCGTCCTCGAGGTAGACGGCGTCTCCGGTGTGAACGACGTGCCGGGCGCCGCAGCGGACCGCGACGGCGACGTGGCCCTTCGAGTGCCCGGCCGCGCCGAGGAGCACGACGGAGCCGTCGCCGAAGATGTCGCGCGAGGTGGGGAAGCCGAGGGTCTCCTGGCGGAGGAGGTCGTGCTTCTCCCAGCGAGCCCCGTGGGCCCAGCACGCGTGGCGGTAGCGCGGGTTCCAGCTCCCGAGCGCGTCCTCGAGCTCGGCGCGCGCGACGTGGACGCGCGCCTTCGGGAAGTCCTCGAGGCCGGCCGCGTGGTCGACGTCGAGGTGCGTGAGGACCACGTCCGTCACGTCCTCGGGACGCCTCCCGATCGCGCGGACGCGCTCGACGGCGGCATCACCGACCGGGAGCGAGATCGGCGACATGAGCTGGAAGAGCGTCCCGACGTTCGCGCGCGGGTTCTCGCGCGCCGAGACGGCGAAGCCTGTGTCGACGAGCAGGAGACCCTCGGGCCGCTCGACGAGGAGGCACGTCATGGAGAGGCGAGCGAGCCCGAGACCGCCGTCTCGTCGGAGGAGGCGGGAGAGGCTCGTGATCCAGCCGGCGGAGAACGCCCGGACGGTCACGTCGTGCCGTCCGTCCTTCGAAGGAACTCGGCCGCGTCTTCGGGGGGAGTGGGATTGATGTAGAAGCCGGTGCCCCACTCGAAGCCGGCGACGCGCGTGAGCCTCGGGATGATCTCGATGTGCCAGTGGTAGTCCCACCGGAGCGTCTCGAAGTGGCGCGGCCGCACGGGCTCGTAGTCGAGGTTCGGGCTCGTGTGGACCATGAGGTTGAAGGGCGGATCGTCGAGCGCGACCTTGAGCCGCCGGAGCATGTCGCGGAGGACGCGCGCGAGGCCGGCGCGCTCCTCGGGCGTCATCTCGCCCGCCGTGCACGAGTGCCGGCGCGGCAGGATCATGAGCTCGAACGGGAACCGGCTCGCGAACGGGGCGAGGACGACGAAGAGGGCGTCCGACCGGACGACGCGCGCCCCGTCGCGGAGCTCCTGCGCCATGACGTCGCAGTAGAGGCAGCGCTCCTTCGCGATGAAGTGAGCGTGAGCCGCGTCGAGCTCGGTCGCGATCGTCCGCGGTGTGATCGGAGTGCCTATGATCTGCGTGTGCGGGTGCGCGAGCGAGGCGCCCGCCGCCTCGCCGTGGTTCTTGAAGATGAGGACGTACTTGAGGCGCCGGTCCCGGTAGAGGTCACGCAGGCGCTCGCCCGCCGCCTCGACGAGCTTCTCGACCTCGCCGTAGGTCATGTCGGCGAGGTGCCGGTTGTGATCCGGCGTCTCGACGATGACCTCGTGGGCTCCGACGCCGTTCATGCGGTCGAAGAGCCCGACCCCTTCGCGGTCGAGGTCGCCCTCGATCCTCAGCGCGGGGAACTTGTTCGGGATGACCCGGAGCTTCCAGCCCGGCGTGTTCGCGGCCGAGCCCTCCCGGATCGAGCGGATCTCGGGAGGCGTGGAGCTCTCGTTCCCGGGGCAGAACGGACAGAACTCTCCCTTGGGGAGGGCCTGTTCGCCGCGGGCGTAGTTCTGGGGGCGGCGCGTGCGCTCCGTGGCGATGATGACCCAGCGCCGCTGGAAGGGGTCGTGCCGGAGCTCGGGCAAAGCGAGAGCGCTTTGGGGCTTGGGCTAGAAGCCGCCGAAGCCGCCGCCGAAGCCGCCGCCGCCGAAGCCGCCGCGGCGCTCGCCGAACCCGCCGCCGCCCTCCCGCTCGTTGTCGCGGCCCTCGCCCTCGCCGTCCTTACCCTTCTTGGCGCGCGCGAGCTTCTTCTGCATCCGGAGCTTCTTCTTCTTCTCGGCGCGACGACGGTTGCGGACGCGCTTGCGCTCTTCGCGGCGACGGCGCGCGCTGGGCTTCTCGTAGAACCGCTTCGCGCGGACGCGCTTGCGGATGCCGGCGCGCTCGCACATGCGCTTGAAGCGCTTGAGCGCGCGCTCGATGCTCTCGTCCTTGCGGACCGAGACGCTGACGTTGGCTTTGGTCGACATGAGTGTACGCTGGACTCCTCGAAAGAGCGCGGCATTCTAGGCTTGCGCCGGTCCCGTCGCAAGCTAAAAGGTGGGCGTGGTACGCCAGGTCGTACTCACCATCCCATCGATCATCATCATCCTGGCGACGGCACACGCGGTGAAGGCGGAAGGGGACCCCGAGGTCGGTTACCGGGTGTTCCTCTCGGTCGACCCCGAGAGTGGCATCGTCAAGGGAGAAGGGGAGATCGCGTTCACGAACAGCTCGAGCCTCCCGCTCGAGCGGATCCCGCTCATCCTCTACCCCAACCGCTTCCGCGAGCCCGACCCCCGCATCCGGGACGTGAACTTCGAGCGCTACTACTCGCCCGTCTTCAACCCCGGCCACATGACGATCGAGCGCGCCACGGTCCTCGGAGAGGGGGAGTGCGCGGTCGAGCAGCTCGACGGGCTGCCCGCCGGGACCTACGCCGCGCTCCGCCCGAAGGAGCCGCTCGCGCCGGGCGCGAAGGTCACCGTCCGCCTCCGCTGGGAGGTCCTCGTCCCGGACCGCTACGGCCTGTTCGGTCGTCGCGACGGGCGCCTCCTCGCCGAGGGAGGGCTCTGGCCCATGGTCGCGGCCCGCGACCGGAGCGGAGCGTTCGCGCCCGCGCTCGGGCCGATCCGCGCCACGCACGAGGTCAAGGTCAGCTCGAAGTCGGGCACGACGTTCGTCGCGCGGACGACCGAGGCGCGGAACGTCTTCGTCGCCGCGGGGGCGAACCTCGAGCCCGTCTTCCGGCTCGAGGCCCACCCGAACGCGAACGCGCCCGAGGTCGTCGTGCGCGGGACGGACGCCGACACCGCCCGGAAGGTCGCGCTCCTCGTCCAGGGAGCGGCCCAGATCTTTCACCGCGACTGGGTCCCGGGCGTCGCGGGACCGATCGACGTCGTCGTGGGCGCCGTCCGCGACCGGCTCGCGCACCCGGCGGGCGACGTGCTCCTCGTCTCGGACCGGGTCTACGAGGTGCTCCCCTACCTCGAGAGCTTCCACGAGCGCGAGATCACGCGGGCGACCTTCGAGCTCCTCGGCCGCCGCGCCTTGCTGCGAGTCGAGGAGGGTGACGCTCCGTGGGTCGCGGAGGCGATCGCCTGGGTGGCGGTCGAGGACTGGGACCGCGCGCGCCAGGGGCTCAAGGGCGACGACGTGCGCGGCGGCCTCGGCACCTTCGACTTCATCGAGGGCGTGGACACGCAGCTCAAGGCGCCGCAGTTCACGGACTCGGACCTCTACTTCGGGCGGATCTCAGAGCCCCGCGATGCGGTGAGGGACGAGCTCGATCGCTTCGGGACGGCGAGGCCGCGCGGACGCTTCGTGGCGGAGAAGCTCCGCGACAAGTTCGGGACCGCGGCCTTGAAGAAGATCGTCAAGTCGAGCGGGGCTCCCTTCCGGGCGCGCGCGTCGAAGGTCGCGCAGGAGGACCTGACGCTCTTCTTCGACCTCTGGCTCGGCCCTCCCCCCAAGGAGAAGGTGACGATCGAGAGCCGCGAGGTCGTGACGCTCCCGACGGGCGAGGAGGCGGTCAAGATCGTCGTCCGCCGCGAGACGGACGATCCCCGGCTCGCGCAGGTCGGAGAGCCCGTGACGGTCCGGTTCGCCTCGGACGGCGTCGTCGAGCAGAAGACCTGGGACGGGAAGGGCGAGCGGGGCGAGCTCATCTTCCCGCGTCACGGTGTCATCTACTCGATCGACGTCGACCCCGAGGGACGCATCGACCAGGACTACCGGGGTGACTTCGTCTTCCCGTCGATCGGGAAGCTCCTCCTCAACCGCTTCGACGTGAACATCGACCTGAACGGCGGCAACACCTCGTCCGTGAGCCTCGGGTTCACCTTCCACCCGCGCCACGACTACCACCAGTCGATCCTCATGGACGCGTTCTACTCGGCGACGGCCCAGGGCGGTCGCGTCGGCTACGCCTATCACTTCGGCTCGCCGATCACGGACATCCAGTTCGCGCAGACGGCCTTCGTCTCGGGAGTGTTCGAGAAGGTCGAGCCCGGGCTCCTCCGCTTCGCCGCCAACAAGTACAAGGAGAGCGACGGGACGATCTGCGCCTACACGCTCGGCTACTCGATCGACAACCGCGAGCCGGCGGCGCGCCAGACGCACGGCTTCCACGCCGGCGCGGCGGTCGAGTCGGCGTGGTCGCCGTACCTCGGCGGCGACTTCACCTACGAGAAGGTGAGCGCGAACTTCGCCTATCTGTTCTCGCCGGTCGAGCCGCTCACGTTCGCCTTCCTCGCCGCGGGGGGGCAGGTCTTCGGACCGAACCCTCCGACGCAGGCGCTCTTCGACGCGGGCGGAGAGGACGGGGTGCGCGGCATCCCGACGGGCGACTTCCTGGATCGCGCCTTCTTCGTCGTGAAGGGCGAGGTCCGCCTCACGGTCCTCGAGGACCTCGACCTCGACATCATCAAGCTCGGCTGGATCCGCCGCATCGAGCTCGCGGGGTTCACCGACGCGGGCCAGGTCGCCTACGAGTTCGGGAGCATCTTCCGCGCCCCGGGCAAATGGCTCTGGGGGGCGGGGGCGGGGATCCGCTTCGAGATCGACATCGCCGGCGTGAGGCCGCTCCTCGTCCGCTTCGACGTCGCCTGGCGGTGCGACTCCGGGCCCGGGCCCGACAAGGGCGCGCCCCAGTTCTACCTCGGGGTCGGGCAGTCGTTCTGACGTCGAGTCACGGCGAGCTGAGGTAGAGTCGGGGGCCATGGAGCCCTGGCGGATCGACCTCATGGGAGAGCTCCGCGCGACGCGGGGCACCTGGTCCGTCACGCACTTCCGGACCCAGAAGACGGCGGCGCTCCTCGCGCACCTCGCCTTCTTCCGCGACCGGAGCCACCCGCGCGAGCTCCTCGTCGGCATGCTCTGGCCCGACGCCTCGAGCGAGGCGGGCCGCAACAACCTGAGCCAGGCGCTCTCGGCGCTCCGCCACCAGCTCGAGCCGCCCGGAGTCGAGCCCGGATCGGTCCTCGTCGGCACGCGCGCGACGGTCCAGCTGGCCGAGGATGCGGTCGCGACGGACACCGACGCGCTGAGGGAGGCGCTCGAGCGGGCGAGCCGCGAGAAGGGGAAGAAGAAGGAGGAGCTCCTCGAAAGAGCGCTCGAGGTTCCTCGCGGCGAGCTCCTCCCAGGCTTCTACCTCGAGTGGATCGCGCCCGAGCGCGAGCGGCTGCGGGCGGCCTGCGTCGCGGCGGCGCGCGAGCTCGCGGCGATCGCCGAGCGCGCGGGCGATCCTTCGCGCGCTCTCGACCGGGCC
>Ga0070738_10007823_pt1 | contig 10517 bp, 10 predicted proteins | sample Coa_R2_2_FD_66446 | JGI IMG/M metagenome (GOLD analysis project Ga0070738, IMG submission 66446) | Surface soil microbial communities from Centralia Pennsylvania, which are recovering from an underground coalmine fire - Coalmine... | ecosystem: Environmental > Terrestrial > Soil > Unclassified ... | reverse complement strand
CACGGCACAGGTTGGGGTTTCCCAGGGGCAACTGGCAGAAACGCAGGTGGCGGGACAGCAGGTGGTGGTAAAGCAGGACGATCGCGCCCAGGCCGCCGCTCAGGTCAAGCAAGCGTTGGCAAATCTGGCGCTGGCAAAGCAGCAGACTGAATACACCACCATCACAGCCCCCATTAGCGGTTATGTCGGCAATGTCACCGCTCAGGTCGGACAACGTGTGCAGGCAGACCAACCGTTTTTGTCGCTCGTGCCGCTTCAGCTTGACCAGATCTATGTCGAAGCGAACTTTCGCGAAACGGCGATCAGGAATCTCCGGATCGGTGAGCCAGCAAATGTGGCCGTTGATGCCTATCCGGGTGAGACATTTCGCGCCGCGATCGCGGGCATCAGCCCTGCAACCGGCGCAAATTTTGCGCTCCTGCCGCCCGACAACGCCACCGGCAACTTCAATAAAGTCGTGCAGTGGGTGCCCATTCGCCTGGTATTTCGTCCGGATGCTGACCCTCAGCACAAACTCCGCGCTGGCCTGAGCGTCAAAGTTACGGTCGATACAACCGTTGCCAGCGCTCAGCCGTGAAAGGCCGGGGGACAGGGACAGAGGCGGCAGCAGCGTGGCGGCCTCTGCTCCTGACTGTGCGTGCGCATCTACGCTGTTACACTGGCTCTCCGCCTTCTTCTTCTCATCCCCAGCTTCTACCCTCAGATATTCGTCTCTTCACTCTCGTATTTGCACACTGGAGCAATGGCTACACTTTCTCAACGTTCTCGATCAAAACAAGGTCAGCGATCGTCCCGTCGCCCAACCGTAGACGCTGCCGGGTATATTCAAGGCCCACAGAAATGGGCGATCGTGGCAGCAGCATCCCTGGGTGCCATCTTAGAGGTCATTGACACCAGCATTGTTAACGTTGCCCTGACGGACATGCAGGCGAGCCTCGGTGCTACTGTGAGCGAAATTGGTTGGGTGGTGACCGGGTACGCGATCGCGAACGTGATCCTGATTCCACTGTCTGCCTGGCTCGGAGACTATTTTGGCACTAAGCGGTATTTTATCTTCTCGCTGATTGGCTTTACGGTTGCCTCGGTGCTGTGTGGCCTGTCCATTAGTCTACCGATGATCATCGCGGCGCGGATTTTACAGGGTCTTTGCGGTGGCGGGTTACTGGCAAAAGCGCAGGCGATCTTGTTTGCCACCTTTCCTCCTGCTGAGCAGGGGTTGGCACAGGCCGTTTTTGGCTTGGGGGTGATTGCGGGGCCGGCGATCGGCCCTACGCTGGGCGGCTTTCTGGTGGACGGACTCGGCTGGCGCTGGATTTTCTTCGTCAACATTCCCTTTGGCATTCTGGCTGTGCTGATCTCGCTGCTGGCGCTGCCTAAAGATAGCGGTGACCACAAAGCCCAGAGCAATCGCGTCGATTGGTGGGGCATTGGGCTGCTGGTGATTGCGGTCGGTAGCTTACAAACAGTCCTGGAAGAAGGCGAGCGGGATGACTGGTTTTCCTCGCGGTTTATCACCAGCCTGATGATTGCCGGTGTGATCGGGCTGGGGCTGTTTATCTGGCGTGAACTGGCTGCGCGTCATCCAGCAGTCGATCTGCGCGTATTGCGGCATCGATCGCTGGCTGCCGGGAGTGTATTCTCTGGCATTTTGGGGATGGGTCTATACGGCGCAACTTTTGCAGTGCCCATTTTTGCCCAGAGCGTGCTGCACTTCACCGCCACCCAGACCGGATTGCTGCTCGCACCCAGCGCGCTGGCATCAGCGGTCATGATGATTGTCCTGGGCAAAATCAGCGGTAAGGTCGATGCCCGGTTTTTGATTGCCCTTGGCGTTGTTGGCATCTCTGGTGCCATGTTTCAACTGTCCAGCCTCACGCCCCAGACGGGACAGGAGGATCTATTTTGGCCCCTGATCTGGCGAGGGGTATTCATTATCCCGATGTATTTGCCGTTGAGTCTGGCGGCGTTGGGATCGCTGCCAAAACAAGACATTGCGGCTGGATCGGGCTTCTACAACCTGACCCGTCAACTGGGCGGTAGCGTTGGCATTGCGGTGATCACGACCTTGCTTGCCCAGCGCGAAGCGTTTCACCGCGCAATTTTGCTCTCAAAGCTGACGCCTTATGACCTGCAAACGAATCAGCGCCTTGATCTGTTGACCGGCGCACTGCAGGGGCGCGGTATTGATCCATCGACAGCCCATCAGCAAGCGCTGTCAATTCTCAGTCAGACCGTGGATACCCAGGCCGCTGTGCTGTCCTATGCCGATATCTTTCGTATCGTAGGGGTTGCGTTCTTGTGTTCGCTGCCGCTGCTGATGTTCCTGGGCAAAGGTGGGAAAGGTGCCAAAGCGCCAGCAGCCCACTAGCGTTCATGGGCGTTTTACCAACTTTTGCTTGCCGAAGTCGCCATTGTGGTCATAATGGTGTCTTGTTTGCGCAGTTGGTACGAGGGCATGACGCTTCGGTTGTTCAAAGGTACGGAACCTCTGTTGATCAGGCCTGGCCGGATTTGGTATAGGCTGCTTAGCTGGCTTTGCCTGTGTGTTGTCGTTTTGCTGGTACTGAAGGCTCAGCCCAGCGATGCCCAACGGGCTGGCCAGCCCATGCAGGTAGCGCAGGCTGGTTCCGTTGAGGATTTACAGCGCCGTCAGCAGCAGATTGATCAGCAGCGATCGCAGGTTTCGAAGGAGCACGATCGCTTGCAAAACATGGAGAAAGCCGCGCAGGGCAATCTGCAAGGGCTGCGGCAGGGCATCAAAGCGACGGCCAGCCAGATTCAAGCGAGTGAAACTCAACTCCAGACGGCAACTAAACGCTTACGGGATCTGGAAGTGGCGCTGGTACAGGCAGAACAATCCTACCGGCAAAAGCAGTTTTCCACGGTTGCCCGACTCCGCTTCCTCCAGCGTCAGCAGACTGATCGCGGCTGGGCGGTGCTTTTGCAAAGTCAGAATTTGAACGAGTTTCTCGATCGCCGCCATCAGCTTAAGCTCCTGTTCAAGGCCGATCAGCAGATGTTAACAGGGCTAAAAGCAGCAACCGATCGCATCGATCAGCAGCGCGACCAGGTCGAACAGCAAAAAAACCAGATCGCCCTCTTAAACCAGGAGCTTTTGGCACAAAAGTCAGAATTCGAGGCGCAGGCAACCTCCCAACAGGCCATGATTGAACGCTTACGCAGCGATCGTCGTGCCCTCGAAGTGGCCGAAACTCAGCTGCTACAGGACTCGCGCAACATTGGCGTTTTAATTCAGCAGCGCGTTGGGCGCGGCAGTATCGCATTTCGCGGCACAGGCCAAATGATTGTGCCCTGCGTGGGCGAGATTACCAGTGGCTTTGGCTGGCGTATGCACCCAATTCTGGGCTATCAACGGTTTCATTCTGGAATTGACTTTGGCGCTGACTATGGCAGCACGGTGAGTGCCGCGGATAGCGGCACCGTTATCTTTGCGGGTTGGTATGGCGGTTATGGTAACGCCATCATCATCGATCACGGCGGTGGAATCACAACCCTGTACGGTCACACCAGCGCGATTTACGTACAGGAAGGCCAAACGGTGCAGCGTGGACAGGCGATCGCGGCGGTTGGATCCACGGGGCTTTCTACCGGCCCACACCTGCACTTTGAAGTGCGTCGAAATGGCGATCCGGTTGATCCAGCAACGTATCTTTGAAGGGATGAGAGCGGATGAATGAGGGCTGCATTGGATAAACTGGCATTGGGTGTACAAATCGCCTATGGCTAAAAAAGCGGCCAGCAGCTATTTTTCTGACTTTCTCAAAGTTTTCATCCTTCATCCTTCATCTTTCATCCGTTCCCAGGTGCTATACTCGCGAAAGAACGAGGGCATGTAGCTCAGTGGATAGAGCATCAGGTTCCGGTCCTGAGGGTCGGGGGTTCGAATCCCTCCATGCTCGTTGGTGTCAGTTCAGTAAAGAGTGCAATAGAGTCAAGGTCGGGCTGTAGGGAAGTGCCGCTCAGCAAGACGTTATCCTCTGCCGCAGGCGCGTGATTGAAGTCCTATCTGATGCCCCAAAAGCCTTGATATCGCGGTGATTAAGTTGGCTGATTACAAGTCAACCCCGGAGCTTGCCGAATCCGGTTTGATCCACTCCAACCAAATTCTGGTTGAACGGTTTCAGTGCAAATCTGATAACTTGTGGGTGTCTAAGATTTATCGCACCAGAGACACGATCGACGTTGCCAGCATTGGCTTTACCTGTGCGATCGCAGTCCGCTACGAACATATTGCCCAACTTCTGTAGGGGGTTCGGCAACAGGCCGTTTGTACTTTCCATTCAGTATTTCCATCCATGTCAGACGGACAGCCGGATGCGGCCAGTGCACAGGCAAATAATGATCCGAAAGTTCCTTCTATTGTGACTATCTTGTCTAGTCAGCCTCTGGGATGGAACGGTATGTTGGTGGAGCAATTGGCTTACACTACAACACAAATTGAATGGGCACCCCAACCCGACCACGTGCTGACTGTTCACATTGCCGAACCCATGTCTCTAGTTCAAAAGCGAGATGGACGGACGCACCGTGGCGGACTGCTAACCGGAGATTTTACCTTAACGCCCGCCGGACATCCGAGTGCCTGGTATTGGGAGCGATTTCTGAATAAGCTGCATCTGCGACTGACGCCTGATTTTGTGCATCAGGTTGCGCTAGAGTGCGACCTTAATCCCGATCGAGTTGAGCTACTGCACAACTTTGGCACTCACGACCCGCAAATCCAGCGCATCGGTCTGGCGCTCAAAACCGAACTAGAAACAGGCGGTCTGGGGGGGCGACTGGTGGGTGAATCATTAGCTACAGCGCTGACCGTTCAGTTGCTCCGGCATTACAGTAGTGCAACCCAAACCGTACCCTTCCTCAAAGGAGGCTTACCCCCAGTCATTCTTCAGCGTGTGATTGATTATATTCAGGCCCATCTTGCACACGATCTGTCCCTTACCGACATGGCCGCGATCGCTGATATGAGTGCCTATCACTTTAGCCGTTTATTTAAGCAGTCAACTGGACTAGCGCCGCATCAGTATGTCATTCATTGCCGTATTGAACGGGCGAAACAGTTGCTCAAGCAAGGCGATCGCACGATCGCTCAGATTGCCAGAAGCGTTGGATTTTCATCCCAAAGTCATTTTGGTTATCATTTCAAACGCCTTACTGGAGTGACACCCAGACAATTTCGCTAATCAATTTCGCGAATCCAGCAAGAACCTGACAAAGATCGCAATATTGCGAGAATTGCTTCAGCATTCATCCTCTTATAATCCTTTGAGATTTGTAAATCCCGGATCTGAACGCGCTGATTTTTCAACGTGTTCATCGCCGCCAATCCGCTCGCCTTCTAGTCAACAGCACACCATCTAAAGGAGAGATTAAATGAGCACCTACGTGTTAGTTCATGGCGCATGGTTTGGCAAATGGTGCTGGCATCAAGTCACTCTATTGCTGGAACAGAAAGGACACACGGTTGTCACACTCGACTTACCCGGTCACGGCGATGATTTAACACCCATCACAGACATCACCATGGATACGCTGGTTGCACGGGTTGGCAAAGAGTTAGCCGCACAAGCCGAGCCAGTCATTCTGGTGGGTCACAGTATGGGCGGCATGGTCATTTCCCAAACGGCTGAAGTCTATCCCGATCAGATCCAGCGACTTATCTATGCGGCTGCCTATCTTCTGGCCGATGGACAATCGCTGTTTCAAGTTTCCACCGCTGATGCCGACTCCAGCATTGGCCCCTATCTACTGCCCGATCCCGACAGTGGGCTGATTGGGATTCGTCCAGAGGCGCTGAAAGATATCTTTTTGCATGACTGTCCGGCCGCGGTGATTGCTGAAGCAGAGGCACGGTTACGTCCCGATTTGATTGGGCCACAGACCACCCCCGTACACCTGACGGCTGCAAACTTTGGGCGTGTACCGCGTACCTATATCACCACACTCCACGATCGCGTCATTTCACCCACACTGCAAAAGCAAATGTTCACCGCTACCCCCTGCGATCGCGTGTTGGAGATCGCCACCGGGCACTCTCCCTTCGCCGCGCAACCGGAGCAATTTGTCGAATTGTTGACGGCATTAGTTTAAGCGGTTGTGTCACTGGATCACGACTAACTCCGATCGCGCTCCAGACCATCAGCGATCGTTTCGGTGCGTGACGGCGAATGGCCTGCTAATAATGCCATTTCACCGTCAGGACGAGAAGCCGTGCTGCTCAAGCAATGCGAAGCGCGCTCCAGCATCTCACCCTCAACCGCATCTGGAAGGGGTGTGGGGGACGTAGCCGTCCTCCACGTTCGGGGGGTTGGGGGCTGTTCCCAAGGGATCGGGTCACAGAAGCGTTTATTCACATCGCAGTAATTTAGTGTCTCCATTATGAAAGCCATTCGTATTCATCAGTTTGGGGAACCAGACGTGTTGCAGCTTGAGGATATCCCTGACCTCATTGCGGGTGCGGGTCAAGTATTGATCAAAGTCCATGCTGCAGGCGTCAATCCCCTCGACACCTATCTCCGAGCCGGAGCCAAAATTGGCGATTACAATCCCCAACCACCCTACACGCCTGGTAATGATGCCGCCGGGATTGTAGCCGCGATCGGTGAAGGGGTGACTCGCATCAACATCGGCGATCGCGTCTACGTCCAACCGCTCACAGGTTCCTACGCCGAGTTTGCCCTCTGCAATGAAGCTCAAGTCTATCCGCTGCCGCTCAATGTCTCCTTTGCGCAGGGTTCAGCCGTCAATATCGCCTGTCGTACCGCGTACTATAGCCTGTTCACTTTAGGGAAAGCCGCTCCTGGGGAAACCGTTCTGGTTCACGGTGCTAGCGGTAGTGTGGGTAGCGCTGCTGTCCAGCTTGCGATCGCCGCTGGGCTGACCGTCATTGGCACCGCCAGTTCCGACGCTGGCCTGCAAATGCTAAAGGACATCGGCACGCATCACGTGTTTAATCATCGTCGTGCTGATTATCTGGCGCAAATTGCCGCAGCGACCGGCGATCGAGGCATTGATATCGTCCTCGAAATGGCCGCCAACGTGAACCTCGCCAGCGATCTATCCCTCATGGCCCCCGCCGGACGCATTATTGTCATTGGTGGGCAGGGGCCAGCCACTATTGATCCCGTCAGCATTATTGGTTTGGGCGTGAGCATCATCGGCGTTCGGTTGTCCTTACTCGATGCCTCCACCAATGCCGCCATCCATCAAGCGCTGTATACCAGCCTGGAACAGGGCAAACTGTCCCCGATCGTTTCTCTGGAAATTCCGCTTGCAGACGCGCCCCGCGCCCATCGCGAAATTGAGAAATCGGGAACCGTCGGCAGGATCTGCTTGATTCCATAGGGTGAGCGGTGGAAACGATGCTAAACACCAGTGGCAGTCAACGTAACAGCCTGATTTATGGTGTGATGGCATAAAGTTCCAGCGCCTTTGCCTTCGCAGCCTGATTGATCGCCTCATTCACCTGTGCCAACGGAAACGCATTCACCGTCATGACATCCAACGGGATCAGACCAGCCACAATCATGCCGATAATCTCGGCTGGTGCACTGCGTGGAAACATGAAATTGCCGCGGATAGTGAGCCGTCTACTCAAAATATCCAGGTAATTCAGGGGTAACGTCGCAAATACACCCCCGTTGAATACGACTGTTCCGCCCAATCGAACCGCATTGATGCCGGCGATCGTCAACTCAGATGTTGACAATAACCCCAAAGAGCCAAGGTATAAATCCAGGCAACGGTCTACTGCGTCTGGATGAACAACTAATGTTCCTGGCGTCTGACGGCTACCGCACGATCGCCCATCACAGTCTTGGATGGTATCCGTGCCGGTGTCGCCAGCAATTGTTTGCCAGCGATCGTTCTCCGTTTTACAAAGACCTCAGCGAATCATTTTGGGTGCCAACCGACCAGAAGCAACGGTTTCATAGGGACTGCTTCTGATTACACTGAAAAGGGTAATCCTCAGGCGTTAATGCATGCTGGTGAATCGTTTTTTTGCGTTGTTGTGCGTGCTGTTGCTCTGGTGTTGGGCACTTCCAGCGCAGGCACAGGCTACAGTAGGAGCCAAATACTCCTCTCAATATGCGCCGCCGCCGTCCTATAGTAACGCTGAACTGGCAGGCAAAGATTTTGCTGGACAGTCGCTGCGGGTAGCAGAATTTTCCAACGCCAATCTCAATCGGGCGAATTTTGCCAATGCTGATCTTGCAGGAGCAGTATTTAGTGCTTCAACGATGACCGAAACCAACCTGCAAGGGGCTGATCTCACCCAGGCCATGCTGGATCAAGTGAAGCTATCGCGGGTTGATTTGAGTGATGCGGTGCTCGTCAATGCCATGATGCTACGAACCGTGTTTGATGACGTGAAGATTACTGGAGCCGATTTTAGCGACGCCATTTTGGATCGGGTGCAAATTCGCGAGTTGTGTCAATCTGCCAGCGGTACAAACCCAAAAACAGGGGTCAATACACGCGACTCATTAGGCTGTCGGTGATGGCATCTATCGACCTGGCTCACGTTTTGCAAGCCTGATGGCTGCACTGCTCACTCCTCCGTGAAGGCAATTTAACGGCTGTACCAGATCGATTCGATCGCCGCGGCTACCGCTGCTCCCTGCTCTGTTGCCTCTAGCAAGACAGTGACATGGCCGAGTTTGCGCCCAGGCCGCGCTTCAACCTTGTTGTACCAGTGCACATGGGCATTGGGGATTGCGGCTATCCGCTGGCGCTTCTCCTGATAATCATGTTGGGAATGCTCGTATCCCAGCAGGTTCACCATGACAGCGGCTGGCGATCGCATCGTGGGGTCGCCCAATGGTAAACCGGCAACGGCCCGTAGCTGCTGCTCAAACTGTGATGTCTCGCAGGCATCCAGCGTAAAATGACCGGAATTGTGGGTACGGGGCGCAATTTCATTGACCAGAACCGTACCGTCAGCCGTCAGAAACAGCTCAATACCAAACACGCCCACGACTTGCAGACTGGTGAGCAACGTGTTTGCGATTTCCTTGACTACTGTGGCGATCGCGGGACTGACCATCGCTGGTGCAAACACGCGACGACAGACCTGGTTTTCTTGCTGCGTTTCCACAATGGGGTACACGATTACTTCTCCTGTAACCGAGCGGGCAGCGATCGCGGCCAGTTCTCGCTCAAATGGCACAAATGCTTCTTGCAGCAGCGCCTGATTTCCAAGTGTTGGCAGCAGGCTGTCCAGCTCCGATGCTGTCTGAATAATGAACGTTCCCTGCCCGTCATATCCGTGCCGTCGCGTTTTCAGCACGATCGGAAATGTGGGTTGGATGGAATCTGGTTGTTCTGCGATCGCAGTCGGGTTGCTGTGAGGGGCGAGGGCGGCAAACGGGGGGACGGGCAACCCCAAGTCCTGCAAGTAGCGCCGCTGGTGATATTTATCTAGCAGTGGCTTCAGCGACTCCAGACTGGGCCGGAAGCAGATACCTTGATTTTCCAGGAGCGACAGCGCCTCCAGATTGACAAACTCATTTTCAAACGTGATGACATCGCATTGAGCCGCCAGCTGAGCTGTTGCTGTCGCATCATCGATCGCGGCCACAATCGTGTCAGCCGCAATACTGACTGCCGGATCATCACGCGATGGCGTTTGCACCACTAGCTCAATGCCCAGCTTGGTCGCCGCCCCTGCCATCATCCAGGCAAGCTGTCCCCCACCAATGACCCCTACACGCTTCATCATCACAACTTGCTCCCCCTCGATCGCCAGTTCTCACAACCCTCGAACATATCGCACTTCTATAGCCGTCACCCGATCCAGTGTGGCAGAGGCGAGTCAAACCGCCGACCCAGACGGAGTGTTGCCGTTACTTGCGCTGTCCATAGCGTTCTGACCAAAGCTATAGTATGCCAAACGCTTGACACACTGCTGCATAGAGAGGGGCGATGGCGATCGACCAGACTGGATTATCGCCGTCGAAAATGGAAGCGGCGTGGGGGCAGCGAGTGCTGCTTCATGCTTGGCTCGATCGCTCAGCACACTTTTTATGGCCTACTTTTTTTATGGCCTACTTTGGCGGCGCAACCATAATCCACCCGCGCGCCTTCAAAAACTGCATTGTTGTCAGCCCTTTTGACCGCAGGTTGTCTGCGCCTGTCTCTGGTTGTCTTAAAGCCGGGAACTGCGTGTAGGGTTGCCAGTGCAGAGACGATCGCGGCTTTAGCCAGAGAATCAGTGGGTCGTCCGGAGACGCATTGAGCGGGGGCATCCAGGTCATTTCACCACCACCTGCAGCCGCAAGGAACTGTTGCATAATCTCCTCGCAGAAAGTTTCAGACTATACCTGCTAACAATAGCGATTTGATCCCCATCGATTTGCAAACTGTAGCCATTCTTGACCGAGTAGAACACGTCTTCATCGACACGGGGGCAGACGTGGGAGGACAGCCAGCAGGAACCACTCATGCCGAAAGCAGCCTGAGCATTTCCATCACGGGTCAGGCTATGCCAGTCCGTG
>Ga0070738_10007822_pt1 | contig 10517 bp, 13 predicted proteins | sample Coa_R2_2_FD_66446 | JGI IMG/M metagenome (GOLD analysis project Ga0070738, IMG submission 66446) | Surface soil microbial communities from Centralia Pennsylvania, which are recovering from an underground coalmine fire - Coalmine... | ecosystem: Environmental > Terrestrial > Soil > Unclassified ... | reverse complement strand
CAGCATCTTCATGAAGGGGAAGGACCCCCGCGACGCCCACTTCATCACCAGCCGGATCTGCGGCATCTGCGGGGATAATCACGCCACCTGCGCCTGCTACGCCCAGAACATGGCCTTCGGCATCCGACCGCCCGCCATGGGCGAGTGGATCGTCAACCTCGGTGAGGCGGCCGAGTACATGTTCGACCACAACATCTTCCAGGACAACCTGGTCGGCGTGGACTTCTGCGAGCAGATGGTCAAGGAGACCAACCCCAGCGTCTGGGCCAAGGCCCAGAGCACGCCGGCGCCCCACGCCAAGTTGCACCACTACCGCACCATCGCCGACATCATGACGGCGCTGAATCCCTTCACCGGGGAGTTCTACCGCGAAGCCCTGCTGATGAGCCGGATGACCCGGGAGATGTTCTGCCTGATGGAAGGGCGGCACGTCCACCCCTCGACCCTCTACCCCGGCGGCGTCGGCACCGTCCCCACCCAGCAGCTCTTCACCGACTACCTCGTCCGCTTGATGAAGTACGTCGAGTTCATGAAGAAGGTCGTTCCCCTGCACGACGACCTGTTTGATTTCTTCTATGAAGCCTTGCCCGGCTACGAGAAGGTCGGCCAGCGGCGCATCCTCCTGGGCTGCTGGGGCTCGTTCAACGATCCCGACGTGTGCGACTATACCTATAGGAATATGAACGAGTGGGGCCGGGCGATGTACGTCACCCCCGGCGTGATCGTCGATGGCCAGGCGGTGACCCACGACCTGATCGACATCAACCTGGGCATTCGCATCCTGCTCGGGTCGTCCTATTACGAGGACTGGGCCGATGACGGGGAGCTGTATGTTGCGCGGGATCCGCTGGGCAACCCGGTCGACCGCCGTCACCCCTGGAACCAGACGACCACGCCGCGGCCGCAGCGTCGCGATTTCAATGGCCGCTACACCTGGGTCATGTCGCCGCGGTGGCGGCATCCGCAGACCGGCGATCACCTGGCGCTGGACACCGGCGGCGGACCGATCGCCCGGCTCTGGGCGACGGCCCTGGCGCGGCTGGTGGACATCGGCTATATCAAGTCGACCGGCCGGAGCGTCAAGATCTACCTGCCCAAGACCGCGACGCTCCCCGAGGTCGAGTTCGAATGGAAGATCCCCGAGTGGAGCAACGCCATCGAGCGCGACCGGGCCCGCACCTACTTCCAGGCGTATGCCGCGGCCTGCGCCCTGTATTTCACCGAGCGGGCCATGGAGGAGCTGTACGCCGGCCGGACCCGCACCTGGACCGACTTCCGCGTGCCGGACGACGCCATCGGCTGCGGCTTCCATGAGGCGGTGCGCGGCGTGCTCTCGCATCATGTCGTCATCCGCGACGGCAGGATCGCCAATTACCACCCGTACCCGCCCACGCCCTGGAACGCCAGCCCACGCGACATCTACGGCACACCCGGCCCCTACGAGGACGCAGTGCAGAATACGCCCATCTTCGAGGAGAATGGACCCGACAAGTTCAAGGGAATCGACATCATGCGCGCCGTCCGCAGCTTTGACCCGTGCCTGCCGTGTGGGGTCCACATGTACCTGGGCAATGGCCGGTTGCTCGACGTGCGGCATACGCCCATGTTCGGCGCGTCGCGTTAGGATCTTCGGTTGGACCTTCTCTGCACCATGCGCGGCCTCGGGGACGAGACGGGGATTCCAGATTCCGGATTCCAAATTCCAGATTCGAATTCCCGGTTCCCATTGGACATTCCAGAATCCTCGGTGAGGATGTCTGTGGGATTCGGCGCCGGAGACATGGTACCTCAGGAGAGACGTGCAGATTCTCGATTCCAAGTGAGGATGTGAGCTGAGTCTGAGATTTGGAATTTGGAATCTGGAATCCTGGAATCTCTCCGAGAGTGCTCCGGAGCCATCGGTGTGTCTGGGCCTCCGCCGAGGGCGCAGCCGCGACATAGGGGAGACCGCGATGACGAATACCCTGGAGACGCGCGAGTTCCAGGCGCGGCTGCAACGCCTCGACCTCCTGCTGCGGGACGTCGAGCAATGGAGCGACCCCGCGGCGCAGGCCCGGACCCGGGAGATCGTCCAGACCGTCCTGGACCTCCATGGGTCCGGGATGGAACGCATCCTCGGTCACCTCGCGGCCGGGGGCGCGGCCGGCGCCTCCATCCGCGACGCCTGCGCCGGCGATGAGCTGGTCGCCGCGTTGCTTCTGCTCCACGGCCTGCATCCCCTGGACCTGGAGGCGCGCGTGCTCCAGGCCCTCGACCAGGTGCGGCCGTACCTCCAGTCGCACGGTGGCAACGTCGAGCTGCTGGGCATCCGCGACGGGGTGGTGCGCCTGAGGTTGGTGGGCAGTTGCCACGGCTGCCCGTCGTCGGCCGTGACGATGAAACAGACCATCGAAGAAGCGATCCTCGGCAAGGCCCCCGACGCCAACGCCGTGGAGGTCGAGGGCGTCGCTGAGAGCCCGCCGGTCACAGCCGACGGCCGAGTCCTGGTCGCCTTGCCCGTGTTGTAGGACCGGTCCGGTCCGGAATATCGACAGCACCGAGAGAAAGGAGCACTCGCGATGGCCAGGTTCGATTCGAGAGCCCAGTTGCCCGCCCACACGCCGGGCACGCCCAGGGGCGAGGAACTGGTCCGCAGATATGGCCCGGAGGAGGGGCGAGAGCACCCGCGGATCGGCCGCACGGCGCGGGACGCGACGAGCGTCAACGCCGCAGCCCGCGACCCGATCGACCCGCGGATGCCGCACCTCCCGCCGGCGTGAAGGGAATCGAGGCGAATCCGTCCCCGCCCGGCGGTCCCTTTCCGGAGCGAATGATCCCATGAATCCCGCCGCGTCTGAGGGCAGTCCCGGCCTGTCCGCGCTGGCCTCGCTCCGCCGGTTCGCCCGGCCCCGGGTGGTGCGCGAGCGTTGCGCGCTCTGCGACGCGGAGCTGGCCACGGACCACGCGCACCTGGTCGAGGTGGCCTCCCGGCAGTTGGTCTGCGCGTGCGACGCCTGCGCCCTCCTGTTCGGCGGCCAGGGCCGCTCGCGATACCGCCGCGTGCCCCGGCGCGTTCAGCTCCTCGCCGATTTCCGCCTGTCCGACGCGGCATGGGAGGGCCTGCAACTGCCGATCAACCTGGCGTTCTTCTTCCACAGCACGCCGCTCGGGCGCGTCGTCGCCCTGTACCCCAGCCCCGCGGGGGCCACGGAGTCGCTGGTGACCCTGGACGCCTGGGAGGAGCTGACCGCGGAAAACCCGGTCCTGCGCCAGTTCGAGCCGGACGTCGAGGCCCTGCTGGTCAACCGGGTCGGAAACGAGCGCGACTGCTACCGCCTCGGGATTGACGAGTGCTACCGCCTCGTCGGCCTGATCCGCCTGCACTGGCGCGGGCTCTCGGGCGGGCCGGCGGCCTGGGACGAAATCGGCCGGTTCTTCGCCCGGTTGAAGGAGCGGTCATCCCATGCCTGATCTCAACTTCCAGGTGGAGGGGGCCCAGCCGCAGCGCTTCGCCGCCGCGCCGCTGTTGCTCTTCAAGCTGCGCGTCGGCGAGACCCTCGCTGAGGGGTCGCATGCGACACCGATCCATGCCGTGGCGCTCCGCTGCCAGGTCCGCATCGAGCCGGCAAAACGGCGCTATGAGGCCCACCAGCAGGGACGGCTGCTCGACCTCTTCGGCACGCCGGAACGCTGGGGCCAGACCCTGCGCCCCATGCTCTGGACCCACGTCAGCACCGTGGTGCCGCCGTTCAAAGGCAACACCGCCGTGGACCTGCCGGTGCCGTGCAGTTATGACTTCAACCTGGCGGCCACGAAATACTTCCACGCCCTGGATGGAGGCGACATCACGCTCTGCTTCCTCTTCAGCGGGACGATCTTCTACGAGGCGGCCGAGGGTGCCTTGCAGGTGGCGCAGGTCCCATGGGAAAACCAGGCGTCCTTCCGCTTGCCGGCGGCGACCTGGCGCGAGCTGATGGAGCTGCACTACCCCAACACCGCCTATCTCTGCTTGCGCAAGGACGTGTTCGATCGGCTCGATCAGTACCGGAGCCGTCGGGGCCTGCCGTCGTGGGAGCAGGCCCTGGAGCGACTCCTCGTCGCGGCGGAGGAGCCCCGATCGTCATGAACCGCTCGCTCGTGGACCGGATCGCCGACGCCGTCCTGTACGAGGGCTACATCCTCTATCCCTACCGGCCGTCGGTCAAGAACCGCAGTCGCTGGACCTTCGGCAGTCTGTACCCCGAGACCTACTGTCAAGCGACCGGCGGCTCGGACGCCGCGAGCAATCAGACGGAATGCCTGGTCCGCGGGACCCTGGCGACGGTCTTCGACGCGCGGGTCCGCTTCCTGCACCTGACGGCCCGATCCCTTGGCGCGGTCGACCCGCCGCTGGCCGAGTGGCCGGACAGTGCCTTGCCGCCGTCCCGCGCCGTCGAGACCCTGCGGGTCGGAGATCAACTCTTCCACGAGTGGCAGGAGGCCGAGGAGCGCGAGGTCGTCCTGGGTGCCGCGACGCTGGGCGAGCTCTCGGCCGGCGCGCGGAGCCGGGCATTCGCCTTTCCGGGCGTGCGGAGGTGGGAGCTGCTCCGCGGGGCGGCCGGGGAGGTCGTTGGGGTGTTGATCCGCCGGCAGCAGTCCCTCGAGGGGGTGATCGAGGTCGGGGCGGCCGAGGTCGAAGCGGGTTTGTTCCGCCTGAGGGTCCGGGTTCTGAATCGCACGCCCTGCGAGCACATCCAGGCCCAAAGCCGCGACCTGGCCGCGCTGCGGTGCCTGGCCTCGACCCATGCGATCCTCACCGTGCGGGATGGCGCGTTCGTCTCGCTCCTGGATCCTCCCGACTGCTGGCGCGCCGCCGCCGCGGCGTGCCACAACATCGGCACGTGGCCGGTCCTGGTCGGCGAAGACGGGCAGCACGACACGATGCTCGCCGCGCCGATCATCCTCTATGATTATCCCCAGGTGGCACCCGAGAGCCCGGGCGATTTCTTCGACGCCACCGAGATCGACGAGATGTTGACGCTGCGGATCAGGACGCTGACCGACCAGGAAAAGGGCGCGATGGCCGCGGTGGACCAACGCGCGCGCGCCCTGCTGGCGCGGACCGAAGGTCTGGCGCCCGAGCAGATGCTTGGCCTGCATGGCACGATCCGCGGCCTCGGTCCGCCGCCGCAGGAGCACGCGCATGAAGAGCTGGGACCCTGAGACTGAGTCGGACCGCCGCCGGCTGGAGTCCGTCCGGGTCGGACCTGCGGAGGTCCGCCAGGGCGACCGCGTCCGGCTCCGTCCCCGCGGTCGTGCCGATATCCTCGACCTGGCGCTGGCGGGCAAGACGGCGACGGTCGAATCCATCGAACAGGATTACGACGGGCGGGTCTACCTGGCGGTCACGGTCGAGGAGGATCCCGGTAAGGACCTCGGCACCCTCCGACAGCCCGGTCACCGCTTCTTCTTCCAGCCTGAGGACGTGGAAACCCTCCCCGGCAACACGAGGGCGTCATGACGGCTCGATACCGGTTTGACCCACCTCGGAGTCGCCTCACGGTCCAGGCCTTCGCCACCGGGCTGCTGGCGGCCTTTGCCCACAGCCCCACGTTCGCTGTCCGGGACTTCGATGGGGGCATCCGCTTCGGGGATGGGCAGGTGGAGAACCTGGAGCTGGAATTGATCATTCCCGTCGACGCCCTGGAACTAGAAGGTCGGTTCCCGCCCGCAGACCGCCGGGACATCGAGGACCGGATGCGGCGGGAAGTCCTCGAGCCGGCGCGCTATCCGCAGATTCGGTTCCAGAGCGGGGAGGCCCAGGTCACCCCGACCTCACCGGGCCGGTATCAGCTTCGCATCGGCGGGCGGCTGTCGCTGCACGGGGTGACACTCCCCCACCCGATCGTTGCGGAACTGCTCGTCTTCTCGGACGGCCTCCGCCTCCGCGGCGACAATTCCTTGCGGATGTCCAGCTACGGGATCAAGCCGGTAACCGCCCTGGGCGGGGCTATCAAGCTGAAGGACGAGATGCGACTGGCATTCGACATCGGTGCAGTCCCGGAGGGCTCATGATTCGACCGCGGATCCTGATCGCTGGCGTGGGCAACATCTTCCTGGGCGACGATGGCTTCGGCGTGGAGGTCGCGAATCGCCTGGCGCGGGCCGGATTGCCGGAGGAGGTGCGCGTGGTCGATTTCGGCATCCGGGGTCTCGACTTGACCTACGCGCTGCTGGAGGGCTATGAATCGGTCATCCTGGTGGACGCAGCCCCGCGGGGCGGGCCGCCCGGCACGCTGTACCTCCTCGAGGTCGGCGAGGACGGATCGCCCACAACCGATGGCGCCGACCCACTCCTCGCGACCCACGGCATGGATCCGGTGAAGGTCCTCCGCCTGGCCGCGGCGATGGGCGGAACGGTCGGCCGCCTCCTGCTCGTGGGCTGCGAGCCGACGCCGCCCGGCCAGGCGGACGACCTGCTCGCGGGGTTGAGCGAGCCGGTCCAGGCGGCCGTGGACGAGGCGGTCTCACTCATCACGGCGCTCGTCGCGCGGCTCCTCCGGGGCGAGGAGATCGCGGCGAGCGGAAACGACACCTTTTCCGAGAAGGGGGTTGCAGCATGCTGACACTCCAGTCCGCCCCGCGCGGGTCCTGGCTCCATTCGTCGGACGACGAGTGGAGGGGGCCGTCTCCAGCCTGGCTGATCACCGGCGTGGTGGTCATCGGCCTGGGTTTCCTGGCGTGGTCCTTCCTGGGTCCCGACTTGCGACGTTATTTGAAAATTCATAACATGTGACGCAAAGGTCAACGTAGGTCGGGCTTGAGCCTGACACGATCTGCTCCCTGTCAGGCTCAAGCCCGACCTACGTTTTGGCTGGAATCCGATGCACGAGTTATCCCTGGCCCTGAGCATCCTGGACATCGCCGAGGAGCAGTCCCAGCGGCACGGCGGTCGTGTCGCCGCCATCCATCTGCGGCTGGGTCCCCTGTCGGGCGTGGTCAAGGCGGCGCTGATCTCGGCGTACGACCTGGCCCGTGAGGGCACGCCGCTGGAGCGGGCGGAGCTGATCGTCGAGGAAGTGCCGATCGCCGCCTACTGCCCGGCCTGCGCCGCCGAGCGCGCACCGATCTCGGTGCAGGAGCTGCGCTGTCCGGCCTGCGGCGCCCCGACCCCCGAGATCCTCCGCGGTCGAGAGCTGGATGTCGTCGCCCTGGAGATCGAATCATGAGCGAACATCCGCGGCTGGTCCAGGTCCGGCAATCGATCCTGAAGCGGAATGATGTCGCGGCCCGCGCCCTGAGGGAGCGTTTCCACCAGGCCGGCACCTACGTCGTCAGCCTGGTCTCCAGTCCCGGGGCCGGCAAGACGGAATTCCTCGAGAAAATCCTGGGACAGCTCCGCGGCACCGACCGCGTCGCCGCGATCGTCGGCGACCTGGCGACCGACAACGATGCCCGGCGCCTGGCGCGCAGCCAGGCCCCCGTGCGGCAGATCACCACCGGGACGGTCTGTCACCTCGAGGCGGAGATGATCGAGGCCGCCCTGGAGGGCTGGCCCCTGGAGCAACTCGACTTCCTCTTCATCGAGAATGTCGGAAACCTCGTCTGCCCCTCAACTTTCGACCTGGGCGAGGACCTTCGCCTGGTGCTCGTTTCCGTGACCGAGGGCGAGGACAAGCCCCAGAAATACCCCGCCATCTTCCACACCGCCGACATAGCCATCGTCACCAAGACTGATCTGGCCACGGCCGTCGGTTTCGATCACCAGGCTGCGCATCGCAGCATCCAGGCGGTGCGGCCCGGGATCGAGGTCTTCGAGGTCTCGGCGAAGACCGGAGCGGGCATGGCACCGTTCCTGACTGCGCTGCGCTCCCGACGCGCCGCCGCACGGCCCGACCGAGCACCGCCCCAGGTCGGCGCCGGGCGACCTGCGGTCGCCCATGCGTCGGGGTCCGGAGACCGGCCTCGAACACCGGCCGGAGCCGGTCACGAGCCGCCCTCAATCGAGGACTCCCCGAGACAGTTCGGTTCGCCTTGACCTGTTCAAGGTTCGTCGAGGATCCGTTGGGTAATCTCGCGCTCGCAGACTTTGCACCACTTCCAGTGCCGGTGGCCGACCAGCTCGTCCAGATACTTCAGCGCCAGTCGGATCGACCGGAACCAGATCTTGGTCTCGCCCTCGCCGACCCGCTCCAGCTTCGAGCAGCGGGCAAAGTGCAGCAGGTTGGACGGGGACCGAGACGCATGCCGCTTGCCGTTGGAATCGGCGAGCGTTCCGTGGAAAATGAACCCAATGGCCTCCAACCGTGTCTCGGAGAACTCTCCGGGTGTCTCGAGCTTGCGAACGCCGGGATACTGTTGGGTCAGCATGAAGGTTTCCCTAATTCATCCACCGTCCTCTCAATCATAAAAGATAATTTAACCGAAAAGCCTCGGGCGTGCAAGACGAAGAGCCTCATGACCCGGAACGCCCGCGGAGCGGGCGGTCTGGGCCGAGCCTGGGTCGTCCGCTCCAGTGCCGAACTGTGGTGCTCCTCACCCTGGTTCCACCTCTGGCCGCCGCCCCAACCCTCGGTGGTGCCGGGGGTTGGGGCGGCGGGCGGGCGGACCGGGGGGGTTGGCCAGGTCCTGGGGTGGACGCCCCAGGCGAAGGCACGGACGCCCCGATCCGCGGGCGAGAAGGCCGTTGCGGATCACCTCTGAGAAGGTTCACGCGCGTGATTCGAGAAACCGTCGGTCATCTCCGCGACTTGCCGCGGTACCGGCAGATCCTGGCGACCTTGGTGCGTTACGGCTATCAGGACGTGGTCGCGGCGCTGCACCTGGAGGGTCTGGTGCGACCCCTGGAGCGTGTCGCGCTGGGTGACCAGGTTCCGCCCCAGGATCGTGCGCGCCGCCTCCGCCTGGTCTTCGAGGATTTGGGTCCGACGTTTGTGAAGCTCGGTCAGTTGCTGAGCACGCGGCCGGACTTGCTGCCGGAGCCGTACACCAACGAACTGGCCGCGCTGCGCGACGATGTCCGTCCGTTCCCGTTCGACCAGGTGGAGACAATCCTGCGGGAAGAGTACCAGCGGCCGGTGGAGGAGGTCTTCGCCGCGGTCGATCCTGCGCCGGTCGCCTCGGCGTCGATCTCTCAGGTCCATCGTGCGGTCCTCCGGGATGGCCGGACTGTCGCGTTGAAGGTCCGGCGGCCGGAGATCGCCAAGGTGGTCCAGGCGGACCTGGATATCATCAAGAACCTGGCCCACCTGCTGGAGCACCGGCTGCCGGTCCTGGCGCCGTATCGGCCGACCGTGCTGGCCCGCGAGTTTGAGCGCACCGTGAAGCGGGAGCTGGATTTCTCCACCGAGCGCCGGACCATGCAGCGGTGCCGCATCCAGTTCGCGGCGGATCCGACGGCCCATATCCCGATGGTCTTCGAGGAATTCTCGACGCCACGGGTCATCGCCATGGAGTTCATCGAAGGCGTCGCCATCAATGACCTGGAGGGACTTGGCAAACTGGGCGTCGAGCCGGCCACGGTCGCCGTGACGGGCGCGCGGATCCTCCTGAAGCAGATCTTCGAGCTGGGGTTCTTCCATGCCGATCCCCACCCGGGAAACCTCCGGGTCTTGCCCGGTGGCGTCATCGCCCCGCTCGATTACGGCATGTTCGGTCAGCTCAACAGTAAGACGCGCGAGCGGATCGCCGATCTCCTGATCAGTCTCCTGGCCCAGGAGACCGAGGGCGTCCTGCGCGCGCTCGAGGCGCTGGGGATCCGCGGCGAGCCGGTCGACTCCCGGAGCTTCCAGCGCGATCTGGGCGACCTGGTCGCCTCCTATTCCGATCTCACCCTGGATGCCATCGCGCTGGGTCCGATGCTCCGTGAACTGATCGGGTTCGTCCGCGCCAACCACCTGCATATTCCCCCCGAGCTGGTCCTGCTGATCCGCGCCCTGGTCACCATCGAAGGGGTCGGCCGCCACCTGGATCCGCATTTCGACATCGCCGGCCACCTCCAACCGTTCCTCCGCGCCCTGGCGGTCCGTCGCTTCCACCCCTATCGGATTCTCAGCCAGACGGTCCGCACCGCCGACGACGTGCAGCGGATCGCCACGCTCCTGCCCGACCTGCTCAGCCAGACCCTGGACTCGATCAAGCGCGGCGAGATGCGCGTGCACTTCGACCTGGAAGGCTTCGGCCGGCTGGTCCGCCAGTTGACCCGGGCCAGCAACACCCTGGCCGTCGGCATTGTCATCGCCGGCCTGCTCGTCGCCTCGTCGCTGGTGCTGCGCGTCGGTCCGGCCCCGCTGGCCTATTCCGGCTTCGCCCTCGGCGCCGTCCTGGCGCTTTGGCTCGTCTGGAATATGGCGCGTTCTTAGAGCCTCCTGGATTGGGATATGGTTCGTGTGTACACGAGCCGTATCCCAAGTCGGCGGCAACACCGGTAACGGTAGCGACTGTTCCTAAGGGTATCTGAGCCCCCGAATGGGGGCGGTGGTCAATAGCCAGGGGCGGTAGCCCCTGGGAGAGCGTTCCGGCGCCTCCCCTTGGAAGAGCCCCGCAGGGGCGAGAGTCAC
>Ga0070738_10007821_pt1 | contig 10519 bp, 9 predicted proteins | sample Coa_R2_2_FD_66446 | JGI IMG/M metagenome (GOLD analysis project Ga0070738, IMG submission 66446) | Surface soil microbial communities from Centralia Pennsylvania, which are recovering from an underground coalmine fire - Coalmine... | ecosystem: Environmental > Terrestrial > Soil > Unclassified ... | reverse complement strand
TTTCCTGCGTTGGCTTGCGCGTGGCGCGGACCTGGCGGGGAACCTGGAACAGCAGATCCGAGAGAGGGAGCCGCTTTTCCGGCGGCCCCGTTCTCGCGTCGTTGACGCGTGCCGAGCGCGCCCAGCAGGCCCGGAGGGCCAGCGAGTGACGTGGGCATTGCAGGCGACGATGAGGAGCCCACCGGTGGCGAGCAGCGGCGCCCCGGCCGGCCGGCGCCGTGCCTGCGCAGCGGGCGAGTGCCGGGCAGCCTGTAGCGTCCGTCGGGGGCCGAGAGGCGGGCCAGGGGCCAGCTGAGCCAGATCACAACAGGAGGAGTGCCGTGCCGGTCGACTTCGAGGAGATGTTCGCTCCTGCCCACACGGCGGTGCTGACGATGGAGGTCCAGCGCGGGGTCGTCGGCGACCTGAGCGCCCTGCCGGCGCTCAGCCAGGCGGCCGAAGACGTCGGCCTGTTCGCCAGCATTCGAGAGCTCCTGCGAGCTGCCCGCAGCGCAGGCGTACCGGTCGTGCACTGCACCGCGGGACCGGACATGGTGCCCGATGCGCCGCCGAACTACCCGGGAGCTGCGGCGATCGCCAAGCGCCGCGCGGCGGGTGGCGGAGGCGAGGGGCCGGGCTTCGCCGAGCTGGTCGTCGACATCGGGCCGGAGCCGACCGACCTGGTGGTGGAGCGCCACCACGGCATCACGCCCTTCACCGGGACCGAGCTCGACGCGGTGCTCCGGCGCCTGGGGACCCGCACGGTCGTCGCCTGCGGCGTGTCGCTCAACGTCGGCATCATCGGGCTGTCGGTGGAGGCCGTCAGCCTCGGCTACCGGGTCGCCGTCGCGCTCGACGCGGTCGTGGGCGTGCCGGTCGAGTACGGCAAGGCGGTGATCGAGCACACGCTGCCCTTCGTCGCGACACGCTTGTCGGTCGCGGACCTGCGCTCGGTGTGGTCGAAGTCGGGCACGTGAAATCCGGCGCCCGGCTGGTGCTGCCCGTCAGGGCCCTGGGCGCCCGATCCCGGTCAGGCCCGGCTGCCCGCAGTGGCGGCCCTCGCGCGTCGGCGCGCCGAGCGGCGCGACGAGCGGGCGCGGGCGGCGTTCACCATGAGCGAGAGGCCGATGCCGAGGAGCCACACGTCCTTGGCAAAGGGAGTGCCCCGCTCCGTCGGGCGCAGGCTGCCTTCGCGCCGCATGCCGGGAGTCTTGAGGTACAGGCCGAGCAACCCGCCCGAGAACGCGGCCAGCGCGAAGCCGGCCACGCCGTCGCCCACCATGGGCAGGAGCAGGGCGCCGCCGAGCACCGTCTCTGCGAGGCCCAGTCCCTTGGCGAACCGTGCCGGCTCGGTCTTCTCGAGCACCGGGTAGACGGTCGCGGCCATGGAGTGCAGGCCGTCCGCGGTCTCCTTCTCCGCCTGGAGCTTCGAGAGGCCTGAGCTCACGATGTAGGCGCCGGTAGCGATCCGCTCGGGCATGGTGGCGAGATGCGCGTGTGCCATGAGGGCCGGGTACCCCGCGCGCCGGGCTCCCAAACCGGCCGCGCCCGTGCCGCCAGGGATCGTCCCTGGTCGCAAGGGGGTTGCGGGCCCGCCGGGGCGTGGTCTTCGCCCTGCCTGCACAGCCACCGTGTAGAACAGCACCCGATGCCGACCGAGGTGGACAGCCGAGGTGGACAGCCGGGTTCGACAGCCGAGGGGGCCCACGGGTGACCGGCGACGGTGAGGCCCTACCTGTGGGCCGGGTGCTCGGCACCCAGGACGCCACCCCCCTCACGTTCTCCTTCGCCCTGGAGCGCCCGGGCCAGGTGCAGCTCGACGACGTGGTGGTCACCGAGCGTGCCGTGCCCGGGGGCACCTCGGTCGCGCTGTCGGGCGTCGTCAGCCAGGTGCGGGCACGCCACGAGGGAGCGCGCTTCGACTCCGACGTCTTCCTCATCCACGACGGGGTGCTGCCGGCCGAGGTCGTCGAGGTGGCCGACGTCATGACGACGAGGATCGAGCCGGAGCGCTACGTGCCGCCCGTCCCGGGCGCAGAGGTCCACCTGGCCGACGGGCACCGCCGCGACCACGCCTTGTACTTCGACGAGATGGCGCACCGCCTCCCCATCGGGCTCGGGCGCGACGGCCAGCCCCTGTACGCCAACTTCGAGTTCGTCGACGGCACGCGTGGCGCGCACGTCAACATCTCGGGGATCTCGGGGGTCGCCACCAAGACGACCTATGCCAGCTTCCTCCTCTACTCGATGTTCCACTCGGGGGTCCTCGGTGCCGAGGCGGCCAACACCAAGGCCCTGATCTTCAACGTGAAGGGCGAGGACCTCCTGTTCCTCGACCACGCCAACAGCCGGCTCACCGAGGCCGAGCGCGAGCGCTATCGGGGGCTGGGACTGCCCGCCGGTCCGTTCTCCTCGGTCGCCGTCTACGCGCCGCCGCGCCGCGGCGACCCCAACGCGGGCCCCGACGTGGCGACGCGCCACGCCGGGGTCGACGTGTACTACTGGACCCTGGCCGAGTTCGTGACCGAGGAGCTGCTCCCGTTCGCCTTCGTCGAGCCCGAGGACGAGCGCCACCAGTACACGATGCTGATCCACTGGGTGGCAGCCAAGCTCCGGCGCGACGGCGTCCCCTACGGTCCCGACGGGGCGTGGGAGGTGGAGGGCAAGGTCCTGCGCACCTACCAGGACCTGGTCGACCTCGTGGTGAACGGTCTCCAGGACCAGACCTGGTCGCCGCCGGCCACCACCATGGGCACCGTCAACGCCTTCGTCCGCCGCCTGCTCTCCTCCCAGCGCCCCCTCGGCCCCCTCGTCCGCGCCGACGTCGCGCTGCGCGAGCGCCACCGCATCTCGACGTCGGATGCCCAGGTGACCGTGGTCGACCTCCACAACCTCTCCGACCGGGCGAAGCGCTTCGTCGTTGGCGTCACGGTCAAGCGGGCCTTCGAGGACAAGGAGCTGTCGGGCATGGCACGCCCGCTCCTGTTCCTCGTGCTCGACGAGCTGAACAAGTACGCGCCCCGCGAGGGCCAGTCGCCCATCAAAGAGATCCTCCTCGACGTAGCCGAGCGGGGCCGCTCGCTCGGGGTCATCCTGCTCGGCGCCCAGCAGACGGCCAGCGAGGTCGAGCGGCGGGTCATCGCCAACTCGGCCATCCGGGTGGCCGGGCGCCTCGACGCCGCGGAGGCCGACCGCCCCGAGTACGGCTTCCTGCCCGTGGCCCACCGGGCCCGGGCCGCGATCGCCAAGCCCGGCACCATGTTCGTGTCCCAGCCCGAGATCCCTGTCCCCCTCGTCGTGGAGTTCCCGTTCCCCGCCTGGGCCACGCGCCCCGGCGAGCGCCTCCCGGCAGCGCCCGGCAGCGACCCGTTCGGGGGCCTCGGGTGAGGATCCTGCACACGAGCGACTGGCACGTGGGCAAGGTGCTCAAGGGGGTTCCCCGCCTCGACGAGCAGCGTTGCGTCCTCGCCGAGATCGTGTCCCTCGCCGCCGAGCACCAGGTCGACCTCGTGCTCGTGGCCGGCGACCTCTTCGAGTCGGCGGCACCGCCCGCCGAGGCACAGGCCGCCGTGTGGTCGACCGTCCTCGGCCTGCGGGCCACGGGTGCCGAGGTGATCGTGATCGCCGGCAACCACGACAACGCCCTCATGCTCGATGCGCTCGGCCCGCTCGCCGCCGCAGCCGGGGTCCGGGTCCTCGGCCGGCCGCGGCGCCCCGAGGAGGGCGGCGTGGTGACCTTCGAGACGCGCGGCGGGGAACGGGCGCAGGTCGCCTCCCTGCCCTTCGTGTCCCAGCGCCACGTCGTGCGGGCAGCCGAGCTCATGGCCAACGACGCCGCCCAGAACGCGGGCGCCTACGCGGAGCGCTACCGGTCGGTGATGGCGGCGCTGTGTGGCGGCTTCGCGGCGGGCACGGTCAACGTCGTCGTCGCCCACGGCATGGTGCGCGGCGGGGTGCTCGGGGGCGGCGAGCGCGACGCCCAGACCATCGAGGACTACTGGGTCGACCCCACTGCCTTCCCGCCGGCGGCCCAGTATGTGGCCCTCGGCCACCTCCACCGCGCCCAGCAGCTCCCGGGCGCTGCCCCCATCTGGTACTGCGGCTCGCCGATCCAGCTCGACTTCGGCGAGACGGCCGACACCAAACAGGTCCTGGTCGTCGACGTCGAGGCGGGCAAGCCCGCTCGGGTCGAGGCGCTGGCGCTCCGGTCGCCGAGGCGCCTGCGCACCCTCGAGGGGACCGTTGCGGACCTGGCGGCGATGGCGCCGTCGGTCGGCGACGACCTTCTCCGGGTGGTCGTGACCGAGCCGGGCCGCGCCGGGCTCGCCGCCGAGGTCAAAGAAGCCCTCCCCAACGCCGTCGACATCCGGCTCCAGAAGCCCGAGGAGGCTCCCCAGCCGGCGGCGCGGCGGCGCGGCCGCAGCGCGCACGAGCTGTTCGCCGACTACCTGGCCGAGAGCGGGGTGGACGACGACCGCCTGGTGCACCTGTTTGCCCGGCTCCTCGACGAGATCGCCGAGGAGCAGCCGTGAGGCTCCAGCACCTGTCGGTCTCGGGCTTCGGCGCGTTCCGTGAACGGACCGAGCTCGACTTCGACGACAGCGACTTCTTCGCGCTGGTCGGGCCGACGGGATCGGGCAAGTCGACCGTCATCGACGCCGTCTGCTTCGCCCTCTACGGGGCCGTCCCGCGCTACGACGACCAGCGCATGAGCCGCTACGTCATGTCCCTCGGCGCCGCGGAGACCAAGGTGTCGCTGCGGTTCTCCCTCAGCGCCACCGGCTTCGTCGCGACGCGGGTGCTCCGGCGCACCGCGCGCGGACCAGGCACCAAGGAGGCCCGGCTGGAGCGCCTCGAGGCCGACGGGTCCACCACCGTGCTCGCCGGCGCCGAGCGGGAGATGAACGCCGCCGTCGAGGTGCTCCTGGGGCTCAGGTTCGACGACTTCATCCGGTGCGTGGTCCTGCCCCAGGGGGACTTCGCGCGCTTCCTGCGGGCCAAGGGCGAGGACCGGCGCGACCTCCTGCTCCGCTTGCTCAACCTCGGCGCTTACCTCGACGTCGGCCGGCGCGCCGGCCAGGTCGCCGAGTCCGCCGCCGCGGCCGCCAAGCTCGGCCGGCAGCGCCTCGAGGACCTCGCCGGCGCGACCCCGGCCGCGCTCGCCGCCGCTCGCCAGCGAGCCGCCGAGCTGCGCGCCCTGGGCGACGAGGCGGCGCGGGAGCGGTCGCGGATCGAGGAGCTGGTCCGCCTCGAGCGCGACGAGCAGCGCCACGAGCAAGAGGCGCGCGCCGCGCTGGGGCTGCTCTCGAAGATCGCCGTGCCCGAAGAGGCCCGGCAGCACGGCCGGCGCATGGCCAGCGCGCGGCAGCGCCTGGCTGCTGCCGCAGAGGAGCTCGAGGCGGCCCGCCGTGCGCGAGAGAAGGCGGCCTTGGTGGCCGACGACCTGCCCGACCCGGCCGCGCTCGAGGCCGTCGCCGGGGCCCATGTGGACCTCGCCGCGTGCACCGAGAAGCTCTGGCGGGTGGAGGAGGAGGCTGCGGAGGCCGCCGGCCTCGTGGAGGAGGCCGACCGGGTGCTCGCCGATGCCGAGGCGGTGCTGCAGGGTGCCACGTCGGCACTGGAGGCACTCCGGGCCGAGCACGTGGCCGCAGGGCTCGCCGTCCACCTGGTCGTGGGCGAGCCGTGCCCGGTGTGCCGCCAGGTGGTGCGAGCCCTGCCGGAGGGACAGGCCGAGGGCCGGTCGGCGCTCGACGCGGCCGAGCAGGCCGAGGCCCAGGCCCGCCGGCACCTGAACCGTGCACGCGAGGCGGCCACCAAGGCGGCCACCCGAAGGGCCGAGAAGGACGGGGCGCTCGCCGAGCTGCGCCATACCCGCGACCGCCTGGCGGCGCAGGTCGCCGGCCACCCGGACCCCGCCGCGCTGGCGGAGCTGCTCGAACGCTGCAGGGCCGCTCGCCGAGCCCTCGACGCCGCCCGGCGGCACGAGGACGACAGGACGCGTGCCCACGAGGCCGCCCAGCGCGCGCTCGAGGAGCTGGCCGATGCCGCGGCGTCGCTGCAGGCCGACTTCGACTCCCAGCGCGACCCGGTGGCCTTCCTCGGGTGCCCGGCTCCCCAGCGCAGGGACCTCGTCGCCGACTGGGACGCGCTGGCGCGCTGGGCCCGATCGGAGGCGTCGACCCAGGAGGCAGCGTCGAAGGAGGCCGGACAGCGAGCGGCGCAGTACCGCGAGGAGGCACGAGCACGGACCCAGGCGCTGGCAGGTCGGTGCGCGGCGCTCGGGGTCGGCGAACGTGGCGACGTGGTGGAGGTGCTCCAGGTGCTGGCCGAGGCAGCGGCCGCCGCAGAGGCCCAGGTCGCCGCGATCGAAGTGGGCCTCGAGGAGGCGGCCCGGCTTCGGGCGGAGGTCGAACGGCTCGACGAGGAGGCGGCGGTCGCGTCGACGCTGCGCACGTGGCTGCGCGCCGACCGCTTCCCCGAATGGCTGGTCCACGAGGCGCTCGAGATGCTGGTGGCCGAGGCGTCGACGACCCTGCGCCAGCTCACCGCCGATGGGTTCTCGCTCACCCTCGGCGACCGGGAGTTCATGGTGATCGACCATGCCAACGCGGACGAGCTGCGTTCGGCTCGGACCCTGTCTGGCGGCGAGACCTTCCAGGCGTCGCTCGCGCTGGCGCTCGCCCTCTCGTCGCAGGTGCGTAGCCTGGCCGCCGAGGGGGCGCCGCAGCTCGACTCGCTGTTCCTCGACGAGGGCTTCGGGACCCTCGACCCCGAGACCCTCGAGACGGTCGCGTCGACCATCGAGAACCTCGGCCAATCAGGTCGCATGATCGGCGTGGTCACCCACGTGCGCGAGCTTGCCGAACGGGTGCCGGTGCGCTTCGAGGTCCGCAAGGGGCCCCGGTCGGCCACCGTCGAGAAGCGCATCGCATGAGCGGGCGTGGGGGAGCGTCGTGAGGTTCCGCGTCGACCCCTGGGACCCTGCCTACGGGGTGGCAAACGAGGCGTTGGGCCTCGATGCGACGAGCGCCGAGGTCGACCCGGACGTCGAGATCCCCGCGGCCAGGTGGGAAGCCGTCGCGCCCCGACCAGCATCGGCCGACAGCGTGGCGTCGGTGCTGTTCGTCGATGGCGTCAGGCGGGTGGAGGCGCGTGTGTGGATCGACGACGGGGCCGGCTCGGCGGCGCCGGGGATCTGCGCGTCGTATGCCGCGGGTGCCGTCCGGTGCGACCACGCGGCGCGCCTGGGCCCCGTGCTCGTCGAGCGGGGGCTCTTCACCTCCTTCGGCGCCGCCGAACCCGTCGTGACTGCCACCGGGGACTTCCCGGTGCGCCTGGCGGCGAGCGACAGCCCCGAGGGCCTTGCCCTGGCGCTCCAGGAGCGGATGGGCCATGCCGAGCTGCGCGCCGCCGAGTCCGCCTGCGAGGAAGGCGCTGCCGACCTGGTCGTGGTCGACGGTCCGCTGCGGGGCCGCCAGCACCTCGCCAACGCCGTCGGCTACGTGAAGACGCACCACGTCGCCTACCTGCCCCCGGAGCTGCATGCCATCGTCGGGGGCCTCGCCCCGGGGCAGCGCTCGCCGCTCTTCGTCCTCGGGGGAGGCTTCTCGAGGCTGTCGTGGTACCTGCGGCTGCCCGGACCTGCAGGAGTCCCCTGGGCCGGCGTGGTGCGGTGCGAGTGCACCGCAGACCTGCCGGTGGCCGCGGCATCTCGCCTCGCCGACCAGGTCGTCGCCGTGCTCCCCCGCTTCGCCTCCGAGCCGCACAAGGAGCCGAGGGCGCCCCAGAACCTGTACCCGGTGGCCGGGCTCGAGCGAGAGCTGCGCCGGCGTATGGGGGACCCCCACCTGCTCTACCGGGCCCTGCGCCGATCGGCCGCCAGGGCCGGGGCGTGATCGCGGCCGTGGCGCCTCGCCCGCCCGGCCACCGCCCGCGCCGCATCGAGGCCGTCGTGTTCGATCTCGACGGCGTGCTGCTCGACTCCGAAGAGGTCTGGGACGGCGCCCGCCGTGAGCTGGTGGCCGAGCAGGGGAGGACCTGGCGGGCCACCGCCACCCACGACATGATGGGGATGAGCTCGCCCGAGTGGTCGCGCTACCTCCACGACGTCCTCGGTGTCCCCTTGCCGCCGGCAGAGATCTCCGACGCCGTGGTCCGCAAGCTCGAGGAGCGCTACCGCCGGCACCTGCCGCTGGCCGAGGGTGCTCGCGAGGCAGTCGAGCGGCTGGGCGCCGTGTGGCCCCTCGGGCTGGCGTCGTCGTCGAACCGGCCGGTGATCGACCTCGTGCTCGAGCTGGCCGGCCTCGCCCGGTGCTTTCGCGTGACCGTGTCGTCGGAGGAGGTCGCCCGGGGCAAGCCCGCCCCCGACGTCTACCTGGCGGCGGCCGCGGCGCTCGGCGTGGCGCCGGCAGCAGCCGCAGCCATCGAGGACTCGGCCAACGGGCTTCGGGCGGCGCGTGCTGCGGGCATGTGGGTGGTCGCCGTGCCGAACCCCACCTACCCGCCGCCCCCCGACGTGCTCGGGCTGGCCGACGTGGTCGTGGCCGGCCTTGCCGAGCTCACTCCCGAGGCCCTCCTTCTCCCCTGAGGCCGGGCGCAACGCGCGCCCGCTCCACCATCGCGTCGCGGCGGCCCACCCCGATGGCGTGGCGCAACGGGCGCTCGGCCTGGGAGCGGGGAGGGATCTGCTCAGGTGGGATGCCAGGGCGAAGGGCGCGCCCGCGAGAGGGCGCCGGTCGCCCTAGACTCCCCGCATCACTGGAGCGCACCAAACCTCAGGGCGCGCCGACGGCGGAGAGCACGGCGGGTATCACGGTGGGCACCTCTCGGTGCTCGAGCTCCCGTCCCTTCGCGCGGCCGTGCGGCACTCGCTGCCCACCGTCTTGGAGGGGGCAGTCGCACCCTTCGGCCTCTTCTACCTCCTGCTCACCTTCACGGGCATCGCCGGCGCGTGCATCGCCGGCCTCAGCTGGTCCTACCTGGCGCTCGCCCGCCGGCTCGTGCGCCGCCAACGGCTCCCGGCCACCTTGCTCATGGGCGCGGCCACGCTGACCTTCCGCACGGTCGTCACGCTCGTGACCGGCAGTGCCTTCCTCTACTTCGCCCAGCCCACGGCGGCCACCGCCCTGTTCGCCCTGTTCCTGCTGGCCACGGCCATCGCCCGGCGGCCCTTCATCGAGCGGCTGGCCCACGATTACTGCCCCCTCAACCCGGCGTTCGTCTCGCGCCCCGCGGTGCGGCGCTTCTTCATCCAGCTGTCGCTCCTGTGGGCGGTCGTGCTGCTGGCCAACGCTGGGTGCGTCATGTGGCTCCTGCTCACGTCGTCGCTTCACACCTTCGTGCTCGAGCGGACGCTCATCACCTGGGTGCTGACGATCGGCACGATCGGCGCCTCGGTGGCCTGGTTCGTGAGGACCATGCGCCGTGCCCAGATCACCGTCCGCTTCAGCGACGTGTTGCGAAAGGGGCACCCCGAAACCGTCCGATGACCGCCCGGCGGCAGGTGCGGCGTACCGGCCGCGTGACCGGTCCCGGACCGAGGGTGCCAGCCCCTGCCGTCGCCGCCTGCTCGTTCCTGGCCGGCTCGATCCCCTTCAGCGGCATCGCCGCTCGCTTGGTGGCCGGGGTGGACCTCCGGCAGGTGGGCTCGGGAACGGTGTCGGGGACCGCCCTCTACGAGGTGGCCGGCTTCCCGTGGCTGGCCGCCGCGGGCGTGTTCGAGGTGGGCAAGGGCGTGGTCGGCCCGATGCTCGCCGGGTCGGACCGGCCGTGGCTCGGGGCCGCTGCCGCCGCCTGCACCATCTGCGGGCACGACTGGTCACCGTTCCTCGGCGGGGCTGGCGGTCGCGGCATCTCCCCCGCCCTCGGCTCGCTGGCGGTGCTCGCCCCCGAGGGGGCAGCCCTCCTGGCAGGGGGGCTGGCGGTCGGGCGCCTGGCCCGCCAGACGGGGGTGGCGAGCCTGGCGGCGCTCGCTGCTCTCGCACCGGTGCTCGCTGCCCGGCGCGGGCCGGTGGGCCTGGCGGTGGCGGCCGCAGTCGGGGTCCCCATGATCGCCAAGCGGCTGGCCGGCAACCGTTTCCCCCCGCCGGGGCGGCTCGGCCCCGCGCTGGCGCATCGCCTCCTCTTCGACTGCGACCCCGGCGAGCGCGGGGCGCGCGGTGGGGTAGGGCGCCAGGCGAGGCGCGTGGCGAAGGTCGCCACCCAGGGGCCGCCGGCCCTGTGGGCAATGGCCGGCAGGCGCCGTCTCGGTGGCCGCCGGAGGCATGCTCCCTCGAGGCCCCGGGCAGGACCTCAGAGGAGGATGCAGGCACGAGCACCGGGGCCCGGAGGGGGAACGGTACGCTCGCTCGTGCTCGGAGGCCCGTACGGAAGACGCCGCCACCCGAACGCCTGACGCCGGAGGAACCGAGGTCGAGGCGCGCCCCGGGGCAGGTGACGCGCGGCCCTGGCGGCGCCGGTGGGGCCACATCCGCTCGGCGGCCTCGGTCGCGCTGCTCGCCGCCGCCGTGGTGTTCAGCATCGTGCACTTCGGCGACGTCAC
>Ga0070738_10007820_pt1 | contig 10520 bp, 15 predicted proteins | sample Coa_R2_2_FD_66446 | JGI IMG/M metagenome (GOLD analysis project Ga0070738, IMG submission 66446) | Surface soil microbial communities from Centralia Pennsylvania, which are recovering from an underground coalmine fire - Coalmine... | ecosystem: Environmental > Terrestrial > Soil > Unclassified ... | reverse complement strand
CGGGCAATTGCCCATTGCCGCCGCCACTCGCTGCGGCCAACGCCGCGGGCAGAAATTGCTGGTAGGAGCCCTGACCGGGACCAACATACTGCTCGCCGTACGGCCCGTTGCCGGCGACGTAGGAGTAGGCGTCCCAGGGGGCGAGCCCTTGCTGCGACCAGAGCCGCGCGATCGCCTGGAACGTGGTGGGCAGGTCGGCTGACTCTGCCGTCCCGGGCATGCCGATACCGGACCACGTACCCGGCATGAATTGGCCCAGGCCGTAGGCGCCGGCCGCACTGCCCGCCGTGGTACTGCCGCCCGACTCGGCCATGATGACGGCCGCGAGTTGCGCCACAGAACCGTGCGGCACCCCAGCGGCGGTCAGCCCCTGCACGATCTGCGGCATGGAGAGCGTGCCCGCGGCGGAGGGATAGCTGCCACTGCCCGCACCGAGCGCGGCGCCGGTCGCTCCACCCTGCGCAGCACCGGCAGCCTGCAGCGCCCGATCGAGCGCATTGGCCGCGCTGGCGACGCCGGTCTGGATCGCCCCGGCCAGGGCGTTGAATTTGCCGGCCGCCACGTCCGCCGCGATGCCGAGCAGATCGATGTTCGTCTTCATCGCCGGTAGATCGCCGTTGGCGTCGCGGATGCGGCCGTCCACGTTCTGGGCGGCCGCGGCAAAGTCCTGCGTATGCTGCGTGGCCGGCTGGACGGTGCGGTCGTAATTGGCCACCGCGTTGGCGATGTCCTGCTGGGAGAGGGCGCCGTTGTGCGCGGCCGTGATCTGGTCGGCCTGGGCGCGGTTGCTCGCGCTCATCGCGTCGTAGCGCGCCTGGTCGGCGCGCACCGTGTTCTGCAGCATGTCGATGTTGTGCTGACCGGCCGCGACGTTCTCGCCTAGCCCGGAGGTATCGGCCTGAATATTGGCGGTGAGCTCGGCCTGGGTGCGCGCCACCTGCTGCTGGCTCGCGCCCGTTGCCTGCTCCTGGTCGAGTTGTTTCTGCAGGGCGGCGATCCGCTGCTCGATCGGGCTGGCGTCGGCAACCTGGGCGTCCCAGGCTTTGATCGTGGCCGTGTTCTGGCTGACCTGGGCCTGCAGCGCCAACATGGCGGCGCTCGGCTTGGTGATCAGCTGCGCCAGCTTGTCGGCGTAGGTGCTGGCGTCGATCGCGCCCGTCTGAAACTGCTCGTCCAGATCGGCGAGTGTCACTTTGGCGATGTCGCTCGCCGATTGGGTGCTGCGGGCGCTCGTCGCCACCCCCTGCAGCGCCTGATCGAGCCCCTGGGCGGCCGTGGTCGTGTCGAGGGCGCCAGGAATCAGACCGGAACGCAGGATGGTGACGAAGTCGCTCGTGTCCTTCGCAAGCTGCTGCGCGGCGGGATCGGCGCTGTTTTTCTGGACGTCCGCGAGCTGCTGGAGGGCCGCATAGCCGGCGTCGCCGCTCGTGGCGACCCAGCGGATCGCGTCAGCTTCTGCCTGACGCACGACGGCGGCGTCCGACGCCGACTTGTTCGACTCCTGCTCCATCTGGCTGAGGAGCTGGTGCGCCTGCGCCAGTTGCGCGGCGCTCTGCGTGCCAAGGTTGAGCGCGGCCTCCTCTTCCGCGACTTGCGCGGCGGCAGTATCGGCGGCGGTGCCGGCATCCTGGGTCGCCGCCGCATCGTCGCGTGCGGCCTGGGCGTGCTGCTGGTGCTTGCCCGTCACTTTGTCGAGGGCGTCGCCGAGGAGCCCGAAGGCGTCCTTCGCATCGGTGAGCGGGTTCAGTATGCCGGTCACCTGATGCAGCACTTCCTGCAGCGGACCGGGGAGGAAGGTCAGCTTATCGGCGAGGCCCTGGACCGGATTCAGGAGGAACTGCACGACCGTGCCGATGCCGCCGATCTTGTCGGCCCAGCCGCCGAGCGCGTCGCTGAGCAGCTTGGCCGCCTGGACGGCCTCGTTGACCTTGTTCACGAGACTGGAAAGCGCCGTGATGGTCGGCCCGCCGATCTCGTTCTCCAGCCCTTGCAGGCTGTTCTGCAAATCGGCGAGCGCCGTGTGCCAGGCCAGCACCTTGTCCTGGCTATCGGCGACGCTCGAACCGGCCTGGTCGATTTTCCCCTTCAGCTCGTCGAGCGCACCGGAGCCCTGAACGAGAAAGGGAATCAACTCGGGGCCAATACGCCGCCCAAAGACGTCGGCGGCAAGCGCGGTTGTCTGCGTGCTGTCACCGAGCCGTTGGAAGGCGTCCATGAGGGTGGCAAGCTGCTGGTCGGGCGCCTCCTGGACGAACTGCTGCAGATTGATATGCAGCGCCTGCAGCCCGCTGGTAAACGAGTCGGTCGGCACCTTCCCCTTTGCCAGCGAGTCGGCCAGCCGCTGGGTGTTGGTGTCCATCTGAATGAAGGCGCGACCGGCCGTATCGCTGGACAGACCGAGCTCGTTCATACCGAGCATCAACGCCTGCACCGTCGGCTGAGTGAGGCCGGTTTGCTCGGAGAATTCGCGGACCTGGTCGGAGAGCTCGACGAACGATTCCGTGCTCGCGACGATGGCGCCGGCAGCGAGCCCGGCAACGCCGGCGCCCAGCGCATCGAGCGCGATGCTGCTCTCAGCAGCCTCGCCGGTGAGCCCGGAGAGCCCCTCCCCGATCTGCGAGAAGTGCTCGCCGAGCCCGCTCAGATTGATGCCGGTAAGCCCAAGAATCTCGTTCAGCCCCGACTGCGCCTCGGACAGCGCCTGGGATGACTCCGTGTGCTGCTGCGCCCCTTGCCGCGCGCTCCCGTGTCCCGCTGCCACCTTGTCCAGCGAGGCCGTCGTGGCATCGAGGCTGCTGGTGTTCTCGACCAGGGCGTCGTTGTTCGCACTCACCGCCGCGGTGTTCGCCCGGATGGCATCGGCCAGGCTGGACAGAATCGAGGTGAACGCGTCCGATTGCGATGCGGCCGCTTCGGTGCTCTGTGCGCTCTCCTGCAGCATGTCGGACGCGGCCTGAACCGCCGCCTGCTGCTCTTCGGTGGCGTCGGCCACGGCGGTTGCGCTGGATACGTACTGCTGGGCGCTGTCGCTGGCGCTGCTGAGCGCGTCGGCGTACTGCTGCACGTTGTCGGCATTGAACAGCGCCATGTCCTGGCCGCCGGCCATGGCGAGCAGGTTGGCGAGCTGACTCTGTACCGAGGCGAAGAGGTCAGAGAGGCCGTCATCGATGCCCTGGAACAGCAGTTGCAAGGTTTCTTCGTTCACTGGACGCCGCGCCGCGCCGCGAGCAACGCGAGCGGTGTAGAGTGCAGACGCAGGGGGAGGGACCGATGACGCAGCAGCCGTATTCGTGGACGCAGGTAGGGTGGGTCGGCGCGTTCCGCCGCTGGTACGACCGGCAAAACAACGCCGTGCACGGCGTCGTCTGGGTCGGCGGCTCCCTGCTGCTGGCAGCGCTCGTGTTCGGCGTTGGACTTGCCATCCGCACCGCGCCGCAGCACCGGCCCGGCAGCGCCACCGACTGGCACAACGCCAGCACGCTGCTCGTGCGCGACCTGGCCGATCTGCAGGTGGCGAACCAGGCGGGTGATCTGCAGCACGCGGCGCAACTGCGCGAGAACCTGATCCGCGAGTGTCAGGGCGACGCGACGCTGCAGCCGCTCGCGGGCAACGACGACGAGCAGACCGTGCGCACGGGCTGTGCGCTGGTCGACGTGGCGGTGCCCTGACTCACGCTGCATCGCCGGCGTCCTCCTCGCGCAGCAGGTTCTGGTACTCGACGACGGCCTTGACGCGGCCGACGAGATCGGTCACGGCGGTCGGGATCTTCTCCTCCGGGTACTGCGGGTCCTCGACCAGGGCCAGGCCGGCTTTGTAGCCGCGCAGGCGCATGATCTCGATCGCGGTACGCAGCGGCTGGTCCACGGCCCCCCCCGGCACAAGCGGCACACCGAACTCCTCACAGATGCGCGCCAGCGTCCACTGCCAGGGCACCGCCGCGCCGTCCTCGCCGTCGTCCGCGCTGATGCAGCGGTGAAACTGCGCTAGGACGGCAAGGAAGGGTCCGTCGTGAGTGCCTCCTCGGCCGTCTCCTGAATCAGGCCGGCCATGCCCTCGAAGCGGCGCTCGCCGCGCGCCGGCGTCACCTCGATGGCGTCCGGGGCGTCGCCGCGAGCGTTGTCCACGCCCGAGAGCTCGAGCACGGTGCGGGCCGCCCACTCGGCCGTCTTCGCGTCCAGGTCGGCGATCAGCGCGGCCCGGATGCGCCGCACCTCGGGTCGGTCGGCCGGCAGCGGCAACTCCGCGGGGTAGCTCCAGCGCACGAGGCCGTACTGCAGCAGCGTCGCGGTGTCGTGGCTCAGGAACGGGTCGCCGGCGCGCGTGGTCTCCCGCGGGCGGCTGATGAGCCGTTCGTAATTGTCGGGGCCGACGGCGCGCATGTAGCGGCCGGTGCGCTCGGTCGCGGCCTGCTGCGCCTCGATGAGCGCGGCGAAGCCGAGCTGGCGGAACTCCATCCATTCGCCCGGTTCGCCGGGAACGTCGTGTCGCTCGGTGATGCCGGAGCTGAGGGCCATCGCGTCTCTCCTCCTCCGCACGCTCGGGCGTGCGTCGAGTCCCACTGGCGTCGCCGTGGGAGGGCCTGCTATGGGCAAGCGGAACGGCGGGCGCGGTCGCTGCTGGGCGGCACAGCGCCGCGCCCGCACGTTCACATAGCGCGGCACGTCAGCGTGCCGCGGGCGGGGACACGTCCTCCCGCCGCGCGTAGGCGAGCAGCTGCGCCCGCTCCGCGTCGCTGAGGGCGTTCCACTCGGCGAGCAGGTAATCGGGCAGGTTGACCCCGCCCTTGCCCTTGTGCCAGTCCGCCATCGCCATCAGGTCGATGCTGTTGCCCGCCCGCCACCAGGCGGCGAAGGCGCGGACATCGGCCCAACGCGGCGGCTCTCGAAACGTGTAACGGTAGCCGGGCATGGTGCGTCCCTCGTCACACTTCGGTCCAGGCGCCAGACGGTTGGAGCACTGCCTTATAGCGGGTGAACTTGCCCTTCGGGTCGGCCACGCGGTCGTAGGACTGGACGAACGCCGTGACCGTGCTCTGCTTCGTGCCGCCGTAGGCGATGACCAGGGAGGCGCTGGTGCCGATGGCGATAAAGATCGCGTCGGTGCCGGTGGTGGGTGTGTCGTCGTAAAGGCCGCCGACCGTGATCGCCTTGCCCTTGCGCAGGCCGGCGTAGCCGAACACCTGGTCCTGCTGACCGAACGGCGTGATGTCCTCGATCACTGATTCACGCGAGACGGTCAGCGGGTCGCGCACGTTCGCCGTGATCGCCTGACCGTTGAACGTGATGGTCAGGTCCTTGCCGGCATAATTCGCCATGGGTTACTCCTTCTCCGCCTGGGTATCCACGATCAGGCCCTCGGCGAGCAGCCACGGCAGCGAGACGGCGGGCGGGTCGTCGAACCGCTCGCCCGGTTCCCGCCGCACCTCCTCGGCGCCGCCGTCGGGGGTGTAGGTGAGGCCGACGACGGCCTTGTAGCGGCCCTGTTTCGGCATGGACGTCCTCCTACTTCGGCGTGTTGGCGGCGGTGCCGCGGAAAAAGCCGACCGCGAAGGTCGCCGAGGAGCCGCCACCGGGGCCGGAGGTCCAGTTCCAGGCGATCTGGGTGTACTGGCGCACCGTGCCGCTCACGACCAGGCGCTGGGCGAACGGCGCCGCGGTGACGGCGGTGAAGGTGCCGCCGCTCACGTCGGCGAACGTCACGTTGTCGGCCGAGTCCTGCAGTTTAATCACGAGGTTCGTCGCGGTGCCCAGCGCCAGCGCCGTCACCTGCAACACGAGCGCCGCACCGAAGCCAGTGGCGCCGCCGCTGTTGTTGATGCTGGCGCCGTGCGCGTTGGCGGTTTGTGCCGCGAGTGGGGCATGAATGATGCCCTCATCCACCTCGCCGGAGCAGGACCAGCCGGCGGCGAGGTGGTGGAACATGCCCACCTTCACGTCGCGGTCGTAGTTCTTCTCGATGATGCCGGCAAAGAGGATCGCGTTCTGGCCCTGGGTATTGCCGGCGAGGCCCAGCAATCCGGCACCGGGGCCGGTGGCGAGCATGCCCAGGCCGGCCGCATTGCTGGCCAGGGCGCCGTCGTCGTAGAAGCCCTTGATGCCCCAGCTCGCCTTGCGCAGGCCGGCATAGCCGAACGTCTGGTCCTGCTGACCGAAGACGGTCACGTCCTCGAGGACCGACTCGCGGTGCACCTGGTCCATGGCGTTGGCGAACGTCTGCAGGTTGTACCCCTGCACCAGGAGCAGGCCGACGTCCTTCCCGGAATAGGTCGCCATCGGTCCCTCCTAGGCCCGCTGCGCCAGCACGCGCAGTGGAAAGCGCAGCGCGAGAAACTCCTGGGCGGCATAGGTCGCGGTCACGTACGCCGCTTTGCCCAGGAACGCGCCGTCGCAGGTGCCCGCGAGCTTCGTCGTGTCCTGCTCAAACGCCCCGGCGACGACGGGCTCCCACAGCCGCCGGAACACGAGCCGGTTCGTCGGGTCGGTCGGCGGCACCAGCAGGTAGCAGTTGACCGTGTGCACGAGCGGGCCGTGGTTGACGCCGAACGCCCGGTATTCGTCGTAGTCGGTCGTATCCTCGAGGTTGAGCCAGGCCGGCGCGGTGAGCGCCTGCAGCGGCGGCGAGTCGAGCACGACGGCGGCGCGCTGCCCGGCCGGCGGGGTGATGCCGCCTTCGAGCTGCGCAATCGCGCTCAGGATGCCGGCGATATCGCTCACCCGCTCCCTCCCGCGATGAGCGCCCCGGCCAGCGCGGTCAGCACCTGCTGCTCGTCCTGCTCCCAGCCGTCGCGCGCCTTCGCCGCCTCGGACAGGAACGGGTGCAGCTCCGTGCCGTGGCGGCTGATGCCGCGCCGCACGAGGAACTCCGGGATGCCGTGCCGCTCGGCCCAGCCGGCGAGTGCGCCCTTCGGCGGCCAGTGCGGCGCGGAGCGCGTGCCGGGCGCCGTGCCGAGCCAGCCGTGCACGTAGAGCGCGTGCGGCGCGTCATACTGCACGGCGGCCTCACCGTCGCCGACGGCGACCTGACCGGAACCGATGACGCCGCCCAGATCGACGGGGATCTGCGTCGCGGCAGCGGCGAGCGTGCGCTCGGCGAGGCGCTGGGCGAGATCGGTCTGCGCCCGGCGCACGAGCGCGGGTCCATCGGCCCGACGCAGGCCGTCGCCGCCCTGGAGCGTGACACGCAGGCTGAGGCCGCTCATCTCACACCGCCGCGACCATGCGCCGCCGGTAGTTCCGCTCCACCCGCTGGCGCAGGGATTGGATCGCCTTGCCCTGAAACTCGACCTGCATCTCGGCGCTGCCAATGCTTTTGCCCCAGGCGGCGAGGTCCTGGGTATACGCCGCGATGGCGTCGGCCCGTACCAGCCGCCGCACGTCGTCGGGCGCCCGGTAGACGGCCAGCGCTGCCCCGTTGCTGTGCGTCGTCGCGACCGTGCCGTTGACGCCACGCCGGACGGCCAGCGTGCCGCTGGCGAGCTGTGGAGACACGTCCACGGACAGCGCCTCGGCGTCAACGAGCAGTACGTCGCCCTGGTTGAGGGTCGTCGGCACACTGACGCTGATGCTCGTCTGGGTAGCGCTCGTGATAGCGGCGGCGAGTGTGCCGGCGGGCACGGTGGTGGCGCAGTAGCCCCACTGCCCGGTGATCTGCACGCCGCGCTGCGGGGTCGGACCGGACTGGAACACGTCGCTGCTGGACAGGTCCACCTCCACCCGGTTGTAGGGCGGGCCGAACGCCTGCGGCTCCAGCCAGTAGTGCGTGAGCGTGACCGGCTCGGCGTTCTGCCCGGCGGCCGCCACCTGCAGCAGGCTCACGCTGAGCAGGTCCTCCTCGGTCCAGACCTCCCACGAGGCGGCGACGTGGAACGGCGGCCAGCGGTAGGCGTTCGTCGCGGTGACCGGCACGAACCGGCGGCCGAGCCAGAGCTCGAGATCGCGGGAGGCCGCGTTCAGGTGCTCGAGGATCAGGTCGTCGCGGTCGTTCGTCTGGTCGTTGATCGCCCGTTTGAGGTGCTCAACGCCGCAGTATGCGCCGACGGTTGCTGACAGAGCAGGCATGCGAACCCCCTACGTCAGTCGGCGCCCGCCGTGCCATTCGTAATGGCCGGCGTTGCAGTGACGGAACTGCAGCTTGCCGCCGCCGGGCTCGGTCTCGCGCCCCACGTCGAGCGGTTCGCCGCAGAACGGGCAGGCATCGGGTGGCAGGCTGTAATAGCTCTGCTCCCAGGCGCGCTGCGCATCGCGGATCGCTTTCAACTCGAACCACGGCATCGTCAGTACTCCGTGCCGTAGACGTAGCCGTTGACGGTGCCGCTCGCGCTCACGTCCACCTGCAGCAGATCGTTGGGCGCCCCGGGCACGAAGCCCGCGGCGAGCGTGCCGGCGATGCCCGTGCCGGCCGCGAGCGCGGGGGTGCGGAACACCTCCGTGGCCGTGCCGGCGTGGCTGTTCTTGAAGATGACCTCACCCGCGACGCTCAGGCTGACGGCGTAGCCGAGGATGCGGTACGCCTTGCCCGTGGCCGGCGTCCACAGCGTCACGGGCGTGCCCGCCGTGACGGCGGTGGCGGCGAGCGGCTTCAGCATGAACGCCATCGCCGCGCTCCTACGCCGAGACCTGGCAGTACACGATCCAGGCGGCCACACCCGTACGGATGAAGGTCAGGATCGCGTTCTTGCCCGTCGGCACGGCCAGCGTGCCTTTGAGCGTCAGGCCGGTGTTGGTCGTGATCGTCGAGGTGAAGCCGCCAGTGTTCGCCAGCACCACGTCGAACGTGTCGCCGGTGGCGACGTTCGGGATGGCCGCATCCAGGTGCGCGGCCGTGTCGAGCGTGCAGGTGCCGTTGCCGGTCGCCGTTGCGTGCTCGACGATGCCGCCGAGCAGCTGCGCCGCCGTCGGCGTGACGTTCTGTGCGGCGAGGGTCGCGACGGCGCCGCTCACGATCGGCGCGGCGCCGGTGCTGGCGTGCAGCGTGGCGCCGTTGGCGAACGTCAGCGCCCGGTTCACGCCGTCGAACGTGCAGATCACGTGCCCGGAGTGGTCGACGAAATTGAGGTTGCCCGTCGTCCAGGTGGTGTACACACCGGGACGGCCGCCGCGACCGTTGCTGGGCATGGGGTTCCTCCCTCACACGGGCCACACGCCCGGCGTGTGCCCTCCCGCGGATGTCGGGCGCCTACTTCCTGCGCGGCGTCGCCGTCAGCATCCGGTTGACGGGCGGCCGGTCCAGCGACCGGCGGGCCGCCTTCTCCGCCCGCTCGCGCGCGCCGGTCTCGCAGTCGACGCGGTGGCAGCCGACCGAGAGGCACTCCAGACAGCGCACGAGCGGCGGCACGTGCTGCATCGCGTTAGCTCGACGGGCCCTGCGGATTGACGTAGACCGTCGTGGCCGCGCTGTAGGCGCCGGCGAGCTGGGCTTTGCGGTGCCCGGCGTTGTAGCGCACCAGGAAGCCGAACAGGTTGTCGGCGCCCGTGTTGCCGGTGCTGGCCGCGTACAGCCGCACGCAGTGGAAGCCGTTGCCCGTGTCCAGGTCGGCCGCGCGGGCTTCGAGGTAGGCCGTCGCGCCCGAGGCGCTCAGCGTGTCGTTGGTGGTGTTGTAGTTGGCGCCGGCGCCGCTGGTCGTCAGATCCTTGGCGCCGGTACCGCTGGTGTCTTTCGCCTGCTGCAGCTTGAGCGTGGTCAGGCCGTCGCTGCTGTTCCAGGTGGCGGCGTCGCACTGGACCATCGCGAAGATGCGGTCGAACTCGGCCATATCCACCCAGACGGTTGCGACGTTGTTGTTGCGGACGTTCAGGTTGCCGGTGGCGCCGGGCGTGCCGTTCAGCAGCGACAGCGGCGTGACAATCGCGTCCTCACTGAACCGGAAAGCCATGGGGTTCCTCCTACGCCTGGGGATCGCGTCCCCGCGGTCGTCGTGCCGGTGTTACTGGGACAGCCCGATGAAGGGCGACACGGTCGTGACCCCGTCTTCGAGCGTGAGCGCCGCATCGAGCCACGGCCGCCCGTCGAGGCGCTGGATGAGGCGGTACACGGTCTGGTCGTTGACAAACTTGACGTGTGGCGAGGCCTCCATGCTCATCGCCTGGCGGTCGCCGATCAGGTAGTAGCTGAGGTCCAGACAGGCGATGTCGTTCGTGGAGCCGAGGGCCGCCATGTGCTCGGTGAAGATCAGGGGCCGCCCGAAGATCGTGTTCGGCGGGGTGTTGGCCGCGCCGCCGGTGAGCGGGTTGATGAACACCGCCGAGCCGCCGGTGCCGATGTTGAGCGACATCTGGTAGAGGTCGGCCTTGGTTGACGGCGAGGCGAACCACACCACCGCGTTCTCCGAGCTCGGCAGGATGTGGGTGCTCATGTTGACGATGTCGGTGTACGTGATGTGGCCGGTGGTATCGCGGGTGACCTCGATCAGGGCGCCGTTGCCGGCAGCGAGCGCGCCCAGCGGCTGCCCGGCCCCGTTGCCCTTGTAGAAGCCGCGCTCCTCGAAGAAGTTGAGCGCCTTCGGGAACTGCTGGGTCACGAA
>Ga0070738_10007819_pt1 | contig 10523 bp, 3 predicted proteins | sample Coa_R2_2_FD_66446 | JGI IMG/M metagenome (GOLD analysis project Ga0070738, IMG submission 66446) | Surface soil microbial communities from Centralia Pennsylvania, which are recovering from an underground coalmine fire - Coalmine... | ecosystem: Environmental > Terrestrial > Soil > Unclassified ... | reverse complement strand
CCCGCTTCGCGGGGGGAGGGAGTTTGGCCGCTTCGCGGGGGGAGGGAGCTGGGGCGCGGGGCGCCCGCAGCGACTACTCTTTCCCCGTGACCCCCGCCCCCGAGGACGGGTTCGACCGCGCGAGCTCGCTCGTCGGGAAGACCATCCACGACCGCTACGAAGTCGTCCGTGAGCTGGGGCAGGGATCCCTCGGCCGCGTCTTCCTCGCCAAGGACCGCGCCCGCGACGGCGAGGCCATAGCCCTCAAGGTCGTCCGCGCCGACCGCGTCTCGGCCGAGGCGCTCGCTTACTTGAAAGGCGAGTTCGTGAACCTGGCGCGCCTCCGCCACCCGAACGTGGCGCGCGTCTACGACCTCGACCGCCTGCCCGGTCGCCAGGAGCTCTTCTTCACCGAGGAGTTCCTCGACGGCCCCGACTTCGTCGAGGCGACCTGGAAGAAGCCGATCGGCGTCTTCCTCGACCTGTTCGTCCAGGCGCTCCGGGCGCTCGCCTACGTCCATGCGCGCGGGCTCCTCCACGCCGACGTGAAGCCGCGCAACATCTTCATCTGCTCCGGCGTCGTGAAGCTCGTGGACTTCCACCTCGCCCGCGAGTTGGGCGGCGCGTTCGACCGGAGCCTCCGAGGGACGATCGCCTACATGGCGCCCGAGGTCGTCCGCGGCGAGCGACCCGACGCGCGGGCCGACCTCTACTCGCTCGGCGTCGTCGCCTACGAGGCTCTGGCCGGCGACCTTCCCTTCGCCGGGCGGAGCGCCATGGAGATGCTCCGCGCCCACGCGAGCGAGAAGGTCCCGCCCCTTCGTGAGGCGGGCGCCAACGTCCCGCCGCCGCTCGAGGCGGTCGTGCTCCGCCTCCTGGAGAAGTCCCCCGACGCGCGGTTCCGAGGGGCGAACGACGTGATCCGCGCTCTCAATGCCGGACTCGGGCGGCGCGACGCGATCGAGACGGCCGAGACCCGCGAGAGTTACATCCTCTCGCCGCGTTTCGTCGGACGGGAGAAGGAGCTCGCGATCCTCCTCGATGCGGCGCGGGCGACGAGACGCTGGGACATCGGTGCCCCCCACCCCAGCCCTCCCCCCGCTTCGCGGGGGGAGGGAGTGTTGCTCAGTTACGACGGGATCGCCGACGCTTCGACGATCGAGCCGCTCGAAGCTCCGATCACCCTGGGCGAGGAGACGCGCCCGCAGAGCGCGACTCCGACTCGAAGGGTCGAGGTCTCACGCACCGTCTTCCTCGTCCGCGGCCCCGACGGGATCGGGAAGACGCGCCTCCTGAAGGAGTTCCGCGTCCACTGCCAGGTCGAGGGGATCCCCGTCCACGAGGCCGCGGCGCGCGGGCCGGGGGCGCGGCTCTACGAGCCCTTCCTCGAGGTCCTGGCCGCCGTCCTCCGGCGCGAGGGCGAGACGGAGCTCCTCGCGAACCTCCAGGGCGCCGACGGCCGCCTCGACATCGAGAAGATCTCCGGCGCGCCCTCCCCCGACGAGAGTCTCCGCGGCGCGCGCTTCCGCCGGACCGCGGCGCTCGGGACGCTCCTCGTCGAGCGCTCGCAGAGGCAGCCCTTCGCGATCCTTGTCGAGAGCGCCGAGAGCCTCGACGAGGGCTCGGCCGAGCTCGCGCGCTACCTCGCGGCCGACGTGACGAGCCGGGCCCTCTGCGTCCTCGCGGCGCGCGACGAGGGCGAGGGGACGCCTCTCGACGGGATCTCTGTCCTCGCTCGCGGCGCCGAGATCGCGCTCGAGCGGCTGCCGCTCCAGGGGACGGCCGAGCTCCTCGCGTCGATGCTCGCGGTCGAGCAGGTCCCCGAGGACTTCGCCCGCCGCGTCCAGGAGGCGACCGGCGGCAACCCGCGCTTCGTCGAGGAGAGCGTGCGGTCGCTCTCCGAGACGCGCGCGATCGCGGTCCGGGAGGGCGTCCTCCAGGTCTCGGCCGAGGCTCTCGCGCGTCTTCCGGCCCCGAGAGGCGTCGTCGAGGTCGCGGCCCGCCGCGTCGAGCGGCTCGACCCCGAGGCGCGCCTGCTCCTGGCGGCGTTCGCCGCGTCGCCCCACCCGCGTCCGCTCTCGTTCGCGCTCAACGTCACGAGCCTCGAACGCGAGGCGGGCGAGCGCGCTCTCGCCGAGCTGACCCGGCGCGGCCTCCTCGAGATCCGCGAGGGCGCCTACGCGATCGACGCGACTCCGGTCCGCGAGGCGGCGCTCGAGGCTCTCCCTCCCGGCCGCGAGGCCGCGATCCACCTCGCCTGCGCCCGGCTCCTCGAGACGCGTCACCCGAGCGCGGCGCGTCCCGACGCGCGGGCCAGCAGCTCGGACGCCCGCGGCGCCCTCGCCGAGGCGCCGCGCGACCGCGCCGAGGACCTCCTTCACCACCTGGCGCAGGCCGGCGAGGCTCAGCGCGCTTATCGCTACGCCCTCGAGGCGGCCGAGACGGCGCGCGCTCGCTTCGAGCCCGAGCGGGCGCGGAGGTTGTATGAGCGCGCCCTCCAGCTCGCGAGCGAGGGCGAGGGGCCGCGGGCTCCGGGCGAGCTCGCCCTCGCCAAGGCCCGGCTCGGCGAGGCGCGGTTGCAGCTCGGCGACCGGCGCGCCGCGGCGATCGCGCTCCACGAGGCGGCCGAGGACCCGCGCGCTCCGGCGCGCGTCGTCGCGTTCGCCAGGAGGCTCGACGCGACGCTCAAGAAGGGGCTCGGGGCCTACGAGCGATCGGAGAGGGCGCTCGACGCGGCCGCGGCGGCGGCCCGGATCGCCGCCGCCGAGGGCGACGTCGAGGGCGAGCGCGAGCTCGCCCGGATCCGCGCCGAGCGCGCGAACGTGAAGCTCTGGCGCGGCGAGTATCGGGCGACCCTCGCCGAGGGGCAGGCCGCCCTCGACGCCATGGAGAAGCTCGGGCTCGCCGAGGAGACGGCGGCCGTCTGCCAGACTCTCTTTCACGCCGCGCACTTCTCGGGGGATGACGTCGGGGCGCGGGCCTTCCTTCGTCGGGGCCTCGAGGCTCCGGGAGCCCAGGACCCCCGGAGCAAGCTCGACGAGTCGACCTCGAAGACGCGCGCGTCCCTCGGCGAGGACGGCGCGCGCTCGATCGGCGACGCGGGCGGGGCCCATGTCCCGCTCTCGACTCTCGGGGCGGCGCTCGATCGGACCGGGCGCGCCCAGGACCTCGAGCGGATCTACGCCCGGCAGGTCGAGCTCCTCGAGGCGACGCGCGACCTCGAGGGGGCGGCGCTCGCGCACAACAACCTCGCGAACCTGCAGCGGTTGAAGGGGCGCTACGACCTCGCGATCCAGGGCTACCGGCGCGCGCTCGAGCTCCACCGGGCGCTGGGCGGGCGTCCCGGTGTCGCCGTCGCGCGGCTGAACCTGGCGCGCGCCCAGGCCGAGCTCGGCGATCCGCGCGGCGGCGCCGAGAGAGCCGTCCGGGCCCGGGCGACGGCGCGGGCGTGCGGCGCCAAGTGGATCGAGGCTCAGGCCGAGCTCGCGATCGCCGACGCCGCCCGGCGGCGCGGTGATCTGACGGGGGCTCGGGCCGCGATCGAGGCCGCGCGGGCGATCGTGGACGAGATCGGGAACGCTCCCCTGCGGGTCGAGGCCGATCTCACGTCGGCCGAGATCGAGCTCGACGCCGCGATCGACGGCTCGCAGGACCTGGCGACGGCCGAGCGGGCCCTCGACGCCTTCTCGGCGCTGCCCATGTCCACGGCGAGCGCCTTGTCGGTGGCGAGAGCCAATATTGTCCGGAGCCGCGTCCTCGTGCTCAGGGCGCGGCAGGTGACCGAGAGCGAGCGCGGGCCCATCCTCGAGAGGGCCTTGAGGGTCGCCGACGAGGCGCTCGCCGTCTCGCAGGCGCTCGGGACGCCCGAGCTCGTCTGGAGGGCGGCGCGAGCTCGTGCCGCGGCGCGGGCGGGGCGGGGGGAGCTCCAGCCGGCGCTCGAGAATCTCGTGCTCGCCATGGATACGCTGCGGGGCGTCGCTCGCGATCTGCCGCGCGATTTGAGGGCGATTTACCTCCAGGAGCCGTCGCGGCTCGAGGTGCGGGAGGCGTGGAAGCAGCTCGAGCGGTGAGGGTCGCCACCCTCCGACACCAGCGTTTCCTCATCGATTTCAGCGATTCAAAGGTGAGGAACTACGGTGAGGGGGGCGGCTCGTCGCAGAGACGAGCGGATCCGCGAGACGTCGCTATCGAGGATGACGTGATCGGTCTGAGAGACGCTCGCCGACAGCCCGCTATCCTCGTCGCCAACCTCGCCGACGCGAAGGATAAGGAGCTCAAGAAGGCGGTCACACGCGTGAAGAAGACGATCGGGACTCCTCGACGGATCCGTCGTGATAGAAGGGCCGCCATGAAGTGCCCGGAGTGCGGAAACGAGGAACACCCCAAGACAGCTATCTTCTGCGTGAAGTGCGGAGCCTGCATCGACCCCTCGAAGATCAAGCCAAGCGAACCGATCAAGTTCCCGTGCATCTTCGACCTTCGATGCTGGCTCGAAGGCGAGAAGGAACGAACCAGTATCGTCGGGCCGTACCGGCGGAGATTCGGGATCTGCTTCACGGCAATGGAAGCCCCCAGGAAGCCGGTTGCGGTCGACGGCACTCTCACGATGCGCATCAAAGGGATCCTCAACAAGGCCGACCTCCGACAAGAGGTCCGGATCCGTAAGGAAGACTTCGCCGTGAGGCGTTTCGATCTCATGACGGTGAGCTACGCGTCGCCGTGCTACGTCTACCGCCACCCGAGGTCCGAGATCCCCGTCCCGACCGATGGCGGCTGCAAGATCGAGTTGAGCATCACGGCGGATACGGGAGAGACTTTCGCGATAGCGCGTGAGACCGACTTCATCGACAAGGAGCCGGGCACGGGGCAACCGCCCAAAGGACCGTGGACGGGACCCGGAACTCCCTTGAGCTCCTAGAAGGACCGCTGAGACGGCGCTCCCATGACTCATCGTTGCGTCATTCGGAGTCGACTGGGCCGCTCAGCCCGCCAATCGAGGTCTCGCTCGTCTCGCCGGGAGCTTCACTTCGGGCTTCGGTCTCTCGATCGCCGACTCGCAGAGAAATCGCTCGCGTTCACCCGTTCGGGCGGTCGAGTCCTCATTCCACGTGTGGCGATCGTCGACCATCTCGCGCGCCGAGCGCGTGCGGCTTCCTGACCTGTTCCGCACAGACGTGAACACTCGCCATCGTGTCGGCTATGCTTGCCGAGGGAGTCGCCGTTGGCCGACGCGAGCACGTCGAGTATCCGTCTCGTGGTGTACGACGACGACGATCACACGTTCGAGTACGTGATCCAGGCGTTCGTAGAGGAGCTCGGCGTCGAGGAATCCCGGGCATTCGACCTCGCGCGCGAGATTCATGAGAGCGGTCGCACCGTTTTCACCTTGCCTGACCTCGCTTCAGCCCAGGAGGCGCAAGAGCGACTCCTCGCACGGGGACGCGACCCACGGTTGGCCCGATCCCGCACCAGTCTGCTGATTGGCATCGAGTCCGTCACCGATGGCGCGTGGCGGACGATCAGCTGCGGTCGCATGACGGAGAAGGGGCTCGAGCCTCTCGGCCCAGAAGAGATCGCTGTCCTCGAGGAAAAGGCGAAGCAGGAAGCGGTTCAAACAGCGCCCGTTCGGGAAACGCCGACTGGCGACGAAGATGAAGCGGAGGACGAGCCCTCGACTTCGTCCATTGTCGCACTCGCGCTGGTCGTCTTCGGCGCAATCCTCGTGATCATGCTCTGCGCCGTGTGCGTGGCGAGCGCCCGAAGCCCCCACTGATTCCCACGAGTCATGCGCATGCTCGCCATCGATCCTCGCGGGCGACCGAGCGCGGCGGAGTGCGCGGCCAGTCTTTGAGCGCCCGCACGGTCGGAGGTCCGAGGCCATTGCTCGGGGACCGCCTTGCGTCTACTCCTTTATGCATGAGCGCCGAGCTCCTCGTCCTGGGAGGCCCGCGCGGGGGCGAAGCGTTCGCCCTCGGGGAGCGCTCGACGATAGGCTCCGACCCGAGCTGCGACGTGCGGATCGACGGGCCGGGCGTGGCGCCGCTCCACGTCCTCCTCGCCCGCGCCTCGCAGGGAGGCTACAAGCTCACGGTCATTGCCGGCGCCGCCGACGTCCTCGTGCAGGGGACGCCGCGCCGCGAGGCCCGGCTCTACCACGGACAGAAGATCGGGATCGGAGCGATCGAGCTCCAGCTCCTCTCGGCCGAGGAGAAGAACCCGACCGAGACGAACGCCGACTTCGGGGCGCCGGCCGCCGACCTCGAGCCGGCGCCGCGCGTCGAGCGCGTCTTCAAGACCGACAAGTTCGCGGCCCTCACGGCGCAGGACGTGATCGCGAAGGCCGAGAACGAGGCCCACGGACGCTCGGTGCTCCACGGCCTCTACCTCGTCGGCCACGCGACGACCGAGCGCAGCCTGACCCGGATCCTCGAGCGCACGGCCGACGCGGTGGCGACGGCGATCGCCCCCGACCGGCTCGTCATCGTCCTCCACGACACCGAGAAGAAGCGGATCGTCCCGGCGATCGTCCGGCGCGGCGAGCGCGACGAGAAGGGCTCGAAGATCCCGGTCAGCCACGACCTCATCCAGAGGAGCATCGACAAGGGACTCTCCGTCCTGACGCGCGCCCGGCGCGCCGGTGAGCGGGAGGGCCGCCCGATCGCGTGCGCGCCGCTCACGACACCGACCGAGCGCGTGGGCGCCATCTACCTCGAGAGACTCCCCGGGGCGCCGTCGTTCCACGACGGGGACCTCGACTTCCTGGGCGCCGTCGGGAGGATCGTCGGACTCTCGATCGAGCGGGCGAACCTCGAGGCCAACGCCCGGATCCGCACCGTCGAGCGCGACCGCGAGCGGAGCCGCTGGCACGCCGTCGTCCAGGCGCTCCGCTCGGGCGTCCTGATCCTCGACGCCCAGGGGAAGGTCGAGCTCGCGAACCCGGCGGCGCGCGTGATCCTGGCCGAGAGACTCGGCGTCGCGGGCGACGTGTCGGGCCTGACCGAGCTCGGAGGAGTCGTGCTCCGCGACCTCGTGAAGAAGGGCGAGGACCGGGGAGCGTTCGAGCTCGTGCTCCCCGGAGCGCCCGAGGCCGTCCTCGAGGTGCGCCCCTCGCCGGTCGTGGATCCGGACGGGAGCCTCTCGGGGGCCGCGCTCCTCGTGAACGACCGGACCCAGGAGCGGCTCCGCGAGGCGAAGCTCCTCCAGTCCGAGAAGCTCTCGGCGCTCGGCGAGATGCTCGCGGGCGTGGCGCACGAGCTCAACAACCCGCTCGCGACGATCCTCGGGTTCGCAGAGCTCCTCTCGCGCAAGGCGAAGGGCGACGAGAGGAGGGGCCTCGACGCGATCCTCGAGGAGGCCGAGCGCTGCCGCCGCGTCGTCCAGACGCTCCTCGCGTTCGCGCGACCCAGGAAGGCGGTGCGGACCGAGCTCGACCTGGGCGACGTGGCGGGGTCGGTCGTCGACCTCCTGGCCCATGACTTGAAGAACGCGAACGTGACGGTGACGCGCGACCTCCCGCCGCTCCCGCCCGTCCGCGCCGACCGCTACGAGCTCCAGCAGGTCTTCTTCAACCTCGTGAAGAACGCGCGCGAGGCGATCCAGGGGACGGGCCAACCCGGCACGCTCGCCGTCGTCGCGAAGGAGCGCGAGGGCCGCGTCCGCGTCGAGATCCGCGACTCGGGCCCCGGCCTCCCGGCCGAGGCGCGCGGTGTCTTCGTCCCGCGGCCCTTCTACACGACCAAGGGAGAGGCCGGGACCGGCCTCGGCCTCTCGATCGCGCACGGGATCGTCCGCGACCACGGCGGCGAGATCGAGGTCGGAGTCGCGCCCGAGGGCGGGGCGTCCTTCGCCGTCGAGCTCCCGGTGTCCTCGACCGCGACGCCGCACCTCTCGGCCGACACCCCGGCGCCCGACCGCTCGGGGCCGGCTCGCCGCGTCCTCATCGTCGACGACGAGGAGCACGTCCGCGAGCTCCTGGCGCAGATCTGCCGCGACCTCGGTCACACGCCCCTCGTCGCGGGCCACGGCCGAGAGGCGCTCGACGTCCTCGGGCGCTCGGGCGAGGTCTCGGCCGTCCTCTCCGACATCCGCATGCCGGAGATGGACGGGATCGCCTTCTTCACGGCCCTCCGGGAGAGAGGGGACCGGCTCGCCTCCCGCTTCGTCTTCCTCTCGGGCGACCTCGCGCGCACCGAGACGGCGACCTTCCTCAAGACGGCGGGCCGGCCGGTCCTCCCCAAGCCCTTCCGGTTCGCGCAGGTGTGTCGCGTGCTGGAAGACGTGCTCGCGACCGCGTAGAGTCTCTGGCCCATGCCCAAGATCGTCGTCCTGAGCGGCAAGTCACAGGGGACCGTCTTCGAGCTCGCGGAGGGAGACACCTTCGAGGTCGGGACGGCCCGGAAGGCCGTGATCCACCTCCGCGACCGCGGCGTCTCCTACCAGCACGCCAAGATCCTGCGGCGCGGCGCGGCCTTCGTCCTCGTGGACGGCGGCACGCCGCAGGGGACCGCGATCAACCGGAAGCGCGTCACGACCGAGCAGGAGCTCAAGCCGGGCGACCTCATCGGACTCGGCGAGATCGAGCTCCGCTTCGAGGACGGGGCGGCCGTGGCCGCGCCGGCTCCGGCTCCGGCGGCTCCGCGTCCGACGGCCGTCTTCATCGAGGCCGCCGCCGATCCCGCGGCTCCGGCGGTCGCGGCCGCTCCGCCGCCTCCTCCGCCGCCTTCGGCCGTCGGGGAGCCGCGCGAGGTCCGCACCTCCAAGAAGCTCCCCTCGTTCGGAAAGAAGAAGGAGAGCGACCTCGCCCCGATCGTCGTCGCCCCGGAGCCCGCGCCGCCGCCCGCCCAGGGCGTGGCCGAGAAGGTCGCGGCCGCCGCCAAGGCCTACGAGGACAAGGTCGCCGGGCTCGAGTCGGAGAAGAAGGCCCTCGAGACCAGGCTCGAGGCCGAGAGGAAGGCCGCCGAGGAGAAGCTCGCGGCGGCGACGAAGGCCGCGAACGAGCGGGCGACGAAGCTCGAGGCGGAGAAGAAGGCCCTCGAGGACGAGCTCGCGGCTGCCGCGAAGGTCGAAGCCGAGAAGAAGGCGCTCGACGAGAAGCTCGCGACGGCGTCGAAGTCCGGGGACGAGCGGGTCACGAAGCTCGAGGCCGAAAAGAAGGCGCTCGAGGAGAAGCTCGCCGCGGCGACGAAGGCCGGAAACGAGCGGGCGTCGAAGCTCGAGGCCGAGAAGAAGGCCGCCGAGGACAAGCTCGTGGCCGCCGCGAAGGTCGAGGCCGAGAAGAAGGCGCTCGAGGAGAAGCTCGCCGCGGCGACGAAGGCCGGGAACGAGCGTGCAGCGAAGCTCGAGGCCGAGAAGAAGGCCGCCGAGGAGAAGGCGGCCGCATCGTCGAAGTCTGGTGACGAGCGGGTCACGAAGCTCGAAGCCGAGAAGAAGGCGCTCGAGGAGAGGGTCGCGGCGTCGTCGAAGTCGGGCGACGAGCGGGTCACGAAGCTCGAAGCCGAGAAGAAGGCGCTCGAGGAGAAGGTCGCGGCCGCGTCGAAGTCGGGGGACGAGCGCGCCGCGAAGCTCGAGTCGGAGAAGAAGGCGCTCGACGAGAAGCTGGCGGCGGCGACCAAGGCCGGGAACGAGCGGGCGGCGAAGCTCGAGTTGGAGAAGAAGGCCGTCGAGGAGAAGCTCGCGGCCGCGTCGAAGGCCGCTGACGAGCGGGCCGCGAAGCTCGAGGCCGAGAGGAAGACGCTCGACGAGAAGCACGCCGCGGCGACGAAGGCCGCCGACGAACGCGCCGCGAAGCTCGAGGCGGAGCGGAAGTCCCTCGCGGACAAGCTCGCCTCGGTCGCGCTCTCGTCGGACGAGCGCACGGCGAAGCTCGAGGTCGAGAACAAGTCCCTCCACGAGAAGGTCCTCCAGCTCGAGGCGGCTCGCGCTCAGGCGACGAAAGCGAGTGACGACCGCGTCGCCCGGCTCGAGGCCGAGAAGAAAGCCCTCGACGAGAAGGCGGCGTCGGCGGCGAAGGCCTGGGAGTCGGAGAAGAAGGCGCTCGAGGCGAAGGTCGCCGACGCCACGAAGTCGGCCGGCGACCGAGCGACGAAGCTCGAGTCGGAGAAGAAGGCTCTCGAGGAGAAGCTCGCGGCATCGGCGAAGTCGGCCGACGAGCGGGCCGCGAAGCTCGAGTCGGAGAAGAAGGCGCTCGAGGCGAAGGTCGCCGACTCCGCGAAGTCGGGGGACGAGCGCGTGGCGAAGCTCGAGGGCGAGAAGAAGGCGGCCGAGGATCGCGTCGCGAAGCTCGAGGGCGAGAAGAAGGCCCTCGAAGCGAAGGTCGCCGAGTCCGCGAGGTCGGGGGACGAGCGCGTCGCGAAGGTCGAGGCTGAGAGGAAGGCGCTCGAAGCGAAGCTCGCCACCCAGGCGAAGTCCGGCGACGACCGCGCCGCGAGCCTCGACGCCGAGAAGAAGGTGCTCGAGCAGAAGCTCGCTGCCGCATCGAAATCGAGCGACGAGCGCGTTGCGAAGGTCGAGGCCGAAAAGAAGGCCCTCGAGGAGAAGCTCGCCGC
>Ga0070738_10007818_pt1 | contig 10527 bp, 7 predicted proteins | sample Coa_R2_2_FD_66446 | JGI IMG/M metagenome (GOLD analysis project Ga0070738, IMG submission 66446) | Surface soil microbial communities from Centralia Pennsylvania, which are recovering from an underground coalmine fire - Coalmine... | ecosystem: Environmental > Terrestrial > Soil > Unclassified ... | reverse complement strand
ACCGAGGCATAGAGGAGGACGGAGGTGCGCGCCGGCGAGGCGGCGACGTACTCGTCGAAGAACGCGAGGCGCGCCGCCTCGCGGACGGCGCGGGCGCGCCGGGCGCGCGAGGTGAAGATCCGCCGCAGGAGACCGATCCTGGGGACCAGGGCGAGCGCCGTCAGGTGGACGAGGACGAGGAGCGGGAGCACGAGAGCGTGGTGGACCTCGAACCAGGGCGCGAAGACGAGCCCGAGGAGGACGAGGGCGGCGAACGCGGCCGCGAGGCCGAGGTCCACTTCCCGATACCGGTCCGACGCGCGCTCGACGACGACGACGATCTCGCCTTCGCTCGTCGATTCAGCGGCGGCGATCGCGGCCTCGAGGCGCGCGAGCCACTCGGGGTGCGCGAGCCGCTTCATGAGCGCACCCTCAGGCGGTGGGGGATCTCGTCGGGATCGTGGGGAGTCTTCGGGACCTTCTCGGCGAGGAGCTTCCCGACCGCGCCGAGCGCGTCGGTGACCGCGCTCTCGAGGACCTGTCCGTGGGCGGCGGCCTCGAGGTCCCGTTGGATCGCGCTCCAGGCCCCGCTCTCGAGGCGGCCTTCTATGCCCAGGTCGGGAATGATCTCGACCTCCCGCTCGAGGGCCGAGAAGTAGATGAGGAGTCCGTCGCGCCTCTTCGTCGCGTGGACGTGCTCCTCGACGAAGGCCGAGCGGGCCGCGTTCGCGACCTGGGTGCCGCGACGGCGGGCCGAGGTCAGGAGGCGGCGGAGGGCGAAGGTCCGCGACGAGATGACGGCCACGACCGCGTACGCCGCGACGACGGGCGAGACGACCCAGTGGTCGTCGATCTCCTCGCCGTGGAAGTGGACGAAGAGCATGACGACGAGCACGAGGAGCGCGGCGAGCGTTCCGGCGAGGTGATCGATGTCGCGGTAGCTCCCGGAGGAGCGCGTGATCGCGAGCATGACCTCGGCGTCGGTCTTCTCCTCGAGCGCCACGATCGCGGCCTGGAGTCGATCGTGCGCGGCCTTGTCGCGGAGCATTCCCTTCCCCGGGAGCATTGTAGCCCGCGCTCCGGCAGCCCCCCACCCCGACCCTCCCCCCGCTTCGCGGGGGGAGGGAGAACGCGCCGTCCGTGGTAGCCTGCCTCCTCGTGCCGAGCCTGCGCGTCACGCCGACGCTCCGAGCCCTGGGCGCCGCCACGACCTTCCTGCTCCTGGCGACGGTCCCGCCGCGCTCGTCGCGGCTCCTCGACCTCCTCCTCGCGGCTCTCCTCGCGCTCGTCGCGCTCGCGTTCTTCCTCGCCGTCACGGCGCTCAGGCGCCTGCGCATCGAGCGCGAGGTCCCGGCGACGGGAGCGCGCGGGGAGACGGTGCCGCTCCTCGTCCGTGTCGTGAACGCCTCCTCGACCGCGGCCTTCGCGCTCGTCGTCGAGGAACAGCACATGGAGCACGCGGCCGCGCCGGCCTTCGTCGCGGCCGTCCCGGGCCCGGGCGACGCCGAGGCGCGCGGTCGCTTGCGCCTCGCCGAGCGCGGCAGACTGAAGCTGCGGGGGACGCGCGTCGCCGCGACCGACCCCTTCGGACTGTTCCGGGCGGCGCGATCGTTCGAGCTCCCGGGCGAGATCCTCGTCCACCCTCGCCCGCGCCGCCTCGCCGCGCGGCGCGTCCTCGAGGACGCGCGCACGGGCCGGGCGGCCGGAGCCCGCGGCGCCCGCCAGCGCGAGAGCACCGAGACGGCCTTCGTCCGCGAGTACCGTCACGGGGACTCGCCCCGGAGCGTGAACTGGAGGCTCTCGGCGAGGACGGGCAACCTGATCGTGAAGACGTTCGTCGAGGAGCGGCAGCAGGACGCCTTGATCGTCCTCGACCGCGTCCCACCCGGCTCGTCGCCCGCCGCCCTCTCGGCCTTCGAGCGCGCCGTCGCGCTCGCGGCCGGGCTCGGGGTCGAGATCCTCGATCAAGGAGCCGAGGTCGCCTTCATGACGACGGGCGAGGGCGCGGTGCGCCTCGAGCGGCTGCGAGGGCGCACGGGCAGGACGGCGCTCCTCTCGGCCCTCGCCCTCGTGCGGCCAGACACGAACGGAGCGACCGAGGCTCCGCCCGTCACGAGTCGGACCCGCGACGTGTTCCTCGTCACCGCGCGCGGCGCCCGGGCGAGCACGCTCGCCGCCGCGGGCCAGTCGAAGCTCCGGCTCGTCGTCGTCGAGGGGCCGGGGCCAGCGTCCTCGGGCGCCGTCATCGGCCGCTACGCCGGTCGCCTGAGGGGGCCCGCGTGAAGAAGCGCCCCGAGCAGGTCGCCGCGCTGGCGCACCTCGCGGCGCTCGCGCTCCTCTGGCGCCATGCCGCCGGAGGCTGGCCGTCCCTCGTCGCCCTCCTCCTCATGCTCGTCCCCGTCCCGGCCAGGAGGCGACGCGCCCAGCTCCTCCTCGGGGCGGGGCACGTCATGGCCGCGATCTTCGGGACGCTGGGCGAGGTCGTTGCCGCCCACCGCGCGGACTCGGGCGGAGTGGGCCTCGCGGTCGCGCTCGCCCGCGGCCTCGTCCTCGCGGGGGCCGCGGGCTCGCGGCGCAACATAGCGGCGACCGGAGGCGCCTTCGTCGGAGCCCCCGTCGCCGTCGCGGTCCTCTGCGCGGCCTCCGTCGCGCCCGGGGCCACCATCACCGATGTCCTCTGCGCGTTGACGGCTCTCGGAGCGGCCGTCGCGGCGGCCGCGATCGCCCACGACGAGCGGTCGGTCCTCGCCATGGCCCCGGCGCGCGCCCGCGCGGGCGCCGGACCGCAGCGCCCGGTCTTCGGACTCTCGCTCGCGCACGCGGGGCTCACGGCCGCGTTCTTCTGCGTCGCTCTCGCCTTCCGGGACGAGAAGCCGCGCGAGGCCGCGCCGGTGAGCCCGATCGCCTCTCGCGCCTCGCGGCAGCCCGCGATCGGCCTCTCCTCCGACGTCCTGTTCGACGGGACCGGGGCGCCCACCGTTCGCGAGCCCACCGTCGTCGCCACCCTGAAAGAGGAGAGCTCGCGCGGCATCGAGCAGGGACTGTTCCTCCGGGCGACCGCCCTCGAGCGCATCGATGATGATGGGTTTCACCCTCCCATGTCCTCGAGCGAGGCGTCGGACACGTTCGCGCTCCGGGAGATCGACCGCATCGAGGCGCCGCGTCCGCTCCGCCTCGAGGTCGAGCTGACCGGGGTCGCCTCGGGCTTCCTCCTCCAGCGGGGCACGGCTCTCGGCCTCGAGCGGGCGCGGGCCGCGCGCGACGCGGCGGGCAACCTCCACCTGGCGGCGGACGTGACGCCCCCCGTCGCCTACACGCTCCGGGCGGTCGAGTGCCTCGACGCCGAGGGTCTCCTCCAGGCGCGCGATCCCGCGGAGGCGCCGGGGCTCCTCGAGCTCCCCGCGTCGCTCGCGGACGATCGGGACTTGAGGGCGCTCGCGGCGAGGTTCACGCGCGGCGCCGCTTCGCCCTACGGGAAGGCCCGCTCGGTCGAGCGACGCCTCGCGGGCGAGTTCGACTACGACCTCGCGAGCACGCACCGCACGCGAGGCATTGCCCGCACGGTGCGGCGCTTCCTCCTCGAGGAGAAGCGCGGCGCCTGCACCGAGTTCGCGACCGCCATGGTCGTCCTCCTCCGGCTCGCCGGGGTGCCTTCGCGCCTCGTGCTCGGCTACCACGTCGATGCGAACCAGCGCGACGCGGAAGGCCTGTGGACGGTCCACGAGGCGGACGCCCACGCCTGGGTCGAGGTCCCTCTCAAGGGCGCGGGGTTCGTGACCTACGACCCCACCGCGCCGGTGCGCGACGGCCCGGTTCCTCCTCCCGAGGACAAGGCGAGCGAGGAGACCCCGGCCGCCGGCGTTCCCGCGGCGGCGCGCCTCTCGCGTCGCACGGCGCTCGTCCTCGCGCTCGGGATCCTCGCGACGGTGGGCGCCGGCGTCTCTCTCCTGCACGTCCTCGCCGCCGCTTCGCGCCGGCAGGCGCAGCTGCGCCCGAAGTCCGGGGACCTCGCCCCCGAGCTCGTCTCGGCCTGCGCCGCCCTCTTCGCCCTCGCCGAGAGGAAGGGCTTCGTCCTCGGAGGCGCCGAGACGCTCCTCGCCTTCGCCACCGGGCGCGCGAGCCGCGAGGGCGCGGGCGCCACCGAGAAGGCGCTCGTCCGGGCCGTGAAGCTCTACTACGCGGTCCGCTTCTCGGGCCGGAAGCCGAGCGCGCGCTCTCTCGACCGCCTCCGCGAGCTCGTCGAGGCCGCGAGCGCGTGAGGAAGCCCCCCGATCGCCCTGAGCGAGGGATCGCCCGGAGCGCCCGAAGGGCGCGAGGGCGATCCCGAGTCGAAGGGCAAGGAGCCTTGCCGCAACGCCCTTCGACTCGCCGGCGCGAGTCGCGCTCGCTTCGCTCGCACGACTCGCGCCGGCTCGCTCAGGGCGAACGGGGGGTGATGCACGACTCGCCCCGGCTCGCTCAGGGTGAGCGGGAGGGAAACCGCGCATGACTCTCCACGCGGTCGGCGTGCGCCACCACAGCCCCGCGTGCGCCCGGCTCGTCGCGCGCACGATCGAGCGCGTGCGGCCGCGCTTCGTCCTCGTCGAGGGGCCCTCCGACATGAACGGGCGCCTCGGGGAGCTCGCCCTGGGTCACGAGCTGCCGGTCGCCGTCTTCACCTACTGCACCGAGGGGGGCAAGAGCTTCGCTTCGTGGACTCCCTTCTGCGAGTACTCGCCCGAGTGGGTCGCGCTCGAGACGGCGCGCCGCGTCGGGGCCGAGGCGAGGTTCATCGACCTGCCCGCCTGGCACCCCGCCTTCTCGGAGGTCGCGAACCGCTACGCCGACCGCCACGCCCGGCGGAGCTCCCGCCTCCAGGGGCTCTGCGAGCGCCTCGGGATCGAGGACACGGACGCGCTCTGGGACCACCTCTTCGAGCAGGGAGACGACGGCTCCCGGGCCTTCCCGACCTTCTTCGACGAGATGCGAAAGGACGAACCGCCGGGCAAGCGCGACGAGGAGCGCGAGGCCTACATGGCTCGCTGCGTCGCCTGGGCCCTCGCGCAGGGAGGCGACACGGTCCTCGTCTGCGGCGGCTACCACGCTCCCTTCCTCGAGACGGCGGCGCCGAGCATGACGTCGGAGTGGCCCGAGGTCCCCCGCCCGCCGGAGGGATCGCGCTCGGGGAGCTACCTCGTCCCCTACTCCTTCCACCGGCTCGACAGCTTCGTCGGCTACGAGTCGGGCATGCCGTCTCCGGGCTACTACCAGGAGGTCTGGGCCGAGGGCCCCGCCCTGGCATCGGAGAAGCTCCTCGCACGGACGGCCGAGCGTCTCCGGAAGAGGAATCAGCCCGTCTCGGTGGCCGACCTGATCGCCGCCTGGTCGGCGGCTCAGGGCCTCAAAGCGCTGCGGGGCCACCAGGTCGTCACGCGCTGCGACGTCCTGGACGGGATCGCCTCGGCCCTCGTCAAGGAAGCCCTCGAGGCGCCGCTCCCCTGGAGCCGCCGCGGAGTCCTGCGAGCCCGCACCGATCCGCTCCTCGTCGAGGTCGTGGCCGCCTTCTCGGGCGAGCGGACGGGCAAGCTCGCCCCCGGGACGCCGCGGCCGCCCCTCGTCGAGGACGCGCTCGCCGAGATCGCCGCCCACGGCCTCGCGCCCGAGCGACGGCCGAGGACGGTCACGATCTCGCTCGTGGACGAGCTCGCGCGAAGCCGCGTCCTCCACCGCCTCCGGGTCCTCGCCGTGCCGGGGTTCGTCCGGGAGACGGGCCCCGAGTGGGCGACCGAGGGCGGGATCGAGGAGACGTGGACGATCTCGGAGCGCCTCGAGACGGAGGCGGCCCTCATCGAGGCCTCGAGCTACGGGGCCACGCTCGAAGGGGCGGCGGCGGCGCGCCTCGAGGAGGCGCTCCTCGCGGCCGGCGGTCGCCTGCGCGTCCTCGCGGCTCTGCTCGGGGAGGCCGCCTTCACGGGAATCGGCTCGCTCGCGGCGCGCGTCCTCGAGCTGGTCGCCCGATGCGTGGGCGCCGAGCCCTCCCTCGCCGAGCTCGGAGCGGCGCTGGCGCGGATCCTCGCCCTGCACGGACACGACGCGCTCCTCGGAGCGGCGGGCTCGAAGGAGCTCGCGCTCGTGATCCGCGCCGCGTTCGAGCGGGGGCTCTGGCTCGTCGAGGGCCTCCAGGGGACGCGCGCCGACGAGGAGGAGGTCGAGGCCTTCCTCGCTCTCCGCGACTCCCTGCGCGTCTCGGCGCTCGGGCTCGACCAGGCTCGGGCTCTCGCCGTCATGGATCGCTGCGCCGCCGATCGCTCCGTCGCCCCGCCCCTTCGAGGCGCGGCCCTCGGATTCCTCTGGTCCGCGGGCACGGACCCCATGGAGGAGCGCGCGATCCAGGCCCTGCGCGGAGCGGCGCAGCCGCACGTCCTGGGTGACTTCCTGGCGGGGCTGTTCGCCCTCGCGCGCGAACAGGTCCTCGAGGCGCCGGGCCTCGTCCGCGCCCTCGACGAGGTCCTGGGCGGGCTCGACCGTCGGGCGTTCCTCGTCGCGCTCCCGGCGCTCCGGCTCGCGTTCTCGTGGTTCCCGCCGTCCGAGAAGGAGCGCCTCGCCCGCTCCGTGCTCGCGCTCCACGGCGGCGACCCTCTGCGGGCTCGTTCCTACCTCGAGCTCGCGGTCGATCCCGAGGAGGTCGCGCGCGGCCTCGCCCTCGACGAGGCGACGACCGAGCGCGCGCGGAGGTTCGGTCTCCATGACTGAGCCGCTCGAGCGCTGGCGCCTCATGCTCGGCGAGGCTTCCGAGCTCGGCCTCGGCAAGCCCGACCTCTCCCAGGCCGACCTCGGCGTGGACGCCGCGCTCGCCTGGCTCTACGACCGCGATCCTTCGCTCGTCTCGCGCGGCATTCGAGGGCGAGCCGCCGGCGGCAAGAGGGGCGGACAGGGCCCCTCGAGCTTGACGGTCCCCGAGTGGATCGACGAGATCCACCGCCTGTTCCCTCGCGAGACGATCGAGCGGCTCGAGAAGGACGCCGTCCTTCGCTACCGGATCGACGAGGTCGTCACGAACCCCGAGGTCCTCGCGCGGGTCGAGCCGAACCCTTCTCTCCTCCAGGCGGTCCTCCGCACGAAGCACCTCATGAACGCGGCGGTCCTCGCGATCGCGCGTCAGCTCGTCGCGAAGGTCGTCCGGGACCTCATGGAGAAGCTCGCCCGCGAGGTCCGCGCGGCCTTCTCGGGGACCCGCGACCGTCGGGCGCGGAGCCTCTTCAAGACGGCCCGGAACTTCGACGCGCGGCGGACGATCAAGGAGAACCTCGCCCATTACGATGTCGCGCGCCGGAAGATCCTGATCGAGCAGCCTCGCTTCTTCTCGCGCACTCGCCGCCACTCCACGCGCTGGCAGGTGATCGTCCTCGTGGACGAGAGCGGGAGCATGCTCGGCTCGGTCGTCCACGCCGCCGTCACGGCCGCCTGCCTCGTGGGGCTGCCTTCGATCAAGACGCACCTCTGCATCTTCGACACGGAGGTCGTGGACCTGAGCGGGGAGGCCCAGGACCCCGTCTCGGTCCTCATGAAGGTCCAGCTCGGAGGCGGCACCGACATCGGCCGGGCGGTCGAGTACGCCTCGAGCCTCATCGAGAGCCCGCGGCGCGCGATCGTCGTCGTCATCTCCGACTTCTTCGAGGGCGGCGCGCCCGACCTCCTCGTCCGTCGGGTGAAGGCGCTCTGCGAGCAGGGGACCCACGTCCTCGGACTCGCGGCGCTCGACGAGGCGGCCGCTCCCAGCTACGACAAGGAGCTCGCCCGGAGGCTCGTGGACGCCGGCGCCCACGTCGCGGCCATGACGCCGGGAGAGCTCGCGGCCTGGATCGCCGAGAAGGTGCGCGCGTGAGGCAGGACCTCGTCGCGCTCACGCCCGAGAAGGTCGCGGCGCTCGCGAACATGGGCCTCGTGAAGCGCGCGCTCCGCGAGATCGAGGAAGGGAAGGGCCCCGCGCTCGACGAGGACTCTTCGGGGGTCGTGAGCGGAACCTTCGCCGACGGCGTCGTGGCGACGCTCCCTCCGGGAGTGCTCCTCCGGGACGCTCCCTGCACGTGCGGCGCCGTGTCGGTCTGTCGCCACCGCGTCGCGGTCGCGCTCGCCTACGCGCGCGCCCACGGGAGCACGGCATCGGCGGCGTCCTGGTCGCCCGCGGCGATCGACGACGCCGCCCTCGAGAAGGCGCTCGGGAAGCGCGTCCTCGACCGCGGCCGGCGGCTCGCCTCGGGACCGATCGCGGCGACGCTCACGCCCGGAGCGATCCCGGAGGCGGCGCTCCCGACCTGCACGGTCCGCTTCCTCGTCCCGCTCGATCCCTCCTACGCGCGATGCGACTGCGCGCTCGGCGCGGGCTGCGAGCACGTCGCCCTCGCCGTCCTCGCGTTCCGCGAGGCCGAGAGGAAGGGGCGGCTCGAGGGGCCGAGGACGGTCGAGCTCGGCGCGTCCGCGACCGCGGACGTGGAGAGCGGGCCGCTCGACGAGGCGCTCGCGCTCGCCCGCGCGATCCTCGTGGACGGGGTCGCTCACGCCTCTCCCGCGCTCGCGGCGCGCTTCGCCCGGGTCGAGTCCGCGCTCGAGCGGGCCGGGCTCGTCTGGCCCCTCGAGATCGTGAGCGAGCTCCGAGACGCCCTCGAGGCGTACCGCGAGAGGAGCGCCCGCTACCGGGCCGTGACCGTGGCCCGGCTCCTCGCGGAGCTCGCGGCGAGGGCGCGGGCCGCGGCGACTCCGGGTGAGCTGCCTCCGAGCGTCGTCCTCGGCCAGGGGGAGTCGCGCGAGACGCCGCTCGACCAGGTGAGGCTCCTCTCGCTCGGCGCCCGGGTCGAGGGCGGCGAGCGCGAGCGCAAGGCGAGCGTCTACCTCGCCGACCTCGACTCGGCGACCGTGCTCGTCCTCGAGCGCTCGTGGACGTTCGGCGAGCACGAGACGCCTCCGGGCGGCCACGAGCTCGCGCGGCGCCAGGTGGCGCCCGGGATCGGCCTCGGCCTCCTCGCGCGCGGCCAGCTCGTCTCCCGCGCCGTGATCCGCCGCGCCAACCGCGCGATCCGTCTCGGGGGGCGAGGCGGCCTCTCGCGCACGTCGGTCGCGGCGCAGACGGGCGAGTGGAGCAGCCTCCCCGCCTCGCTCCTCGCCGACGACGCGGCCTCCCTCGAGCGGGCGCTCGCGGCGCGGCCGCCCTGGCTCGTCGCGCCGCGCGTCCTCGCCGAGAGCGTCCGCGTCGTCCCGGTCTCGTCCGTCCACGAGGTGCGGTACGCGCCCGGAGACCAGGCCCTCTCGGCGGTCCTCGAGCTTCCCGGAGGCTCGACGCTCCGCCTCGAGCGCGTCCACGAGAGCGCCGCCCCGCACGCGCTCTCCGTCCTCGCGAACGCCCTCGACAGCCCGGTGCGTTTCGTGAGCGGCGAGGTCCGGCGAGGCCGCGGTGGGCTCGCGATCGATCCCCTGGCCGTCGTGGCGGACCGCGTCCTCGTCCTCGACCTCGAGGGGCCTCCCGGCGGAGGCGCGCTCGACGTCGGCCGGGGCGAGGCGCCCGTGACGAGGCACGAGGACGCTCTCGAGCGCGCGGCCTCGGAGGTCGAGGGCCTCGTCCACCCTGGTCTCGCCCACGACCCGGGCGCCCGCGCGAGGCTCGAGGCCGCGGCTTCCCGCCTCGACGCCGCCGGGCTCACCGCGGCCGCGACGAAGGTCCGCGCGCTGGCCGCGACTCTCGGGACCGAAGGCGACCGCGCAGCTTCGGCCTGGTTCTCCGCTTCGATCCGCCTCGCCCTCAGCCGGGAGCTCGTCGGCCTGTAAGCGACGTCTTACGTCACCTGGAGTGACGTGGCAGGTCACCCCATGCCGAGATCCTTGCCTTGCACGAGGCGGCTCCGATACCTAGAGTGCGAGGCAAGGTTGTTGCACGGGGGAACGCAGAGGAAAAGGGTTGAACATGCGTCGGGGGTACGGATTCACGCTCATCGAGCTCATGATCGTCATCGCGATCATTTCGATCATCGCCGCGATCGCGATCCCCAACATGCTCCAGGCACGCAAGCAGGGCAACGAGGCGAGCGCGATCGGCTCTCTCAAGCAGATCTCGACCGCCGAGGTCCTGTTCCGGGAGCGTGATGCCGAGCAGGACGGCAACCTCGACTTCGGCATGCTCTCCGAGCTCAACAACACGAACCTCATCGACAACGTCGTCGGCAGCGGCACGAAGACGGGCTACTTGCTCTCGGCGACCTATAGTTTCTCGAGCTCGGAGTTCCTCTGGTTCGCGATCGCGAACCCTCTCCTCCCGGGCATGTCGGGCGACCGTTACTTCACGATGAACCCGGCGGGCGCGATCTACTACACGTCCACCGTGCAGTTCGTCCTCGACACGAACAGCTGCCTGCTCCAGAACCAGGGAGCGATCCCCGTCGGGAAGTAGGCCGCCGTCGGCTAGATAGAACGGCACGATTCGGAGAGGTCGTCCGCCGTTCGTGCTCGTTCTCGTTCTCGTTCTCGTTCTCGGCCGTTCGATTCGAGAACGAGAACGAGAACGAGAACGAGCACGACGGC
>Ga0070738_10007817_pt1 | contig 10527 bp, 6 predicted proteins | sample Coa_R2_2_FD_66446 | JGI IMG/M metagenome (GOLD analysis project Ga0070738, IMG submission 66446) | Surface soil microbial communities from Centralia Pennsylvania, which are recovering from an underground coalmine fire - Coalmine... | ecosystem: Environmental > Terrestrial > Soil > Unclassified ... | reverse complement strand
GCTGCCCCCACAGTATCATCGGAGCTGGAAGGCTTAACTGCCGTGTTCGGGATGGGAACGGGTGTTCCCCTTCCGCTATAGCCACCATCTCACCTGCACATACAGGCGGCTCTCTTGACATGGTGTATTCTACTACAGTCGCGGCACCCTGTCAATACTTTCTGGCATGAATTTTCATCTCTTTTAACGATCACCCGCCGCTACCGGAGCCTCTTCGATTTTGAGCGAGAGCAGGCGGGAGACGCTGTCGCTGCCCATGGAGACGCCGTAGATGACCTGGGCAGAGGTCATGGTGACGCGATTGTGCGTGATGACGATGAACTGCGTGCGCTGAGCAAGGCGTTTGAGGATGTCGCAGAAGCGCGTGACGTTGGACTCATCGAGGGCGGCATCTACCTCGTCGAGCAGGCAAAAGGGCGGCGGGTTGATCTCGAGCAGGGAAAAGAGCAGGGCGACGGAGACGAGGGCACGCTCGCCGCCGGAAAGCAGGGAGAGGTCCTGCACTTTTTTACCGGGCGGCTGGACAATGACCTCGACACCGGTGGGCATGCTGGATGGTGCAGGGCCGTTCTCTTCGTCGTTTTTCGCACTGGTCAGTTCCAGACGCGCGCTGCCGCCGTTGAAAAGAGTAGTGAAATGTTCGCGGAAACGGGCGTTGACAGCCTGGAAGGTGGTCTCGAACTGGCGCGCCATCGTGACATCTAGCTGGCCGATGATCGAGCGCAGGTGCAGGGCGGCAGCGGCCATGTCGGAAACCTGGGTAGAGAGAAATTCGTAGCGCGTGCGCAGTTCTTCGTACTGCTGTGGCGCATCAGGATCGCAGCCGCCGAGGGCCTTCAGGCGGGCGCGCAGTTGATCGACACGGCGGCGCAGTTTGCGCAATTGCGTCTCCTCTTCCCCGGAAAGCCCTTCTGGTTCATCTGCCTGATTCCGTGTCTCCGGGGAATCATCCTCGCGCGCTGCCTGCATTGCCGGGCGAGGGCTGGCAGGGTTCATGTAGCTGCTGAGTTCTCCGGGGTCGGAGATGCCCATCTCTTCGTTTAATTGTGCCAGCAGGCTCTCAATGGCATCGCGTGCTTTCTGGCTTTCGAGCAGGCAGCGGCGATAATTAACCTCTAATTCGGCCATACGCTGATGCGTCTGCGCTTTTTGCTGCTCCAGGGCCGTGATCTGCTTCTCCAGCGAGGCCGCCTGTTCCTCTACGCCGCGCAACTCCTGCATCAGTAGATTGGCCTGTGCGTGTGCCTGTTCCAGTTCCGCGCGCTTCTGCGTGATGGTTTGCTGCAACGTTTGCTCCTGCCGCACGGTCTCCTGCATGCGCGCTGATTGTTGCTGTACCTGCGTTTTCAGGTCTTGCGCCTGAGATTGCTGTGTTGCCAACTGCTGGCGCAGGGATTTCGCCTCCTGCCGCTTGACCGCCAGAGCGGTACGCGCCCGGCCCAGTTCGTCCTGCTGGCGGCGATAAGCAATGGCGCGCTCCTCCATCTCGCCCTGCAATTCCTCGACCAGCCCGGCCATCTCGCGCTGCGATTTCTCATGCACGCGCACCCGTTCCTGCGCGGCCTGCACCTCCTGCTCCAGCCCGGCCACCTCGGCGGTTAGTTGCTGCTCAATTGAGGCCGAGAGTTGCATTTCGGTCTGCACGCGCTCCTGTTCGCGCTGCGCATTGTTCACCGCTTTGATCAGTTCGGCGGTACGCGCCACCGCCTTCTGTAACTCTTTGTCCACAGCCGAGAGTTCCGCGCGCCGCCCTTCCTGCCTGCGCTGCGCCTCGCTAATCATGTCGTTGAGCTGGTGGATCAACGACACATGCTCGTCGAGTTGCCGGGGCAGTTCGCGTAGCTCGCGTTCGTAGGCCAGCAGCCCCTGTCGACCGCTTTCTTTGCCACTGCCACCGGCCAGCCAGCCGTCGCTGTGCAGCACCTCACCGCCGGTAGTGACAACCATCTCGAAAGGCAGATCGCCATATGAAGAGAGGCGCAGGGGCAGCACCCAGGCAAGAAGCTGGCGGGCGGCATCGAGATCCCTGACCAGCACGATGCCGCGCAACAGGCGATGAAAGAGCGGCAGATAGCGCGGCTCGCACTGCACCTGTCGCCAGGCAAAGCCGATGACACGTCCCTTTAACGCCGGAGATTCATTGAGGAAGCGTTGCAGGGTGGATTCTTCGGCCTGCATCTGTGCTTCATCAAGCTCTTCCGGCCCGTCTTCTTCATCGTTTTGCAGCCAGATCACGAGCGCCTTGCCCGCATGCGTTGTTTGCAGGTAATGCAGGCAGGCGTGGGCCTGTTCCAGCGTCTGCACGACCACCGCCTGCAGGTTGGAGCCAAGCGCGGCTTCCAGCGCCGTTTCCAGTCCTTCCGGGGCCACGCCAAGTTGCGGGACGGGACCGAGCAAGCCGGGCAATTTCCCGGCAGGGGCGCGTAGCAGCGAACGCACGCCATCGCTGTAGCCACTCAGGCTCTGCCTCCAGTTTTTGAGCATGTTCAGCCGATCCGAGACCGTGCGGCGCTGGCGTTCAGCCTCGGCCAGCGTGGATTTCAGGCGTTCTATCTCCTGCCCGGCGTCGGCAATGGCGCGAGTCAGCGCCGATTTGCGCTGCACAATCTCCTGCTCCTCGCCACGTGCAGCATCCAGCCGTTCGCGCTCCTCCGCGCATCGCTTTTCAAGGGTTCTGAGTGTTTGCTGAGCCTGCGCAATCTTTTCGCGCTGCGCAGCCAGCGTGCGGTTGCGCTCGCCCAGGTGCTTCTGCTGCTGCCCCAGGTCTGATTGACTGGCACCCAGTCGCGCCTGCACCTGAATCAGATCGCTCTGGGCATTGCGCAGGCGGCGTTCATCCATCTCATACTCTTTTTGTGCCCGCGTCACCTGCTCCTCAAGGCCTGCCAGTGCGACAGCGTCCGTGTCCACCGCTTCATCCGCCAGGTCGCACTGTTCCTCAAGATCGATGATCTGTTGCTGCAAGGCGATGAGACGCTCGCGCAGCCGCCGCTCTTCCTGCTGCATGTCGGCGCGTTGACGCTGCAGGCCCGTGACGCGCTCCTCTGAGACGGCGAGGTCGCGTTCGAGTTTGCGCGCAAGATCGCTGGCTGCCCCGTAGGCAGCGCGCGCTTCGAGGATACGCGCCTGTGTCTGTTGTCGCCGCGCCCGCAGCTCATTGCCGCGCTCATCCAGTTCTTGCAGCGCCTGTTCAACCCGGCGCAGTGCGCCAGCCTGCTCCTGCTCAGCCGCCTCCGCCTGTTCCCTGCCAGCGCGCAGCCGTCTCCACTGCAAGCCATACCAGGTCAACAGCACGTCGCGCAATTCGCTGTTCAGCCCGGCATACTCGACGGCCCGCCGAGCCTGCTCCGCTAAGGGTTCCAGGCGCGGCTCAATCTCGCCGAGGATGTCGCGCAGGCGATCCAGGTTCTGCTCCGTCTGGCGCAGGCGATTTTCGGCGTCGGCACGCTGCACCTGGAAGGGGCGAATACCGGCGGCATCTTCAAACAGGCTGCGCCGCTCCTCCGCTCGCAGGCTCAGCGCGGCATCGATCAAGCCTTGCCCGACGACCGTATACGAATCGTGGCCGATGCGCGCCTGCGCCAGCAGCAGCAGCACATCCCTGAGACGCACTTTCTGTTTATTGATGAGATATTCATTTTCGCCCGAACGATAGCTGCGCCGCGTGACGGTAATTTCGCTGTACTCAGAGGGTACCCAGCCGGTACTGTTATCGATGGTCAGCGAGACTTCGGCCATGCCGAGCGCGGCCCTGCCATAGCCGCCCGCGAAGATGATATCGTCGCTTTTCCTGCCACGCAATTGACGCATGCTCTGCTCGCCCAGCACCCAGCGCACGGCATCCGCAACATTCGATTTGCCCGCGCCATTTGGCCCCACAATGGCCGTGATTCCAGGGCTGAACTCCAGCTGCGTGCGCGCCGCAAAGCTCTTGAAGCCCAGCATTTCCAGTCGCTTAAGATACACCGCGTTCCCTTGCTCCTGATTCTCCTCAGTTTTTGCTGCCACGATCATACCATAGCGCAGCCTGCACGTCGAGAGGGTAGCTTTTGTGAGCCAGTTCAACGGCATTTCGTGAAGTCCGTTACAGCCATTTTTCCCCTGTCCGGCTATACTGGCAGCAGATGAGGAATCTTCCATACAGATTGCTCTCTGGTTCGTTTTAGCTGACGTAATGAGAAATTTCTGCTCATTATTGCATTACTGGCTCTGCTGCCAGTGGAAGGAGTGCTGCAATGATTCGCTTGCTCATCTATATGCTGACCCGGCGCTGGGGTCTGATGATTTTGGGCGGCCTGTTGCTCATCATCGGACTTGTCATGGGCGCGGGTTCGCACCAGGTCTCCTATCAAACCATCGATCACGGGACGTTCCAGCGATATTCCGGCGACAGTGGGAAAGAACTCCTCCAGTTGGAGAACACCTCAACCTTTTACATCATCAACGATGGTGATTTCTCTCCTGCATTTAACGGCGATACAGTATTTCATAGCACCACCCCATTCATACTGATCGCCCGCAAAGACTCACAGAGCGTTGATGAGCAGACAACCGACGGCACACAGTTGAGCGGAGATGGCTACCAGGTCGTGGCAATTACAATCCTGAATGACAACGGGCAGGTCGCGCAAAAGTATACAACCAGCACATACCGGCAAAACCCCAACGGCTATTACGAGAATGACTGGCCCGGCGGTCTCGCCCTGGCCTTTGTTGGCCTGCTGATGGGCGGCTTAGCATTCGCCCTTCCCGTGCTGCGCCGCAGGAACAAAGGCGCGCAAGCCGTTCCCGCTATGGGCATGGCAGGACAGGGGCAGTTCAATGCCAGCGCCACTCCCTACGCGAACCCCTATCAGCAACCCAACCCGTACCAGCAACCGGCTGCTCCCTATCAGCAACCCAACCCCTACCAGCAGCCTTATCAGAGTCCGGCGCAGTACCCGAATGCGTATAACCCGACGCAGCCTGCTACCCCATACGGCCAGCAGCAGGGGCAAAACCCGGCCTATCCGCCCACGCCGGGCGCCTATGATAAGACGCAACTCGCCAATCCATACGATCAGCCATAAAGACGACTACCGTCCCAGGCCACTCACAGGAGATGGCCCTACTCTACACGAATACCTCGTGTAGAGTAGGGCCATCTCTGAGTAATGCCATTCAAAAAGACAAGCGGTTGAAAACTAAATCCTGCGGCGTGGCATGCCCGCGATAGCGCGCAGGATGATAATGAACACAATCGCGCCGACGAGGGCAACAATGATACTGCCCAGCAGGCCGCCTCCTGTGTGAATACCCAGCACACCGAACAGCCAGCCGCCGATAAACGCGCCAACAATACCGGCGATGATATCTCCAACCACTCCATAGCCCGTGCCGCGCACGATCACGCTGGCAAGGAAGCCAGCGATCAGGCCAACCACAATCCACCACAGCAAGCTCTCAAGCGTGATGTCCGCAAGCACAACAGTAGCTAACGCCATCATAATAATTCTCCTTTCCTTTCGTTCCTGTTCCCGAATTTCTACCTTCAGGCAAACAAGGCTATTGAACGACGATAATGACCGTCACGCTCTTCCCTTAAGCAAGAGCCGTGATTATACGTATCTGTTTGCCTGCTTATACAGTAAGTGCCTGTTTCCCGGAAGACAAGTGAACAATAAAAACGCTAAGTTGTCTTTAACGAATTGCTAAGAATCCTAATATTTGGTACAACCATCTTTTTGTTGTAGGTCAACGGACAGCCCATCACAGGGGCTTGTTGAGGGATTGGACAACATGCTGTAAAAAACACATCTATATATGTTATGTGTGCCAGGGCGCAGCTGGCCTGCGCCCTGGCACACATAACATATACTTCGCTTCACTCAGCATGACATGCATAGAGGAAACAGGGTGGGCCGCTAGACGTATTTCATCTCCAGGTAACGACCGCGCAGAGCGTGAACCTGCTCTTTGACGTTTTTGCCGCGAATAGCATCATGCATGAGCTGGGCCAGTTCGCCCATGGCGCGTTCGTCCATGCCGAAGCGGGTCATTTCAGGAACGCCAATACGCAGGCCGGAGGGGTTGCGCGGCTCCGTGTCGCCGGGCAGCATGTTGTAGTTGACGATGATGTCGTTAGCTTCCAGGCGTTTAGCGACCTCGACGCCGCCGCCCCATTCGGCCACGTTTACCGCGATCATGTGGCTCTGCGTGTAGCCGAATTCGCGCGCCTCGACGGGCGTGCCAAGCTCATCGAGCGCGCGACCCAGCGCCTGGGCGTTGCGCACGATCTGCGCCGCGTACTCGCGCCCGTAGCGTTGCATCTCGCGTGTGGCCACGACGAGTGCGGGCAGCGTGTTCAGGTGGTGGTTGCTGGAGGAGCCGGGGAAGACGCCGCGATCAGCGGCTGGCCAGTATTTTTTCTCCCCCTCTTCGTCCAGATTCGCCAGGATAATGCCTCGCTGCGGGCCGGGGAAGGTCTTGTGCGTGCTTCCCGTCATCCACGTCGCGCCTTCCTCTAAAGGAGACTGGAACTGGCCGCCCGCGATGAGGCCCAGCACATGCGCGGCATCGTAGAGCAGGGGAATATTCTTCGTCTTCAGGAACGCCGCCACTTCCGCCACCGGTTCGGGGAAAAGAAACAGGCTCTTGCCCATCACCACCAGTTGCGGCGAGACCTGCTCGATCAGTTCGATCGTTTTCTGTGCATCGACATGGTAGTGATCTTCGGTGAGCGGGAGATAGTGCAGGTTGACCGAGTTGGGCGCGCCCATCCGCAGGGACTGGCCGCGCACCTGAATGCGCCGCCCCAGCACGCCCACCGGCCCGTGACTGATATGCCCACCCGCGTCGGTCGAATTGGCAACAACGGTATCGCCACCTCGCAGCCAGCCCAGGGCAATGGCCGTATTGGCCGCGTTGCCGCTGATCGGGCGCACATCGGCCTGCCGCGCGTGGAACAACTCCTTCACTTCCCTCTCAGCCATGCTCTCGATCTCATCGATGTAGCGCGTCCCCTGATAGTAGCGGTTGACCTGCTCGCCCACGTTGGGATGCCCCTCGGCGTAGCGCCCCATAAAGTCAGAGTTCTGCACGCGGCGCACCGCCTCGCTCGGCGTATTCTCGCTGGCAATCAAATTAATCGTCTGCGTCTGTCGCCATCTGTTTTCCTGTTCAATGATGTTCTCGATGTCGCTGATATCTACTGGCATATACTTGCCCCCTTCTCATCTAATGGTTCGCCTCATGAAATACCTTTCTCAGTATATCAGCAGGAAGAGCGAAGAACAATATATCTCATGTCAGGCATCTGGATGACCCTCCCCTCATCCATTAGAGGGAAGCCGCTACGCCCTTCACCAGATAGGCCAGCGTTTGCATATCGCCTACCATAAATGTCTCCTTCACATCCAGCGGGCGCGCCTCACCCTGACGATTGACCCAGACTGTTGTATAACCCAGTGCAGTGGCGGGAACAATATCGTATTTGAAGCCAAAACCGGCATGCCAGATCTCGGGAACGGTCAGGCCGAGGCGTTCACGGGCCAGTTGAAAGCCTTTATGGCTCGGCTTGTAAGCGCCAGCCTGCTGCGCGGTAATGATCTCGTCAAATTGCACGCCGATGGTTTGCTCCGTTTCTCGTATGATGGCATCATCGGTATTGGTAATAAGCGCCACTTTGACGAACTGCTGTAGTGCGAGAATTGCTTCCCGCGTATCTGGAAACGGCTTCCATTTGCCCATCGACTGCGCAAATTCCTCGACGTCGGATTCGTCATATGGCAGGTGGAAAGCCTCAAAGGCCATGCGCATCGTGTCACGCAGCACCTGGCGATAGGGGCGGTACTGCTGCTGGATATAGCCAAACTGTATCTCTTCCCAGTAGAGTTGCAAAGCGCGCGCATCAACGCCCTCAACCTGCTTTGCCGCCAGTCGCTGCCGGAAAAACTGCTGGATTTCGCTTTCCCAGTCGATCAGCGTGCCATAACAATCAAAGGTAATGGCCTTCGGCAGTGAAATCATGCAAACCCTCACTTTCCTCGTTCCAGACGACTTATCAGCGCGGCTATGAAATTGCTGCAAACTGCCGCGAACTGCTGTTGAACAAAATGCCCATTGCTGCTATACTACACCATACCAACTGCACATGAACAGGTGTATTGCACAGTTTTCACTGGTCCGAACCACCCACTCACGCGGGAGTACAGGGAAATTCCGAGTCTGCAAGGGCTTGCCATCCCGATTGGGATTGAAATGAAATGATGAAGAGGAGGAGATTCCCTCTCGCATAGAAACTCAGGAGGATTATCAGGGTTTATGAAAGTTTACAGGGCGGAACAGATTCGTAACGTGGCGTTGATTTCCCATGTTGGAGCAGGCAAAACATCGCTGGTGGACGCGGCGCTTTATGATAGCGGCGCAGTTACGCGCCAGGGCAAGGTAGATGACGGCAGCTCAGTCTCCGACTTCGATCCCGATGAACTGAAACGGCGCATGTCACTCAACGCGAAGGTGCTGCCGGTCGAATGGAAGAACACGAAAATTAATTTCATTGACACCCCTGGATACGCCGATTTCGTAGGCGAAGTCAAGGCCGGGCTGCGCGTGGCCGATGCCGCGCTGGTGGTGGTCACGGCAGAAAAGGGCGTCGAGGTCGGCACCGAACTGACCTGGCAATACGCCGATGAGCGCAACCTGCCGCGTATGGTCGTCATCAACAAGCTTGATCGTGAAAATACCTCGTTTGATCAGGCCCTCGATTCGCTGCGTAAGCAGTTTGGTCTCAAGGTCGTCCCATTGCAAATCCCCGTCGGCGAGCAGGCCGCATTTCGTGGCGTCGTCGATCTTGTCACGCAAAAAGCCTACACCTTCGAGGGCAACAAAGCCCAGGAAATTCCCGTTCCCGCCGACCTGCAAGACAGAATCAGCACGTACCGCGAGCAACTGATCGAGTCCGCCGTCGAAAGCGATGACACGATCATGGAGAAATTTCTGGAAGGCGAAGAACTCAGCGACGAGGAAATCCTCTCGGTGGTCAAACTTGGCACGCGCAGCGGCCAGCTCGTCCCCGTCCTGTGCGCGGCGGGCAGCAAAAATATCGGTGTGCAGACGCTGCTCGATGCCATCGTCGATTACCTGCCGAGCGCGGCGGAAAGTGTGCCAGAAGATGCGCAGGCGTTTGAAGGCAATCTCTCCCTCTTCGTCTTCAAGACGGCAGCGCAACAGGTAGGTACCATTTCAACCTTCCGCGTCTACACCGGCACGCTCAAACCGGATACGCACGTCTACAATGTGCAGACCAGAAGCGACGAACGCATGGGCCAGTTGATTACGCCGCGCGGCAAGACGCAGGAACCGGCGACAGAGATTCCTGCCGGCGATATCGGGGCCGTCGCCAAACTCTCCAACACCCACACCGGCGATACCCTCACCAGCAACAAAGAGGCAACCACGCCGCTGGAGCCGATTAATTTCCCGGAGCCCTGCTACTCGGTGGCCGTCTTCCCGAAGAGCCAGGCCGATCTGGATAAGATGAGTAATGCCCTGGCGCGTGTGGTTGAGGAAGATCGCACGTTGCGCGTGAGCCGCGACGCCGAGACCGGCGATGTGCTGCTCTCCGGCATGGGCGAATCGCACCTGCAAATCGTCGTCGAAGGCATCAAGCGCAAGTATGGCGTTGATCTTGAGACGCGCGAGCCGCGTATCTCCTACCGTGAAACCATTCGTAAGAAGGCGAAAGCGCAGGGCCGCCACAAGCGGCAGAGCGGCGGTCATGGCCAGTTTGGCGATGTCTGGCTGGAGATCGAGCCGCTGCCACGCGACAGCGAAGAGAGCTTCGTCTTCGAGGACAAAATCGTCGGCGGCGTCGTACCTAACCAGTTCATCCCCGGCGTTGAAAAGGGCGTGCGCGAGGCGTTGAAACGCGGCTTCATCTCCGGCAACCCGATGGTCTACGTCAAAGTCGCCCTCGTCGACGGCAAATATCACCCGGTGGACTCCTCGGCGCAGTCCTTTGAAATCGCAGCCTCGCTCGGCATGCAGGAGGCGGTGCCGCAGGCCAGCCCGACCATCCTGGAACCCGTGATGACCGTCACCATCACCGTCCCCGAAGCAAATATGGGCGACGTGATGAGCGACATCAACACCAAGCGCGGGCGCGTCCTGGGCATGAACCCGGTCGGCAACGGCATGCAGCAGATCACCGCGAACATCCCACAGGCCGAAATGCTCCACTACGCCACCGACCTGCGCTCGATCACGCAGGGTCGCGGCTCCTTCACGATGGAGTTCTACCAGTACGAAGAAGTTCCTGCCAACATCCAGCAGGAAATCATCACGAAATATAAGAAGGAAAACGAGAAGTAAGTTTCAGTCTAACACCGTGTCAGGCCGCCCGCCAGGGGATGGCCCTGCTATACACGATGGCTTTCCAGGCCGCACGAATACCTCGCGTATAGTAGGGCCACCCCTGGCGGGTGGCCTGGGGTGTCACGGCGGTGGCTTCATAGTTTCACCGTCCTACGTACCAAACAACATTAATCC
>Ga0070738_10007815_pt1 | contig 10529 bp, 8 predicted proteins | sample Coa_R2_2_FD_66446 | JGI IMG/M metagenome (GOLD analysis project Ga0070738, IMG submission 66446) | Surface soil microbial communities from Centralia Pennsylvania, which are recovering from an underground coalmine fire - Coalmine... | ecosystem: Environmental > Terrestrial > Soil > Unclassified ... | reverse complement strand
ACCGGGGAAACTCCACCATGACGCTCTCCGCCGCCGAACGCGCCGCCATCAGCCGCCAGAATGGCCAGAAAAGCCACGGGCCCAAGTCCCCCGAGGGCAAGGCCCGCTCCCGCTTCAATGCCCTCAAGCATGGCCTCAAGGCCAAGACCCTCGTCCTCCCCGGCGAGGACGCGGAAGAATACCGCGGCCGGCTCGAGGCCTGGATCGCCGACCTCCAGCCCCAAAATGACGTGGAGCAAACCCTGGTCGAGCGCGCTGTGACGCTCACCTGGCAGCTCGAACGCGCCGCGCGCGCCGAGGCCGCGCGCCTCAGCCACATCATCCGTAACGAGCCGGACGAGGCGGCACGCCGCCAGGAGGAGGAGGCCCTCGCGCTGGGGCAGCGGCTCTTCTTCGATCGCGGCGGGCCGCTGCCGCTGTATCCCCACGGCCTGTACAGCGTCGCCGGCCTGCACCGCGTCTCCGACCCCGAGCGCCGCGACGACCCCGACGCGCCCCCACGCCTGCTCCTGCATCTGGAGGCCACTGCCTCCGGCTGCCGATGGCTGCTGGACCGCTGGGCCGAGCTGGGCCGGCTGCTGGATCGGGGCCAGTGCTGGCAGTCTCCGGACAAGCTCAAGGCCATCCGGCTCTTGGGCCACCAGCCGCTGGATGCGGCCGACAGCGACGTCGTGGCCACCATCTTCCTGGCCTGCGAGGTGCTGGACCCCCAGACCGACCACCCGGTGCCCCGGGCCGAGCCGGTCGAGCCGCAGACGGCGCAGGAAGCCATCCGCCAGCTCCGGGCCCTGACCCGGCGCGCCATCACGATGCTGGGGGCGGAGATCGCCCCGCAGGCCGCCGGCCCGCCGCCGGCGGAGGACGGGGAGGGGGCCGGGATTGAGGCCGCCTGGCAGCAGTGCGGCGGGGCGTTCACCGAGTTGATGGGGGAGCTGACCGGGGAGGAGGCCGCCGCGTACCGGCGCCGGCTGGAGGGCCGCCAGGTGGACCGGCTGCGGCCCAAAGACCCGGCCGCGGCGCGGGCGGCGCTGCGGGCGATCGTGGACAAGGCGACCCTCCGCCTGGAGGCGAAGCGGGAGGTGCACGAGGCGCACGCCGCGCTGGAGGCGGCCGAGACGGTGGATCGGCTCGCCTTCGACGCCAGCCCGGAGGGGGAGCGGCTGCGCCGGTTCCAGCTGGCCGGCCAGCGCGCCTTGCTGCGGACCGTCGACACCTTGCTGAAGCTGCGCCGGCAGGAGACGATGGGGCCGGCCGGCGGCGAGCCGGCGGAGCCGGCCGGCACCGGCTGGGCCGGGGACGGCCTGACCGAGGGCGGCCGGGGCGGCTGCCCCACAGAAAACCCGCCGATCGAACCCACGATCGAGGGCACCGCTCCGTCGAGCGCACCCGCCGACTCCCCCGCGGCGCTCAGCGAGCCCCGGATTTCGTCGCACGACTCTCGCCCCTCGCCTCTCGCCATTCGTCCCTCGCCCGCGGCCCTCGACACCCACGGAATCTCGCCGAACGAACCCGGCCACGAGCCACGCGCCCGCTGCGACAGCCCGCTGCCGCGAGCCGCCGCCGCGATCGGCCAGGCCATCGACGGCCAGCCCCATTCGACGGCTCCGGCGGATCCCACTGCGGGAAACCGGGTCGGAGCCGGAGCGAAGGCGCAGCCCACGTCGCCGCACTCGGAGCTCGGCCCCCGTGCAAAATGACGCACGCAGGGGTATCCTGATCTGCACAGGCCGCGCCCGGGGGCAACTCGGAGCGATCGGCTTTTCCCGCCGGCTGAGGGTCCCCGCGATCATGAATCCATTGGCATCCGCGACCGTGACCCGGCTCTGGGACGATTTCGATGCGCGCGAGGCGCTGTTGCGCCAGGTGGTCGCCGACCGCCTGGGGGCGAATCCGCCGCCGAGCGTCCCCGATCACGTCGTCGCCACCTATTACTTCGCCTTCCGGTCGCAGACCCTGGCGAAGGCCGTCGAGGAGATCAGTTATCATGCCACCAGCGGGATCAAGAATCCGCCCGCGGGCTCGTTGCTCGCCCAATGCTCGGCGCGGCAGGCGGGCGTCGACCCGTTCGACGGCACGGGCCGGATCGGCCTGCTCCACGTCGCGTTCCCGCTCAAGATGATGCGGCATCCCGACGGGCACCTCACCTCGTGCGACCTGCTGCACACCGTCGCCGGCGCCGTGATCTTCGACATGTACGAGAACCAGGACGCGCGCCTGGTCGCGCTCCAGGTCCCCGAGGATGTGCTGGCGACCTTCCCCGGACCGAAATACGGGCCGGTGGGCATTCGCCGGCAGACCGGCTTCGCGCTCGATCAGCCGGCGTTCGGGACGATCCTCAAGCCCACGGCCGGGATCACGCCCGAGGACGTCGAGCGCCTGGTCGAGGAGGTCGCCGGCAGCCCGCTGTTGATGTTCATCAAGGAAGACGAGGACCTCTATCCCGACCTCGACTATTCGCCGGTGGCCGAGCGGACCCGCCGCGCCGTCGCGGCCATCGAACGGGTGCGCGACCGCCGCGGCGGGCTGGGCCTGGTCTTTTCGCCGCATGTCACCGCCGCGCCGCACCAGATCGTCGAGCTCGTCCTGGCCGTGGTCGAGGCGGGTGCCTCGGGGGTCATGTTCAGCGAGACCTATGCCGGCGGCACGGTCCGGATGGTCCGTGAGGCGACGAAGCATCTGCCCCGGCCGCCGGCGATCTACGGGCACAACGCCGGGATCGGCGTGAAGACGCGCGCGATCTGGCGCGAGGTCATCGACCTGCTGGCCCGGCTCGACGGCATCGATTTTCGACAGACGGCCCCCGTGCGGCCGGGCTCGCCGTACATCCGCCCGTATGGCGCGGAGTGGATCGCCTCGGAAGACGCCCTGACCCGGCCGATCGCCGGCATCAACCCCACGATGATCGCCCGCGCCGGCGCGCTCGACCAGGGGAACATCATCCTCAACCTCCAGGACGTCGAATCGAAAGGGATTGCCCAGAACGTGCTCTTCCTGGCCGGCTCGGCGATCAATTCGATCAAGGACAAGAGCGGCAAGACCGACCCCCGCATCGGTCTGGAGGCGATGCTCCAGGCGATCGAGGTCCACCGCTCGCGCGCGCTCGAGGGCGTGCCGATGGACGAGCATCTCTCGGCCCTGGCCGACCTCGCCTGGCGGCGGAATCTCGGCGCACTCCGCGAGGCATTGCGCCAGCGCTATCCGGGGCGGGTGTTATGATCATCAAGGACCCGCGATGTCTGCGCATCGGCGTGCTGGGCTGCGGCCCGATCGCCCAGTTCGCCCACTTCGACGCTTGCCGCAAGGCCCGCAATGCCGAGCTCCATGCGATCTGCGACGTCGCCGATGACCTGCGCGAGCGGATGGCGGCAGTACACCAGCCGAAGGCCGCCTATCGCGACTACGACGCCATGCTGGCCGACCCCCAGGTCGAGGCGGTCGTCGTCGCGATCGCCGACGCGTTTCACGTCGCCGCGGCCCGGAAGGCGCTCGATGCCGGCAAGCATGTGCTGGTCGAGAAACCCCTGGGCACGACCGTGGAATCGTGCCGCGAGCTCCGCGATCGGGCGGCTGCGACTGGCCGGGTCGTCCAGGTCGGCAACAACCGCCGCTTCGATCCCGGGATCGCCTTCGCCCGCCAGTTCATCCAGGAGGAGATGGGAACCCGGATCGCGCTGAAGGCCTGGTATCACGACTCGGTGTACCGGTACACGATGACCGACAACCTCCAGCCGATCCCGATCGCCAGCCAGCGGTCGCTCCGGCCCGAGGGAGATCCCAAGGCGGACCGCCGGCGATACTACCTGCTGACTCACGGCAGCCACCTGGTCGACACGGCCCGGTTCCTGGGCGGGCCGATCGTCGGAGTCCGCGCGCGGCTGCTCGAGCGCTGTGATGCGTATTGCTGGTTCATCGCGGTCGATTTCGCCGACGGCTCGCTGGGACACCTCGATCTTCAGATCCCGGTGCGCGGCGACTTTCAGGAAGGATTCCAGGTAACCGGCGAGCACGGCAGCGCCAGCGGGAAGGTCCATCTGCCGTGGTTCCACAAGGCGAGCGACGTGGAATGCTTCTCGACGCGCGACCGGCAGTTCCACCGCGTGCTCGGCGAGGATGCTCATACCTACAAGCGGCAGATCGAGGGCTTCGCGGCTACAATCCTCGAGGGAGCGCCCCAGGCCGGCGCGAACCTCGACGACGGCCTGGCCGCCATGCAGGCGATGGTCGCCATCGCGCGCTCGGCGGAGACTGGAGCGCACGTCCGGCTGGCGGACGTCAACGGAGGTGTTTGATGCACCTGGGGATCTTCGCCAAGACCTTCCCGCGCCGGACACTCGAGGAAACCCTGGACGCGATCGTCGAGCAGGGCCTGACGCACGTCCAGTTCAACCTGTCGTGCGTGGGGCTGCCGACGCTGCCCGAGCGGCTCGATGAGGACCTCTGCGCCGGGATCGCCCGATCCTTCCGCCAGCGTGGCCTGACCATGGCCGCGATCTCCGGCACGTTCAACCTCTGCGACCCGGATTACTCCCGCCTGCAAGAGAATCTGCGCCGACTCGCAGTCCTGGCCGCGGCCTGCCGCTGGCTGGATACTCGGATCATCACGCTCTGCACCGGTACAGCCGATCCGGAGGACATGTGGAAATGGCATTCGCAGAACGTGCTCCGGAGCACCTGGGAAAAACTCGTGGAGTCGATGAGAGAGGCAGCCAGGGTCGCCGATCGGCATGAAGTGACCCTGGCCTTCGAGCCGGAGCTGAACAACGTCGTCAACTCGGTCTGCAAGGCGCGAATGCTTCTCGACGAGGTCGGATCGCCCTGGATCCGGGTGGTCATCGACCCGGCCAACCTCGTGCGCCCCGGCGATCTGTCCCGCATGAAAGAGGTCTTCGACGAAGCGTTCGATTGGCTCGCTCCGGAGATCATCCTCGTGCATGCGAAGGAGCCTCCGCTGGGCGAGAAACCGGGCGAGCGTTCCACCATCGAGTTGAGCGATTCGTTGCTCAAGATGAGTCCGAAGCTCTACAGCGAGATCGTGGCCCGGGTCTCCGCGAAGAACTTCGAGGAGCTGAGCCTTTATCTCAGGGAGCTGGCTCGCTGGCATGACTTCTATCAGCCGTTCCTCTTCCGGCTCCGGGAGATGGCTTATCCGGGAGCGGTCATCCTGCACGGGTTTGAGGAGGTGGACGTCCCCCAGAAACTCACCTGGCTTCGCGCGATCCTTGCTCAGGTTTCCTCGGAGGGCTGAGCCCATGCCCGGCTTCGACCACGACAGCCTTCGCTTCCACTACCGCGAGCGGGGAGAAGGCTTCCCCTTTATCTTCCAGCACGGCCTCGGCGGCGACCTGAACCAGCCGTTCTCCCTCTACCAACCGCCAGCCGGCATCCGGCTCCTTGGTTTTGATGCGCGCGGACACGGCCAGACCCATCCGCTCGGCGATGTCGACCAGTTGAGCATCGCCACTCTGGCGGACGATCTGATTGCGTTCCTGGACCATCTGGGGATCGACCGCGGCGTGATTGGCGGGATCTCCCTGGGCTCGGCGGTGGCCGTCAACGTCGCGCTGCGGTTCCCCGAGCGCGTGCGGGGCCTGGTCCTCTCGCGGCCGGCCTGGATCGATGGGCCGGTCCCGGAGAACGTCCGACTTTATGCGATGATCGCCCGGCTGATCCGCGAATTGGGGGCCGCGGAAGGGCTCGAGCGCTTCCTCAGGACGCCCGAGTTCCAGGCGATGGAGCGCGAATCGCCCGACTGCGCGCGCTCGCTGATCGGCCAGTTCGAGCAGCCGCGCGCCGAGGAGTGCGTCGCGCGGCTGGAGCGATTGGCCGGCGATTCCCCCTGTGGTGATCGCGGCGACTATCGCCGGATCGCCGTGCCGGCGCTGGTCCTGGGCAATCGCCAGGATCCGATCCATCCCTGGGCCATCGCCGAGACGATCGCCCAGCTCATCCCCGGCGCCGAGCTCCGCGCGCTCACGCCGAAATCCGTCAGCCTCGAGGCCCACACGGCCGACGTCCAGCAGGCGCTGGACGCGTTCTTCCAGAATCGTTTTCGCGAGGAGGTCACGCCATGCTGAAATGCTCGGCCTCACTCTGGTCGGCCGACCTGTCGAACCTCGGCGCCGAGATCCGCCGCGTCGAGCCGTTCGCCGAGCGCTTCCACCTCGACGTCGCCGACGGCCATTATGTCCCCAGCCTGCTCTTCTTCCCCGACCTGGTCAAGGCCCTGCGCCAACAGACGAGCAAGCCGTTCGAGGTGCACTTGATGACGACCGACCCGGTGGCCTGGGTCGAGCCCTTCGTCGCGGCCGGCGCCGACGGCGTCATCTTCTGCTTCGACTCGCTACGGGATCCCGCCGCCGCGATCGAGCAGGTCAAGGCGCTGGGCAAGTTCGTGGGGATCTCGCTGCTGGTGACCGAGCCGGTCTCCCGGCTCGACCCCTACTGGGGCTCGATCGACCAGGTGACAATCGTCGGCACGCCGATGGGGACCAAGGGGACCTCGATGGATGCCTCGATCCCGTCGAAGATCAGCGCGGCCCGCGCGGCGATCGAACAGAGCGGAGTCGCCGTGGAGATCCAGGTCGACGGCGGCATCCGCCGCAACACCGTGCCCCTGATCCAGCAAGCCGGTGCTGACTGGATCGTCCCCGGCTCGCTGATCTTCGGCGAGGACCCCGCCGCAGTGCGCCAATGGCTCTCAACGTTGTGAATCGCTCGCCGCGGAGAATAGAATCGAGGGACCACAGACCGGACAAGGGATTCATCGCAGAGGGACGAGATTCACCGCGGAGACCGCAAGAGAGAAGAGATTCACCGCGGAGACCGCAAGAGAGAAGAGATTCACCGCAGAGACCGCGGAGACCGCAGAGACGAGGCCCGAGAGAATCGAGGAGACGGAAGAGATTCACCGCGGAGACGAGGCCCGAGAGAATCGAGGAGACGGAAGAGATTCACCGCAGAGACCGCAGAGACCGCGGAGGCGAGGAGCGAGAGAATCGAGGAGACGGAAGAGATTCACCGCAGAGACCGCGGAGACCGCAGAGACGAGGATCGAGAGAATCGAGGAGAAGGAAGAGCGCGCGGGTCAGAACGGGGCCGTTTTGGGGACTCCGAGAGGCGACGCAGCAGAGCTGAAGAAGGTGCATGCTTCATGATCGAGATCAACCGAGTGACCGAAGCAATCATCGGGGCCGCAATCGCCGTCCACAGGGCTCTCGGGCCGGGGCTCTTGGAATCGACCTATCAGGCATGCATGGTCTATGAGTTGCACCAGCGAGGGTTGTCTGTCGAAAGACAGAAGGAACTTCCTGTCGTCTACAAGAGCGTGCACTTGGACTGCGGCTATCGGATCGACATCTTGGTCGAAGACACCGTCATCGTCGAGTTGAAGTCCGTCGACAAGATCATTCCCATCCACCTGGCTCAGTTGCTGTCCTACCTCAAACTGTCAGGGAAGCCCGTCGGTCTGCTCATCAATTTCAATGTCAAGATCCTCGTGCCCGATGGGGTCAGGCGCGTGGTTAATAACTATCTAGAAAGATAAGAAATATCATTTTGCAATTTATAACTTAGTCCGTCGTCTCCTATTTTTCTCGGGCGTGAATTGAGTCCGCCGTTTTTCTTGCCGCGGGGAATCTGTTCTCGACTCCGGCTTGGTCTCTGCGGTCTCTGCGGTCTCTGCGGTGAATCTCTTCTCTCTTGCGGTCTCTGCGGTGAATCTCTTCTCTCTTGCGGTCTCTGCGGTGAATCTCTTCTCTCTTGCGGTCTCTGCGGTGAAGGGGCATGCCGATGTCGACGGAGCTGGAGACGGCGCTTGCGGAGGTGCCGATCCTGGACGTGCACACGCACCTGGTCGGTGGCCGGCTGGCCGCGCGGGGATTGCACGACATCCTGCTGTATCACATGGTTGTCAGTGACTTGTATTCAGCGGGTTGTCCCTCGGGTGCGCGGCTGACCCAGTATCCCGGCTGGCCCAGTCCCGCCGAGGCCCAGGCGCGGATCGCGGAGGCTCTTCCGTACTTGCGTCACGTTCAGAACACCAGCTCGTTGTGGGGAGTCGGCATCATCCTCCGCGACCTCTATGGCTGGACCGATCCGATCGACGAACGGAACTGGCGGAAGCTGGATGGGCTGATCGCGGAGCGGGCCGATGACCGCTCCTGGGCCCGTGAGGTCCTCGATCGGGCGCGGATCCAGCGCTCGGGGACTGAGCTGGCGCGGCGCGGCGACGGCACGGACGACGACCGGCTCCAGTACGCGCTGGAGTGGGGCTTCTTCACGCGATGTCAGTGGGGCGAATCCGACACGGCGCTCTACGAGCTGGAGCGCTGCTGGGGCCGGGCTCCTGAGAGTCCGGCACCGATCGGCGCCGGGGCTCGCCCGGCCACCGAGCGGACCATCCGCAGTCTGGACGATGTCCACGCGGCGGTCCACCATTACGTCGAGAGTATCCCCTATGGCCGGGTCCTCGCGACGGCCACGCATCTCTCCACCGACATCGATTACCGGACGGTCTCCGACGCCGAAATGGCCGCGGCGATCGCCCGCCGCGACCGGGCCGGCCCTGCGGAACGCGATTGCTATGCCGCGTACGTCAACGAAGCCTTCTTGACCGCATTGGAAGCGCACGCCCGGGAGATCGTCTTCCAGTTCAGCTTCGGGGCCGAGCCCCTGCCGTTCGAGACCGGCTGCCGGTTGTCGCAACGCACGATTGGACAGGTCGCCGAGCTGATTGGGCGGCACCCCCGGCTGCGTTTCCAGTGCTTCCTGGCCAGCCGGGCGGCCAACCAGGCGATGTGTACCTTGGCGCGCGAGTTGCCTAATCTCAGCCTGGCCGGCTACTGGTGGCACAACTTCTTCCCCGATGCGATCGCCCAGGTCATCCGCGAACGACTCGACATGCTGCCGGCCAACCGGCAGATCGGGTTCTTCTCCGATGCCTATTGTGTCGAATGGTCCTATGCCAAGGCGGTCCTGGTGCGAACGATCCTGGCACGGGTCCTGGCCGAGCGGATCGAGCTCGGGCAGTTCGATCAGAACCACGCTCTCGAATTCGCGCGGTCGATCCTGTATGACAGTCCTCAGACGTTGCTGGGAATGATGCCTCGATGCCGTTGAGACCAACGCCTTGCCATGGAAACCGCGCGAATTGCCCAGATCCTGGCCGAGATGGGGACGATGCTGGAGCTGCGGGGAGAGAACCCGTTCCGGTGCCGGGCCTACCACAACGCCGCCCAGGCGTTGCAGAATCTCCCGGATGAACTGTCGTCAATGATCGCCGAGGGGCGGTTGGGCGAGGTCCCCGGCATCGGCCAGACCATGCAGGCAAAGATCGTCCAGCTGGCCACGACCGGCACCTTGCCGGCGTACGACGAGCTGCGCCAGAGCACGCCGCCGGGTCTGGTGGCGCTGCTGCGCATCCCCGGGCTCGGTCCCAAGAAGATCAAGGCCCTGCGCGACGAGCTGGCCATCGAGAGCCTGGCCGATCTCCGCACGGCGGCCGAGTCGGGCGCCATTGCCAAGCTCCGGGGCTTCGGCGCCAAGACCGAGGCCAAGATCCTGGAGGGGATCGCCTTCGTGGAGAAGTCCGGCGGTCGCATCTTGCTGAGCCACGCCGTGCGGCTGGTGCAGCCGATCGTGGCGGCGGTCCGCGAGCACCGAAACGTCATTCGCGCCGAGGTTTGCGGCAGCCTGCGCCGCCGCGCCGAGACGATCGGCGATCTCGACATCCTCTTCAGCTCGAAGCAGCCGGCCGCCGTGCTCGACGCCTTCGTCAAGCTGCCCCAGGTCGCCACGGTCCTGGCCCACGGTCCGACCAAGGCCAGCGTCCGGCTGGCCGATGGCGTCCAGTGCGACCTCCGCGGGGTCGAGGACGCCCAGTTCCCGTTCGCGCTGCATTATTTCACCGGCTCAAAGGCGCATAATATTGCCATGCGGAAGCGCGCCCTGGCCCGGGGCCTGACCCTCAACGAATACGCCCTGGCGGGGGAGAAGGGATCGATCTCCTGCCGGACCGAGGCGGATCTCTTCGCGGCCCTGGACCTGGCCGAGATCCCGCCCGAGTTGCGGGAGGATGCCGGCGAGATCGAGGCCGCGGCCGCCGGGCAGCTCCCGAAACTGGTCGAACGCGACGACCTGAAGGGGACGTTCCATTGCCACACCGACTGGAGCGACGGCTCGGCCACGCTGGCCGAGATGGCCGCGGCCGCGCGGGAGCGGGGCTTGCACTACCTGGGGATCGCCGATCATTCGCGATCGGCCGGCTATGCCGGCGGACTGAGCATCGAGCGCGTCCGCGCCCAGTGGGCCGAGATCGATGCGCTCAACGACTCCTTCGGTCCGAGCTTCCACCTCTTCAAGGGGACCGAGTGCGACATCCTGCCGGATGGCTCGCTCGACTATCCCGACGAGGTGCTCGACGGGTTCGACTACGTGGTGGCCAGCGTCCATTCGAGTTTTCAACTGCCCCGCGACCAGATGACCCGGCGGCTGGTCCGTGCGGCGTCCCACCCGCGGGTCACAATGATCGG
>Ga0070738_10007814_pt1 | contig 10530 bp, 8 predicted proteins | sample Coa_R2_2_FD_66446 | JGI IMG/M metagenome (GOLD analysis project Ga0070738, IMG submission 66446) | Surface soil microbial communities from Centralia Pennsylvania, which are recovering from an underground coalmine fire - Coalmine... | ecosystem: Environmental > Terrestrial > Soil > Unclassified ... | reverse complement strand
TGATGTTGACCAGTTCTACCGATCGAACGGGCATGCTCAATGTCCTCGCGGAGGGAGCCGACGATTACATGACAAAGCCCTTTGACCTGGAGGAACTGGCCGTTCGGGTTGATGTGGTGATGCGACGTGTACGAGAGCGGAAGTCCCCGCAGCATCAGCCACTGGCGTTTGGTCATCTGACCATTGATCCCCTGCGACGCGAAGTTAAAATCAACCAGGAACTTGTCAAGTTAACCGCCCTTGAGTTCAACCTGTTTCACTTTCTGGCCAGCAATCCGGGACGAGTTTGGACTCGGACAGAACTAATTCGCGAAGTTTGGGGACATGAATTCGTCGGCGATCCACGCGTTGTCGATGTCCATATTGGTCAAATTCGCAGCCATATTGAAGTCAACACCAGCCAACCAGCACTGATCCACACCGTGCGGGGTGTCGGGTATAAATTTGAGGCCCCCGACGCCTTAGCGGATGTCAGTGCGTAGGCAGCAGCAATCGAGCGCATTAACCATTGCGCCACACTCTTGAGCGCGATCGCCCGATCACCAGGTTGGGTCAGCGAAGCAATTGATGGTCAGATGTGGCCGATCCGGGGGCACGGCGCTAATACAGCTACAGACAGACTCGGCCCCATCAATCTCCACCTCACAGGCGTGGCACGACCCCATCAAGCAACCTGTGGGAATGGATACGCCTGCACGGGCTGCTACCCGCAGCAGTGGTTCACCAGGCTCGGCCTCGATCGTCACGTCATCCGGTAGAAAGTGAATACAAATGCTCATGGCAAGATTCTAAAGAATGTCTAAACGTGGTGCATTTTTTGATACTTGCCCTGTACTGTATGAAGCAAGGACAGATGGGTACGTTGCACCGAAAGGGTTAGGGATATTAAGCGCATCAGAATACGGTGCGCTTATTTATTTGTACCTATCTATTTGTGCTGGCGTTGTGCACACCAGCAATGGATTTTCACTCTGCTACTATAGCCGTCGCTATCCATCGTGTGGCAGCAGCGAGTCAGGAAACTGACCGCGACTGCAAGTTACAGTCGCTTACTGTGCCGTCAACGTTCTGGCCGAGATATCTCCAGACCAGTTGCGAACAGTCGGCACATAAGCCAGCGGCATTAGGCGTTGGCAGCACATCGCACGGCTGGAGGCGCTCTCGCTATTCTAGATCCTGATCGACACCGACCGGATATTGGTGCAGGAGTGCCCTAATTGCTCTGTGGCAATACGGGCGTTAGATTAAGGTGCGGTTCAACGGCATCGGCCAGAGCATTAAGGATCAATTCGCGCTGCTCACGATAGTTAGGCACGCCAGTAGGCAATGATTTTAAGCCACGCTGCTGACGTAAGCGGTTGAGCCATGCACGCCGCCAGGGGCCGTTATCGAAAATACCGTGCAAATAGGTGCCCCAGACCGATTGAGTATCATCGACAACGCCCAGGTTCTGATCATCGAAGAGTGGTTGTGTCCCTTCGCCCTCAATCAGGCGAGTCCGGCCCTGGTGGATTTCGTAGCCTGCGACTGGTAGTCCTTCCTGGGGAAAGTTAGAGGCCACCAGACGCTGACGCGCCACTTTCTGACCAGCGATAACAGTTTTTAGCGGCAGCAGGCCCAGTCCTTTATAGCGACCTTCCTGACCTTCAATGCCCTCTGGGTCGGCCAGAATTTTGCCTAACATCTGGTAGCCACCACAAATACCCAGCACTGTGCCGCCAGCAGCAACGTAGTTCTGAATTTCTTCTGCCATGCCGGTTTTGTGCAGCGCAATCAGGTCAGCGATCGTCGTTTTGGAACCGGGAATAATCACCGCATCAGGGTGGCCCAGCGGCTGCTTGGGACTGATGTACTTGACCGAAACGGTGCTTTCAGACTCCAGGGGGTCAAAGTCAGTGAAGTTGGAAATGCGGGGTAAACGAATGACGGCAATGTTGAGATCTCCGGTAGGATTGCTTGATCGACCGTCGATCAAGCTCAACGAGTCTTCAGCCGGAAAGCTTTGATCTAACCAGGGAATGACGCCAATGACAGGAATGCCAGTGCGTTCTTGAAGCCAGTCAATACCAGACTGTAACAGCGATCGCTGACCGCGAAACTTGTTGATCACCACCCCTTTAATCAAGGCGCGTTCATCGGGATCAAGCAATTCAAGCGTACCGATAACGTGGGCAAACGCCCCCCCGCGATCAATATCAACGACCAGAATTGTGGGTGCGTTCAGGTATTTGGCCACCCGCATGTTGGTCAGGTCGCGATGCTTCAGGTTGATTTCAGCCGGACTTCCGGCCCCTTCACACACCAGTAGATCAAACTCTTCGCCCAGACGACGCAGCGACTCTTCGATCGCCTGCCAGCCCACCTCAAAAAATTGCTCATAATATTCGGCTGCCCCAACCTTACCGGCCGCCCGACCTTTGATGATGACTTGAGAGGTCATGTCCCCCTGCGGCTTGAGCAGAATTGGGTTCATCTCCACCCAGGGGGCCACACCAGCGGCCCAGGCCTGGACTGCCTGGGCATGCCCAATTTCACCCCCACTGGCGGTGACATAGGCATTGAGCGCCATATTCTGCCCTTTAAACGGAGCAACCCGCCACCCGCGACGACTCAGAATACGACAAATGGCAGCCGTAATCAGCGATTTTCCTGCGTGAGAGGTGGTTCCCACAACCATAATGGCTTTCATACAGACTCCCAGTAAAACGGACTGAAGGATAGGGGGATGGGGAGAGGGCGAAATAGAAAGACGTTTTGACTCATCCTTCATCCCTGAATTTAGATTGGCAGACGAAACCAACGGCTCCAGGCATTGCGAAGACGATCGCCGATCGATGGGGGCACCCGATCCGTCACGGGGTCAACGGGCCACGATTGTACAATTTGGCGACCCAGCGGCGTGACTCTAAAACTGTCTGTTAATCCTTGACCATCAACCTCTCGCCGCAACAGCCCTACCTGAATTAGCCAGAGCAGTTCAGACTCTACAGCCAGTTCAGAAAGAGGTCTTTGGGTGTACTGGTTCTGAAGTCCAGCGTTCCCCGCGATCGCGCCCAATGAAACACTTTGTTGCACCATTGTCGTGAACAACGCCCGTTGAAAGGGTGCACATCGCATTGCTCGCTGCGCACGAAGCACAGTGCGTTCGGGGTAGGCAACAGCGTGACGAGCACGCGGATTAACGGTCATTTTAGTCAAAGTAGCAGATCGGTTTTGATCGATGCGATGAATGCAACGAGATAGACGCGCCTAACAGTAAGCGTAAATACTTGTATAACCTAGCCTCTATATTATGCGTTTTATTTGGGTTGTGCATGGATTATGCCTGTAGCACGTAGCCGATTTCGGCACAAAGGAGGTGGTCACAACAATTTTCGTTATTTTCGATACATCTTTTGCGAATCGTCATTGGTACAAGTAACGTGTATATTCATCTGGTTAGACTTTAATTAGGTGACGACTAATTGAAGGTTGGATCTTGTTTGAGGGGGATCCTTCTGTTCTTAATCCTACGGCGATCGGGAAAGCGTATATTTGAGTGGTTTAACCGATTCGTTAGCGATTCGGACGGGCACTGTGATCAGTCTTGATCTGAGCAACAATTCATTCGCTTCTAGGGTTCCAGCCTGAGCTTGTAGCCTGAGCTGAAAGGTTAAGTGTTCGGTCCGAGAGAGGCACACTGTGATTACCTGACGCATTAAAGCAGGCCAGCAGTGACACGGCGGGATAAAAGCCCGGGAGGAGCATGTGCCAGCGGTAAGTGGTACTGTACTTCTGGGCTTTTTTGCTGTCATGATCATCTAAATCAGTGCATCTATGACCGATATCACCTGTAACCGATGCATTTAAAGCCGATACGTCAGAAATTTGAATGCCGCTGAACCTCCAGCCAAATCCACTGTGAGAGTTAATTGTGTATCCGCCGTAACGGACGCGCGTTCGCACAATTCGTTACTACAAGAGCAATGGTTCACTGTCACAAGGGATTAGTCGCTTGCGGGGCTGCGTCGATTATCAATTATCTATTCCTTGTGAGGACGTGAAATGAAACTGCGATCGTTACTTTCTATTAGCGGACTTTTTCTAGCGAGTGTACTGCTGGTTGTGAGTTGTAGTAACCCTGCCAGCCAGATGTCTACTCAGTCAGGTGGATCGAGTGCTCCGTCACCTTCGAGTAGTGCAGCGGGCGTGAAGCTTGGGTTCAGCGCATGGCCCGGTTGGTTTCCCTGGCAAGTCGCACAGGACGAAAAACTCTTTGAAAAGAATAACATACCTGTCGATTTAAAGTGGTTCGACGGCTACCTGGAATCGATTAATACGCTGACCGCCGGACAACTGGATGCGAACTCACAGACCCTGAACGACACAATCAGTGCGGTCGCAGGCGGTGCCGACGAGGTTGTGGTACTGGTCAATGACAACTCGACGGGTAACGACAAAATTATTGTCCGCGATGGAATCAACTCGATCGCGGACTTAAAGGGCAAGAAAGTCGCGGCGGAAGAAGGAACGGTCGATCACTTTTTGCTACTCCTGGGGCTGAAAAAAGCGGGATTGAGTCCCAAAGATATCAACTTTCAGCCGCTAGAAACGGGTAAAGCCGCTGCCGCCTTCGTCGCGGGGCAGGTAGATGCCGTTGGCGTATTCGCGCCGTTTACCACCGAAGCGCTGAAGCGTCCGAAGAGTAAAGAACTTTTTAGCTCAAAGGAATTTCCGGGTGCCATCCCTGATCACCTGGTCTTTAGCCGCAAATTTGTCGATGCGCATCCCGATCAGGTGCAGGCCATGGTCAACGCCTGGTTTGATACCCAGGACTACATTAAAGCAAACCCCGATAAAGCCATTGAAATTATGGCAAAACGAGGCGGCGTCTCGGTAGCGGACTACAAGGACTACGCCAACGGCACCAAGATTTTCACCGTCGAAGAAAACCTGAAAGCCTTCCAACCAGGCAAAGATATGACCTCTCTCAACTTTGCGGCACAGGAGATGTCAACGTTCTTGATCGATGTGGGTTTGGCCAAGACCAAGCCAGACCTCAGCAAACTATTTGACGATCGCTTTGTAAAAGCCTACGCGGCCAAAGCCAAAAAGGCTTAAGCCACCCCCGCGATCGCCAATTGCTCCGTATCCCCAACTCCTACAGGGCCATGACGCAAACCAGCAGACCGATTAAAGCCGAACTCCCAACTCGATCCGTAAAGTCCCTACGATCGACGACTTTCTGGCGGTTGGCCGAGGACATTCCGCCCTCTCTAACCTGGAGCCTCATGGCGGCATCAATCTTGATACCGCTGGTGCTCTGGTGGTTGATCACCACATTTGGCGCGATCGACCCCAAATTTCTCCCCTCGCCCGGTGGCGTGCTCGAAGCATTCCAGCGGTTGTGGAGCACCGGCGACCTCCAGAAAGACACGATCGCCAGTCTGTGGCGGGTTGGGGTCGGCTTTTTTCTTGCGTCCCTGTTTTCGATTCCAGTGGGCATATTGATGGGCAGCTTTGCCAGCATCCGTGCGCTACTAGAACCACTATTTGGGCTGGTGCGCTACATGCCCGCACCAGCCTTCATTCCCCTACTCATCCTCTATTTGGGGATTGGCGAAGAACCCAAAATCACCCTCATCTTCATCGGGGTCTTTTTCTTTAACTCCTTGATGGTCATGGACACGGTGAAGTTTGTGCCCAAGGAACTCATCGAAGCCACGTACATGCTGGGTGGCAATCGGCTACAAACCCTGCTCCAGGTCATTTCGCCCTACGTTCTCCCCGGCATCATTGATGCTTGCCGCATTAACCTCGCCGCCGCCTGGCAACTAGTCATCGTCTCGGAGCTGATTGCAGCCACAGAAGGCTTAGGCCGTCGGATCAGCGTTGCTGGCCGTTTCCTCAGAACGGATGAAATCTTCGTTGGGCTCATCGTCATCGGCGTGATCGGGCTCGCATTTGACCTGCTCTTTCAATATCTACTGCGGGTATCTTGCCGTTGGGCGAGTCAGAAGCGGTAGAAGCAAAGGGTAAAGCGTAACCGGTAACCCTGTGCAGTCAAGAGTCAGAAGCCAGAAGTCAAAATAAATTCCAAGCTCAAAACGTTTGAGGCTTCCTCCTCCCCATCTCACCCACTCAAAGGTTCAACCCATGTACTTACAAATCAATAATCTCTACAAAAGTTTTGAGACGAGACAGGGTACGCTGGTTGTCCTCAAGGACATCAATATGGTGATCGATCGCGGTGAATTCATTTGTGCGGTTGGTGCGTCGGGATCGGGGAAATCGACCTTACTGCGCCAGATCGCAGGGCTTGATCGTCCAACATCGGGAGAAGTCAAAATTGACAACCAGCCTGTAACAGGACCAGGGCCGGATCGTGGCATGGTGTTTCAGCATTACACGCTCTATCCCTGGATGAGCGTGCAGGAAAACGCCGAGTTTGGGCTCAAGCTGCAAGGCTTATCGAAGAAAGAACGGCGTGAGAAAGCAAGCACCTACCTGGATGTGGTGGGGCTATCCAAGTTTGCCCGATCGCTGCCAAAAGAGCTGTCGGGTGGGATGAAGCAACGGGTGGCGATCGCGCGAGCCCTTGCCTCTGAACCCAAAGTGTTACTGATGGACGAACCGTTTGGTGCACTCGATGTCCATACAAAGGAAGCGATGCACGAATTCATGCTTGATCTCTGGCGGCGCACCGGCATTACGGTCTTTATGATTACCCACGATGTTGAGGAAGCCGTTTTTCTCTCTAACCGCATTTATGCGCTCGGTGCCCGTCCTGGTACGGTGCGCAAGGAAATTGTTGTCAAGCTGCCAGAACGCGGTCATGCGGTTAAACGGCACCCCATTTTTCACGACTATCGTGAGGAACTAATGGATTTGTTGCGGAAACATGGCCAGGAAGCCGTAGCCGTAGCAGCCTAACCAGGACTATCATATGTTGAGCTTCTGAGCCAAGTTCACTGTTCCGGTTCCGCCGCCTCACCTTTTTGAATCTGAATCGCATGGTTAACTCAACGATCGCCAGGGATGAAGCCTTTGGCATTGTGCCCATCCTCCAAACCAATAACGCGCGTCAGTTCCTCTTGATCCAACACAATGCCGGACACTGGGGGTTTCCAAAAGGGCACGCCGATCCCGGCGAGTCGGCATTACAGGCAGCCTGCCGCGAGTTTGTCGAAGAGACAGGCATTTCAGACTATACGATCATTGAGGGCGTGTCCTTTTCAGAGCAGTATCCCTTCACTCGCAGCGGGCAAAAGTTTGAGAAAACGGTGATCTACTTTCCGGCGTGGGTAAAATCAACCACCGTACATTGCCAGGAGCAGGAGATTCAGGCGTACGTGTGGGCCGATTATGAGCAGGCGATCGCCCGACTCAGCTTTGAAGGTGCCAAGAATGTGCTCATTCAGGTCAACCAATATTTACGCGGTCAGGATACCGTCAAGGGTGAAGGGGCTTGAGCGACTGTAGAACCTAGAAGCCACAACAAAACGAGTATCCCAACCATAAAGAGCATGCCCAGTCGATAGAGGGTCTGGACAGTTTGCTGATCCTGTCGCCAAATGTCGTGATAAGACAGTTGATGATTCTGGATCAACGCAAACGCGGGAGGGCGGATCCAGGGGATGAGCCGACTGAGCGCCAGCCGAGCGAAGAAGTTGACAGCCCACAGGCGTTGACACAGGGGAGCCTGGTTGTACTGCCAGGGTGCGGTCGTCTGGGCAAGGTGGACAATCGCCTCCACATCAGGAGCACGCATTGCTTCGTACAGCGGTAAAGCCTGGGACAGATCATCCTGCTGCTGAGATAGTGCTTCCTGCAAGACGCAGACATCTTCCAGAGCGGCGTTGACGCCCTGCCCCATATCGGGCGGAAAGCAATGCACCGCATCCCCCAGGAGCAAAACCCCGCAGCCCGACGGCAAAACCTGCTGCAAGCCAGCGCAGTACTGGGGCGTGGGGAACGTGCCACCCTGACTGTGCGCAAGGCGATCGGCTTCCTCAGTCGAGACGATCTGTCGCACTGGGATTTGTGGGAATGACTGCTCCAAAAAGGCAAGCACCGTCTCACCTGTGTCCAAGTCCCAGAGGTAGTGGTTGGGGCGAGTGATCAGGTTGGCCGTGCGGGGTGCCAGTGGATCTTTGAGTGGGAGGAGTCCCAGTGAGAGAAATCGTCGCCGATCGCGGAAGGCACCCCGGATGGCGTAGGACATACTCGCCACCGCGTGCTCCTGACCGTGATCATCCAGCGGAAATTTGGGGGGTAGGCTGAGCACCTTGTACCGCAAACCAGCACTGGGAGACGACAATTGCTTCATTTCAAAGCGACCCGATCGCCCACTGTCCCATTCATTCAATGTGGCTCGCACAATGGAATGAATACCATCGCACCCAATCAGCAGATCAGGTACAAGGCGATCGACCCGATTCTGGATGTCCTGAACCAGGACTTCTAGCGTTTCGCCTGTACCCTCATTGGTTAAAATCTTGTTAATGCGAAGGCATTGAGCCTGCAACAAGACAGTGATCTGGTCGTGCCAATGCCGTTGAATCTCTTCGTACAGCAGTCGGACAAAGGCGCTGCGGGGAATCCAGTAGGCAGTCTTTCGATTCGGGTCAATGAGCGGCAATTGGACGGTTTTGCGGCTACCGTTGGGTTGAATTCGCGTTAGATAAAAGGCGGTGTTAGCAATCCCTACATCAGCGAGTTGATGCGTGATGCCCAGCCGATCCGTTAGTTTCTGCCCACGCCCATCAATCTGGTAGAGGAATGATTTATCCGGCTCATAGTCATCGATCGCGGCCCGCTTTTCAACGACAATAATCTCTGTCCATCCCCGCTGAGCCAACATCAACGCCGCGGCCAGACCCGCAGGCCCACCGCCAACAATCAGTACGCGACAACGCGTCAGAGCGGAATCTGAGGATACATCCGGGCTGTGTGCCATCATACAGTCTGTGCGCCACCATTACAGTCTGTGCTTTGCGCGTCTGCGAAATCCAGTTATGACGTTAACTTGAGACACGTTAACCGGCGCAGTACGCCAATTGTAGTCACTCTGCGTCCCAAAGTGGCCGCGCTCTGGTAGTGAATGGGGTGGGAAATGAACGGCGTCAAACCAGCGGATCGAACTGGCCGCGATCGAGCAGGATTTCACCATAGTCAGGAATCCAGGCAAGCCACTGACTGTCAGAATACTGGCACAAGAGTAGAGCCTCGTCCGAGCAAAACGCCTCTGGCAAAAGCAGGAGCTTTACCCAAACTGATGGCGCGATCGCGAATTGCCCGTTAGAGACTGGCGGTGGAGCCACGTCGTCTGCGGAATTGTGCAATGCCCACTCCAACATTTGCCGTTGGAGGCAAAGCCGAAATTCGGTTTCAAGTCTCATCGCTCATTCACCTGAAACTGCGCCAGCGTGGAGGGATTGGACAGACCCATCAACAATGAATCGATCCGGCTGAAAATCAAGGCGCAGAAAATTGATTCCGTAGTCTATGATACAGAATTATCATTTAATTGTGCTGCCCTTGTTTTAGAACGTTACGTAGTGACCAGCACGCACCAAAGCAACGCAATCAGTATTACAATCCGTAATGATTTCGTATCAGCAAGGAACCTAACGTTATGCCTTTATCTGTAGGTGATACCGCTCCAAACTTCACCGTCAAAGATACTCATGGCAACACCGTATCGCTGTCGGACTATGCGGGCAAATCGGTTGTGCTGTACTTCTATCCCAAGGACGACACACCCGGCTGCACCAAAGAAGCCTGCAGCTTTCGGGACAACTACGACCAGTACTTGAGCAAAGGTATTACAGTGTTTGGGGTCAGTCTGGATGACGAAGCCTCGCATCAGCAGTTCACCGAAAAGTTTAATCTGCCGTTTCCGCTGCTGGCTGATGTGGATGGAGCGATCGCCAAAGCTTACGATGTGCTGGGGGACTACAACGGCACACCTTACGCTCAACGGGTAACCTATGTGATTGGTGAGGACGGCAAAATCGCCCAGGTGTACACCACCGTGCAAACCGCAACCCACGCCAGCGATATTCTGGCCGCCATTGGCAGTTAACGTATAGCTTCATGCATGCTCTTTCAATTCCAACCTGGATTATTCACGTCTCTAGCGTGATTGAATGGGTTGCCGCGATCTGGCTGATTTGGAGCTACGGTGAAGCAACTCAAAATCGGGCCTGGTGGGGACTGTCGATCGCCATGCTGCCAGCGCTGGTGAGTGCGATGTGCGCCTGTACCTGGCACTTTTTTGACAATGCTGCACCGCTGGATTGGCTCGTCACCACGCAAGCCGCCATGACCGTTGTGGGGAATACAACCCAGATGATGGCTGCGTGGTGGATCTGGCGATCGACCCGCGAACCAAATCAGACCACAGCAGACAAGGCCTTTTCGCTCAAAGCCATTGTGCCGCTTCCGGTTATGCTCCTGCTACTGCCCGCTGCGGGACTCGCCATCTCAAAGGAAACCCTGTTTGCCGTCTCGCTGTTCCCCTATCTCGGCTTTCTCTGGTTTCTCACG
>Ga0070738_10007812_pt1 | contig 10532 bp, 8 predicted proteins | sample Coa_R2_2_FD_66446 | JGI IMG/M metagenome (GOLD analysis project Ga0070738, IMG submission 66446) | Surface soil microbial communities from Centralia Pennsylvania, which are recovering from an underground coalmine fire - Coalmine... | ecosystem: Environmental > Terrestrial > Soil > Unclassified ... | reverse complement strand
GATCACGCCTACGAAATTGCTTCGCATCCGATTGAGCCCCCTTGTCCATCGCCAACGAATCCAACATCGGTTTTGCCGGAGCAAGACTTCCCACTCATCAGGCAGGCAACGGAGTTTCCCACAAACTGCGTGCATTATCATGATTCACGTAACGATCGGCAATGGATTTCTTTTGCGCAGCTTAAAAGCCGCAAGCCGCTCCTGCGCGTGCCGCGCTTGACCTGACCCCAGGGACGAAATAGACTCCGCGCAATCTGTTTTAAGCCGGTTTAAGCAGGCACGAGGAGAGCGATGGATATTCAGCAGCGGCAGCGTCTGGCGTTTGCGATCGGCATTTGCATTCTGACTTTGTCTGTTGGCCTCGAAGCACGAGCCAAGGATACTGACAACAGGCCCCCGAAGGACGTGCCGGCATATAAGGTCGATCCTTTCTGGCCAAAACCTCTGCCGCACAAGTGGATCCTCCAGGGCATTCCCGTTCTTGTGACGGATAAGGAAGATCACATTTGGGTCATCAGCCGCCCAGGCGACATCAAGCCCGATGAGTCCGGCGCTGCGACGATGCCGCCACGCACCGACTGCTGTGTCGCGGCCCCGGCGGTGGTGGAATTTGACACGCAAGGGAACGTTCTCCAGGGGTGGGGCGGCCCGGGCTACACGCCCGGATGGCCCAAGCCGCAAGAGCACGCAATCCTGGTGGACAAAGATGAAAATGTGTGGATCTCCTCCGGCGGCCGCGGGAATAGCATTCAGAAATTCACGAGCGACGGGAAGTTCCTCTGGGATTTCGGTCACCGCGCGCCTCCGCTTGCGCCTGGAGAAAAGGCGCATGAAAACAATCAGCAGACCGACATTCTGCAGGGCGGTGTTTTCGAATTCACCTTAGATGAAGATGCGCAGGAGATCTATCTGGTGGAGCAAAAGCGCGTGCTGGTCTACGGCTACGATGGATCGTTCAAACGCGGCTGGGGCGGGAAAGGCAAAGCGCTCGCGGACATCAGCAATGATCCGACGCCGCCGTATGACTGGAAGTCAGGACCGCCTCCCGATCAACAGGAGTTTGCGCCCGCGCTGCACTGCGTCCACATCGCGCCTGACGGACTGGTTTATGTTTGCGAACGCGGCGCTGACCGCGTGCAGGTGTTCACGAAACAAGGCAAGTTTATAACCAGCTTTTTTGTGCATCCGTCAACGCCGGCACGTGGCCCGGAATGCGGCGGTCCGGGCAGCACGATGTTTGGAATGTGCGGAACGATTTACAACATGACGTTCTCACACGATGCGGACGGCAAATACGTTCTGATCGCCGACGGAACCAACGACAAGATCTGGATTCAAGATCGCAAAACCGGTGCGCTCGCGGGCTCAATCGGAGACAACGGCCGTATGGCCGGCTATTTCCATTGGATCGATGCCATAGCGATCGATTCCCACGGCAATCTCTACACAGGGGAAGTCGATACGGGCAAGCGAGTTCAGAAATTTGTTCTCACAAATGGCGACAAGGCAAAGCGGCTACGTCCTCACGACTGAGCTAAAGGCACCCACCACGACTCTTTATCGCTGGATCTGGCCGCGCTAGAGCGGCTAAGGCAAAGCTATTTGCTTGCTGGCGCAGGGGACGGCGGAGTGACGGCCGGCGCCGCAAGGTTCGCTTTGTGCTCGTTGTTTTCGCGCACGGAGCAAACCCAGGGATCCTGCATAAACGGCGTCATGGCCATTTTGAAGGTCCGTTTCGTAGTGAATGGCCGCGTGTACGCCCCCGGATCGTCAATGGTCACTTCGAGTTCGAGTGTGCCTGGATTAACGCGCCGGTATCTCTCGATATAGTGCAGTTGTTCGGTGTGCGGATGCCCTAACTGGTCGAGCCAGGTCTTGTCGTTAAACCCGATCGAATCCACCACGAGCGTATCGCCATTCTCGTACCATCCAATGGAATCTCCCCACCAGGTAGGATCGGGATCTTTTGGATGAGTGCCATTCAGGCGGATTATGCGGAACTGTTGCATCACTTCATGAAGGATGTACACGGCGTCGGGCATCTGCACAAAGATTGTTCGGCCGGGCTGGATGTAAATACGCCAGAGCGCGGGCGGCTCGCAGTAGTTGATCCAGGGATCGGTCGTCAACTCGTATCGCGTGTCTGGTCCAGTTGGCGGGTACTCGGAAAGAGTTTTCTGCAAAGACCAGGGTTGATACGGAATGTCCGGTTCTTTACCCCGCATCTTCCCTGCCGGATCGGCCAAGCTGATGCTCTGGACGGCAGGGCCGGCGAGCCAATTGCCGGAAAGATCCGGAATCCTGGAAATCTTCTGTGCGGGTAGATTCTGAGCGTGGGCGAAAGGCACACATAGAAGCGCCAGAAACAGAAATGCCGCCAATCGCACGCAGGTTTGCATCGAGGTCCCCGATTCGGCAGGACTATACTTGATCGAAGCCTGAACGACCACATGTTTGTACTCAGGCGCAACGGTGGATTCCCTTCCGCGCCTGCCCATCGTCATTCGTAAGCTTCCGCGAGTGCGCTCTTGGCTAAATTCGTTGCTCGAAGCGCCTCGCGGCGTGTAGACTGCCGCCCATCTCGCCAGCAGGTGCCCGAACGGAGGGGCAGTCACACATGCTCGAAAAATTCCTCAGGGTCTCGATAATGCTGACCGTGGCGATTGTTGCGATCAGTACGGCGCAGGCTCAGAGTGCGCCCGCGAATGCTGCGGCTGCAACGCAATCCTCGAAAATCCCCGACCTGTCTGGAAGTTGGTTAAGAAAGACGGGAATTCAGAGCATCAGCAACTCTGATATCGGAGGAAAAGAGCGAGGGCACGAAGAGGATATTCCCTATCAGCCGTGGGCACTGGAAAAAACGATGTCCGAGAAGCCACCCACTGGTCCCGACAATCAGTTTGATCAGACGACGGATCCGTGGATTTTGTATTGCGAGCCGCCCGGTTTGGTTCGAGTTTACATGGAGCCTGGGCGCACAAAATTCGTGCAGGCTCCCGATGCGGTATACATTTTGCACGAGGTGATGCAGACCTTTCGAATCGTACGCCTGAATGGCAAGCATCCGGCCGATCCTGATCCGACGTGGTGGGGTGATTCAATCGGATGGTACGAGAACGGCGACACTCTGGTTGTGGATACGATCGGCACGAATGGTAAGACCTGGCTCGACCAGCTCGGCCATCCAACCACGGAAAAACTCCACCTCATCGAACGCTACAAGCGGGTGGATGAGAACACTCTGGATTTTGTCGCTATCATTGACGACCCCGGCGCGTACACCAAACCATTCGAATCCCATCGGGTTTTCACGCAAACAGGAGTGCCCTTCATGCGAGATTCGTGGGTCTGTTCGGTGCGCGAGAACCAGGGGTTTTACGACAATCTCTACGCTCCGGCAACAACCGAAAAACATTAGCAGTGAGTTACACGCAGGCAGACGCGCGAAGTGCTCTCACGAGCCCAGGTGTTAACTGTGATATTCTCCACGCCCTACCGGTACCATTTCTGCCAGTTCACAGGGAGGCAGGTATGTTGACAACACGTGTTCCAAAGCGAGGCGCCGCTGTTTTTGTCCTGATCATGGCCGGCACGCTAGCTGCCGGCGCGCAACAGCAGTCCATGCAGGGCAAAACCGCGGAGCAGGTTTACAAAAACATCAAAGTACTGAACGGAACTCCGGCCGACCAACTGAATTTGGCGATGCACCTGGTCGAAGGCGAACTCGGTGTTGACTGCACGTTTTGTCACGTAGACCACGAGCCAAGTCATTTTCAACTGGATGACAACAAGAAAAAGGAAACTGCACGCAAGATGATGCAGATGGTCATCGACATAAATAAGAACAACTTTGAAGGCAAGCAAGTGGTGACTTGCTACACCTGTCACCAGGGCCATCCTGAACCCACCGGCACTTTAGTTCTGCCCTTGCCGGCCAGTGTCGAGAGCGCTATCGCGCTGGAAGAAGAGAAGCCGGTTGCACCAGTGCTTCCCAGCATTGACGAGATTCTAGCGAAATACATTCAGGCGCTCGGCGGGCAACAAGCCCTCGGAAAGGTCACCAGTCGGATGATTGTAGCCACCCAAGACCTTTCGAGTGGGCCTGGCGGCAAAGTTCCGCTGCCAGCTCAAATTGAGCGGTATCAGAAGACGCCGAATCTGTCGCTGACCATCGCCCATATCGCGAACGGGACACTTTCGGAAGGGTTTGATGGTAAATCCGCTTGGAACCAAAATCTCAAGGGTGTAGTCGCCGACGTCGGGCCTACGGTTGACCAAGCGCGGGCGCGCCGCAACGCAGGCTTTTACTCCGAAACTCTCGATCTGAAGCAACAGTATACGAAGATGGAAGTTAGCGGAGTCGCCCGGGTCAATGGAACTGAAGCGTACGAGGTGATTGGCTATCCGGCAAATGATGCCGAAGAAAAGCTCTATTTTGATGTTGTCACAGGACTGCTGTTGAGGAAGAGCACCATATTGCCAACTCCCCTCGGGAATAGTCCGTTTCAGGTGGATTATGCGGACTACAAGGAAACCAGCAGCGGTTTGCGCTTTCCCTTTACCATGCGGATGACTCCCGCGACCCCAAGGGCCGAACCCTCGACCCACTCGACGATGCGGATTCAGAAAGTGGACGATAATCCGAACATGGACCTTGCGAAATTCGCGAGGCCCCCGTCGAAGCCCGCACAATAACGAACGCGCCAGTCAGGCAATGATGGGGCGCCGCGACTATCGCCGGCGAACGGCTGCCGTCCAATGAGACACCGTGTGCTTAGATATGTATTCATATCATACGTGATGACAGGCCAAGGGACTCTGTTTCAAGCATTGATCCGGGAAACGCCAGCCGCAGCGTGTGAGGCATGAAACCACGTATTCTGGTTCCCACCTCTCTCTTCCTCACTGGAGCAAGCGTTCTGATCGTAGAAGTCGCCGGCGTGCGTGTCCTCTCGCCCTTTTATGGGAACACGATTTTTACGGTTTCGAGCGTGATCAGCGTGATTTTGCTGGCTCTGAGCTGCGGCTATTACGCTGGAGGAAAACTCGCGGACCGCAAGACGAGCCTGCAATTATTTTTCGAATTGATTCTGACGAGCGGGCTGGTGCTGTTGGTGCTTTACATCCTCGGGACCGTAGTCCTGCCAATCCTCAGTTCGAGGCTTTCGATTTCCACGGGACCGCTGGTTTCGGCGGTTATTCTCTTTCTTTTGCCCGCGATCCTGCTGGGAATGTTGAGCCCTTATGCGATCAAGTTGCAGACAGTGCTAAATCCCGGTCAAGGAGTCGGCGCAATTTCCGGCAGCATTTTCTTCTGGTCGACTCTGGGCAGTATAGCCGGCAGCCTCGCGGCGGGTTTTGTTTTCATTCCGCACTTCGGGATCGATCGGCTACTGATTGCGAATGGAGTTTTGGTATCGCTGCTGGGCCTGACTCCGATCCTGCTTATGCGTGCCGCAAGGGGCAGGATCATCGCCGCGCTTGTTGCTTTTGCTTTTGCCGCCGGCGGGGCGTGTTTCGCTGCGGCCTATGCGACGCGGCACGTCTTATACACGCGAGACGGCGTATATCAAAAGCTTACGATATATGACGGAACATATGCAGGCAGGCCGACACGATTTCTACAACAGGACGAAAACAATGCCGGTGCAGGCGAAGGTGCAATGTTCCTGGATAGCGACGACCCAAAGGATCTTGTCTACGACTACACCCGGTATTATTCGCTCTACAAAATCCTTAATCCGAACGTAAGGAACGCTTTGGTAATCGGCGGCGGAGCCTATTCGGTGCCAAAAGCGCTGCTGCGGGAATTGCCCACGGCTCGTGTCGATGTCGTGGATATCGAACCTTCTTTGTTTAGTTTGGCGCAGCAATACTTCAAGGTTTCTGAAACAGCACAGTTGCACAGCTACGTAGAAGATGGACGGCGCTTCCTTCGCAATACGAATAAGAAGTACGACCTGATTTTCAGCGACGTGTATTACTCATTTTTTTCCGTTCCTCCACACTTCGGGACCCGAGAATTTTTCGAACTTGCGAAAGACAGATTGAGTCCCAATGGCATTCTGATCGTGAATATGATCGGAGACCTTTCCCGGCGCAAACCTTCCTTGATCCTGTCGGAGATCAGGACGTTCGAGACGGTTTTCCCAAACAGCTATTTTTTTGCGGTCGCATGGCCGGAGAGGACCGATTCGCAAAACGTCATGCTGGTCGGCTCCAACAGCGCTAATCGGGTGAACCTGAACGCTCCGGATGTCCTGGGGAACCCCGAGCGTGTGATCCACGGTCTTTCCTCGAAGCAAATCGACGTTGCGCGCCGCTTTGAACTCTCCGCCTATGCTCTTCTGACCGACAACTACTCGCCCATCGAATACTTGACCGCTCAGGTTTTGCGGCGCGCGTTTGCCAGTTCGGAAGGCGCAGACGGCGATGAGATGGCCGCCGATGTGGATCAGCAGATTCGCTACGGTTCACGAAGCATAGGCTCGCCGGGGTACGTGAGTGAAAAGGAGTTTCTGCTGGCGGAGATGGGATTGTTAGCCGAAGAGGTCAAAACGCAGAGTTGGGACTACGATCCAAGGGACGAGAGGCATGGCGGAACGAATGTCATCGGCCGTTTCTACACGGCAGATCGCCGCGTGGTGATCGCGACGCGCTACGATAGCGGCGCATCGGGCAGCATTGCGGTGAGCGGCGACGAGTCGGGTGCTTCCGGTGTTGCGGTGATGGTGGAATTAGCGCGTGCGTTCGAAGACCTGAATGTGCCTCCCGGAGTTGGCATCGATTTCGTGTTTTTCGACGGAAACGGTAGAGGAAGTGGGCACGGGAACCCGCAGTTTGAAACCGGCGGCGGCTCGCAAACTGGCCTGAGCTATTTTGCAGAGCATTTAAGCGAAATCTATGGTCCCAATAAACCTTTGGGGGCAATCGTGCTCAACGGCGTTTGTGACGGGCGATTGCACGTTCTCAGCAGCCAAAGCGTTTCCCCAGTGTTCGCCGGATTCTGGAAGGCGGCGCAAGAGGCCGATCGAAAGCTTTTCACTGATTCGGGCGGGCCAGTGAGCGGCGGCGATGCGGAGGTCCTGATTCGGGCCGGCATTCCGACAGTTACAGTCACGAATTCATTAGCGCCGCGCTCTGTGGTCAGAAATACCTCGCGCGCGTGCAGTGCGCCCACGTTGGCGGCCGTCGGCAAGGCGATTCTGCAATACGTGACTGCTGTATCGCAATAAGCCTAGAGGAACAATGCTCCGGAAGGTCAGGACTGCCGCCAGGCCAGCGGGAACGACAGCGCGAGGTCACTGCGCCCGGAATAAGCTTGCGTGGTGGCCCAATCTCTCCAGACGGGACAGGAATGCGTCCCCCTTGGGCCGTCAAAAGTTCGGGAAAACGATGCTTACGTCGTGCTAGGATTCCGGGAGGCGAGACGCCTGAGCGGTTCTTTTTCGACACACAGAGGGGTCTGCTGGCAGCGAAAGAGACCGTCATTCCCATTGTTTTCGGCAACAATCCGGCTGAAGTTTATTATCGCTACCATCGGCCATTTCCGCGCGCGGAAACGGGGCCAACTCGTACGGTGCGAGCAGAAAAGCATGGAGCACGGCCTGGAAAAGGAGCTGTTATGGCCCAAATGAAGCTCAAGGTAAACGGGCAATCGCGAATGGTGAAGGCGGACCCGAGTACTCCGCTTCTGTACGTTCTGCGTAACGATCTGGAACTGCGCGGGCCACGCTTTGGATGCGGGTTGGCGCAGTGCGGCGCGTGTTCGGTGATCATGCAAGGCAATGCTATCCGCTCGTGTGTGACGCCAGTAAGCGCGGCGCAGAACAAGAACATCACGACGCTCGAAGGATTGGGAAGCGCGGAGCATCCGCACCCGTTGCAGGCGGCGTTCATCGAGGAGCAGGCGGCGCAGTGCGGGTATTGTATGAACGGGATGATCATCAATGCCAAGGTGCTGTTGGATAAGAATCCGAATCCGAGCGAGGAAGAGATCAAGGAAGCTCTCGATCCGATTCTCTGCCGGTGTGGCAGCCATTTGCGGGTGATCCGCGCGATCCGTCGCGCTGCAGATGCCACCAGTATTCGGGCAAAGGCATAAGGCAGGAGAAGGAGGATCTGCGATGACAACGAAAATGATCTCCCGCAGGCAGGTTCTGAAAGGATCGGGCGCGCTGATTGTCAGCTTCAATTTATGGGGGCCGCTCTCGCGCGCTTTGGCGCAGTCTGATGAGACGCCGCAGCCCCGGCCATATGCCGTCGAGCGCGTGGATTTGGGGACGTTCACGCCTGAGCCCGGGGATTACCTCGATCCTCGGGAACTCGATTCCTGGATCGCTGTCATGCAGGATGGCAGCGTGACTATGTTTACCGGCAAGGTGGACATCGGGACCGGTACGCGCACTTCGTTGGCGCAAATCGTCGCGGACGAACTCGACGTGCCGTTCGGGCGCGTAACCATGGCCATGGGCGACACGGCCAAGAGTGTGGACCAAGGCCGAACGGTGGGCAGCAGCACGATTCCTCGCGGCGGAGCTCAACTGCGTCAGGCCGCGGCAGCAGCCCGGCAGGAGCTACTGAAAATGGCGTCAGTAAAACTGGGCGCTCCAGCCGAGAAGCTCACAGTCACGGATGGGGTCGTTAGCGTCGCGGGTGACGCGTCGAACAAGGTATCGTACGGCGAACTCATCGGCGGCAAGCGCTTTAACGTCAAGATCACAGCCAAAGGCTACCAGGCCGCCATGAATGTGGCTCCCGAGGTCAAGCCGAAGAACTACAAGGATTACAAAGTCGTCGGAAAACCGATTGCGCGTGTTGATTTGCCCGCGAAATTCACCGGGGCTTATATGTACACCCCGGATTTCCGGCTCCCTGGCATGTTGCACGGCCGGCCTGTGCGGCCGAATACCGCGATTGCAAAGCCTTTGATGGTGGATGAGAGTTCTATCGCGCATATACCGGGCATAGTGAAGGTTGTGCAGGAGGGTAGCTTTGTTGGTGTGGTCGCCGAGACAGAGTGGGCGGCGATACAGGCCGCCAAAAGCTTGAAAGTGGCCTGGTCAATACCTCAAACGAAGATGCCGGCCAGCCGCGAAGAAGTCGACACTTACCTCACGCAAACCAAGCCCGTTCGGGATATCACACCGGGCAAAAAAGGTGACGTCGAATCGGCTTTTTCCAGCGCGGCAAAGACAATCGAAGCCACCTATCACTGGCCCTTCCAAAACCACGGCATGATGTTGCCCTCCTGCGCGGTAGCGGAGGTGCGGGGCGACAAGGCCACGATTTGGACCGGAGCGCAGGGCCCGTTTACGACCCGCGACCGCATTTCAACCATGATGAAAGTGCCGCGCAAGAATGTGGAGGTGCATTTCATCGAAGCGTCCGGTTGTTACGGCCGCCTGACGGCGGACGATGCCGCGGAGGACGCCGTTTTGATGTCCCGTGCGGTAGGCAAGCCCGTTCGCGTGCAGTGGATGCGCGCGGACGAGCAGGTCTGGGATCCGAAGGGCCCTCAACAACTCACGGTTGTTCGCGCGGCGGTGGATGCTCAAGGCAAAGTGACGGCTTGGGATTATCTCGATCGCAGCTTTCCGTGGACGGAGTCTCAGGGCACTCCTCAGCTTGGGGAAAGACAGATCGGCATAACGCCGGATAACGATGGCAATCCCAATGGCGCCGGCGGCGGAGGCGACATCTATGGATTCGAGAATATCCGGATCGAATCGAAGACGATTCCGTGGATGTTTCCGGAGCCCATGCCACTGCGAACCGCGTCTTTGCGCTCTCCCGGAGAGCCTCCGCGCGTGTTTGCTACGGAATCTTTTATAGACGAGATTGCCGCCGAATTGCGCATGGATCCGATCAAATTCCGGTTGACCTACCTGAAAGGCGATAGGCGCATTACGGAAGCTCTGACAACAGCCGCCGAAAAGGCCGGATGGGCCGAAAGGCCGTCTCCAGCGCCGCAATCGACGGGCAAAATTCTGCGAGGCAGAGGCGTTGCGGTTAACCAGCGAGGCGGCAGCATTCCCGCGGTTGTGGCTGAGGTCGAGGTGGATGCCTCGAGCGGCAGGGTAGCGGTCAAGCGCATTACGATCGCATACGACTGTGGGCTGATCATCAATCCCGATGGAGTGAAAAACCAGATTGAAGGAAACATCATGCAAGGGATCAGCCGCACGCTGATCGAAGAGGTGAAATTCGACGCGAGCGGCGTCAGCAGCGTGGATTGGGTCACTTATCCGGTCTTACGCTTCCAAGACGTTCCGGAGGTCCAAATTTATCTGATCAACCGGCCGGAACTTCCCGCCACGGGCGCGGCCGAGACGCCAATCGTGGTGATACCTGCGGCAATCGCGAACGCAATATTTGACGCCACGGGTGTGCGGATGCGCGAGGTTCCGTTTACGCCTGAGCGCGTCCTGAGCGCGCTGAAGGCAAAGTCATCGGTTACGCGCAAAGTTTGAGTTCTGTGCAGGCGCAAAGTCTGCAATGATCGATGGGGCCAGGTATTTCAATTGCATAAC
>Ga0070738_10007811_pt1 | contig 10535 bp, 9 predicted proteins | sample Coa_R2_2_FD_66446 | JGI IMG/M metagenome (GOLD analysis project Ga0070738, IMG submission 66446) | Surface soil microbial communities from Centralia Pennsylvania, which are recovering from an underground coalmine fire - Coalmine... | ecosystem: Environmental > Terrestrial > Soil > Unclassified ... | reverse complement strand
AAGCGTTTGATCACAGCCGACCAGGTAATTGAACGCTTATGTACGGCATTAAATACGTGAGCGCTTTCGGGTTGGAAAAATGGCGGCGCGGTGCAGCCGTGCAAGTTTGAGTGAGTTTCAGCCTTGTCTGTCCTACACTGAGGAAGAATTATTCTATTTATGACTCCAGCAGGATGACAGCGCATGGCAACCACGCCCAAAGTTTTAGCATTTGCAGGCAGCACGCGGTCTGATTCTTATAACAAGAAGCTGGTCAAAATTGCCGCTCAAGGGGTGAGAATGGCAGGTGCGGAGGCAACATTCATTGATTTGCGTGACCTATCCCTCCCCTTGTTCGATGAGGATTTAGAGGCCAAAGAAGGACTTCCCGCCAATGCCCGACAGTTCAAAGATTTGCTGCTGGCACATGACGGCTTATTGATCGCCTCGCCGGAGTACAACAGTTCCGTCACAGCCGTTCTTAAGAATGCGATCGACTGGGCCTCCCGTCCGGTTGAAGGTGAGGCCTCACTGGGCTGTTTTGTGGGCAAGGTTGCTGCCATCATGAGTGCCTCTCCCGGTGCGCTCGGTGGTTTGCGAGGTCTAGTCCATCTGCGATCGATCTTAGGCAACATCAGAGTGCTTGTGCTGCCCGATCAAATTGCGGTGCCCAAGGCCTACGAAGCCTTTAACCCTGATGGCAGCTTAAAAGATGCGAACCAGCAGGCTGCCGTTGAAAATCTTGGTGCCACTGTCGCAACCGTGGTCGCAAAACTCAAGGCATAGCATTGAGAATCTTGCGGGTAAGGGCTCATATCACCCATCACCAACGCCAAATCGGTAGAATGGGGAAAACGATCGCGAGTAAGCGCCATGATTCCAACTGTAATTGAGCAATCTGGTCGGGGCGAACGTGCCTTTGACATCTACTCTCGTCTGTTGCGGGAGCGGATTATATTTTTGGGACAACAGATTGACGCCGATTTAGCCAATCTAATCGTGGCTCAGTTGCTCTTTCTGGATGCCGAAGATCCAGAGAAAGACATTTATGTATACATCAACTCGCCGGGTGGTTCGGTCTCGGCAGGGATGGGCATTTACGATACGCTGCGACATATCCGCCCGGATGTATCCACCATCTGTGTCGGATTGGCTGCGAGCATGGGCGCGTTTCTGCTCAGCGCCGGTACTAAAGGTAAGCGGATGAGCTTGCCCCACTCGCGCATTATGATTCACCAACCGCTCGGTGGTGCTCAAGGGCAGGCCACCGATATCGAAATCCAGGCGCGCGAGATCCTGTACCACAAGCAGCGATTAAACGAAATGCTGGCAGAGCATACAGGGCAGCCGATCGAGCGCATTCAGGAAGACACCGAGCGTGACTTCTTTATGTCGGCTGAAGAGGCGAAGGACTATGGTTTGGTGGATCAGGTGATCGATCGCCGACCCTCTGCTACGCGCCCAGTCGTCGTCAAGTAAGTCGTCGTCAAGTAGTGGTGGCGATCGCGCGGACGTAACATGTGATGTTCAGATTAAAAGCGGTAGGCGATAGAGGGATGAAAAACCCTCTATCGCCTACCGCTTTTTGTTGCTTACTGCTTTTTGGAGCAGTCTGTCTAGCTGCGCGTTTCCACTTCCTGCTTCTGCACCTCAGCCTTAGACGGTTGTGGTGCATCCGCCAGAACTTTATCCGGTGTTTGCTGCTGCACCGACTCATCAGGCTTCATCCATTCGGTATGGAACACACCATCCTTATCCACACGCTGATAGGTGTGAGCACCAAAGTAATCGCGCTGTGCCTGGGTCAGGTTTTGGGGCAAGTTAGCACGACGGTAGCTGTCGAAGTAATCGAGTGAGGCGCTGAAAGCAGGCACCGCGATCCCCAGTCTTGCTGCCGTTGCTACCACATCCCGCCACGCTTCCTGCTTGTCCAAAATCGTCTGCTTGAATTCAGGAGCCAGCAGCAGATTGGGCAGTGCGGGGTTTTCATCAAAAGCATGCTTGATCTTATTCAAGAAGCCAGCCCGGATGATACAGCCGCCCTTCCAGATCCGCGCACATTCACCCAGATCTAGCTCAAAGCCATAGGTTGCTGACGCCTTGCTGAGCAGTGCCATTCCTTGAGCGTAGGAGCACATCTTGGAGCAGTACAGCGCATCACGCACTTTGGTGATGAAGGCAGCAACATCACCGTCAAATTTTGCAGTGGTGCCAGTTAGCTCTTTAGAGGCTTCGACCCGCTCGGTTTTGTACGACGACAAAATCCGTGCCGTCACGGCAGCAATGATGGTAGGAATCGCCACCCCAATTTCCAGAGAATCCGTCACCGTCCAGCGTCCAGTGCCCTTTTGCCCAGCCGCATCCAGAATCACATCGACGAGAGCCGAACCCGTATCGGGATCAATCTTCTTGAAAATGTCTGCTGTAATTTCGATCAGGTAGGAGTTCAGTTCGGGGGTATTATTCCACTCGGTAAAGATTTCGTGTAACTGGGGTGCCTTCAGCCCCAGCACGCTCCGAAGCAGATCGTACGCTTCGGCAATGAGCTGCATATCGCCATATTCGATCCCGTTGTGCACCATTTTGACGTAGTGCCCAGCCCCACCGGGACCGATATAGGTTACACAGGGGCCATCGTCTACTTGAGCCGCAATTTTAGTCAGAATTGGCTCCAAATACTGGTATGCCTGCTTGGTGCCACCCGGCATCAGGCTAGGGCCATTCAACGCACCTTCTTCACCACCGCTAACGCCCATACCAATAAAGGTAAATTTAGCGGATTCCAGATCTTTGGCGCGGCGTTCTGTGTCGGTGAAGAGGGAGTTACCACCGTCAATTAAGATATCACCCTCGTCCAGAAGTGGCTTGAGCTGCTCGATCGTGGCATCAACGGGGGCACCCGCTTTCACCATAATCAAAATTTTGCGAGGACGTTCCAATGCTGCAACAAACTCTTCGAGCGAGTAAGCGGCGACCACATTCTTACCCTTTGCTCGTTCTGCCATGAAGGCATCTGTCTTTTCACGGCTGCGGTTGTAAACGGCGATGGGGAAGCCATTACGCTCGACATTGAGCGCCAGGTTTTCGCCCATTACCGCGAGACCAATTACACCAAAGCTTTGTGCCATAAGATTCTCTGCTTAACTCTGCAAGTGCTTGGGATGTCCAATCCCCTTCAGGGTAGCTTGAACCTCTCGGGTTAGCCTGGAAGATAATCTTAAGCTGTCGTGTGGTTAGCGGGGAGAGCGGCGCGTGGAGCGGGCAAATGACGCTCAGCGGTTTAAATGGTGCAAAACTCTCTGCCTCAACTTCAGCACTTCCTGACAGAATCAATCTGTACACTATAGATTAGTTGTTCGGCATAGTTTGGAGCAGCGATATGCTGGCATATATTCTGGCACTGGTGGTTGGTTTGAGCAGTTTTGCTCTCTACATGGCGGCATTCTTTTTCCCAGAAGTCCATCGAAAAAATGACTTTATCTGGAGCGGCGTCGGGTTATTTTACGCCTTGGTGCTTTGGGTTTGTGCCGGACGCATTACAGGCGGTGTACTGCTAGGGCAAACGGTCAGCGTCGCGCTGCTGGGCTGGTTGGGTTGGGAAACCTTGACATTGCGACGGCAGATTGCACCGCGCGATCTGCAAACCGTAACGCCGTCTGTAGGGGAACTTCAGGCCACAGTCTTACAGGGTCTATCGCATCTGTCTAAACCTGAGACGATCGCTCAGTTTTCCAAACCGCTGGCCAAGCAGTATGCCAAACTTAGAGCCTGGCTTGAAGCGCTGATCAGCACATCAACCAAGCCAACTCAGCCGACTCAACCAACGCCCCCTGCCGTCGAACCAGACCCGCCGTATGTGCCGCTCACACCTGCCGATTTTGCGGATGCAGGTCGTCGTGCCAAGCCAACAACCGATGTCAGCGCGCCTCAGGTGAAGTCCGTGACAGCGATCGCGCGCAAACCACCTGCGGAAAACCACTCACGCGAGACGATCGCCAAGCAGGTACAGGACGTCTTCAAAGGGCTAACCCAAAAGCGTGAGAGTAAACCTGTCTACGTCCGGAAGCAGTTTCGCACGCCAGAAGCTGAGCCGATGCCCACCACTGAAGATAAATCAGATAAAGCGAGCGACAGTCAACCCCTCGTGCCGCCGCTGGAACCACCAAGTGCGGCGAGTGTGAGCGCAACAGTCATTGATATTGTCGAGCAGGAAGAACTGGCTCCACCCCCGGCAGCCACGGATGCTGATTCCCCGGATGCTGACTTAACGGATGCTGACTCAAAGGCTGAGACGAGCCAGTCCCAATAAGCACCTACACATAAGTTTGGTCGAGGTAACACCAGCGCCAGTTTTCACCCGGCTCAAAGGATTTGACGATTGGGTGCCCCATTGCCTGAAAGTGTTTGGTGGCATGCTTGTTCTTAGACGAATCGCAGCAACCAACATGGCCGCAGGTCAGGCAAAGACGAAGATGAACCCACGAATCGCCGGTTGCAAGGCATTCCTCGCACCCATCAGCGCCAGGTGTGACCGCTTGAATTTGGTCGCGGTGGTTACAGGATGGCATGAGATGTCCTTTCGCAATGAATACTGATCCTTACCCAGATTAGGACGCAAACAGTATTTGCTCAAGTTTGCTCTGCGCAATCATTTTTCCCTGCTTGATGACGGTTCTTGCTATGGGAGCCGCGCCGATCGCCTCTGTGACCGACGTTGCGCTGAGGATCACTAAATCGGCCACATTCCCTGGCGCAATATCGTGGTTGGGTAGCCCAATCGCGCGAGCGGCCTGTGTCGTGGCCATTGCCAAACACTGCTCGTGACGTGCGATCGTGCTGAGCTGGAGCGTTTGCGCTAACAGCGTACACATCTTCAGCACATCACCATCGCCGAAGGGCGTAAATAGATTCTGCACGTTATTGGTCGCCACACCGACTGTGACGCCATGATCGGCAAGTGTATGAACGGGTGCAATGCCGCGACGGACATTGTGAGTGTCTCGACGCGCCATCATGTAGAGGTCAGTTGCCGGCAGGGCTAAAATCGCAATGCCAGCGTCGGCTGTAGCTGTAGCGATCGCATTCAAAGCATCGGGCGGCAGCCCACCCAGTTTTGTCATGTGCCCCAGACAAACCCGCTGCTGCCACCCGCGCTTTTGCGTTTCAGCAATCACCATGGGCAGCAGCAAGGGCGCATCGTCGTCGAGAAAGTCTAGATGAAAGTCCACATCGCAGTTAAACTCCTGGGCAATCTCGAAGACAATGCGAATGTTTTGTTCGGGATCGGGATCAACGTAGGGAGCAGAGCCAATTACATCCCCACCCAGCGACATCGCCTGCCGCAGCAATGTTTCAATGCCTGGATGGTTGGTGATCCCCTCCTGCGCGAAGATAGCCAGTTGGAGTGTGATGCCCCAAGCATATTCCTGACGCAAGGGGAGTAGCGCGTTGATGCCGGTGAGTTGAACGACTGGATCCACTTCAACGTGCGATCGCATCGCGGTTGTCCCAAACGCGATCGCTTGTTCAATGACTCGTCGCGATCGAGCCTGGATGTCCGCCACGGTGAAGCCCTGTTTTGCCGCCAGCGTCTCCTGCAATGCCTCGCGAAAGGTTCCAGTTTGCCATCGTACTCGATCAAGTAAATAGGCTTTATCGAGATGAATGTGGGCATCAACCAGACCGGGGATGACCAGTTTGCCCTGGGCATCGACGGTTGTAGTGGCCGGTTCGGGAAGGAAATCGGCAATGGCAGCAATTTTGCCGTCTGTAATGCCGATCTCCCACAGGTGCGATCGCCCGATCAATTGAGCATTCGTGATTTTTAGATCCATGCGTGTTGTTGCCGTGTCACTCTTACCGTTAGCTTAATGGTGTTGGCATCCCAAAATCTGTATGACTGTCGAACGACCATCAGCCGATTCATCCCCATTTATGACCGTGTTGACTCAGGCTGCCGCCGCATTTCAAGCAAATACGAGTCGTCCCAGTGCTGAACTCGTTGTCAGAGCGTTACTACAGGCAGAAAAAGCCACTAAGCAAGAGCGTGTCAGCTATCCTTTTGAGTCCCTTTGGGGGCACTGGCGACTGTGTTTTGCGACGGGCACACGCAAAGCGCGGCGTGGCGGCATCGTTTTGGGCAAGGGCTTTTACGTGCCACAATTTGCTGTCGCCCAGATTTCGTTCGGCGGCGTGACTGGTTCACATGACGAGTCTGGCAAAGGCACGATCGGTAATCAGGTTGAGGTCGGCCCTGTGCGCCTGCGGTTTACTGGACCAGCCCGCTACCGGGGTCAGAAAAATCTGCTTGCGTTTGACTTTACCCAGCTGCAAATTGGCGTTCTGGGCAAGACGGTCTACGATGGCGGGGTACGGGGTGGAACGCGTAAGACCGAAGCGTTTGACAGTCAATCGATCGCCCGCCTGCCATTTTTTGCCTTTTTTATCGTCACCCCTGATTTCATTGCCGCGCGTGGACGTGGGGGTGGATTAGCCATTTGGGTGAAACAGGCACTCTCGACGGACGATTCCAGGTAATGCCCCGATCGTGTTGGGTGTATTGGTCGATTTAGCGATCGACCACCTGTACATCCGGCAATCGGGAATCAAGGAAACGATTCATCCAGGTTTCCAGATACACCTGATTCTGGCGCTGCTGTTCTGGATCGGTCGTGTTCAACGGGTGGGGGGCTAATCCAAAGATGGTTGCGGTCGTCACGCAGAACATTGACTTTTGAAACGTTTCGCAGATTTTGACGCGCAAATCGCTTTCACCCCGCAGCCCAGTCCGATAGACATCCAGCAGATAATCCGGTAGAAAGTGCCGCATGTCTTGCATTAACAGCGTTGGTGGAATGCCAGCGCCCCCGATCGGCAGTGGGTCGGCGTACAGCGCACCATAGGTAAATCGACTCTGATCAGGTGGAATGGCGTATAGTTGGGCATTGTAGGAAACCGTACCCGAGAAGGGTGTCCCGCGAAAAAACACCGCTTCTACGTACGGCACCGCCGCGTCTGGCAGAAACATCAATCCTTTAGATTTGGGAATAATGTCGTAGGTCTGGCCATGAATCGTTACGGCGTAAGTGATTGGTAAACCAGCCGCTGCGACTAATCCATCCAGGATGTGCGTCACGACCTGTGAAATTGAGTGGATTTCACCGCGATCGTAGCGATCGGAGAGCAGCAGAAACATTTCACTCATTACCTTCCAGAACTGCCCCAACGTGCTGTAGTAGGCCAGTTGTCTGACATGCTCAAGCAAAAATTCTGGAAATAGACGATGTAGCCCCTGTAGCCAGAGATTGGACTTAATTCTGGCGGCGATCGCCTGCTGCGCGCGATCCCGAAACTCTGGCGTATCGATGTACGCATCTAAACCACCGCCACCATGCCAGAACATGGCCTTCATGCAGTATTCGGCGTACTCAAAATTGATCCGATCGTGCCACCAGTGGCGGAAGAGCTTTGCAGGCGACATTTCCCCATTGAAGTATTTAAAGAAGGGGAAAAACACCAGGAACTGGTGCTCCGAGATGTAAAGCAGGTTGCGATAATACGCATCCAGCACCACACCGTAACTCTTCAAAATTCCAACCACTTCCAGCACATTTTCCGGCGTGTCCGGCACCAGAGCACCACCCGCTTTCAACCGATCAATATAGGCAGATAGCGGATGCGGGGGCGGTGCAGGGCGAACCTTAAGCGTATCTGTCATGGCGTTGCAGTAGGGGCGACAAAGGGTAGGGGGAGCGAAAATACGAGGAAAGGATGCTCTGCATGTGTAGCTATGAACTGTGCACAAGCGTCGATGCTTCATGACGGCTGGCTTCTAGCATCTGACGGCTGACTGCATCGGTGTCGTTCAATGCTACATCTGGCCTGCTATCCGTCCGTTGAGCGATCGCCGACGATGCGTGGATCAGTTCAGTGGTTGTCGTTTCACTGTAATGTACCAGCCAGTTGGGTTGCAAACCCAGCGCCACAATGAGTACCGCCAGCACCATAGCCGGAATGCGATCAATCCAGTACACAGGTGGCAGATTCATCACCTGTGGCGACAGTCGCCCAAAGAACGCGCGATTCACCAGGAGCAAAAAGTAGACCGCCGTTAAGCCCGTCCCGACCATACACAGCAAGGTCTGGACGGGAAAGACTGGAAAACTCCCCCGAAAGACCAAAAATTCCGAAATGAATCCAACCATGCCCGGAATACCGGAGCTTGCCATAACGCCCAAAATCATGAGGCTACCAATGAGGGGCAGGCCACGCTCCGGATTCAGCAGTCCCCGTAACACCTCCAAATCACGGGTGCCCGCTTTCTGGTAGACCACACCCACGAGCAGGAACAGCATTGCGGCAATCAGTCCGTGGCTGATCATCTGACACACGGAGGCCAGAAGGCTGAGGGGGGTTGCGGCTGCCGCGGCTAAAAGCACATAGCCCATGTGCCCGATCGAGCTGTAGGCGACCATTTTTTTCATATCGGTTTGAGCGATCGCCATAAACGCGCCATACAGCACACTAACAGCTGCCCACGTGGCCAACCAGGGAGCCAGCACTGTCCAGGCTTCGGGAAATAGCCCAAACCCAAACCGCACCAACCCGTAGGTTCCTAACTTCAGCAGTACCCCTGCCAGCAAGACAGAGACGGGGGTTGAGGCCTCAACGTGAGCATCGGGCAGCCAGGTATGAAACGGCACTAGCGGAATCTTAATACCAAACCCAACCAGGAGTGCTCCAAGCAGCAACAACTGCTGACCGATCGGCAAGATTTGCGACAGCAGCGGATCGTAGTCAAACGAGGTAGACCGAGTGAGCAACGTAAGGCCCAAAAACGCCACCAGGATTAAGACGCCCGAGATAGCGGTATAGATCAGGAACTTAGTTGAGGCATATCCTCGTCTGGCTCCGCCCCAAATCGCAATCAGCAGATATAGCGGAATCAGTTCTAGTTCGTAGAACAAAAAGAACAACAGTAAATTTTGCGCCAGAAACGCCGCTGTCACGGCGGCATTCAGCAGCAGCAGCAGCGTGTAATACAGGCGCGGCCGCTGCACCGTTGCCTCACTGCTGACGATCGCAATGCCTGTGAGCAGTCCATTCAGCACAATCAGCGGCAGCGACAGACCATCCAGCCCCAACTGATAAGACAGTCCCAGAGTCTCAATCCAGGCAAAGCTCTCCGAGAACTGCATTCCCGACTGTCCCGGATCAAACTGGCTGCCAAGCACGAGCGTCAGGATGAACACAATGCCGATTGTCACCAGAGCCACTGGTCGTGATCGTTGCGGTGAGGATGAATCAGTCACCAAGCCGAGGAGAACCGCGCCCAACACAGGTATCCAGATCAAAGCACTGAGCATCATGGCACTCCAAAACTACCAAGCAAACCAAATTAGAAAACCGCCTACCAGACTGACCGCGACCAGAATGGTCAGCAAATACACTTGGGATTGTCCAGAAGCGCTGTACTTCAGGCTTTCACCACTGAAAATTGAGGCAAGGCCCATAAAGTTGACCAACCCATCAACGATGTAGCGATCGCACCAGTTACTGAACCGCGAAATTAAGACGACACCGCTCACGACGCTGACATGGTAGAGGCGATCGATATAAAAGTCGTAGGACAATAAATCCTGAATAAACCGCCAGGGTAACTGCACCGAGCGAGACCATGCCTTGTGTAAGTAAATATTGGCCCCAATGCCACAGCCGACAATGCCCGATAAAACCAGTAGCAGTGCCGCTGTATGGTTGAAATAGGCCCACTCTGGCAGCAATGACAGGCGCAGCATCGCTACAGGAATGAGAAGCGTCACCACAATCAGGCACACCATGGGTACGGCCATCGCCCAGCCAACCTCCGGTGCCCGACGGGTCTTTTGCTGAGGCGGACCTAAAAACACCAACCGAAACACCCGTGTCAGGTTCAATGCGGTCAGTCCGTTGACGAGTAACACCACACCGACCAGCCAGGGTTGTTCTGTCCAGAAATCTTCCAGACCCAGTCGCAGCGCCCAAAAACCTCCCAACGGTAGCATCCCCACCAAACCAACCGACGCTACTACAAACGCGGTTGTGGTGACGGGCATCCGTGACCATAGCCCTCCCATTTCGGTCATGTCCTGGTTATGGGTCGTTGTAATCACCGACCCAATACTCATGAACATCAGCGCTTTTGCGATCGCGTGCGCAAATAGCAACAGCAGCCCAAATCCAGTCCACTGGGTGCCAACCGAAATAAACACTAGCCCCAGGTAAGCGCTGGTGGAGTGAGAAAGGGCACGCTTGATATCAATTTGCGCCATCGCCACTAATGAAGCACCGATCGCGGTCATCGTTCCAATCACAATGAGCGCTGTCAGCGCGACGGGCGAGAGGTTCAGAATGGGCTGAAGCTTGATCAAGACGTAAGCGCCACAGGCGACGACCACCGAGTTACGCAAGATTGACGCTGGATTAGGGCCTTCCATCGCCTCATCCAGCCAGAGATGCAACGGAAACTGAGCGCATTTGCCGATCGGTCCGGCAATCAGCGCCAGTCCCAACAGCGT
>Ga0070738_10007806_pt1 | contig 10539 bp, 8 predicted proteins | sample Coa_R2_2_FD_66446 | JGI IMG/M metagenome (GOLD analysis project Ga0070738, IMG submission 66446) | Surface soil microbial communities from Centralia Pennsylvania, which are recovering from an underground coalmine fire - Coalmine... | ecosystem: Environmental > Terrestrial > Soil > Unclassified ... | reverse complement strand
CGACGTGTATCATGCTTTACCGAGAGCATTCTCATCAACGTCGATCAGCCCGATATGCTCCTGGACATGCTCGGCCTGGCCGATCGTCAAACGATGCAGGCCACGTCAGACAGCTCATCTCGACAACAGGACGATCTTACAAAAACGGCCTCTCCACGAGAGAGAACGAGCCAACCTCCGCAAATAGGGACGGCGGCGATCCGCGTAGAGAGGCTAACTCGGAGGTTTGGAGATCGTATGGTCGTAGACTCTCTTACAATAAACATCCAGCCTGGAGAGATCTATGGCTTCCTGGGCTCGAATGGAGCCGGGAAAACGACGACGATCAGGATGCTTGTCGGCCTGCTGGAACCGAGCGCGGGCCATGTCTGTATTGCTGGACACGACATCTGGAAGGCACCCATAGAGGCCAGATCGCACCTGGGCTATGTCGCGGATCGAGCGCTGCTATACGAAAGGTTGACGGGCCGCGATTTTCTCTCTTTTCTGGCGCAGATGCGAGGCATACCCCTGGTCGAGGCTACGCCTCGTATCGCTGATCTCCTGGCGCTCCTGGAGCTCGACGAGCACGCCGATCGCCTCTGTAGCTCTTACTCGTTTGGTATGAAGCGCAAACTGTCGCTAGCCGGGGCTATGCTGCATCAACCGGCGGTACTGATCCTCGACGAGCCGCTCAATGGGCTTGATCCACGCAGCGCCCGCCGCCTCAAAGATCTTTTCCTCAAACTGGCCGGCGAGGGCGTCGCTATCATGCTCTCTACGCATGATCTGGCGACGGCCGAGACGCTCTGCCACCGGGTCGGTATCATCCACAAAGGTCGTCTGCTGGCCGAGGGAAACACGACTGAGCTACGTCGCATGGGGGGCGTTCCCGATCTGGAAACCGTTTTTCTCAATCTGACGGAGGAAGGGGTGGCGCTATGAGGCTAGCACTGATCGCATGGCGTGCGCGGCTCAGGTCCGCGCACAATACCCTCCGGTACCATTCCGTTGCGAAGATTGGCCTGGCAGTCACGATAATGGCAACCTGTGCGGCCACCATCTGGTCGACCAGCCAGATGGCAGAACGCATCCAGCAGTGGCAAACCGCAGGGGATCAGGCACTGACAGCGGGCCTCTGGCAGCTTTGCCTGGGCATCTGGGGAGGCAGCGCATTCTTCGCACTTCTCACGATCATGCAGACGCTGTGGCGCAACGACGAGATGATCCTGCTCTTCACACTGCCGATGAGCTATGCAACACTCTTTCGTATGATATGGGGATTTCTTTTCCTGGAACTGTGGAACTGGTTGCTCCTGCAGGCGATTGCGCTGGGCAGCGTCCTGCTGGCCACATTGGACTGGCAAGGGCTCTCCTGGCTGCTCATGATCCAACTGGGTATCGGGATGATCCTCTGCTGCATGCTGTTAGGAGTGCTCCTGTTCGTACGCTACATTTTCGTGGGCAACTGGAAACAACGCACCCTGGCAGTCAGTTTATCAACACTATTGCTGGTACTCGCAGGCAGAGCCGTGTTCTTCCTGATGACAAAACCTGGTACAATAAGGTGGCTACAACCGGAGCCCATCGCAGGCATATTCCTGTTAGCGTTGGGGATCACCATGGGGCCATGCGCGACGGCATGTGGTAGGCTGTATGCCACTACGTTTCACCTGCTGCAGGGCCTGGATCGCCCTCCTGGAACATGGAGACTCCCGGGGGTTACAACGATACAACGCCTGCTCGAACGGAGACGGACACTATCAGGGGCGTTGGCGGTTCGAGCTGTAACCAATCAGAGCCGCAACTGGTTCTTCTGGTTGCGCTTCACCGTAACCGCCATTCTGCTGGCCCTGGCACCCGTTGTACGCACACCATCGATGCGTATGGGAATTCCGCCTCTGCTGTTCGTGGTAAGCTATGGCACGCTCCTGCCCCTGGTGCTGATATTGGAAACGGCCCCAAACAGCATCAGCGCGGAGGGGCAACGGCTGAATCTCTACCTGGTCGCACCGCTCCCGCTCTCCCGGCTGCTCCGAGCAAAACTCACGCTCTTCCTGTTCCCGGTACTCATCATAGGAGTGCTCGTGGGCCTGGTCCTGAGCCATCTCGTCGCTTTGCCTCTGGCACAACAAGGGCAGGCTCTGCTGGCCATCGTGTTGATAGTAGGCAGCCTGACGACACTGCTCGTGCTGGGGAGCACCTGGGACCTGAATCTCCAAACTCTAGCGGAAGGGATGGAGCAGATCATCCTGCAGGAGGAGACGCCGCTCTCGCCGCGTCGCCTGACGCTGGTCAATCTATGCGTCCTCTTCTGGGCTGGCATGCTCTTGCTGCTGTGGCGACTACCACCACTTCCTGCGCTCATCCTCCTCCTCTTGTTTACTTGCATGCTGATCGTCGGAACATGGTCCTTCAGCATTGGTTTCATCCATCACCTCATCAAAAACGGCTAGCGCTCTATCAGGATCTCGGGCTATAACTCATACATGGGAGTGGATAGCCAGAAGTGCTCATCCCCACGCCACATAGCCACCATGGGGATGAGCACCTGGCAGGATCAGCGTTAGAGCTGCGCGTTTTTGAATTTGTGCCACAGCCGCTCGACTATACTCTTGCTATCATAGACCAGGCCGTAGCGCGCGACGTATTGGCAGACGTTCTCGATATCGCGGGTCAGTAGAGCGAGGGCATTGGAGTTGAAACGTGGATCAACCGCCTGCGGGAAGTCGATGATTTTCGCCTGCTCCTGCCAGTATAGGATGTTATAGGCTGAGAGGTCGCCATGGACGTAGTTGTGGGCGAGCCAGAGCTCGATATTGCGCAATAGACTGTCGAAAACGGCACGCGCCCGTTCCCGCGACAGCTCACTGCGTGCGAGCGAGGGGGCAGCCTGGGCACGGTCGCCAAAATACTCCATGAGGATAGCGCTCTGGGTGCTGGCAATGGGTCGTGGCGTGTCAGCTCCAGCTTGATGGAGCGCCGTCAACACCTCGAACTCGTGGTTGACCCACATGCCAAATTGTACCTCCCGCCCAAAACGGCTCTTATTCTGGACAGCCCGGCGGACCTGCCCATTGGTAATGACACGTCCCTCCTGATAAATGGCGTCATTTTTGAAGTTGCGCTGATTGCGCGAGCGATAGATCTTGGCTGCCAGCAATTCTACACCCATAGAGGGATGCGCCTGGCAACAATAAACAGTTGCTTCTTTGCCACTCTTCACCTGATAGAGAATCTCTGTAATCATTCCCTCAGCAAAAAAGTGATCAAGGGTCAGTTGCACGGGATCCTGTTGGGCCAGTATTTCCTGTTCTTCCAGTTCATCCATGGCGCGAAACCGTTTGCGCTTTGACATGGTACTCTTCTACTCCTTATATCTGCATATACATTTAATGCGTTCATGATGTGAGAACGTGTGGAGACAGTTGGCATAGAGCACCTCTTCTTTCTTGTTCACCTCGTCTCGTGGGAGGGTGAAAAAATGCATACAGACAGCGAAAAGGGCCGCGAGCATCATGCTCACGGCCCAATGATCCATAGGGAACAAAAAAGGCCATCCAAACGGGATGACCAGTAAGACGCGGTTCTATCGCAAGCTCAGCCGAGCATTGCCTGTATTATCAAGAGAACCGCCGAGATTGCTTCTGACCTTCCCGGAGACATGATGCGCTAAAAACGGTGACTCGTCGCATGGCACGCTCCTTTCATAGGTCCCAGGACGGAATTGGCTCGCTGGAACCGGTCAGAAAAAGTATTATATGATGAGTGTACCTGAAGCAGGAAGGAATAGTCAAGAGCAAACGACAACAGATCATAGGGCGAGATATCTAAGACGCACTTTCAGAAGGGGCGTAGATGCCCGTCTCGAAATACACATGATCGAACAGAGCAGAAGCGAGAAGATCTGCATCTCCTTGAACGCGAATGTGACCGCGTTCCAGAGCCTCCCTGAGTGATGTCTGCCTCACTAATAATTGAAAAAAGACGTCTGTTGTGACATCCACAATCACGTCTGGATGAGGCGCAGATCCAGGAACAACCTCCAACGAACCGGACAGAAGCCGAACCGTGAAAACCTCATCAGGCGAAAAGTGGAACTCAAAAGTGGCAGAAACATCTCCCGCTGTTTCCGATCGAAACGAGGACCGTAACGCCAACATGGCAGATTCGCCGCGAAAAGCCTGTTGTTGAGGCGGTTCGAGTGACTTTCCGCCCCACCGTCCTAAGAGCATAATGACCTCATCGAGCTCTCGTCCATAAGCCGTCAACTCGTAGACGGTCGATGCCGCCGGCGGTGGCAGCACACGACGCTGGATGATCAATGCTTGCTCAAGCTCTTGCAGGCGGGCCGCAAGAATATTCGTGCCAATGCCAGGCAGGCTTTCCAGGAGATCGGTATAGCGCTTCGGTCCCAGAAGCAGTTCACGGACCACTAAAAGCGTCCAACGCTCTCCTATCAGGTCTAACGCCTGCGCGACACCACAGTATTGATTGTACCTTCGCTTTTTCATTGCTTCATCAGCATACCATAGCTTGACAGAAAAAACAAGAAACGGCCATATATTTCCGAACAAATCACTTGCAAATTATATATTGTTTACTATATAATTTGCAAGTGATTTGTTGAAACCAAAAGAAGAAAGGTGACTATTCAGCTCCCTCTCTGGGCCCGCCGGCGGCGGGTCCAGAGAGGGAGAGAAGGGCGAGGACACCTCGCGCTCCGGCCAGGGGACTCCGTCCCCCGGCACCCCCTGCTGAGTAGTTACAAAGAAGAAAGGTATGATCATGCTACCATCTGGTATTTCTCGCCATGGAACGACGTTTATCAACTGGTATCTTCTGGAAGAAGCGGGGAAACTCACAGTGATCGACGCGGGTTTTCCCACCTACTGGCCACAGCTCCTTCAGGGGATACAAGAGCGAGGCTATCAGCTTGAAGATATCCAGGCTCTCATCTTAACGCACGCGCACGCCGATCATAAAGGCTTTGCGGAAGGGCTGCGTCGAGCGACCGGGGTAACGGTGTGGGTTCATGAGGCCGATCGCGATCTGGCCTGTCGCTGGGAACCCATACCACCTCGCGGGTTCATCCAGAATCTCTGGCGACCTTTTGTGCGTTCGTTTTTCCTTGAAGCAACTCGCGATGGAGCCTTTTCAGTTCCCCCTCTTGAGAAAGTCTCCACCTTTCAGGACGGTGATGTCCTCGACGTTCCAGGTCATCCACAGGTCATCCATACGCCAGGTCATACGCCTGGAGAATGCGTATTCTATCTACCGGAACGAGAAACATTGTTCAGCGGCGATACACTTGTGACCGCAAGTCTGTATAACGGGCACTTCGGGAGACCGCAACTGCTGGCCAATGGTCTCAACCACAATACCTATCAAGCCCGCAGATCACTCCAAAAACTGGAGCGGTTGGGACATGTGACGATGCTCCCCGGGCACGGCGAACCATGGTCAGGAGACATGGAAGAAGCTGTTCGGGGGGCTTACCATCAATAGGAAAAATCAATATTTCAAACACGGAGGAAACGATGAACACAGCATTTATTCAAGGCGGCAATGGCGTCCACCTCTTTACGCGTTCCTGGGGCAATCCTCAGAATCCAGCCGTCATCTTCTTACATGGCTGGTCCGGCTCCCATGCATCCTGGAAATGGCAGTATGAAAGCGATCTGGTAGAAAAGTTCTACCTCATCGCCGTCGATCAACGCGGAAGCGGTTATTCTGAAGCTCCATCAGACCCGACTGACTACACCAGCGGCGATTTCTACGCACAGGATATCAAGGGCATCCTGGACGCCCATAAGGTCAAACGGCCAGTCCTCGTTGCCTGGTCTTTTTCTGGTCTGGTCGTTGCCGACTACCTGGCCCGTTTTGGCGATGGGAACATCGCGGGCATTGTGCTTACGGGCTCCCTTTTTGTGACGAGGCCGGAGGGAAGTCAACAGATGGGACCCGCTGCAGCTCTGGTGCGGGATGCCCTCTCTCCAGATCTCGATCTCCAATATGCTGGCCTGAAGACCTTTTTGCAGGCAATGGGGGGAAAGCCAATGACTGAGGATGAGCTCGCCAGGGAGGCCGTTGTGAGTATGATGACGCCGCCTCACGTACGGGCAGCGCTCCTCCAACGTTCGGTCGATCATACAACAACCTGGGGCGCTCTTCAGGTGCCAGCTTTAATTTTACAGGGCGATGATGATCAGGTAGTACTACCAGCAACCGCTCAAGCGTTCGCAGATCTTATTCCTGATGCACGGCTCATCATGTACGAGGGAATTGGTCATACTCCATTTCGGGAACATGCCAATACCGTCAATAGGGACCTGGCACACTTTGTTCTCAATAGAGCGAGCCGCTGAATATATACAATCGAAATGGCCATTGCGGGACGACAACAAATGTCGTCCCCCGCGGCTCATTTTGCCCCGAGTGCCAAAAATCCTCACCCCGATCCCTCCCGGCAAGAACGTCAAACACACATCTTTCACCTTACCAGTGAGCTGACCGAGAATGAGGCGGAAGCGCAACGGGGGCAAAGATGACACCAATTCAGTTCGACGAGCTGATCGTTAAAAAGGGCAGATACAATATCTCTAATATCAGGAGGTATCTATGCACATCGATCAGTTAGACCATCTTGTGCTCACAGTACAGGATATTCAGACGACCAGCGACTTCTACGAACGGGTTCTGGGCATGCAAGTGATCACTTTCGGCGAAGGGAGGAAGGCACTTCAATTTGGCAAGCAGAAAATCAACCTCCATCAGAAGGGGAAAGAGTTCGAGCCGAAGGCTCAGCATCCCCTGCCAGGCTCGGCTGACCTCTGTTTTCTTACCTCGGTACCGCTCGAACAGGTTGTAGACCATCTGAACGCCTGCGACGTTCCTCTGCTGAGCGGACCTGTCAGGCGTACAGGCGCGATGAAGGCGTTGCTCTCCGTCTACTTTCGCGATCCCGATGGCAACCTGCTTGAAATATCAAACGAGCTAGCGTAGGGACGGTGCTCCATTGACGCTGCTCTAGGCAGACGCCAGGATGTAGCTGCACGATGTGTGATGGACACAGTAGCGGGGCTCATCCTGGCGTCTCCCGCGCTCAGTTGCACCCGCAGCAGGCTACTCCTGCGGCGAGGTTTCAGCGCCGACATGCCAGCGAGTGAGATGCTCGGCATGGGTACGCAGATAGGCTCCTGGCTCAAAGAGGGTATCATAGTACTCCAGATCCAGGTGGTGCGTCTGCACATACATCAGCACAAAGATCGTCGGGACCGTGGCCGGGAACTTACCGAAGGTGTCAAAAGCGTATTGCGCCTGCAAAGCGACGCACTCGCGGAACTTCTCATCGTGCACCTGGGCGCTGCTACGCACCTTGCGGCTCTCTTTCCAGGGTCCAGGCGTATCGGGATGGAAGGGGCCACCAGGTCCGAATTTGCGCTCGCAGAAATGATCCACCGCCGCCCGCATGTTCGGATAATGCGGTGGTGTATGCCCTTCAAAAACGCCAGGGAGACCGGTGGGATTGGGGAGAGCCCAGCGCTCATCGGTATCGTAGCGGAAACCAAGGCCCGGCACATCAGGATTGCCACTCGCACCCAGGATTGTCAGGCGATCTATGCCATTGAACATCCATCCGCCCAATCCCAGCGCCTGCTGCATCAGTACCCCTGCATAGGCCGCAGTCGAGAGCTCAGCCGTACATTCCGTGAGCGAATACTGATCCAGGAACGTCAGAGGCAGGGGAGACTCCACATCAACGATATCTGCGAACTTCTCAATACCGGGAATACTGCGACAGTTCACATCATCATAGATACTGAAGCCATTCTGCACAAAGAAACAGAGATTGGCGATCGCATGTTGGGCCACATCGCCCGTGGGAATGACCAGCAACGAACCAGGGCGGTTTGCCACCCAGGTATTATGCCCCTCCATATATGGTTCTTGCGGCGGCAGATAGATCCTCTTGTCAGATAGCTTGTGGATGCGTGAACGATGTGCTTTGACGAGCTCGACGAGCGAGATAGAACCGTCCGCTTGGCGTTGCGCCAGGGCCGGAGCATCGCGGGTAGTGAATATGTAGGTTCCGCTGTCATCGGTGAAGAAGATCTCACTCGTATGGAAACCGGCCGCCGAAGGAAAGGTACGCCCGCCGGCCGCGCCAGGATAGTTTGAGAGGTGCGGTGCATAGCGTGCGTGGCGCGTAATCGAGTGATGCCAACCCGTATTACCTCCAATAGCGGTCAGGATCAACAATTTTTCAAGTTCCGTGAGCGGCAGGACCTCGTGCCTGGATTTAAAGGCCAGAGGCCCATCCGGTATCTCGGCACCACGAAAAAAGCGGCGCGACCTCCTCCCAAAGAGTGCATCAACAAAAGGGAACTGGAGCAGATCCTGCAAAGCCTGCTCCTCGCGCTCGTCTCCCAATCCAAACTGGTTCTGTTGTTCAGTGCTCATTGAGCTCCTCCTGACTACTACTGACCATCGGCGCTGGCGACAGCAACAAAGTCATTGATCGCTTGCTGAACTTCATGGAGCGCAGCTTCAACATACGGCATGTGCCCGACACCCTTCTGCCTCAGGTGAGTAGCCTTCTCAGTGGGTGTGCCGACAGCGTTCAAGAAGGCCGCCACACTTGCCTCGGTGGCAAAAGGGTCGAGCTCACCGGTAATCACCAGGACACGCCCATGATAACGATCCAGGGTAGCCTCCGGCAACTGCTGCACGGCAAAATAGGGGCCAACCGGGTACGCATAGGCCGTGCCAAAGTGTGCCTGATGCCAGGCGGTGACGGCCGGGCTGGCTGAGGGAATAAATAGCTCCGGCCATTCCTCTTCGGTGGTGAAAGCATAGCCAGCAGGCGCTTTAGCAGCTTCTGCCAGCGCCTCGGCCAATGTGTCACCGAGGGGTTGGTAAACCAGGCCAAGCAGGACCAGACCCCCAATCCGCTCGGGATAGCGCCCGGCCACGACTGCGGCCACGACGGTCCCATAACTCACACCAACCAGGATCGCCTGAGCAGCACCTGTGACTTCTTTGACATAGTCGAGGACTGCCAGGGTATCCGCTACGCTCGTCTCTACCGTGACCGAGAAACCATCCAGGACGCGGCTAGAATGTCCATGACCGCGAAAATCGAACGCAAAGGTACGCGCGCCGGCGCGGGCCAGCGAGTCGACCAGCGAGGCATCCTCTACCGGCACATCAAAACCCGCTCCGTCCATACCCGCGCCATGCAGCAGGACGACAGGCAGCCTGTCTGCCACGAGAGACTCATCGAGCCATTTCTCACGAATAGACAGATCTACCGTGGGCTCAACGCGCAGTAGTGTTTCGCGAATGAAAAAACCATTCTCCTGACGCAGTAAGGGCCCAACGCGTGTTTTATCTGAAGGCATTGATGTTACATCCTTTCGTTATTAAAGAGCGGGTCATGAGAGAACCGGGGGCTCAGTTTTGAGTGCAGGCGTAGCTGAAACGACTGGATCAGGCACTGCTGCCTCATCGGATCCCACCATGTTTGCCGACAGGCGTTGCGGAAGATACGAATCGCTTCGCACCTTCCAGAAGGCATAGAGCAAGGCAAGCACCAGTAGAGCCAGGACGATCCAGATAAACCAACTGTACGGCGGATTCTGGCCCGGCTGAACCAGTGCCCAGAGAGGAACAGCCAGACTGATCACTCCGACAATCGGCAGGATGTAGCGCTGAAACACGGAAAGGTTCTGCCACTTGTACCACACAACGGCAATGTCGGTAGCGGCATAGACAAGAATGAGCGGAATCGTGCCCAGCGTCGAGAGATAGCCGAAGCCGGCGATCCAATCGCCGCTCCAGGTCCCGACCACCAGGGCCAGAATCAGGCCCAGCAAGGTCGGCACCGTCAAAGCAACCACCGGCGTGCCAAAGCGCGCAGAGACACGTGCGAACGGTGCCGGAAAGAGCCCGGCCCTGGCCGAATGGAATAGGACACGCGAAAGATTGTTTGTACCCGCCAGCAAGGTCCCTGCCGTACTGGTAAAACCCGCGAGCGCTGCCAGGATCGCGAACCCACCCAGATAGCGCTGAGCCAGCGTAATAAAGGGCACCTGCTCCTTCGCCAGCGCAGCGGTATTGCCACCAAACCCCTCGACCGTCGCATAACTCACGAAGAGGTACAGCAGCCCCATCAAACCAATGCTGCTCAACACTGCACGGGGAATATTCCGTGTGGGGGCGTGCGCCTCCTCAGCCAACGCGATCGAATTTTCAAAGCCGATAAACAAGAAAATCGCCAGCGGGAAGGCCTGCCCAAAACCAGAGAAGCCCTGGCTGATCGACGATGGCAAGAAAGGTTGTAGGGAGAGGGCCACCGGAGGCTGCACGAGAACACGGATCGCAACGATCAGGAGCACGGCCACTTCGATAACCATCGCCACTGTCGCCACCCGCGTCGACCGGTCGATCCCACTGACCGTGAGCAACCAGCTACCGACGACAAAAACGATCGTCAGCGGAATCCAGGGCACGGTCACGTTATAAAATATCTGGAGCGAGAGCGTCACCCATCCACCA
>Ga0070738_10007801_pt1 | contig 10546 bp, 10 predicted proteins | sample Coa_R2_2_FD_66446 | JGI IMG/M metagenome (GOLD analysis project Ga0070738, IMG submission 66446) | Surface soil microbial communities from Centralia Pennsylvania, which are recovering from an underground coalmine fire - Coalmine... | ecosystem: Environmental > Terrestrial > Soil > Unclassified ... | reverse complement strand
TGAATTGCGTACGAAGATGACGAGCATCCTCGCGGAGACCAGCGAGACGCTGGAACTATCCGAAGTGCTCGACACGCTCCTCGGGCGTCTGGACCACCAGCTGTCCGAGCCTGACCGCATCGTTTCGCGGTGGCGTGCCACGCCGAATATGCTGGGCGAACAGGTTCGTGTTCAAACGGGCGATGCCGTGCTGGACGGCCTCGCCTGGGACCTGGACGACGACGGCGCCCTGCTACTGCGCGTCCCCAGCGGAGCGATCCGCCGTCTCGTCGCCGGCGAGGTTCATCTCCTCCCTAGCTGAGGAGGCGGCGGATTAGCGTGCGGTCGAAGTTGCCGCCGCTGAGGAGCAGGGCAATGGGCTTGGGCGTGTCGCCGAGCTTGCCCGTCAGGTAGGCGGCCAGCGGGAGAGCGCCGGTGGGCTCGACCGCGAGTCTACAGCGCTCCCAGGCGGCGACCACAGCCTGCTCGATCTCAGCTTCGGAGACGGTGACCACGCTCTCTACGAAGCCATGCTCCACCATCACCTCGAAGGGGCGCTCGCCAATTGACAGCGTGCGAACGCCGTCGGCGATGGTGGGTGGCGGGCCTGGCAGCGATTGGCGGGAGCGCGTCCGAAGGGTGGCCGCCGCGTCGGCGGCCAGCTCCGGCTCGACGCCGACGATGCGAATGTCGGGGTTGTGCGCCTTCGCCGCGAGCGCCGTGCCGCTGATGAGCCCGCCACCGCCGACCGGCGCCACGATGGTGCCCATGTTCGGCCGGTCGCGCAGCAGCTCGTAGGTAGCGGTGCCCTGGCCGTGAATCACGTCCCAGTGGTCGAACGGCGGGATGAACTCGAGCCCGCGCTCGTCGCGAATCTGCCGCACCCGCTGCTCCCGATTGGAGACGGTAATGCCGTCCATGATGATTTCGGCGCCGAGCGCGCGTGTGGCGGCGACTTTGGCCGGATTGGAGTCCACCGGCATGACGATGCTGGCCGGAACGCCAAGCGTGCGGGCTGCGAGCGCGACGCCCTGCGCATGGTTTCCGGAGCTGACGGCGATCACACCCTTGAGAGCCGGATTTGCCTCCTTCAGCCCGAGCAGCGCGTTGAACGCGCCGCGGGCCTTGAACGATCCTGTGACCTGCAGGCACTCGGGTTTCAGGACCAGCTGCGGGTCGAGGTCCGTCTCGAGCGCCGGCGTCCAGCGGACGTACGGCCGGATACGCTTGGCTGCGGCCTCGATCTCGGCGAGGTGGCTGGCCAGGTACTCGCTCACCGCTCCAGCATAGCCGTGGGCCTGCTTAGCGCCGCGGCCGAGGCGGCTCTGCGAGTCTTCCTGCCATACGCTAGGCTGGCGTCATGGCTGACGGCAAGCTCGAACAGTTGCGGGACATCGCCCACCGCTTTCGGACAGGCCAGCTCACGCTGCACCAGGCCGCGATGGAGGCGGGTATGAGCGAGGATCAGTTCGAGAAGGCGGTCAAGGGCTTCGCCTGGGTGGACGAGAAAGCCGGCCAGGCCGGCCGCCTCGCCGGCGGCGCAGCCAGCGTGACCAAACGCCTGTGGGGCCGCTGGACGAAAACTTAGGACAGCAGCTGGGCGAGGCCCAGCGCATCGAGCTTTTCGTTCGGGATGGCGCCTTCGGGGGTCCAGCCGCGGGCGGCGTAGTAGCTGGCGATCATGGTGTCGAGCTCGGCGGGAGTGAGGGTGGTGCCGGAGGCGACGCCGGTGGGCAGGGGTTCGGAGAGGACCCGCGGCGGCAGGCTGTCGTCGGCGCGGGTCCAGCCTTCGCGGAGGTTGAACAGCTTCTTGAGGTTGCTGATGCGCTCGCCGGCTGCGCGCAGGTCCACGTCCCAGCCGGTGACGAGCTGGTACAGCTCACCTGCCTCAGGATAGAAGTCCTCCAGGCAGCGGCGAACGAATTTGCACAGGATGAGCGAGTCGATCACCGCCGAGCGGTCCTCGCTGGCGGCTGCTATCTGGCCCCGAGGACCATTGCTGCGCAGGCGGTCGACCTCGTCGGAGAAGTCGGCTTCGTAGGCGCTGGAGCGGTTGTGGCAGGCCCCGCGCGGGCCGACGGCCAGGCCCAGGGCCATGGTCTTGAGACTGCGTGGCTCGTAGCCGGGCATCTCCAGGCCTTTGACATGCATGGCCCAAGCGTTCGAGCCGCCGCCGGTCTGGGCTGCCGCCCGTTGTGTCCCCTCCGCCAGCAGATCGCCGACCCCCTCCCGGTGGGCGATGGCCTCGACCATGCCCAGCAGCGCCTGGCCATTCCCAAATCGAAGCGCAGGAGCGTCTATCAGGCCCCTCTCCGCCGACTCCATGGCCCAGGCAATGGTCGCGCCCGTACTGATCGTGTCTATGCCGTAGCTGTCGCACAGCGCAGCCGCCGCCAGCACGGTATCCAGGTCAGACACGCCGCACAGCGGCCCCAGGGCGTACAGGCTCTCGTATTCCATCCGGCCGGCTTTGTCGCCGCTCCGAAAGAGATGCTCGCAGCCAATGGTGCAGGAAGCGCAGGTGACGGACCGCTCGTGGCGCTCTGAGTGCAGATGCTCGCCGCTGACCTGCTCCGCCGCCTCGAAGGTCGACTGCCGGAAGTTGTAGCTGGGCAGCGCGCCCAGGCGGTTGAACACGGCCAGGTTCGCGGTTGTGCCCAGCGTGCGGTACTTCTCGGTGGCGTGGCCGAAGCTTCGTTCGGCTAGTCGTTTGCGTACGATTTGCAGCTGCCTCGGCTCGGCGACTTCAGTCCGAAGATGACCTCGGACGGCCAGCGCCTTGAGGCGCTTGGCGCCCATGACCGCGCCAGTCCCGGTGCGGCCGGCGTGGCGCCCGTCGTTGCTGATCGTGGCGTATCTGACGCCGCGCTCGCCCGCCAGTCCAATGGCCGCCACCCGGATGTGCGGATCGCCTGCTGCCTGGCGGATGTCAGCTTCGGTTTGGACTGGGTCTAGACCCGCGAGCGAGCTGGCGTCGAGGAACTGGACCCCCTCATCGTCAACTAGGACATAGGTCCACGCGGCGCTCGCCCCGGTGAGGACGATCGCGTCGAACCCGGTGCGTTTCAGCTCGACGGCCATGTGGCTGGACGACAGCGAATCGCCGACGAAGCCGGTAAGCGGCGACTTGGCGATGACGGTGTACTTGCTGGAGGTGGTGACTGCGGTGCCCACCAGTGGGCTGTTGACGAAGATGAGCGGGTTGCCCGGGCTCAGCGGATCGACGCCCGGCGGCGCGAAGCGGTAGAGGAGGTAGGTTGCCAGCCCGGTGCCGCCGATGGTGGCCCGGAGCACGTCCGGCGGCAGGCGCTCCTCGTGGAAGCGGCACGCGCCGAGGTCCACCACGAGCATCCGGCCGTGGTAGCCGTAGAGCTGGCTCACAGCGCGGGCTCGACCGCACTGGCCATGCCAGGGCTTCGCGCGTGGCGCATCGTTGGCCGAATTGTACGGTTGCAAGCAGCCTGCGGCTCAGCCTCCGGACAGGCTGGAGATGATCAGCAGCTCGTCCGCGTCGGCCAGCGGCTCGTCCGAGCTCTGCACGAAGCGCGTGCCGTTGAGGTTCAGCGCATAGGCGGCCGTGAGGCTGCCCTCGTCCTGGAGGACGCTGCCTACCAGCTCCGGATGTGCCTGAGCGAGCTGGTAGAGGGCTGCGCCGACGGTCCTTGCCGTGACCGAGACGCTGCGAGCGCCGGCGATCAGGCGGGCGTTGCCGAAGAGCTCGATCGTCGGCAAAGCTCTGCGGTGGGAGAGGAACTCATCGGTACTGCGAGGGGATGAACTCAGCCGTCGAGGCGGCTTCGAGCTCGAACTCCTGCTCCATCACCGTGACTTCGCTGTCCGGTTTGGCGCCGAGGTCGTCGACCAGGAGGCGGTCGAGCCAGGCGCCGAACTCCTTGCCGGAGAGATTGGGGCTGATCATGAATGTGTCCTCGGCGGCGCCGCGGCGGCGCAGGGCCTCCAGTCCCTCAGGAGTGGGAGTGTGGAGGTCGCAGATGCAGCTGATGACGTTGCCGTGGCGGGTCAGGATGACCTGAGCGACATCAGTTTCGAGGACAATCCGGCGCGGCGCCTCGCGAGACTGGACCAGCCGGTCGAACTGCACTCCCAGGAATCCGCTTCTGGTTCGTGAATCCAACGCGCCCCCCTTGCTGCTTTCGAGGTCTATGATGCCGGGATTTGCAGGCCAGACAAGTGTCAGTTGAGGACAAATGAGAGTGCCTTCGTTGGCACCATCAATTTCAGTGCCACTCCGCTCTCCCGCTGTGCGATGCGCTCGATGTTGGCGAGCACGAAGCGCTGCCACTTTGCGGCGTCGGGACTGACCATGACCTCGGCCTTGTGCTGGATGGCCGTCATGGTGTGGATGATGAGCCCGAGCTCGCTGCGCTGGTAGAAGTACTTGGCGTAGGCCTGCGTGAGGGCCTTGTAGAGGTCGCCCTTCTGCTCGCCGGTGAGCTTCTGCATCGCCGCGCTGGAGAACTTGGTGATCGGCAGGCTGGACCGCACGTCCTCGGCGTGGGCCGCTTCCAACTCGGGCTGAAGCGCCATGCGGCGGCTTTCCGCGCGAGCTCCCCACAGCCAGGCGTCGACCACGTCCGAATGCAGCAGCTGCAGGGCGCCGTTCTTGCCGCCCTCAATCAGCTGGCGGACGGCCTCGGTCTCCGGCTCCGTCTTGCGCTCGATCAGCGAGCTGAGGGAGGCGGTGTCGAGGTAGACTCGGGTCATCGTACGCTAATCGGCTGATTGCTGTCTGCGGCGCAGCAGCATCAGAATGGCGACCATCACCACAACCAGCATACCCAGGCCATACGCCTTCAGCCCGAGGCCCACGCTGTGGTTGTTGGTGAACGCCAGCGCATACACGCCGAAGGCGGCCGAGAGCGTGTAGTACAGCAGCACCGTGCCCCGCGGCGAGAGGCCGGTATCGACCAGGCGGTGGTGGAGGTGCCGGCGATCGCCTTGCCACACGGCGTGCCCGGAAAAGGCGCGCACCGCGATCAGCAGGGCGACGTCGAAGACCGGTACGCCGATCACGAGCAGTGCCGTCGTCAGCTTGGCCCCGCCGATGATGGCCAGCGCGGCCAGCATCAGTCCGAGGAACCAGGCCCCGCTGGTGCCCATGAAGATGCGCGCCGGATAGAAGTTGTGCGGCAGGAACCCGAACGCCGCGCCGGCCAGAGCCAGGCACAGCAGGGCCAGGTCGCTCTGGCCGAGCTTCAGTGAGACCAGCGCCAGGAACACGGCTGCGATGGCCACCACTCCATCGGCCAGCCCGTCGACGCCGTCGAGGAAGTTGACGGTGTTGATCATCCCAGCCACCCACAGCACCGTCAGGGGAATGGCCAGCGCCAGCGGCAGCTGGATCAGGCCGCCGAAGGGCCCGCTGGCGGTGGGGTCGCGGACGTCCCGAATCATCACGCCGAAAGCGACGACAATGGCCGCGGCCACGATCTGCGCGCCAAGCTGAGCCAGGGCGCCCAGCTCGGAGCTGCACTTTCGCCGGTCGTCCCGCGCGCCTACGGCCAGCAGCGGGACCGAAGCGACAAGCACACCCGCCAGTCCTATGCTTGGCAGGCCGCCGGCCGCCAGTGCCGCCGCCACGAACGCCAGGAACATCCCCGGGCCGCCCAGGCGCGGGCGCAAGCCCTCGTGCAGGCGGCGCTCACCGGGAATGTCCACGAAGCCGAAGCGGCAGGCGAGGCGGCGCTCGGGGATGGTGAGGAGGAAGGACAGGACGGCTGAGATAACGAAGGCGAGGAGAAGTGCGACTATGAGCGCACTATCAGCAGCCGGGCACCGGGTAGCCGGCGCACAGGCGCTGCACTTCGGGCCGGATGCGCGCAGTGAGGGCTTCGTCGTCGGGACGGCGCACGATCTCGGCGATCCATTCGCCGATCTGGCGCATCTGGTCCGGGCCCATGCCGCGCGTGGTGGCCGCTGGGGTGCCGATGCGGATGCCGCTGGCGACCGCGGGCGGCTGCTGGTCGAATGGGATGGCGTTCTTGTTGACCGTGATGCCGGCGCGATCCAGCGCGGCCTCGGCGGCCTTGCCGGTGACGCCCACGGCTGAGACGTCGCACAGCAGCAGATGGTTGTCGGTGCCGCCGCTCACGAGCTTGAGCCCGCCGGCCAGGAGGGTTTCGCCGAGGACGCGGGCATTCTCCACCACGCGCGCGCCGTACTCCTTGAAGGACGGCTGCATCGCCTCGCGCAGGCACACGGCCTTGCCGGCGATGACGTGCTCCAGAGGCCCGCCCTGGGCGTTCGGGAAGACGGCGGAATCGACTTTCCGGCCGAGCTCCTCCTTGCACAGAATCATGCCGCCGCGCGGGCCGCGCAGGGTCTTGTGGGTGGTGGTGGTGGTGATGTCCGAGGCCGGCACCGGGCTCGGATGAACGCCCGCCGCTACCAGGCCGGCGAAATGGGCCATGTCGGTCAGCATGATGGCGCCGATGCCATCGCAGATCTGGCGGATGCGGTCGAACTCCCAAAGCCGGGGATAGGCCGAGGCGCCGGCGATGATCATCTTGGGCCGGTGCTCGTCCGCCAGGCGGGCCATCTCGTCGTAGTCGATGCGCTGGTCGTCCCGGCGGACCCCGTAGGACACGATGTTGAACAGCTTGCCGGAGAAGTTGACCCTGGAGCCGTGGGTCAGGTGCCCGCCCTGGTCCAGGCTGAGGCCCATGATAGTGTCGCCGGGCTGGACGACCGCCATGTAGGCGGCGTAGTTGGCCTGGGCGCCGGAATGTGGCTGGACGTTGGCGTGGGGCGCGCCGAACAGCTGCTTCGCGCGCTCGATGGCCAGCTGCTCTGACTGGTCGATGAATTCGCAGCCGCCGTAGTAACGGCGGGACGGCAATCCCTCCGCGTACTTGTCGGTAAGGATGGAGCCCACGGCCTCCAGGACTGCCGCGCTCGTATAGTTTTCGGACGCAATGAGCTCGATGCCCTCGCGCATCCGGACCTTCTCGCGCTCGATGATGCCGAAGATCTCGGGGTCTTCTTGACGTAGCGCCGAAGCGCTCTCGATCACGGCAGCCATGCTCCTAGTGTAGGAGATGGACTACGCGAGATGGACTACTGAGCGGCGGTGCGGCCGCGCTGGATGGGAACAGCGTCGGAGGCGGTCTGGCTGGCCTGATTGAGCTGGCTGGCCGTGTCGTCGTTGGGGAAGACGATGAGGAGGTCCACCCGGCGGTTCTTGGCCCGGTTCTCCGGTGTGTCGTTGGGGAACAGCGGAGCGTACTGCGCCTTGTTCCACATCGACAGGCGCTCCTCTGGGAAATCCGCTTGATCCACCATCGCCCGCAGGACCACATAGGAGCGCGCGTCGCCCAGCTGCCAGTTGTCCTTGAACTGTGAGTTGGTGGATTGGGGCCCCAGCTCGTCCGTGTTGGACACGATGTTGATGGGGTAGGGGAGGTCCTTCAGCGGCGTGGCGATATTGGTCAGCAGGGCGGTCGCGCCCGGTTTCAGGTTGGCCGTGCCGGACTGGAACAGCAGCTGGGACGCCAGGCTGACGTTCACTCCCTGCGTCACCTCGGTGACGGTGATGCCCTCGCCCGAGCCCGTGGCGTCGGCCACGTGCTGAAGCTGGCTGGCCACGGAAGCCTTGGCCGTCTCGTTCTGTGATTTGATCTGCTGCTGCACCTGACCGTAGGCGACCTGCGCATTCAAGGAGGTCGTGTTGAGGCCGGACAGCACGCCCGCACTGAAGGCCTTGTCGAGCGAGCCTTTGAGGTCCTCGAACTTCTTGACGTCGATGATCGAGAAGGAGTAGAGGATGACGAAGAACACCATCAGCAGCGTGATGAGGTCAGCATACGTAAGCAGCCAGCGCTCGCTGCGGTCCTTCTCAGGCTTGGGCTTGGATTGCAGGGCCATGGTGCGGTTGGCCGGAGCATATCAGAGGGGTGCGCGCCCGGCTGTTAGGGGTATGCCTGAGTCCTGGGCGGAAAACCCCTACTCGGCCAGACTAATGGGCGAGCAGGGCCGGAGTCAGCAGCGTGAGGCTGACAGTGAGGCTGGCGCTGGCCACGATGGCCGGCGTCACAGAGCGGGCCCAGACGGTCATGGCCGCGAACACCGCGCCCACCAGGAAGGCGGCTGGCACTGCCAGGTTGGGCACCAGGCTCAGGTGCGGGACGGCGAACAGGATGGCCGTGTAGACGATGGCCGGTCCGGCGCCGAACAGCCGCTCGGCAGCCGTCAGCATGAAGCCGCGGAAGGCGATCTCCTGCTGCAGCGCCGCAATCAGCGCGATAACGAGCACCGGCAGGACTGACATGGCGGCGGTCTGGGGACGCAGCACGGTGTACTCGGCAGCCCCCAACACCAGGCCCAAAGGGACTGCCAGGCCCGCCAGAGGCAGATCGGAAGCATCCAGGCGCAGCCGCAGGTTGGCGGCGCTGAACCGCAGCGGACGGGCCGCCAGCAGCACGGCGCCCAGGATCACCACGGTGCTGATAAGCGCCGCCGGCATAGCCGGCAGGCTGCTCATGGGCAGCGCCAGCGCCAGCAGGCTGCTGAGCGGCACGGCCACCAGGCTGTGCAGCAGCGCCCGCGTCGCGTGGTCCTGCGTGGCCAGGCCGTGCACCACGAGCAGGAACAGGACGAATGCCTGGCTGATCATCCCCAGCCGCACGCCGCTGACCGCCGCGACTGCCTCGGCCAGGCCGAGCGCCACCAGGTACACCATGGGCACACCCCACCACGCCGGCGGAGCCGCGGCGTCGCGCGGGAGCCGGGGCTTGGGAGGGGAGATCGGATGAAGGATGCTGCTGTAGCGCGGAAAGTGGCTTTGCATGTGTTTGTACCGAGGGGATAAACGGCGTCCCGCCCCTCGGTATGATGCGAAGCCCCGTCAGGCCCTGTGGCTGCCCTCCGATCCTCCGGCCATGGCCGCAAGCTGCCGATGCGCGTTCGCACGCGCGGCTCGGCCGCGCCGGAACATCGAGCCGCTCCGCAGCACCAGGTTCTGGAAGTCGTCCAGGTAGGTGTAGGCGCAGGGCACCAGTACTAGCGTCAGCAGCGTGGAGGTGATCATGCCGCCCAGGACGACCACGGCCATGGGCGAGCGCGACTCGGCGCCGGCGCCCAGCTTGAGGGCCAGCGGGATCATGGCGAACACCAGGGTCATGGTGGTCATCATGATCGGCCGCAGGCGCGTGGGCCCGGCCTCCAGCAGCGCTTCGTGGCGGCTCATGCCGCGCCGCCGCAGCGTGTTCGTGTAGTCGACCAGCAGGATGGCGTTTTTGGCCACCAGCCCCACCAGCATGATCATGCCGATCATCGAGAAGATATTGATGGTGTCGCCCACGGCGATGAGGCCGAGGAAGGCGCCGACCAGTGCCACCGGCAGGCAGAAGATGATGGCCAGCGGGTAGATGAACGACTCGTAGAGGGCCGCCATCAGCATGTACATCAGCACGATGGACAGCGCCAGCGCTTGTGTCAGCGCGGCGAAGGCCTTGTCGAGCTGGCTGCCCTGGCCGGTGGTCGAGATGGTGTAGCCCACCGGCAGCTGCAGCTTCTGCGTCTGCGTCTGGATGTCGCGTAGCACGTCGCCCACGGAGCGGCCGGTGACGTTGCCCTGGACCTCGACCTCACGCTGGCGGTTGAAGCGCGTGATCTGCGAGGGGCTGGAGGTGCGGACGATATTGGCGACTTGATCCAGGCGGATGATCGTGCCCTTGGTGGTGAGGATCGGAATGGCCGCGAGCTGGTCCGGAGTCATGTTCTCCGCGTTCTGCAGCTGCAGCAGGATGTCCACCTGGTTCTGTCCCTGGGGCCGCAGCTCCGAGACCACCAGGCCCTCGACCGCGGTCTGCAGTGTCGTCTCGATGGTCTGGCCGGTCACGCCTGCGTCGGCCGCGCGCCGGTTGTCGATGACGGCGCGGAACTCCGGCGCGGGCGCGATCTTGGAGGTGCGCACTTCGGTAGCGCCGGGCGTGTTCTGGACGATGCTTAGCACCTGCTGGGTGATGCCCTGCAGCGTGTTGAAATCCGGCCCGGTGATGACCACGTCGATAGGCGAGCCGCCGCCGCCAACCAGCGGCGAGGGGACGGAGGTGCGAAGCTGCATGCCCGGGATGTTGGCGCCCATGCGCCGGACGTCGTTCACCAGGTCGAACACGGAGCGGCTGCGCTGGCTCTTGGGCACCAGGCCCACGGCGATCGAGGCGTTCTGCTCCGAGGCGCCGCCGAAGCCGCCGCCGCCCACGTTGGTGTAGAGCGAGCTCACCTCAGGCAGCTTGGCCAGCTGCGTCTCGATCTGCTTGGTAGCGGCGTCCGTCGCCGACAGCGCCGTGCCCACGGGCATGGAAATGTTGACGTTGAACTGGTTGTCGTCCTCCTGGGGCACGAACTCCGTGCCGACCACGTGGAGGGGCACGAAGGAGATCACCAGGGCCAGCATGCCGAAGCCGATGAGCACCGGCAGCCAGCGCACGTGCAGCGCGCGCTCCAGCACGCGCCGGTAGACCCTGGCCAGGCCGCTGAAGCCGCGCTCCCAGGCTCGGGTGAAGCGCGCCCACGGGCCGTTGCCGGCGATGTGCTCCAGCGCCTC
>Ga0070738_10007800_pt1 | contig 10546 bp, 10 predicted proteins | sample Coa_R2_2_FD_66446 | JGI IMG/M metagenome (GOLD analysis project Ga0070738, IMG submission 66446) | Surface soil microbial communities from Centralia Pennsylvania, which are recovering from an underground coalmine fire - Coalmine... | ecosystem: Environmental > Terrestrial > Soil > Unclassified ... | reverse complement strand
AGCTGGAACATCAGGATGGCCTGGGTGAAGCCGATCTCGCCCTGCAGCGAGGTCAGCATCGCGGCGACCTCCTCGGGATTGCCGGCCACCAGGCGCCTGTCCTCGATGATGGTGTCCACGTCGAGGTCCTGGATGCTGCTGAACAGCGGCGTCGCGTGCCCACGGCGGGCGGCGTGGAGCTCGTAGTAGAAGTTGCGGAAGGCGCCCGTCGCCAGCTCTCGAGCGCGGGCGCTGCTCTCGGCCACCACGGTGTGGTACAGCGTGCCGATCTCGTACGGCGCCGGCTGCTGCCACGCATCGCGATACACGCGCGTGAGCGCGGCCAGCTTGTCCACCGGCTTCGGAAAGGCGATCGTCAGCAGGTTGTAGCCGCGCTTGGCGGTCCACTCGAAGCTGGCCGGATTGTTCGAGCACGAGATCCACACCGGTGGGTGCGGCTTCTGCACGACCGGCGGCCAGATTTCGATCCCATCCACCTTGTAGAACGGGCCATCGTGGCTGAACCGCTGGCCCTGGAAGCCCTTCAGCATGAGCTCCAGGCCGTCGATCAGCCGCTCCTGGGCATCGCCGTAGCTCAGGCCCATGTCTTCGTAGTCCACCGCCAGCGAGCCGCGGCCGACGCCAAGCTGCACGCGGCCCTTGGACATGAGGTCCAGCATGGCCACCTCTTCGGCCACCTGAATCGGGTTGTGCAGCGGCAGCACGACAATCGAGGTACCGAGCGTCACCCGCTGCGTCCGCTGGGCGAGCGCCGACAGCATGATCGGCGGCGAGGGGATCATCCCGCCCCAGGGATGGAAGTGGTGCTCGTTCAGCCAGATGCCATCGAACCCCAGCGGCTCCGCCGAGGCTAGCAGGTTCACGGTGTTCCGCATGAACGGCCCCGGTGGCCCATCCAGCTCCGCGTGATAGCTGGGCAGACTGTACGCTGAGAACCTGAGCGCGCTGGCCACGAGGCCAGCATTGTACCGGGATGGATGGGCGCGTGCCACAATGGCGGCCACTATGACGCGGCACTTGCTTACTTCAGCCCTTTTGCCCATCGCGGTTGTGCTCTCCGCCTGTGGTTCGACTGGCGCACCAGCCAGTTCCGCGGCGGCCGCATCAGCCGGTGCAGCGAGCAAGCCGGCCGCGAGCGCGGCTGGGCCCAAGCCGGCTGCGAGCGCGGCCGCATCAGGTGCGGCTTCGGCTTCGGCCAAGCAGGCGGCCTCCGCGGCAGCGAAGCCGGGCGCGTCTGGAGGCGCAGCGGCGAGCGTGGCGCCGCTGAATCCGCCGGTCAAGATCAAGGCGATCGACACCGGTAACTCGAGCCAGGTGCCCCTGTACGTCGCGGCGGACCGTGGGTACTTCACAGCCGAGGGGTTGGACGTGGAGCTAGTGCGCGAGACGAACGTCTCGACCGCCGTCCAGATGGTGGCCACCAACCAGGTGGGCTTCCAGGCATCGAATCCCGATCCGGTCGTGTTCAACGCCCTGGATCGCGGTATCGACCTGCGGCTGCTGGCCTCCTCCACCGTCAACCGGCCGGCCGATCGCGCCGCGGTGTTCATGATCCGGCAGGACCTCATCGACAGCGGCAAGTACAAGTCGCCGGCCGATCTCAAGGGCATGAACGTGGCGCAGGTTGGCGTATACTCGCTGTTCTTCATCGACAAGGTGCTGGCGAAGGGCAACCTCACGCTGGACGACGTGAAGCTCACGCAGCTGCCCGCCCCCGACATCATGACCGCCTTCAGCAACAAGGGCATGGACCCGGCTGGGTGACCGAGCCCTACGCCTCCAATATGGTCAAGCAGGGCTGGGCCAAGACCCTGTACAGCACCGGCGAGCTGTCACCCGGTCAGGTCGCGGCCGAGCTGATCATGTCGCCGCAGCTCGGCAAGGACCAGCCCGAGGCCGTCAAGCGGTTCGTCACCGCCTTCACGCACGGCGCGCGCGACTACTACCACGCCATCAACAAGGGCGACGCCGACAAGGCGCCGATCATCGACGTGATGGTCAACCACACGCCGATCAAGGACAAGGCGCTGTACGCGACGATTGGCCTGCCGAGCATCAATCCCAACGCGGACGTGGACCCCACGCCGTCCTGGAGCGAAGTCCAGGACTTCTACATCAGACGCGGCATTCAGAAGAACAAGATCGACCTGGCCAAGTACATCGACAGCTCGTACGTGAACGCGGCGCTGGACCGCCTCGGGAAAGAGCCGGTTTAGCGCGGCGGGCGTACACTGCCCACATGTGTGGTCCAGCCGCAGACTTCAGCGACTACCTGGCCGCGAGGGCGGCATTCCTTCCACCTATGGCCGGAGCCGCCGATTGGCCTTGGGACGGGCAGCGGGTAGCTCTGGAGCCAGTGGACGAGGCCGAGGTCCTGGTTATCGTCGACAACTCGATCGACGTGCTCGCGGCCGGCAGCGACTCGGTCCGGCGCGCGCCGCGGCGGTGGGACAGCTTCCACCGACCCGCCCTGCGAGCCGAGCACGGCCTCTCGCTGCTCCTGACCGTGCGGCGCGGCGGCCACCGGTTCCAAGTGCTGTACGACGCCGGCGTGGGACACGATACCGCCAGCCACAACCTGGACGTGCTCGAGGTCCGGCCGAATGAGCTGCGTGCGATGGTCGTGTCCCACGGCCACGCCGACCATCATGGCGGCCTGGTCGGGCTTGCGAAGCGCTACGGCTCGGCGCTGCCGCTGATTATCCACCCGGAGGCCTGGCGCGAACGCAAAGCGGTCTTTCCCGATGGGTTCGAGACCCACCTGCCGCCGCCCCAGCGAGGGGACCTCGAAGCCGAGGGGGTCCAGGTCGTGGATGAACGAGGGCCCAGCCTAATCGTGGACAACTGCGTGCTGGTAACCGGCCAGGTGGAGCGCACCACCGGTTACGAGCCGGGGTTCCCGCCCCAGCACAGCCATGTCGATGGCCAGTGGGTCCACGACCCCTGGGTGTGGGACGACCAGGCGGTGGTCGTCCACGTGCGCGACAAGGGCCTGCTGGTGCTGTCCGGCTGCGGGCATGCCGGCGTGGTGAACATCCTGCGCTATGCCCGCAAGCTCACCGGCGTCGAGCGGGTGTACGGGTTCGTGGGCGGAATGCATCTCACGGGCGCGCTGTTCGAGCCGATCATTGGCCCCACCATCGAGGAGTTGACGGGGATGGGGATCGCTCGGCTGGTGCCAGGCCATTGCAGCGGCTGGAAGGCGATGCAGGAGCTGAGCCGCCGCTTACCTGAAGCCTACGTTCAGACCAGCGTCGGGACGACAGTCGTCTTCTAGCCGACTAAGGCGTCGGCGGCGGCGCGAACGGACTCGCGGACGGAGTTCGTGGTGGCCAGGACCGCGCTGGGCTCGTAGCCGCAGTGGGCCATGCAGTTGGCGCACTTGGGATGGCGGCCGCGGCCGTAGCGCGACCAGTCGGTGTCGTGCACCAGCTCATGCCAGCTCTTGGCGTAGCCGCCGTCGGCCATCAGGTAGCAGGGCCGCTGCCAGCCGAAGATCGAGTACGAGGGAATACCCCAGGGCGTGCACTCGAAATCGACCTTGCCTTCGAGGAAGTCCAGGTACAACGGCGAGTGGTTGAGCCGCCACTTCTTGCGCTTCCCGCCCGCGAATGCGTCCCGGAAAATCTGGCGCGTCCGCTCGACGCCGAGGAAGTGCTCCTGGTCGGGCGCCTTCTCGTAGGCGAAGCCGGGCGAGATTTCCATGACGTCCACGCCGAGCTCGTCGTTCAGGAAGTCGAGCACCGCGCGAATCTCCGGCGCGCCGTCGGGCTCGAAGAAGGTCGTGTTGGTGCCCACGCGGAAACCGCGCGCCTTGGCTTCGCGGATGGCTTCCACAGCCTTGTCGAAGATGCCTTCGCGGCAGACCGACTGATCGTGCCGCTCGCGCAGCCCGTCGATGTGGACCATCCAGGCGAAGTACGGTGACGGCTTGAACTTGTCGAGCTTGCGCTTCATCAGGATGGCGTTGGTGCACAGGTAGACGAACTTCTTGCGCGCCACGAGCGCCTCGACGATCTTCTCGATCTCCTCGTGGACCAGCGGCTCGCCGCCGGCGATCGAGACGACGGGCGCGCCGCACTCCTCCACCGCGTCCACGCACTGCTGCACCGTCAGGCGCTTGCGCAGGATGTCGGTGGGGTGCTGGATCTTGCCGCAGCCGGCGCATTCGAGGTTGCACTGGTAGAGAGGTTCCAGCTCGAGCACCAGCGGGAAATGCTTGTTGCCTTTGAATTTCTGCTTGGCGACGTAGGCACCGAGTTTCAGCGTTTGTCGAAGTGGAATGCCCATCTCTTCGAGACTACCGCAGGTTTCCTGCCAGAAACTAACCCCTAGGTGCCTCTGCCTAGGTAAACGCGGCACGAATCCTGCTATGCGCAGGCCACTTCGGGAGAGAGGAGCACCGTCATGGCAGCAGGCTCTGGCTGGGTTCTGGTGGTCGAGGATGATCGCGCGCTCGGCTCGCTCATACAGCAGCAGGTCAAGGACAAAGGCCACGTCTGCGAACGAGCCAGCGACGGGGCGGCAGCGTTGCAGACGATCGTGATGGCCCGCCGTGAGCCCGCGCTGGTCCTGCTTGACCTGCACCTGCCGGCGATGGAGGGCGAGCCTCTGGCGCTGGAGATTCGGCGCCTGCTCGGCAAGCAGGTGCCCATCGTGATCGTGTCCGGCCGGGCACGCGAGCAGCTGGCCGGGGTGGCCCGGCGTATCGGCGCAGCCGTGCTGCCGAAGCCCTTCGATCTGTGCGAGCTGGACGCCCTCCTCGACCGGTACCTGCATGCGCCGCGTCCACAACGGCTGGCGATCAGGCGCAAAGGGTGCGAGCTGCAGCCGGCGTAGGACCACGAGAGCCGGCGGGTGGCGCCGGTATGTCATTCTGAGCGGAGCGAGGAATCCGCCCAGACATGAGGCTCCAGCTCCAGATCCACGAGGTGCGCCGGACGGCGTGGGCAAGCCAGACACGGCTCGCCGACGGCGTGCTGGAGATCGACTGCGAGGCGCTGCGAGCCGCGCTGCTCGGCGACACCCGGCTCACTTCCGTGGACCTGGAGCTGGTGCAGCCCGGCGAATCATGCCGCGTCCTGCCGGTGTTCGACATCCTCGAGCCGCGCTGCAAGATCGAGCCCGCCGGGGCGGACTTCCCGGGAGTGCTCGGACCGGTCCGGTCCGTCGGCATGGGCATCACCCGCGTGCTCCGCGGCGCGGCCGTGACCATCCTCAACCCCGACGTCAATCCCGACACGCTCGTGCCCGGCCGCCTGCCGGCGCTGGACCTGAGCGGCTCACCCCTGCCCGGCGTGCAGGTGGCGGAGGCCAATCGATACGCCTCCCTGGCGCACGTCGTGGTCATTCCTCGGTTCGCACGCGGACTGCCGGCCAACGATCGCCTGCTCGCGCTTCGAAACGCCTGCCTGCGCGCCGCCGCCTGGCTGGCCCGCGAACCCTCGCCCGGCGAACCGGCCGCCGAAGAGACGTACGAGCTCACGCCTTGCGATCATGACCTGCCGCGGGTCGCCTACGTATACCAGATGCACTCGCACCAGCGGCCGACGGTCCCCGGCGAGCCGCTGCTGTACGGCGACAACTGCCGCTACTTGCTGCCGACGGCGATCCACCCCAACGAGCTGCTCGACGGCGCGCTGCTGCGCAGCTACCAGACCACCACCGTCCAGACCTACGCCATCCAGAACCATGCGACCGTGCTGGACCTGTACCGCCGGCATGGGCGCGAGCTGAGCTTCGCTGGAGTGGTCGTGGCGGTCGCCAACCAGCTCCCGGAGGAGAAGCAGCGTGCCACGATCCTGGCGGCGAATATCGTCCGCTGGGGCTTGCAGGCGCAGGGCGCAGTCTTCACCAAGGCGCCCGGAGGGGCGGCCAACGTGGACATGGCGATGGTCGCCGCGCGCTGTGAGGAGCTCGGCGTGCGCACCTCAGTGATGGTCTCTGAATCTTCGGGCGACGACCCGGCCGACAGCTTCATGCTGTTCAACTACCCGGCGCTGAACGCGGTAGTCGGGATCGAGCCTGGCCCAACGGCCAGCCTCCCGGCGGTCGAGCGCGTGGTCGCACCTTCGGCTGCGCTGGCCGAGCGGTTCCAGGGAGAGATGCCGCATGGCGCGTTCGACAACCTCGGCGTGAGGGATTACCTCGGCGGCGGGAGGGTCGCTCCGGTCCTCTACTGAGCCGCTGCGAGGTGGCGGCTGGCAAACGTCGCGAGCGCGCCGTCGTCCAGCGGGTCGGGGAAGAGGATGACGGTGTTGACGCCGAGATCGCGCAGCTCCGCCAGCCGGCGGTCGACTTCGGACGTAGCGCCGAACAGCACCTTCGCGGCGATCGTCTCCCCGTTGACCACAGCACCGAGGTGCGCCGGCACGGATTCCAGGTAGCGCTCGTAGACGGCCGACTTGCGGCCGGTCGCCGCCTGCGCGCTTGCGGCGGCCTGCTTGCGCAGCCCGGCCACGGTGCGGAAGGCGGTGACCAGCGCCGGCGACAGCTCGTCCTCATGGCCTTCGACGGCGGCCGCATTCGACGTCAGGAAGTTGGGCACGAAGCCGCCTACGTGGTGGCGCAGCAGCTCGAACGAGGGTTCCGGCTCGGCCGCGAACACTCCTGCCAGCACAGCCACGTCGATCTCGGCCAGTGAACGGCCGGCAGCCTCCGCGCCCTCCCGCAGATATCCGAGCTGAATCGCCAGCAGCCGCGGGTCGATATTGCCAAGGATCACGCCGTCGGCGACGGCGCCGGCCAGCCGCAGGCTCTTGGGCCCGCCGGCGCCGATGCGGATCGGGATCGGGTCTTCGAGGTTCAGCGCCGGCAGCGCTGAATCGAGGAAGCGGACCGGGCCGGATTCGTCGGACACCTCCGTGCTCTCGCCGCGCATGAGGGCTCGGCAGCGGCGGACGAAGCGCTCCAGCTCGTCCACGGTCGCGCGGCGATGTCCGATTGCGCGCAAGGGCGCCTCGCCGACGGCCACGCCCAGCTCCATCCGGCCGGGATAGTGGCGGTTCAGCGTGGCCATGGTGTTGGCCACGACCGTGACGTCGCGGGTGATGGGGTTGCACACGGCCACGCCGAAGCCCAGGCGCGGCGCGCTGGCGGCGCGAATGGCCATCTCCACGAAAGGATCGGCGCCGGCCAGCTGGAAATCCTGGAACCAGACGCGCTCGTAGCCTGCCGCTTCGATCGCCGGCACCATGTCGAGATAGCGGGGCCGGGTGGGCAGCAGCACGCCGAACTGCATCCCGACCACTCTACATGTTTCTTACAATGCCCGGTTGATGGCCTGGTACATCGCGCTGCTGCGCGGCGTCAACGTGGGCGGGCGGGGCAAGGTTTCGATGGCCGAGCTGGCAAGGTGCCTGGAGGGGCTGGGGTTTCAGAAGGTGAATACCCTGCTCAACAGCGGGAACGTGGTGTTCACCGCGCCAGACCAGCCCACGTCAAAGCTGGAGCAGGTGCTCGAGACTGAGACCGCCGCCAAGCTCGGCCTCCGCAGCGACTTCATGGTCCGCACCACATCGGAAATGGAGGAGGTCATTGCGGCCAACCCCTTTCCGGCCTTCGCTGCCGAGGACCCCAGCCATTACCTGGTGATGTTCCTCAAGGCCCAGCCCGCGCCCGCCGCAATTCAGGCGCTGAAAGCGTCCATCCCCGGCCGGGAGGAGCTCGAAGTCGTTGGCCGGCATGCGTACGTCTGTTATCCCGAGGGCATAGGGCGGTCCAAGCTGACCATCGAGCCCAAGCTCAAGGTCAGCGGCACCGGGCGCAACTGGAACACCGTCCAGAAGCTGGCAGCCTTAGCGCGCGACTAAGACTTCAGCGCCGTCCTTCGAAGCTGCTTCAGTACCTATCGAAGTGAGCGAACTCCGACATCGGTTTACGGGGCGGGCCGGGGCGCTTCTCGCGGGCGGCGCGCGCCTCGCGATCGATGTGGCCGGCCGAGATCACGATGCGCACGTGCTTGTCGGCGGGAATGCCCAGCAGCTGCTTCACCGACTCCGGGCCTTCTTCCTTTAGAGTCGCGAAGCTGGCGCCAAGCCCGTGGGCAGCCGCGGCCAGCATCAGCCGCTCACCCAGGCGGCCTTCGTCTGCGCCATAGGGCGGGTCGTTGCGGCTGACGATCAGGAACACCACGCCGGCTGTTGCCGCCGGCTTGGCGCCCCAGTTGCCGATCTTGTCCTTCACCGCCTGGTCGCGAACGACGATTACCTCGGTCGGCTGCTTGTTGGCGCTGCTGCCCGACCAGCGGCCCACCTCCAGGATGTCGTTGATGACGTCGGCGGAGACGGGCTCGGAGGTGTACTCGCGCACCTGCCGCAGGCCACGAACGAATTTGACCAGTTCTTCAGGCGAGCTCATAGGGCTATTGTGCACAACCCCGCTGGCCGCCTTTTCGCTAGGTGACCCACGTGGGAAACCACCCCAACGCCTATGACCCCATTGCCGATTACGCCCTGATCGGCGACTGCCATACCGCGGCGCTCGTGTCCAAGCGCGGCTCCATCGACTGGTACTGTCCGGAGCGGTTCGACGCGGGCGCGGCGTTCTGGCGCCTGCTCGACGCCGAGAAGGGCGGGTTCTTCCGCATAGCTCCCACCGGCGACAATCCTATAGGCGCGCGCGCTTACCGCGGCCCCACCAACGTGCTGGAGACGGTGTTCGAGGGGCAGAACGGCGGACGGCTGAAGGTCACCGACTTCATGCCCATCCATCGCCGACACACCTCACGATTGGGGCACGACGTTGGCACGGCCCGCCAGATCGTGCGGATGATCGAGGCTGAGGATCAAGCGTGCGCGGCGGACCTGTGCTTCAAGCCGGCATTCGACTTCGGCCGCGCCAGGACGGAGCTGCGAGTCGTCCCCGGCAAGGGCGCGGTGGCCAGCGACGGCGCGCAGTCGCTGGTGCTGTACTGCGGCAAGTGCGACCTGGCGGCCGGCGACGATGGCGCGGTCCGGGCGGAGCTGCACCTCAGGGCTGGCGAGCGCGCCTGGCTGGCGCTCGGCCTGGCGTTCGACGACGAAGGCGTGCGCCGAGGCCTCGATCCTGGCATCTCCATCCGCGACCTGGAGCGCACCGTCGACTACTGGGAAGATTGGGCGCAGCGCTGCGACTACCAGGGCCGCTACCGCGACCTGGTCCTCCGCTCGGCGCTGGCGCTCAAGCTCCTGACCTACGAGCCGACCGGCGCGGTGGTGGCGGCGCCGACGACGTCCCTGCCCGAGCTGCTGGGCGGCATGCGCAATTGGGACTACCGCTTCACCTGGCTGCGCGACGCGTCGCTGATGCTCTACGCCCTCAGCACGCTGGGCTACCACGAGGAGGGCACGGACTTCATCCACTGGCTGGCCGAGACCACCAAGAACGATCCCACGCCGCGCCCGCAGATCATGTACACCATCGACGGCCGGAATGAGCTGCCGGAGGAGATCCTGGACCACCTCGACGGCTACAAGGGCTCCAAGCCGGTGCGAATCGGCAACGGCGCCTACCGTCAGCACCAGCTCGACATCTACGGCGACGTGCTCAGCGCGGCCTACCAGTTCCGGCACATCGAGGAGGATCCGGCGAGTCCGGTCCCGCGTCCACTCGAGCGTATGCCGCGCCGCAACTGGGAGCTGCTGACCCGGCTCGTGGACCGCGCGGTGGATGACTGGCAGCAGCCGGACAGCGGCATCTGGGAGGTGCGCGGTGGGCTCCGGCACTTCGTCTACTCCAAGCTCATGTGCTGGGTAGCGGTGGACCGCGGCCTGCGCCTGGCCCAAGAGCACCGGCTGCCGGCGCCGGTGGAACGCTGGCGGCGCGCCTGCGGCGACATCAGCAGCGCCATCTTCGAGCGCGGGTTCAACAAGGAGCTGCAGGCGTTTACGCAGTCGTTCGACGACGACCACCTCGATTCGAGCGTACTGGCCATGCCCCGCTACGGCTTCCTGGCGGCCACGGACCCGCGCTTCCAATCGACGATCGACGCCATCCAGAAGCGTCTCAGCCACGACGGCCTCCTGCGCCGCTACGAAGCGCCGGCCGGTCTGACGTCCGGCCCGGAGGCTACGTTCGTCCTCAGCAGCTTCTGGCTGGTGGACGCGCTATCCCTCGGCGGCCGGCACGACGAAGCGGTGCAGCTCTTCGAATGCCTGACCGGTTATGTCAATGACGTGGGTCTGATGAGTGAGGAGATCGACCCCTCCTCGACCACCGACAAGCTGCTGGGCAACTTCCCGCAAGGGTTCAGCCACATGGCGCTGATTGGCTCGGCCGTGAACCTCAGCCTGGCCGAGAAGCGCGGCCCCGAGAGCCGCCCCCAAACCGAGCCCGAGCGCGCCGCCAAGGCGACCCCGGCGGCCGCCGACAGCACGGTGGGATAGGAGTACAGCCGAAAAGCCATCGGCGGAGCCGCCGATGGCTTTTCGGCTGTACTCCTAAACGCCTACACGGGTTCCGCGAGCCCCTGCCGCACGGCCCAGACGGCGATCTGGGCGCGCGAGCGCAGATCCAGCTTGGTCATGATGTGCTCCACGTGGTTGGCGGCCGTCTTCTCCGTGATCAC
>Ga0070738_10007797_pt1 | contig 10549 bp, 10 predicted proteins | sample Coa_R2_2_FD_66446 | JGI IMG/M metagenome (GOLD analysis project Ga0070738, IMG submission 66446) | Surface soil microbial communities from Centralia Pennsylvania, which are recovering from an underground coalmine fire - Coalmine... | ecosystem: Environmental > Terrestrial > Soil > Unclassified ... | reverse complement strand
CGGACGTTGGCCCAAGGACCGACGCGCGCACACGCGATGACGAAGAAGATGCTTTCCGCAGAGTGGGCGATGCCGCTCGAGGATGCCGTTGACGCCGAAGCCGCGGCCCAGGCGCGCTGCATGGAGACCGGCGATTTCCGTCGCGCATACGAAGCGTTCCGCGAGAAGCGCGCCCCGCGGTTCGAAGGGAATTGAGTGTGATCGCAAACACCGAGTGGCCGTTCTTCGACGAGGAGCATCGCGCGTTCGGTGCGGGTCTGCAACGCTGGCTTTCGGACGCCGACGTCCTCGACGACGAGCGCAACGCCGACGCCAGTTGTCGTGCTTGGGTGCGCGCGCTCGCCGAGAACGGCTGGCTTCGCGCCTGCGTTCCGGGCGCCTACGGCGGAGTTCGCGCCGGTCTCGACGTTCGAACGCTCTGTCTCGCCCGCGAGACGCTCGCGGCCCGCTCGGCCTTGGCGGACTTTTCCTTCGCGATGCAAGGGCTTGGGAGCGCGCCGGTCGCGCTCTTCGGAAATGCCGAGCTGCAGCGTCGTTATCTGCGCAACGTCGGACAAGGCCGCTGCATTACGGCGTTCGCGCTCTCCGAGCGCGAAGCCGGCTCCGACGTTGCGGCGCTGGCGACGCAAGCCAGGCGCGACGGCGACGCCTACGTGCTCGATGGCGAGAAGACGTGGATCTCCAATGCCGGAATCGCCGATCTCTACATCGTCTTTGCGCGTACGGGCGACCAGGGTTCCCGCGGCTTGAGCGCCTTTGCCGTCGACGCGGCGACCGCGGGATGTTCCGCCGGGAAACGAATCGAGACCATCTCGCCGCATCCCTTGGGAAACCTCCGCTTCGAGCGCTGTCGCGTGCCGGTTTGGTGCCGCATCGGCGAAGAGGGCGACGGATTCAAGATCGCGATGGCGACGCTCGACGTGTTTCGGAGCACGGTGGGAGCGGCCGCTCTGGGGTTTGCCAAGCGGGCGATGCACGAGGCGGTCGAACACGCAAAATCTCGCCGGCTCTTCGGAGCGACGCTCGGGGCGCTGCAGATGACGCAGGCGTCGATCGCCGCTATGGCGGCCGACGTGGACGCAAGCGCTTTGCTCGTCTACCGCGCGGCCTGGGTGAAAGATACCGGCGCGACGCGCGTCGCGCGAGAATCGGCCCTCGCTAAGTGGTTCGCGACCGAGGCCGCGGGCCGCGTCTGCGACCGGGCGGTTCAGATCTTCGGCGCGCGCGGCGTGACGCGGGGCGAGGTCGTCGAACGGCTCTACCGCGACGTCCGCGCGTTGCGCATCTATGAGGGCGCGAGCGAAATTCAGCAGGTCGTGATCGCCCGCCAGATCTTGGAAACGTGACGCGCCGCTTTACGGCGCACCGGGACCGTTTCGCCGAAGAGCGCCTTCCGGCGCGCGAACACCTTCCCGAGGTACTCTTCGACGAGCTCGGCTCGCGTTACGCGTCGCGTCTCAACGCGGCCACGGCACTGCTCGACGCCCACGTCGCCGCGGGCGGCGGCGCCGACCGCGCGATCCTCGCAGCCGACGGTACCGTCTGGAGCTACGCGCAGCTCCGCGCGAGGGCGAATCGAATCGCGCACGCCCTCACCGGCGACCTCGGTTTAGAGCCGGGCAACCGCGTCTTGCTACGGGCGCCCAACACGCCGATGCTCGCAGCCTGCTGGCTGGCCGTGCTCAAAGCCGGCGGTATCGCCGTCACCAGCATGCCGCTCTATCGCGCCGGCGAGCTTCGCTACATGATGGAAAAAGCGCAGATCAAGCACGCGCTTTGCGATGCGCGCTTGCGCGCCGAGCTCGAGCGCGCGTGCCTCGAGTACGGCGGCGTCCGAATCGCGTACTTCAACGACGCCGGCGCGACGGCGGAATCGTTGGAGGAGTGCATGGCGCGCAAGAGCGACAACTTTACCGACGTCGAGACCGCCGCCGAGGACGTCGCCATCATCGCGTTTACGTCCGGAACGACGGGGACGCCCAAGGCGGCGATGCATTACCATCGCGACCTTCTGGCGACCTGCGATACGTACGCCGCGCACGTACTGCGCGCGCAGCCCGGCGATCTATTCTGTGGGAGTCCGCCGCTGGCGTTTACGTTTGGCCTCGGCGGATTGCTGCTCTTTCCGCTCTACGCGCGCGCGGCGACGCTGCTGCTCGAACGCGCCGGCCCGGCGGAGCTTCTTGCGGCGATCGAACGCTTCGGCGTGACGACGCTCTTCACGGCGCCGATCGCCTACCGCACCATGGCGCAGTCGTTGGATGGCTGCGACGTCTCGAGCCTGCGGCGCTGCGTCTCGGCCGGGGAAACGCTCCCCAAGTCGGTTTTCGAGATGTGGCGGACGAGGACGGGACTTGCAATTCTCGACGGCATCGGGAGTACCGAGATGCTGCACATCTTCATCGGCTCTCCGGCGGACCAAGCGCGTCCCGGCTCGACCGGACGAGTCGTTCCGGGCTACGTCGCCGAGATTCACGACGAGGCTGGAAAGCCCGTACCCGACGGTACGATCGGTCAGCTTGCGGTGAAGGGCCCGACCGGCTGCAAATACTTGCAGGACGAGCGTCAGCAGAACTACGTCCGTCGTGGTTGGAACTATCCGGGCGACGCGTACCGCCGCGACGCCGACGGCTATTTTTGGTACGTCGCCCGCACCGACGATATGATCGTCTCGGCCGGCTACAACATCTCGGCACCCGAGGTCGAGCAGGCCCTGATCGCGCACGCCGACGTGAAAGAGGTCGCGGTCGTCGGCAAGCGCGACCCGGAGAAGGAGACGAATATCGTCAAGGCCTTCGTCGTGCTCGCCGACGGCTGCGTTCCAAACGCCCAGAAGGCCGAAGAGCTTCGCGAATTTTGCAAGAACCAGATTGCGCCGTTCAAAGCACCGCGCGAAATCGATTTCGTCGCGTCGCTTCCGCGCACCGAGACCGGCAAGCTGCAGCGCTACAAGCTGCGCTAGCGATTTACATTAGCTTGCAGCCGGCGGAAGGACGGCCGTTGCCTCGATCTCCACTTTTGCACCCGCTTCGAGCAACGCCGCGACTTGTACGAGTGCCATCGCCGGATAATGCGGACCGACGATCTCGCGATATGCGTTCCCCAGCTCGCGCAGATTCTGGCGATACTCTTGCGTATCGGTGATGTACCACGTGAGCCGAACTAGGTGCTGCGGTTCTCCGCCGGCCGCGCGCAGCACGGCCACGACGTTGCGCAGCGCCTGCGAGGCTTGGGCCAGGAACTCGTCGGCCACCAGTTCGTTACGTTCGTTCCAGCCGATCTGTCCCGAAATTGCCAAATAGCGTCCCTCGGCAACGATGCCGTTTGCGTATCCGCTGGGCCGAGGCCAGCCGGGCGGGTTGATCGCGCCGCTCACGCGTACCGCCGCGCGCGTAGGGCGGCCGTGAGCAATGCGCTCACGGCGAGGTTGAGCAGCAGCGAATAGAGGGCAATGAAGCCGGTCAGCGTCCAGCCGAACGCGTGCAGTGGATAGTTCGAGCCGAAACCTGCGGCGTAGGCCATGGCGCAGCTTGCGGCAAGGCCGCAAATCCAGCCTGCCAGCAGTGCCCTGGGGTGGAACCACCGCGTCCATAATCCCACAACGAAAGCGGGAAAGATCTGAAGCATCAAAGCGCCTCCGAGAAGCTGAAAATCGATTGCGAACGGTACCGGTACGAAGAAGACGAGGAGCAGCGCGAAGGCGCAGATGGCAAGCGTCAGCAGCTTGGCTACGTGCGTCTCGACCGGGGAACGTTGGGGCGAGAACTCGCGAAAGACGTTGCTCGCGAAGAGATTCGCCGCTCCGATGCACATGATCGCGGCCGGTACGAGCGCTCCGATGACCACGGCGGCATCGGCAATTCCGGCAAACCAATCCGGAAAGTAGCGGGCGAAGAGCTGCGGTACGATGGTACTGGAGTCTTTTGCGACGATCCCCGCGGCGACGGCGCAGTAGCCCAGCAGCGCCAGAAGCCCCAACAGCAGCGAATAGACCGGCAGGAGCGCCGCGTTGCGGCGGATGACCCCGCGGCTGCGCGCTGCCAGCACGCTGGTGATCGAGTGCGGGTAGATGAAGAGCGAGAGCGCCGAGCCGAACGCCATCGTTGCGTAGGTGAAGTACTGGGCGTGCGTCAGGTAGATGGACGCGGGATGCGCGCGATGCGCCAAGAGCGCCTGCGACCGCGCAAAGATCGCCGGCCAGCCGCCGAGCCGTGCCGGGATGACGGCGACGGCCGCGATGACGGTGATATAGATCAGTGCGTCTTTGACGAACGCGATTGCGGCGGGTGCGCGTAGTCCGCTGGTATACGTGTAGGCCGCGAGGAGCACGAAGGCGACGGTTAACGCCGGCAGGGACTCGCCGGCTCCAAGGGTGCTGAAGCGGCTGAAGACGGCTCGCATCCCGACCAGCTGCAGGGCGATGTACGGCATTGCCGCCACGACGCCGGTCAGCGCTACGGCCACCTCGAGCCATCGGTCGGCGTAGCGATCGCGGACGAAATCCGCCGAGGTGACGTACCCGCGCTCGCGCGCCAGACTCCAAAATTTCGCCAAGACGACGAGCGCGATCGGATAGGCGATCGTGGCGTAAGGCACGGCGAAGAACCCCAGCGCGCCGACGCCGTAGACCAGTGCAGGTACTGCGATGAACGTATAGGCGGTATACAAGTCGCCACCGAGCAGAAACCACGAGACCAACGTACCGAAACGGCGGCCGCCCAGCGCCCACTCGTCCAGACTGCGCAGATTTCCGCCGCCCCAGCGCGAGGCCGCGAAGCCCAACAGCGTCACGGCGACGACCGCAGCCGTCAGAATGACCGCGGAGCTAGACATCGCCGGGATCGTGCGTCGCTATCACGACGACGGCCAGAAGCGCTGCCGTCAGCAGCACCCACGCGAGCTGATACCAGTAGAAGAAGGGCATTCCGAAGAGTGGAGGATGCGCCCGGTTGTAGATTGCCGGTATCAGCGTGGCTACGAACGGCAACATTAGCAGCGCGTACCATGCCCGTCGCATTGCCGCCTCGTTGTACGTGCCCCCGCGGCGCGCCTGTTGCTGGCGAGCGGTCGACAGAGGGCCGGCCCGGGGTCGAAGCAAAGCAAGCCAAAGCTCGGAGAATCGCTTCCTAGCGAAAGGATTGTCATGGCCGCAACTCAACCCCCGAAAGACACGCCGTTCGGACTTGAGCCGAACGTTGCAGCGGGGCTCGCGTATCTCTTCTGCCTGCTCGGCGGCATCGTCATGCTCGTCGGCGGTGGAACGAACCGGTTCGTAAAGTGGGCCGCCGCCCAATCGATCGTGATTTGGGCGCTCTACTTCATCTTATGGTTCGTCTTTGCGTTCATCCACCTCTGGGTGCTGTACCCCATCCTTTGGATACTCTCGCTCGTCATTTGGGTCTGGACGTTCGTGACCGCTTTCCAAGGTAAGGAAGTTCGCGTTCCCGGCGTCGCTTCGCTGACGGACAGCATTTTTAAGTCGCAGCTGTAGTCGTGCGGCGCCGCTCCGATGGGAGCTTGAGGCGCAGCAGAGGACGCTCGAAGCAGTAGGTAACGAGGGTCGCCGCCGCGATTGCCGTCGCGACGGCGACTTCCGTGTATCGGACCTGCCACTGCGGATCGTAATGCGGATCGCCCGTATACGGCGGAATGCGATGCGCGAGCAGTTCCCGCGCCGCGAGTTGATGGTAAAGGTAGAGATTGTACGAGATCGCCGCAAGAAATCGCAGAGGCGGATTGTCGAGCAGGACCTGCCACCACCGCGGGCCGATCAGCGATCCCATCGCAATGACGTAAAACGCCGCGCCGAGCAGCGGCCGATTACCGATCTGCCAGACGCCGGCCCACTGATCGTAGAATCGGTAAGCGTAAAGGCTTTGCAGCAGAAACATTAACCAGACGATTCCGGCTGCGGCGACAACCGGCGCTGCGTGCCGCCAACGCGAACTTCGCAAGCCGTCGCCGAAGCGGACGAACGTATACGCCCCCAACATTCCGAACGCAAAGATGTCGAGATAGCCCGGCAGGTTCTCTTCCCATTGCGCGAAGAGCGTCGAATAGCAACACTGGGCCAGTTGCGCACGCCAAAGCCACGCGATCGCAATCATTCCCGTCGCGGCAAGCCACGGCGCGCGTTTGAAGCACCACCAGATGAGCGGAAACAGGCAGTAAAACTCCACCTCGACCGCGAGCGTCCAGAGCACCCCGTCGATCGTCCCGTAGCGCGACGGAAACCAGGTGTGGATGAAGAGCAGGTGCGTGACGAGGTCGGGCAACGCCGACGCGTTGGGCTGAGCCTGCGCGTATCCGATCGCGTAGGCGACCGCGATGGAGAGCACGTACGACGGCACGATTTTAATGAAACGCCGCCATGCGAAGTGACTCCACGCCGGCGCGGGACGGCGCTCCAACGCGGCTCGCACGAACGGATACGAGATGACGAAGCCGCTCAAAAAGAAGAAGAGATGGACGCCGACGAACCCCGTCGCCGGCAAGAAATCGAGCCGCGGCCCGGGCGACAGCCACGAGATCTCCCAGACGTGGTACCAAACGACGAGCAGAATCGCGACGCCCCGCAAGCCGTCCAAGACGCCGAGCCGAGGGCCCACGCCGCCGCTTCCCGCCATCGTTGCGCGAGATGCGCAGCTCGTTCGCAAGCTACCTTCCCTCGGGCGAGGAGTCGGACGGCCGACCGGTAATAGGCCCGCCATGGAAACGACCACCGCATTCGAAACGCGCGTGCGCGATACGATCGCACGGCGCCACCTATTGACGCATCCGTTTTACGTCGCGTGGACGAACGGCGAGTTGACGCGAGAGCAGCTGGCGCAGTACGCGGCGCAGTACATGCACCACGTGCTTGCGGAGCCGACCTATCTTAGCGCCGTGCACTCCAACACGCCGCACTTTGCGAGCGACGGCCGCAGCGATCTTCGCGCGCGGCAGGCGATCTTGCAGAACCTCGTCGAGGAAGAGGCCGGCCCGAACAACCATCCCGCGCTTTGGAAGCAGTTCGCTTCGGCCCTGGGTCTTTCGGAAGAAGATCTGGCGTCCACGCAGCCTTTGCCGGCAACCAGCCGCCTCATCGAAACGTTCGGCGAACTCTGCCGCAACCGGCCGTTCTATGCCGGGCTTGCCGCGCTCCACGCCTTCGAATCGCAAGTACCGGCGATCGCTGCGGTCAAAATCGACGGTCTGCGGCGGTTCTACGGCATGACGGAGCCCGCCGCGATCGAGTTCTTCGCGGTCCACCAGGCGGCGGACGTCGAGCACGCGGCGGCCGAATGGGCGCTGATCGAGCGTGCCGCCGACACGCCGGCAAAGCAAGCGGAAGTGCTCCAGGCGACGGCCGACGCATGCCAGGCGCTGTGGAGCTTCCTCGACGGCGTGTACGCGCGCTAGCCGCCGGCCGGTCCCGAACGCGGGCGCCATTTGACGCGAAAATGGCGCCTTGGTATAGTTGAGGCTCGGTCCCACCTGCGGGTGAGGCCGTTGTTTGTGTGTTACGAGGAGCGAGGAGCTAGGCAATTCCGACCATCAACCAGCTGGTGCGCCGCGGGCGCGAAAAGACCGAGCAGAAGGTTAAGACGCGCGCCTTTCGCGTGATCCTGACCGGACCCAAGCCGGGCCATCCCGACCTGCCGACGCGTACGTTCGAGGTGACCGGCAACCCGCAGCGGCGAGGCGTCTGCACGCAAGTGAAGACCGTCACGCCGAAGAAGCCGAACTCGGCGCTCCGGAAAGTCGCGCGCGTACGGCTCACCAACGGCGAAGAGGTCACGGCCTACATTCCCGGCATCGGCCATAACCTGCAGGAGCACTCGGTCGTGCTGGTGCGCGGCGGCCGAGTCAAAGATCTGCCGGGCGTTCGTTACCACATCATCCGCGGCACGCTCGACACCGCAGGAACGGCCAACCGCAAGCAAGGCCGATCGAAATACGGCGCCAAGCGCGACAAGAAGAAGTAAAAGGAAAGTTAGTGCCACGTAAAGGTCCCGCTCCCAAGCGGCAAATTCTTCCGGATCCTCGGTTCAACTCGAAAGTGCTCGCACGCTTCATCAATAAGGTGATGCTGCGCGGCAAGAAGTCGACCGCCGAGCATATTACCTATGGCGCGCTCAATATCGTCGCCGACAAGACCGGGCGCGATCCGATGGAAGTCTTTTCGCAGGCGCTCTCCAACGCGATGCCGCTGGTCGAGGTGCGCCCCCGGCGTGTCGGCGGCGCGACGTATCAAGTGCCGATGGAAGTGCGTCCCGACCGCCGTCAGGCGATGGCGATGCGGTGGCTCATCGGGTTCGCCCGCTCTCGCGGCGGCCGCTCGATGGAAGAGAAGCTTGCAAACGAGCTGCTCGACGCATCCAACAACACCGGCGCGACGATTAAGAAGCGTGAAGACACGCATAAGATGGCCGAAGCAAATAAAGCCTTCGCCCATTATCGTTGGTAATCACACCTAAGCTAAACTAAACACCATGGCAGTACGGGAATATCCGCTCGAACGCACGAGGAACATCGGCATTGCCGCGCACATCGACGCCGGCAAGACGACCTGCACGGAACGCATCCTCTTTTTTACCGGCCGCGTCCACAAGATGGGCGAGGTTCACGACGGCGCCGCGACGATGGACTGGATGGTCCAAGAGCAAGAGCGCGGCATTACCATTACGTCGGCCGCAACGGCAACGACGTGGCGCGACACGCGCATCAACATCATCGACACGCCGGGGCACGTCGACTTCACGGTAGAAGTCGAACGCTCGCTGCGCGTGCTCGACGGTTTGGTCGCCCTCTTCGATTCGGTTGCCGCGGTCCAGCCGCAATCGGAGACGGTGTGGCGACAGGCCAACAAGTATAAAGTTCCCAGAATCATCTTCGTCAACAAGATGGACCGCGTCGGGGCCGACTTCTTCAACGTCGTCGAAAAAATTCGCGAACGCCTGGGGGCGCGTGCCGTTCCGATTCAGGTCCCGATCGGTGCCGAGGACAAGTTCAAGGGTGTCGTCGACCTGTTCACGATGAAGAAGATCGTCTACACCGACGAGCAGGGCTCCACGATGGCGCTGGAAGACGTCGACGGCGAGCTCAAAGAGCTGGCTATGGAGTGGCGCCGCAACCTCGTCGAGGCGATCGCCGAGCAAGACGACGAGCTGCTCGAGATGTTCTTCGAAGGCAAAGAGCTGCCGATCGACCGTATGAAGTCGGCGCTGCGCAAAGCCACGATCGAAGGAACCGTGCTTCCAATGCTTTGCGGCTCCGCGTTCAAGAACAAGGGCGTTCAACCGTTGCTCGACGCGGTCGTCGAGTACATGCCGTCGCCGCTCGACGCCAAGCCGATCGTCGGCATCGAGACCAAGACCGGCAATGAGATCGTCCGAAAGCCCGACGACGACGAGCCGTTTTGCGCGCTGGCGTTCAAGATCGCGACCGATCCGTACGGCAACTTGACGTACTTTCGGGTCTATTCGGGCGTTCTGAACAAGGGCAGCTACGTGCTCAACTCGCGCACCGGGCGCAAGGAGCGGATCGGGCGCATCCTGCGGATGCACGCCAATCATCGCGAGGACATCAACGCGATCGGCGCCGGCGACATCGCCGCCGCGGTCGGCCTCTCCGATACGCGAACCGGCGACACGCTCTGCGACGAAAAGGCCCCGATCGCGCTCGAGTCGATCAGCTTCCCCGAGCCGGTCATCCATCAGGCAATCGAGCCGAAGAGTAAGGCCGATCAGGACAAGCTCGGTCTCGCGCTGGCACGCCTGGCTCAAGAAGACCCGACGTTCCGCATGCGCACCGACGAGGAGACGCAGCAGACGATCATCGCCGGCATGGGCGAGCTGCACCTCGAGATCATCCTCGACCGCCTGCGCCGCGAGTTCAAAGTCGACGCCAACGTCGGCAAACCCCAGGTGGCCTACAAAGAAGCGATCACCAAGGCCGTTGAAAAGGAAGGCCGCTTCGTCCGCCAGACCGGCGGCAAGGGTCAGTACGGCGACGTCTGGCTACGCGTCGAACCGCAGCCGCCGGGTACCGGCTTCGTGTTCGAATGGAAGATCGTCGGCGGCGTCATTCCCAAGGAATACGCGAAGGCGATCCAAGAGGGCGTTCGCGAGTCCGCGCAGAGCGGCGTTCTGGCGGGCTTTCCGGTGATGGACTTCAAGGCAGAGGCGTTCGACGGTTCATACCACGAGGTCGACTCGTCCGAGATGGCCTTCAAGATTGCCGCTTCGATGGCGTGGAAGGAAGCGAACCGCTCGGCCGGCCCGATCCTGTTGGAGCCGATCATGAAAGTCGAAGTGACGACGCCCAAAGAGTATATGGGCGCCATTAACGGCGACCTCAGCCGCCGGCGCGGGCAAATCCACGCTACCGAAGAAGCTGCCGGCGGCGCGCAAGTCATCACCGCCCAAGTGCCGCTCTCCGAAATGTTCGGCTACGCGACCGATATGCGCTCGGCGACGCAAGGCCGGGCGACCTACACGATGGAGTTCTCGCACTACGAAAAGGCGCCCAAGAGCGTCGAGGAAGAGATCGTCGCCAAAGCCGCCGG